>ERZ941748.35-NODE-35-length-96455-cov-9.076515_pt1 | contig 96455 bp, 87 predicted proteins | sample MGYA00521092_ERZ941748 | MGnify/ENA primary metagenome ERZ941748 (study PRJEB32759, sample SAMN07749897) | skin metagenome | biome: transportation; feature: city; material: polyester macromolecule | host: Homo sapiens | place: Hong Kong:ISLAND line | collected... | reverse complement strand
TACCTCGTCGGTGGCTATGAGGCAGCTCCGACGGGATTTATGCAGCGTTTCCTTAAATTCCTCTTAGCCGCCCCCTCATCCGTATACGCCTTCATCAGCTCATCTCAATGCGTCGTATAGCGCGGACTTCGGTTCGCGCAGCGTAGGTGCCAGGGGGCGTTCTTTTCCGGTAGGCCCAGGCGTACCGTGCCTTTTCCCATCTTCTCGTTCAGGGCGTCCATGGTGGCCGTTCGCTGTAGGCTGGTAGTGCATTCCATAACCCTTGTTAAATACTGTTATCTTGTACAGTGTTAGGCGTTAGGAAAGCGACGGTCAATGCCATGGCACGTCGCTAAATATGGAGCTAGCACAGGGCAACAGCATGCGAGTGACCTACTTGGGGCCTGCCGTGGTGGGTGTGGAGCACCCGGCGGTAGCGGAGATGGACCGGCGAAAATTTCCGCCGACCTGCTTTCTGGTGGAGATCAGCGAAGAGGCGCACCCCGGTGGGCCATGGATGGAGGGCGATGTGCTAGTGGTGAACGAAGCCCGCTCGTATGGCCACGCCGATCTGGTGGTGGCGGAGGTAGAGGGCGAATACAGGCTCTTCAAAACCCACCGCGTGGGCAGCCGCTGCCGCTTGTTGCCGCCTTTGGGTGGGGAAGGGTGCTTTATCACGGCGACGCAGTTTCGTGGAGTGGTGGTGAGGCAAGCGCGGTGTTGGGCGGTGTAGGTAATTTCTTACACACGAATCAGCGATGGCTTACAGCCGCCCGCATGAATTTTTGAGAAGATAAATCAGTCGCTTGGAAGCACGCGGGACGGACTCCGCCTCGCCAGAAGGATGCGGCACTGATACCCCCGGCCATGGAATGGCTGGGGGTTTTTGTTTGGGGCTTAGCTGGCTTGTTTGTTCCTGGCCAGTTCGGCCATGGCGACGCGGGACAAAAAGCCTGAGCGGGTTTTGTCGCCTGGGTGGCGGGCCACGAAGTCGTCGATCTGTTTGACCAGGAGGTCGGGCAGGGTGACGTTGATCTTGTGGCTTTTGCCCAGGTACGGGGTGACGTCGATATCGACGACGGCCCAGATCCAGCCGGTGAAGTCGGGATTGTCCATGTGGTGTTCGATGGACGTGGCTTCGGGGATGGGATCGCCGTACTCGACCGCGACTTCCAGCCAGCCATCGATGGCTTCTTTGGCGTTGGCCAGGGCCTCTTCGAAGGTGTCGCCTGCGGAGTGGCAGCCGGGCAGGTCGGGCACGACGACGCCATAGGCGTGTTGTTCGTCGCCGCGTTCAATGGCAATGGGAAATAACATGGCTCACCTCTATCAGTGGGGGCAGCAGTGGCCAGCCTCATTCGAGGCCAGCGCTTTTCCTGATTCCTTTGACCAATCCCGTTTTCAGATCCTTTTTCGGATGTGGCACGGTGATGGTGCCGGGTTTGGTCGGGTGCCTGAAGTGGTGGTGGCTGCCTTTGACTCTGACTAATGTCCATCCATCCGCTTCCAGTTCCTTGATCAGTACTCTGCTGTTCACCTCCTGCCCCTTTGTCGTTGAACATGGGGTTACTATAACCCTGCAATGTGAGCCTGTCAAAATTTATAACCCCAATAACCCTGGCTGCTGTTCAGAGAGCCAATGATTTGTGTACCTCTACCGCCTCTCCATACGAATGCTGCAGGTATACCCCTGCTCCGTGAAATTGTGCGCGACCTCGCTCACCAGCCAGGCCGTGGCGTCGATCTGGGGCTTGAAGCCTGCGAGCGTGACCGGTGTTTCGGGCAGTAGGTCGGGGCCGATGCGCAGGGCCAGCATCGCCGTGATGCTGAACGGCAGCAGGGTGGCGGCTTGCACGGTGAGGCGATCCGTCAGCGGGCGGCGTTCATCGACGCGCTTGCGAACGGCGTCCAGCAACGCTTTGCTGGGTTGCCCATCGGCTTCGCGGAAGAGAATGGTAAGCACGACCTCCACGGGTTCCGGGCTGGCCACCGAGCGTGGGGTTAGTGACACCGAATAGGCAGGCGGGAATGATGGATGTTTTTTAGCTAAAAGCTAAAATTTTTTGCTGCTAATTCGCTGTTAGCTATAATGGTGGCAATGAAAACGATCACTTACCGTAAAAGCGCGTTGAAGGTGTTGCAGCGAATGCCGCGACCTGAGTCGAAGCGCATACAAGGCAAAATCAAGGCCTATGTGGAAGACCCGGAAAGCCAGCGCAACAATGTGAAGGCCTTGAAGGGGAGCGATTATATTCGGCTGCGGGTAGGCGACTGGCGGGTGATCATCGACGAGCATGGCGATGTACTCGACATCATTAACATCGGTGCCCGTGGCGGCGTTTATCAATAAAGTGCCCATAACGCACCAGACAATTTACAGGAGGCTGCATGAGCACACCTCAAATTATTCAAACGCCCACGGGCGAGCGGTTAGTGGTTCTGCCTGAGCAGGAGTACCATGCGTTGCTTGCGCGGCTGGAAGACCAGGACGATATTGACGCTGCCAACGCGGTGGTGGCGCGTGGTGAAGAGTCATTTCCTGTGGCGGTTGTGGATGCGCTGCTGGATGGCGTGGCACCCGTGAAGGTGTACCGCGAATACCGTGGACTACGTGCAGGTGAGCTGGCGGAAAAAGCAGGGATCAGCCAAGGGTACCTTTCCGAAATAGAGTCAGGGAAAAAAAGCGGCTCGTTGAGTGTGCTGACCCGTATTGCGACTGCTTTAGAGGTTGAACTGAGCGACCTTACCTAGCCATCCCTCTTTCCCTACGATAGATGAGCCGCACCCGCTGGGCGTACTCGACGCGGGGGCGGTCGCGGGTGACGCGATCTTTCAGGCCGCGCTGGTGGGTGGTGGCGATGCGGGCGACGTTGCCCAGGAAGCCTACTACGGCGACCCCTTGGCCGATGGCAACTGGGTGCTGGTGATGGACGAAGCGATGTCGATATCCATAACCCCAGCAATTCCACGTGTCCTTCAAAGCGCTTCTCAAGCCTGGTCTGATATTGGGTAAATGCTTGCATCACTTTGCGTTTTTTGTGGTCAAAGGCGGTATGGTAGGTATCCGCCAATAACAAGGGGAAGACGTGGTGATGGGGAAAGCGCTAGGTTACGCAGGAGCCGCTCTGCTGGGTGCATTGATGTTGCAGGGCTGCAGTGGTCCCGAAGAGGAGGCGCCGACAGAGACGGTCCAGGCGGAAGAGACCGCCGCGGCCGAGCCAGTGGCGGAAGCCGAGCCTATCGAGCCGCTGGAGGTAGAGGTGTCGACCTCTGCTCAACTACTCTCTGACCGCCGATTGATGATTGCGGGCCAGACCAACTTGCCGGACGGAGCCCAGGTGCAGGTCGTGGTCGAGCGTGAGCTGAGCCGCGTGCGCTGGCAGGCACGTACTCAGGTCAGGGAAGGGCAGTTCGAAGTCGGGCCGCTGGGTACGGGGAGTGGGTTGCCGGATGGCGGTTACGTGGTGCGAGTACAGCTTTCCGAAGCCGCTGTTCAGCCAGCCAGCGTGCGGGCACGCATTGGCGATCTGGGTGAGCATTTGGCGGGAGAGCTGGTCAGCCAGTCCCGCCATGGGTTGGGTCAGGTGGCCACCTACTCGCGGCGTCTCTTGATAGGCAGTGAACCAAGACGAACGCGCGACCAGGTGGACGTGTTTGAGGACAATTAGGGACGGGGAGGTAAAGATGCTTTAGGCAGCACACCAGTGGGCAAGCAGAACGGCATGGATCGACGTGCTATTGGGCGCTTTTGTGTAGTGCTCAATAATATATTGATCATCCCGTTGTACCAGGTAGTGCCCGGCCTTGTGGAACACGTGTGTCGGGCCGAGGAGCAGCAGGTCTCCCGCCGACGCTGGTGAAAAATCTGCTTCCTTGGCAGGTGTCACCATCACGCAAGGTGCTTTCCAGTCGATCTTCAACGGCAGGTGATGCGGCACGGTGATAGCAGTGGCCTGAACCTGTTCCCAGGGGAGGGGACCAGTATGGTTCAGGGTGAGCAGTTGTGGCGCGCTGTCTCCTTCCAATAGGGTAGCTAGCGAGCAATCCAGTGCGTCCGCGAGCGCCACCAGGCGTTCATGGCCGATCTGTTTGATTGCCCCAGATTCCCAATAAGAAATGGTGACATCCGACACGCCAACTTTACGTGCTAGGGCAGCTTTGTTGAGCTTGGCCCTAAGCCTCAGTTGCTTGATACGTGAGCCTAGCGATTCCATTTCATCTTCCTATCGATGAGCTAAATCAGCTCGTTAAGTGTACTTCCACCTATTAGGTGGCGCTCAGAACACGCTGTAAACGATGAGAATCGTTCGCATGCATGAACACGAATCATGGGTACTACACCATACTAAGCGATTGTGCTTTAACGCGCATCTTCCACACCGTGGACATTGAGCTTTGCTTATGACGTTTTTAAAGGAAACTCGTTCCCCTGAGGGTGCTGTTGGATATAGCTGGGGCGCGTATAATGTGGCGATGCATTTACCGCCACAAGGATAGATTGATGACCGTACGTACTCGTATTGCGCCTTCCCCGACTGGGGACCCGCACGTAGGCACGGCCTATATTGCGCTGTTCAACCTCTGCTTTGCCCGTCAGCACGGTGGTCAGTTCATCTTGCGCATTGAAGATACCGATCGGGTGCGTTCTACCCCTGAATCAGAACAGATGATTCTCGACTCGTTACGTTGGCTGGGGCTCGAGTGGGACGAAGGCCCTGATGTAGGCGGCCCGCATGGCCCTTACCGTCAAAGCGAGCGCGGCGATATCTATGCACAGTATGCACAGCAGTTGCTGGACGCCGGGCATGCTTTCAAGTGCTATCGCACCAGTGAAGAGCTGGACGAGCTGCGTGAATCCCGCAAGGAAGCAGGCCTGCACCTGGCCCTGAAACCTGCAGACCTGGCGCTGGACGCCGCCGAGCAGGCGCGTCGTGAACAGGAAGGCTGGCCGTATGTCATCCGCATGAACGTGCCCAGTGAAGGCGTCTGCGTGGTCAGCGACATGCTGCGCGGCAGAATCGAGGTGGAGTGGGCGCAGGTGGACGCGCAAATCCTGATGAAGTCCGATGGTATGCCCACCTATCACCTGGCCAACGTGGTCGATGACCACTTGATGGGCATCACCCACGTGCTGCGTGGTGAAGAGTGGATCAACTCGGCACCCAAGCACCAGCTGCTCTACGATTACTTCGGTTGGGAAATGCCCCAGCTCTGCCACATGCCGCTGCTGCGCAACCCGGACAAGTCGAAGCTCTCCAAGCGCAAGAACCCGACCTCGATCAACTATTATCGTCGCATGGGTTTCCTGCCCCAGGCCGTCACCAACTATCTGGGGCGGATGGGGTGGTCGATGCCGGATGAGCGCGAAAAATTCAGCCTGAGCGAAATGATGGCTGAGTTCGACATTCAGCGGGTATCGCTGGGTGGGCCGGTATTCGATCTGGAGAAGCTGACCTGGCTCAACGGCGTTTATATTCGTGAAGACCTGGATGACGATGCGTTGCTGCTGGCGCTGCGCGAGTGGGCGTTCAACGATGCCTATGTCAAACAGATCCTGCCCCAGGTTCGCCCGCGGGTCGAGACGCTCTCGCAGGTGATTCCGCTGGCGGGCCACTTCTTCTCTGGGCTGCCCCCGTTGGAAAAGCAGGATTTCGACGCTATCAAGCTGGAAGACGAAGAGCTGGTGAAGCTGCTGCAGTTTTTGGTGTGGCGCTTCGAAGCCGTCAATGCCTGGCACAAGGAGGCGCTGCTGACGGAAGTCAAACACCTGGCGGAACACTTCGAGCTCAAGATGAAGGCGTTTCTGGCGCCGGTGTTCATTGCCATTACGGGCAGTGCTTCCAGCACGTCCGTCATGGACGCCATGGCGATTCTCGGGTCGGACGTGACGCGGGCTCGCTTGCGCCACGCTATCGAGGTATTGGGTGGCGTATCGAAAAAGCAGGCGAAACGCTTCGAAAAAGAGTTCCGCGACCTGTAAACACTCGACCTGTACAGAGGGGCAGGGAGCGTCAGATGAGCGGCGAGCGAGATATTTGACGCTTCTTGCGAAAACAGGGTTGACGAAGGCGAGCGTAATCAGTAATATACGCACCGTCTTCACGACATGTGGGGCCTTAGCTCAGCTGGGAGAGCGCAACACTGGCAGTGTTGAGGTCAGCGGTTCGATCCCGCTAGGCTCCACCATCATTAGCCCATGCTAACGATGTACCATGATGTAAAAAGGTAGATACGTCCCATTCGTCTAGTGGTCCAGGACACCGCCCTTTCACGGCGGGAACAGGGGTTCGAACCCCCTATGGGACGCCACCTTCTTCTGTTTTTTTTTGTATTTTCCCCTTCAAAAAGTCTCGATAGCAACCCAATGTCGCGTTGCTTTTTTCGGCTGCTTCCTGTTTGGCATTTTAGCCAATTTATCGCTTTTTTTGTCAATATTGTGCTTGACTTGTCCACTTTTGCTCGTCTGGGCAGAGGGTTGTGCACAGCCTTGTGAAGACGTTCCAAAAAATCAGTGTCTTGGCTTAATTCCTTTAAAATCAATGTCTTATATTAGATCAAAAAATGACCAATTTAAGGCTGGGTCACTGTTCATGGCGATTACGGGACGTTTTGTAGTGGTTGTGAACAGGGTTATCCACAGATAGTGTGGAAAACCCTGATCCGGCTGTCAGCGCCAAAATGTCAAGCGCTATTCGCCTTTGCGGAGGCGCTTCAATAGCGAAGAAGTATCCCACCGGCCACCTTGCATGCGCTGCACGTCGGCATAGAACTGATCCACCAGTGCGGTGACGGGTAGCGTGGCGTCCAGTCTGCGCGCTTGCTCTAGGCAGATGCCCAGATCCTTGCGCATCCAGTCGACGGCAAAGCCGTGCTGATACTCATCGGCGATCATGGTCTTGTGGCGGTTTTCCATCTGCCAGGATCCTGCGGCACCTTTCGAAATCACCTCGATCACTTGATGCTGATCCAGTCCTGCCTGTTCGGCAAAGTGCAGCCCCTCTGCCAACCCTTGTACCAGGCCGGCGATGCAGATCTGGTTGACCATTTTGGTGAGCTGGCCGCTGCTGGCGGGGCCCATGAGCGTGACAGCGCGAGCATAGTGGTCAAGCACGGGGGCAGCGGCGTCGAAATGGGCCTGTTCACCGCCGCACATGATGGTCAGCGCGCCGTTTTCTGCGCCCTGCTGGCCGCCGGATACCGGGGCATCGATAAAGTGAAGGCTCTTCTGGCGACAGGCGGCATCCAGCTCCAGTGCCAGGTCGGCTGAGGCCGTGGTGTGGTCCACCAGATAGCTGCCTGGGGCCATGGACTGCAGCACGCCGTGTTCGCCGGTGGTGACCTGACGCACATCGTCGTCATTGCCCACGCACATCAGCACCAGATCGGCGCCCTGGGCCGCCTCGGCGGGCGTGGCGTGGGCCGTGCCGCCGAACTGATCGGCCCATGCCTGGGCTTTGGCGGCCGTGCGGTTATAAACGCGGGTGGTCAGGCCCTGCTTGGCCAGGTGTCCTGCCATGGGATAGCCCATGACGCCCAGGCCGATAAAGGCAACGGTAGTGATAGAAGACATAAAGCACCTTTGTTGTTGATGGGGGAGTGGTGTCATGAAGGGGTAGGCTGCACGCAAAAGGCCACCCGTGGGTGGCCTTTGTGTCGTTCAGTCATCGCCGTACAAGCCGCCGATTACTTCTTGGGGTAGTCACGCTGGTCATGACCAATGTAAAGCTGGCGCGGACGACCGATCTTGTAGCTTTCGCTGAGCATTTCGTGCCAATGGGAGATCCAGCCAATGGTACGGGATACCGCGAAAATCACGGTAAACATGTTGGTCGGAATGCCCATGGCCTTGAGGATGATGCCGGAGTAGAAGTCGACGTTCGGGTACAGCTTGCGCTCGATGAAGTATTCGTCTTCGAGAGCGATCTGCTCCAGGCGCTTGGCGATCTTCAGCTGCGGGTCATCTGCCAGGCCCAGCTCGGCCAGTACTTCGTCGCAGGTCTCTTTCATGACCTTGGCGCGCGGGTCGAAGTTGCGGTAAACGCGGTGGCCGAAGCCCATCAGCTTGAACGGGTCGTTCTTGTCTTTTGCCTTGTCCACGAAGCGCTGAATGTTCTCTTCGGAATCGTCGCCGATTTCGTCGAGCATGTTCAGCACGGCTTCGTTGGCGCCGCCGTGTGCCGGGCCCCAGAGTGCCGCGATGCCCGCACTGATACAGGCAAACGGGTTGGCGCCGGTAGAGCCTGCCAGGCGTACGGTGGAGGTGGAGGCGTTCTGCTCATGGTCGGCATGCAGCATGAAGATGCGGTCCATGGCTTTGGCGTACACCGGGTTGATCTTGTACTCCTCGCAAGGGTTGCTGAACATCATGTAGAGGAAGTTCTCTGCATAGCTCAGGTCGTTGCGCGGGTAGTTGAAGGGTTGGCCAACGTTATACTTGTGCGACATGGCGGCCAGGGTAGGCATTTTGGCAATCAGGCGAATCGCGCTGATGACGCGGTCCTCTTCCTGAGTGATGTCCATGTGGTCATGGTAGAACGCTGCCAGACCACCGACCACGCCACACAGGATCGACATCGGGTGTGCGTCGCGACGGAAGCCCTTGAAGAAGTTGTTGATCTGGTCATGCACCATGGTGTGATTGCGAATGCGCGATTCGAAATCGGTGTACTGCTCTTTTGTGGGCAGTTCACCAAACAGCAGGGTGTAGCACACTTCGACGAAGTTGGATTCTTTTGCCAGCTGGTCGATGGGGTAGCCGCGGTGCAGCAGTACGCCCTTGCCGCCATCGATGTAGGTGATTGCGGACTGGCAGGAAGAGGTGGCCATGAAGCCGGGGTCGTAGGTAAACAGGCCTTCGGCGCCCAGGCCGCGTACGTCGATGACGTCGGGGCCAAGTGTGCCGGAATACATGGGTAGTTCGATCGTCTTATCGAGACCGTCTACCGTCAATGTCGCTTTCCTGTCAGCCATGATGGCCTCCTTTCGAGTTCGGTTTGGGACGTAAAGTCGTTGTTTCGCATGCCGCGCCGGCGAAAAGGCTTGCCCACTATAGAAGTGTGCGACATTTTGTCAATTAGCCGTAATGCTAGACATGCTTGTACAGGATGTGTTGTTTTGGATAATAATTGTATATGATTAACCGAGATCTATAGTACCGAAGTGACAGAGGGTTGACGATACGTTAACAGGCTTATCAAACCGTCCATCTAATGTCACTATAACCATGCTGCATCGCAAAATCGACTCAGACCATTGGCTATTTTCTTGCACCATGGTCGAGTTAAGTCTGAGATCGGTTTGTCAGCAGGGGCTAAGGTTCTTATAATCCACGGCGCGCGACCGGCAGGTAGGTGGTCGTGCCCGACTTGGCAACGGCCGAGCCCCTTCCAGCAACCACCGCCCGCTCGGGTTATGCCCGACCGTCGCTGAGCGGGCCAAGAGAGTGTGTATAACGCCGTGAATAGCAAACGACCCGTAAACCTAGACCTGACTACGATACATTTCCCACTGCCAGCGCTGACGTCGATTACGCACCGTATTACCGGCGTGATCCTGTTCGTCGGGCTGATCTTCGCTTTCTGGGCGCTGGGTAAATCCCTGTCATCTCCGGCTGGCTTTGACGCTGTCAGCAATGCCCTGGCGAATAACGTCCTCGCCAAGTTTGTGGCTTGGGGGCTGCTGTCTGCCCTGGCATTCCACTTTGTGGCAGGCATCAAGCACCTGCTCATGGATGCCAACATTGGCGTGACCCTGGAGGGTGGTGTGAAAAAAGCACAGGCTACGGTCGTAGTCAGTGCGGTTCTGATTATTCTGGCAGGAGTTTGGGTATGGTAACCAACATCACGAGTTTTGGCCGTAGCGGTCTGTCCGATTGGCTGATGCAGCGGGTATCCGCCGTCATTCTGGCCCTTTACACGGTCTTCATCGTCGCTTACCTGCTGTTTAATCCGAACCTGGATTACTACACCTGGAGTGGGCTGTTCGAGCAAACCTGGATGCGTATCTTCTCGCTGCTGGCCTTCATTTCCATTGCAGCGCACGCCTGGATCGGTTTGTGGACAGTCACTACCGATTACCTCAAGTCCACTCGCCTGCGCGTGGGTGCCCAGACGCTGATCATTCTGGCCATCTTCGTATACCTGGTGTGGGGCATCCAAATTCTGTGGGGAGCTTGATCTATGTCTAACCTTCGTAGCCTGACGTTTGACGCCATCATCGTGGGTGGCGGTGGCTCTGGCCTGCGTGCCGCTCTTGAACTGGCCAAGTCCGGTAAAAAGACAGCGGTACTGTCCAAAGTGTTCCCGACACGCTCCCACACGGTTTCTGCTCAGGGCGGTATCACCTGTGCGATTGCCTCCGCCGACCCGAACGACGACTGGCGCTGGCACATGTATGACACCGTCAAGGGCGGCGACTATATCGCTGACCAGGACGCTGCCGAGTACATGTGTTCAGAAGGCCCCAAGGCCGTCTTCGAACTCGAGCACATGGGCCTGCCATTCTCGCGTTTCGACAATGGCCGCATCTATCAGCGTCCGTTCGGTGGTCAGTCCAAGAACTTTGGTGAAGGTGGTCAGGCAGCACGTACCTGCGCCGCCGCCGACCGTACCGGTCACGCGCTGCTGCACACCCTGTACCAGAACAACCTGAAGAACAACACCACGTTCCTGAACGAGTGGTACGCGGTGGATCTGGTCAAGAACGCCAACGGTGACGTGGTGGGCTGTATCGCCATGTGCATCGAAACCGGCGAAGTGGTGCACGTCAAGTCGAAAGCCACCGTGCTGGCGACCGGCGGTGCCGGACGCATCTACGCGTCGACCACCAACGCCCTGATCAACACGGGTGACGGCATCGGCATGGCGCTGCGCGCTGGTTTCCCGATGCAGGACATGGAAATGTGGCAGTTCCACCCGACCGGTATCTACGGTGCGGGCACGCTGGTCACCGAAGGTTGCCGTGGTGAAGGTGGCTACCTGGTCAACAAGGATGGCGAGCGTTTCATGGAGCGCTATGCGCCCAACGCCAAAGACCTGGCGGGCCGTGACGTCGTGGCGCGCTCCATGGTCATGGAAATCCTCGAAGGCCGCGGCTGTGGCGAGAAGGGCGACCACGTGTTCCTGAAGCTGGATCACCTGGGCGAAGAAGTACTTGGCAAGCGTCTGCCCGGCATCGTCGAGCTCTCCAAGACCTTCGCTCACGTCGATCCGGCCAAGGACCCGATCCCGGTCGTGCCGACCTGCCACTACATGATGGGCGGTATCCCGACCAACATTCATGGTCAGGCGATCACCCAGGACGAGAGCGGCAACGACAAGATCGTCAACGGTCTGTTCGCGTGTGGCGAAGCTGCCTGTGTATCGGTACACGGTGCCAACCGTCTGGGCGGCAACTCGCTGCTGGATCTGGTGGTCTTCGGTCGCGCCGCGGGCATGTTCATCGAAGGCGCGCTGAACGAAGGTATCGAATACCTGGATGCCTCCGAGTCGGACATCGAAGCCGCCATGAAGCGCATCACTCGCTGGAACGAATCTGAAGGCGGTGAAAGCATTCCTGAGCTCAAGGCCGAGCTGCAAAGCATCATGCAGAACTCTTTCGGTGTATTCCGTGAAGAGAAAAACATGCAGGAAGGTGTCAAACAGCTGGCGGAACTGCGTGGCCGCATCGACAATGCGCACCTGCCGGACAAGTCCAACGCCTTCAACACTGCCCGTGTCGAAGCGCTGGAGCTGGACAACCTGATGGAAGTGGCAGAAGCAACGGCGATTGCTGCCCTTGAGCGTAAAGAGAGCCGTGGTGCCCACTCGCGCTACGACTACCCCGACCGTGACGATGTCAACTGGCTGAAACACTCGCTCTACTTCCCGGCTAGCAAAGAGCTGAAGCAGCGCGACGTCAACTTCAAGCCGAAAACAGTCGATACGTTCGAGCCGAAGGTTCGCACCTACTAATCTCCGCACCGACGAGAGGGAGACACCATGTCAAATCTTCAGGTATCCGTGTATCGCTACAACCCGGAAACCGACTCCGCGCCCTACATGCAGGAGTTCCAGGTCGATACCAAAGGTCGCGATCTGATGGTGCTGGATGTACTGCACCTGATGAAAGAGCAGGACAGTGGCCTGGCCTATCGCCGCAGCTGCCGTGAAGGCGTGTGCGGCTCCGATGGCATGAACATGAACGGCAAGAACGGCCTGGCGTGCATCACGCCGCTGTCGGACGTCGTGAAAAACAACAAGCTGACTCTGCGTCCGTTGCCTGGCCTGCCGGTCATCCGCGACATGGTCGTGGACATGGGCTTGTTCTACAAGCAGTACGAGCGCATCCAGCCGTATCTGCAAAACGACACGCCAGCGCCCGCCATCGAGCGTCTGCAGTCGCCAGAAGAGCGCGACAAGCTGGACGGCCTGTACGAGTGTATCCTGTGCGCCTGCTGCTCCACGTCCTGCCCGTCGTTCTGGTGGAACCCGGACAAGTTCGTGGGCCCGGCGGGTCTGCTGCAGTCATACCGCTTCCTGGCCGACAGTCGCGATACCGCCACCCGTGAGCGTCTGACCAGCCTGGAAGATCCGTTCTCGGTGTTCCGTTGCCGCGGCATCATGAACTGCGTGGCGGTGTGCCCGAAAGGTCTGAATCCGACCCGTGCAATTGGTAAAATTCGTGAAATGTTGCTCGCAGATGCGACGTAACTCATTCATCCTGTGAAAAAAAAGCGACTACCACGTAAGTTGCATCACAAAGCTACTTAAATCGTGGCGCTTCGCTTGTTATCATAGGGGCTGTCATGGTGCGGCGACGCGCCGCACCATGGATCAGCCAAGTTTAAAAGCCGGTGCGACGAGTACCGGCTTTTGAGCATGAACTGGTAATGAAACGCGTCATCATACGTGTTTGAACAAGGGCTACCGGCCTCAGGTCGGCGCCGCCGGCAAACGTCCCGCCCCGCCGGCAGGGCAATAGCGATGTCGTTGCACGCATGCAGCGATGCCGATACCACCCCATCAGTGCAGGGTGACCGAGAGATGCAACAAGGCATAATGGAGTTGATGTGGCGTTCCTCTCACGTTAGTGGTGGCAATGTCCACTACGTGGAAGCGCTTTACGAGCAGTACCTCGCCGATCCTGATTCTGTCTCAGACGAGTGGCGCAGCTATTTCGATCAGTTGCCGCGTGCTGAAGGCAGTGCCTCCCACGATGTTCCACTAAGCCCCATTCGTGATCAGTTCTACCAGCTTGGCCGTGAAAGGCGCCCAGGCCGGGTAGTCGCCGCGTCCGACAGCGGTGAAAACAAAAAGCAGATTAAAGTCCTGCAGCTGATTAACGCGTATCGCTTCCGTGGCCATCAAAAGGCCAATATCGACCCGCTTGGTCTGCGTAATCCCACCCCCGTCCCCGACCTCGACCTGTCATTCCATCAGCTATCCAAGGCTGATCTTGATACCGAGTTCCAGACAGGTTCTTTCTTCCTGGGTGTTGATAAAGCACCGTTGCGCGAGATCGTCGACGCGCTGGAGCAGACCTACTGCCGCTCCATCGGCTGCGAAATCATGCACATCGTGGATACCGAAGAGAAGCGCTGGCTGCAGCAGCGCTTCGAGTCGGTACGCAGCGCGCCCAAGTTCAGCGATGACGTGCGTAAGCACGTACTGGAACGCCTGACGGCTGCGGAAGGTCTGGAAAATTACCTGGCCTCCAAGTACCCGGGTACCAAGCGCTTCGGCCTGGAAGGTGGCGAGTCGTTCGTACCGATGATGGACGAACTGATTCAGCGTGCCGGTGGCTATGGCACCAAGGAAGTCGTGATCGGCATGGCCCACCGTGGCCGCTTGAATCTGCTGGTCAACATCCTGGGCAAGAACCCTGCGGATCTGATAGACGAGTTCGATGGCAAGAAAGTCATCGAGCGTGGTTCTGGTGACGTGAAATACCACCAAGGCTTCAGCTCCAACGTCATGTCGCCTGGTGGCGAAGTCCACCTGGCCATGTCGTTCAACCCGTCGCATCTCGAAATCGTCGCGCCGGTGGTGGAAGGCTCGGTACGTGCCCGCCAGGATCGCCGCAATGACGCTGACGGAAGCAAAGTGCTGCCGATCAACGTTCATGGCGATGCCGCCTTCGCGGGGCAGGGTGTGGTCATGGAGACATTCCAGATGTCCCAGACCCGCGCCTACAAGACCGGTGGCACGGTACACATCGTCATCAACAACCAGGTGGGCTTCACTACCTCCCACCCGCAGGATGCGCGCTCCACCGAGTACTGCACCGACATCGCCAAGATGGTCCAGGCGCCGATTTTCCACGTCAACGGCGATGATCCGGACGCGGTCATTCACGCCACCCAAGTGGCCCTGGATTACCGTCAGCAGTTCAAGAAAGACGTCGTCATTGACCTGGTGTGCTACCGCCGTCGCGGCCATAACGAAGCCGACGAGCCATCAGGCACCCAGCCGCTGATGTACGCCAAGATCAAGGACCACCCCTCCTCACGCACGCTGTATGCACAGCGTCTGATCGAGCAGGGCGTGCTGTCCGAAGACGACGCCAAAGCCATGGTGGAGGCCTACCGCGATGATCTCGTGGCAGGCAATCACGTGGCCAACGCGCTGGTTCAGGAACCCAACAAGTCGCTGTTCGTCGACTGGGCTCCCTACCTGGGCCATGAGTGGACCGGCAATGCCGACACCACCTTCGACATGAAACGCCTGCAACAGCTGGCAGCGAAGATGTGTGAGATCCCTGACGGTATCGAAGTACAGCGTCAGGTGGCCAAGATCTATGAAGACCGCCGCAAGATGCAGGCGGGCGGCATGGGGCTCAACTGGGGCTTCGCCGAAACGCTGGCCTATGCCACGCTGCTGGATCAAGGCCACCCGGTCCGGATTACCGGTCAGGACGTTGGCCGTGGCACGTTCTCGCATCGTCATGCAGTGGTGCACAACCAGAAAGACGCGACGACCTACGTGCCGCTGCAGAACATGGCAGATGGTCAGCCCCGTTTCACCATCCACGACTCCTTCCTGTCGGAAGAAGCCGTGCTGGCGTTCGAGTATGGCTACTCCACCACGGCTCCCAACGATCTGGTGATCTGGGAAGCGCAGTTCGGTGACTTCGTCAACGGTGCCCAGGTCGTGGTCGACCAGTTCATTTCCTCTGGTGAGACCAAGTGGGGACGCCTGTGTGGCTTGACCATGCTGCTGCCCCATGGCTACGAAGGCCAAGGCCCCGAACACTCTTCGGCACGCCTTGAGCGCTTCTTGCAGCTGTGCGCCGAGCACAACATGCAAGTGTGCGTACCGACGACGCCTGCCCAGATTTTCCATCTGCTGCGCCGTCAGGTGATTCGCCCGCTGCGCAAGCCGCTGGTGGTCATGTCGCCCAAGTCGCTGCTGCGCCACAAGGAAGCCGTGTCCAGTCTCGAAGATCTGGCCCATGGCAAGTTCCACATGGTGCTGCCCGACCAGGGCAACCTGGATGCAGAGAAAGTCACTCGTGTGATCATGTGCGCTGGCAAGGTCTACTATGATCTGGCCAACTGGCGTGCTGAGAACGAGCGTGACGATACGATCATCCTTCGTCTTGAGCAGCTCTACCCCTTCCCGAAAGAAGAGCTTCTGGAAGTGCTCCAGGCATATGCCAATGTGGAAGACATCGTCTGGTGTCAGGAAGAGCCGCTGAATCAGGGCGCCTGGTACTCCAGTCAGCACCACATGCGTGCCGTGGCCGACCTGTTGAAAGACGGCCTGGGTCGTGAGTTGAAATTCGCAGGGCGTCCTGCCTCGGCTGCTCCGGCAGCGGGCTACATGTCCGTCCACACTGAACAGCAGCGCCAGCTGGTGGAAGACGCTTTTAATATTTAAGCGTCCGCCAGGCTTAGAGAACATATAAGGGAAACGACATGGCTACTGATATCAAAGCGCCAACCTTTCCGGAATCCGTTGCCGAAGGCACCGTGGCCGCGTGGCACAAGAAGCCGGGTGACAGCGTCGAACGCGACGAGCTGATCGTTGAAATCGAGACCGATAAAGTGGTGCTTGAAGTCGTCGCACCGGAAGCGGGAACCCTGACCGACGTGATGGCCGAAGAAGGCGATACCGTCGAGTCCGAGCAAGTATTGGGCAAGATTGGTGAAGGCAGCGCCTCGGGCGACAGCGGTAAGAAAGAAGAAAAATCTTCTGACAACGCCGAGAAGGCCGAGTCCAAGGAAGCCGCTAAGCCAGCCGCCGGTGGCAAGCAGCACGACGTGAAGGCGCCCAGCTTCCCTGAGTCCATTCAGGAAGGCACCGTGGCGACCTGGCACAAGAAAGTAGGCGAAGCGGTCAAGCGTGACGAAGTGCTGGCCGACATCGAAACCGACAAGGTCGTGCTGGAAGTCGTGGCGCCTGCCGATGGTGCCCTGGCGGAAATCAAGGCAGAAGAAGGCAGCCAGGTTGAGTCCGAAGCGATTCTGGCAACCTTCGTAGAAGGCGGTGGCAGTGACCAGGCCAGCGCTTCGTCTTCCAGCAGCGCTTCCAACGACGCTGACGATGAAGGCGCCGACGAGAAGGTGGGGGACAAAGTGTTGGCACCGGCTGCTCGCAAGATGGTTGCCGAGCACGATCTGGACGTTTCCAGGATCGAAGGTACCGGCAAAGGCGGTCGCATTCTGAAAGAAGACGTTCAGAAAGCCGTCAAGGATGGTTCGGCTAAGAAAGCTGCCAAGTCCTCTGCGCCGGCCAAGGCGGCGGCTCCGGCGGTGGCGGGTGAGCGCGAAGAGAAGCGCGTACCGATGACCCGTCTGCGCCAGACCATCGCCAAGCGCCTGGTTCAGGCACAGCAGACCGCGGCGATGCTGACCACGTACAACGAAGTGGACATGACGGAAATCATGGCCCTGCGTGCCCAGTACAAGGACACTTTCCAGAAGACCCACGATGTCAAGCTGGGCTTCATGGGCTTCTTTGTAAAAGCCGCTTCCGAAGCGCTCAAGCGCTTCCCGGACGTCAATGCCTCCATCGACGGCACCGACATCGTCTACCACGGTTATCAGGATATCGGTGTTGCCGTCTCCACCGACCGTGGCCTAGTGGTACCGGTACTGCGTGATACCGACAGCATGAAGATCGCAGACGTCGAGCGCAGCATCGTCGACTTCGGCAAGCGTGGCCGTGACGGCAAGCTGGGCATGGACGACATGATCGGCGGTACCTTCACCATCACCAACGGTGGCACCTTCGGTTCACTGATGTCGACGCCGATCATCAACCCGCCGCAGACCGCTATCCTGGGCATGCACAAGATTCAGGATCGCCCCATGGCGGTGAATGGCAAGGTCGAGATTCGCCCGATGATGTATCTGGCGCTCTCCTACGACCACCGCATGATCGACGGTAAAGATGCGGTAAGATTCCTGGTGACTATCAAAGAGCTGCTGGAAGACCCGGCTCGCTTGCTGCTGGACGTATAACGAAGCGCGTTGATCCGCCTTCGCTGTTGATGAAACGTTCTCTGCAATCGCACTTTGCCTCCTGCCCGGTTTAGATCAACTCGGGAGGGGGCAGCCAAGCTAAAGGAGCCAACATGGCTGACAAGTTTGATGTGATCGTTATCGGTGCTGGCCCTGGTGGCTACGTAGCGGCTATCCGCGCTGCGCAGCTGGGCCTGAAAACCGCCTGTGTTGAAAAATGGATTGGCAAGGAAGGCAAGGTCGTCCACGGCGGCACCTGTTTGAACGTAGGCTGTATCCCGTCCAAAGCGTTGCTTGAAGCGTCGCACAAGTTCGTCGAAGCCAAGCACGATTTCGACGACATGGGTATCGAAGCCGGTGACGTCACCATGGACGTCAAGAAAATGATGGCCCGCAAGGACAAGATTGTTAAGAACTTGACCGGCGGCATCTCTGGCCTGTTCAAGGCCAACGGCGTGACCGCCATCGAAGGTACCGGCAAGGTCGTATCTGGCAAGCAGGTCGAAGTCACCGATCTGGACGGCAACACCACCGCCTACGACGCCGACAGCATCGTCATCGCGGCAGGCTCCGTGCCGGTGGAAATTACGCCCACGCCGCTGACCGAAGGCCTGATCGTCGACTCTACCGGCGCACTGGAATTCCAGGAAACGCCCAAGCGCCTTGGCGTGATCGGCGCTGGCGTCATCGGCCTGGAGCTGGGCAGCGTCTGGAACCGTCTGGGTTCTGAAGTCACCGTGCTGGAAGCGATGGACTCCTTCCTGCCGATGGTCGACACCACGATTGCCAAAGAGACTCAGAAACTGCTCAAGAAGCAGGGCCTGGATATCAAACTGGGCGCCCGTGTGACCGGCTCCGAGACCAACGGTGAAGAAGTCATCGTCAAGTACACCGATGCTGACGGCGAGCAGGAAATCACCTTCGACAAGCTGATCGTATGTGTTGGCCGTCGTCCCTACACCAAAGGCGTCGTAGCCGATGGCATGGGCGTCGAGCTGGACGAGCGTGGCTTCATCTTCGTGGACGACCAGTGCCGTACCAATGTGCCGGGCGTTTACGCGATTGGCGACTGTGTACGTGGCCCGATGCTGGCCCACAAGGCCTCTGAAGAGGGCATCATGGTGGCGGACATCATCGCCGGTCACAAGGCCGAGATGAACTACAACACCATCCCCAGCGTCATCTATACCTTCCCGGAAGTAGCCTGGGTCGGCATGACCGAGCAGGACGCCAAGGCCAAGGGTATCGAAGTCAAGACCGGTAGCTTCCCCTTCGCAGCCAGCGGCCGTGCCATGGCCAACAACGCCACCGAAGGCAGCGCCAAGATCATTGCCGATGCGGAAACCGACCGTATTCTCGGTATGCACATCGTGGGTCAGCACGCCGGTGAGATGATCGCCCAGGGCGTGATCGCCATGGAATTCGGCTCCAGCGCCGAAGACCTGGCATTGACCTGCTACGCGCACCCGACCATGTCGGAAGCCGTACACGAAGCTGCTCTGGCGGTAGAAGGTCATGCCATTCACATGGCCAACCGCAAGAAGCGCAAGTAATTCGCTAAGCAACAACCAAGCGCCACCGTCAGGTGGCGCACCACTTTCATGGCGGCGTGGCAACTCGCCGTCATGAAAGTACGGGGATGACCAGCACCTGCAAGATGTTCTTCAGGGCGACTGATCATCGTTCGAGTCACATGCAACCAATGGCATGAATCGATGAACCTTCACGAGTATCAAGGTAAACAGCTGTTTGCCGATTATGGTCTGCCAGTGTCCAAAGGCTTTGCCGTGGACACTCCCGAAGAAGCAGTAGAAGCGTGCAAAAAGATCGGCGGCGACATGTGGGTCGTCAAAGCCCAGGTTCACGCTGGCGGCCGCGGTAAAGCGGGCGGCGTCAAGCTGATCAAGGACCCGGCAGAAGCCAAAACCTTCGCCGAGCAGTGGCTGGGCAAGAACCTGGTTACTTACCAGACTGACGAAAAAGGTCAGCCGGTTGCCAAGATTCTGGTAGAGACCTGCACCAACATCGCCGACGAGCTGTACCTGGGCGCGGTCGTTGACCGTACCACTCGTCGCGTCGTGTTCATGGCCTCCACCGAAGGCGGTGTCGAGATCGAAACCGTCGCCGAAGAGACGCCGGAAAAGATCCTCAAGGCCGAAATCGATCCGCTGGTCGGCGCACAGCCCTATCAGGCGCGTGAACTGGCGTTCGCGCTGGGTCTGAAAGGTGATCAGGTGAAGCAGTTCACCAAGATCTTCCTGGGTCTCTCCAAGCTGTTCCACGACAAGGATCTGGCGCTGCTCGAGATCAACCCGCTGGTGATCACCGACGAAGGCAACCTGCACTGCCTGGACGCCAAACTGGGCCTCGACAGCAACGCCCTGTACCGTCACCCGGACCTGCAGGCGATGCGCGATCCTTCCCAGGAAGATCAGCGTGAAGCCGACGCCGCGAAGTGGGAGCTGAACTACGTGGCCCTCGACGGTAACATCGGTTGCATGGTCAACGGCGCTGGCCTGGCCATGGGCACCATGGACATCGTCAACCTGAGCGGCGGCAAGCCGGCCAACTTCCTGGACGTTGGCGGCGGCGCGACCAAAGAGCGCGTAGCCGAAGCGTTCAAGATCATCCTGTCTGACGACAACGTCAAAGCCGTTCTGGTGAACATCTTCGGCGGTATCGTTCGTTGCGACATGATTGCCGAAGGCATCATCGGTGCCGTTGAGCAAGTCGGCGTCAACGTGCCGGTCGTCGTTCGCCTGGAAGGTAACAACGCTGAATTGGGCGCTGAGAAGCTGGCGTCCAGCGGTCTGAACATCATCGCTGCTACCAGTCTGACCGACGCGGCTCAGCAGGTTGTCAAAGCAGCGGAGGGCAAGTAATGAGTATCCTGATCGATAAGAACACCAAGGTCATCTGCCAAGGGTTCACCGGTGGCCAGGGCACGTTCCACTCCGAACAGGCGATTGCCTATGGCACGCAAATGGTCGGCGGTGTTACGCCGGGCAAAGGTGGCCAGACGCACCTGGGCCTGCCCGTGTTCAACACCGTGAAAGAAGCGGTCGAGAAAACCGGCGCAGAAGCCAGCGTGATCTACGTACCGGCAGCGTTCTGCAAAGACTCGATCCTTGAAGCGGCCAACGCTGGCATCAAGCTGATCGTGTGCATCACCGAAGGCATCGCGACCCTCGACATGCTCGAAGCGAAAGTAAAATGCGACGAGCTGGGCGTACGTCTGATCGGCCCGAACTGCCCCGGCGTGATCACCCCGGGCGAATGTAAAATCGGCATCATGCCGGGTCACATTCACCAGCCGGGTAAAGTGGGTATCGTATCGCGTTCCGGTACCCTGACCTACGAAGCGGTCAAGCAGACCACTGACCACGGTTTCGGCCAGTCTACCTGTGTCGGCATCGGTGGTGACCCGATTCCGGGCTCCAACTTCATCGACATCCTGGAGATGTTCGAGAAGGACCCGAAAACCGAAGCGATCGTGATGATCGGTGAAATCGGCGGCACCGCTGAAGAAGAAGCCGCGGCTTACATCAAGGCCAACGTTTCCAAGCCGGTGGTTTCCTACATTGCCGGTGTGACAGCACCTCCCGGCAAGCGTATGGGCCACGCTGGCGCCATCATCTCTGGTGGTAAAGGTACTGCCGACGAGAAATTTGCTGCCCTGGAAGACGCCGGTGTCAAAACCGTACGCTCCTTGGCGCAAATTGGCGATGCACTGAAAGAAGTGACCGGCTGGTAAGCCGCGCACTTTTTCAGAGCGCTAAAAAAGGGCACCTTCGGGTGCCCTTTTGCATGGTGCTGCTCATGGCCTCGCCGACGCTTGCCGCGAGGCCATGCCGGGGTCAGGCGGCGGGTTTCGCCACTAGCGAGCGGGTCTCTTCACGGGCTTCCGTGAGCGAGACACGCAGGCTGTCGCCCAGTTTGAAGCGCTCTTCGCCTTCGATCTGAATGCGGCCCTCTTTATCGTCGATCACCACCTTGTCGCGGTCACTGTGCATCAAGGGGGCTGGCACGAAGGCCGTGGCGCCGTTTTCGATCAGACGCACCCGCATGCCGCCACGATTGATGGCCATGATTTCGGCCTCGAAGGTATCCTGGTTCTGTGCTGCCGGGGTCAGGTAGCGAACGTAGAGCCAATCTTTCACGTCACGCTCGGCCATACGGTTCAGGCGGCGGCGTTCGGTGAGCTGCTCGGTGAGCTGCTGGCTGGCCTCTGCCGGGGCCTGTTCACCCTTGAGCACGCGCTTGATCAAGCGGTGGTTGACCATATCGCCATACTTGCGGATCGGCGAGGTCCACGTGGCGTAGGCGGGCAGCCCCAGGCCGAAATGTGGGCCAGGTTGGGCCGACATGCTGGTGAAGCCCTGGAAACGGCGCAGGCGGGCATCCAGCCAGGCGTCGTCACGGCTTTCCAGTGCGCGCTTGAGCTCTTTGTAGTGCGCCAGCTCGGTGAGTGCTTCCTGGGCCACGTCGATCTCCTGACTGGCGAGGAACTCCTGAGCCGCTTCGGCTTTTTCGGGCTCGAAGGCGCGGTGCACGTTGAAGATGCCGTGGCCGATATGGCTGGCCAGGAAGTCGGCACAGCAGGCGTTGGCCGCAATCATCGACTCTTCGATCATGCGGTTGGCGATGCGCCGGTCTTCGGTACGCACGCCCAGCACGTTGCCTGCTTCGTCCAGATCGAACACGTAATCCGGGCGGTCCTTGAACACCAGTGCGTGCTCGTTGCGCCAGGCGGTGCGGGCTTCCGTCAGGGCCTGCAGCGCTTTGAGCTGCTCGGCAATCTCCTCGGCCGGTGCCCAGTCGCCCTGGCCTTCGATCCAGTCAGAGACGCGCTCGTACACCAGCTTGGCGTGGGAGGTCACGTTGGCGGCAAAGAAGCGGTAGTCGCCCAGGCTGCCGTCGGCGTTGATGTCCAGCGTACACGCCAGGGCCGGGCGCTCCTGGCCTTCCCACAGCGAGCACAGGTCATCGGCCAGCTGCTCCGGCAGCATGGTGACGTTCTGGCCCGGCAGGTAAACCGTGAAGGCACGCACACGCGCTTCCAGGTCGGCCGCGTGCTCCTCATCCACATACGCCGTGGGGTCGGCAATGGCCACGCTCAGCTGCCAGCCGCCTTCCGGACGCGCCACCACGTGCAGGGCATCGTCCATATCGCGGGTCTTCTCACCATCGATGGTGAAGAAGGGGCGTTGCGTCAGGTCTTCCCGAGTCAGGCCCTCATCGCGCAGCGGCCAGTCGCTACCGGCATCCGGGCACTCCTGCTCCAGCGCGTGGCGCGCCAGGGTGACACGCCACGGCACGGCGGGGTTGTCGACCTTGGCGACCAGCTCGTCGATTTGGGCAAAGAAGCCGCGATCGTTCTCCTTGAGCGGATGGCGCACCAGACGCGCCACGACCCAGTCGCCGTCGCCAATGCTGTCTTCGTCCAGGCTGTTCTTGATGCGGGCTTTCAGCACATTGCGAATCGAGGGGTGATCGGGCACCACTGCCAGGCGGCCTTCGCGCTTTTGCACGCGGGCGATGAAGCGGTCCAGGCCCGCTTCGATCAGCTTCTCCGGCTCGACGGATTTTTTGTCGCCGTTCTCATGAATCACGGCTTCGACGCGGTCGCCGTGGAGCACCTGCTTCATGGCAGGCGGCGGCACGAAATAGGATTCGCCGCTGTCGGTTTCAAGAAACCCGAAGCCTTTTTCGGTGGCTTTGATCACCCCTTCGGCGCGGGGAGTGGTTTCACGGATCTGTTGCTTGAGCTGGGCAAGCAGGGAGTTATTTTGAAGCATGTGTTCGATCAGTTGGCGAGAGTAGGGTGCCACTATACGGATTCCCGTTGGCTGCGCCAATCGTTGCCCTTGGGTAAGTCACGCCCGCTCAGGCGGGTCAATGACTTACCCGCTTGCGGATGAATCGGTTAAGCTGAGGCTCACTTCATGCGCCACGCCCAAGGAGCCTGTATGACCCCACGCCTGATTGTTTCCGACCTGGACGGTACGCTGCTGGGTAGCGACCACCGGTTACACGACAGCACGGTAGACGTACTGCGCGCCCTGGTGCAACAGGGTCACCGTGTGGCGCTGGCCTCTGGCCGTCATTACCACGACATGCGGGTGTTTCGTGAGGAACTGGCCATTCCGGCCCATTTGATCAGTACCAACGGTGCTTACACCCACGACCCGGATGACCGCTTGGTCAGCGCGTCTCACCTGGCACCTGAACATGCACACACCTTGATTCATCTGCCCCGGCCCCCGCAGGTGCGCCTGAGCCTGTATCGCGATGAGGGTTGGCATGTCGATGCCGAAGCGCCCCACCTGCTGTCGCTGCACGCCTCCACCGGGTTCACCTATGACGTGGTGCCGCCCGAACAGATGGACCGCCACGGGGTGGGCAAGGTGCTCTATCTGGGTGACCCCCAGGCGCTGGCCGAACTGGAGGCCCAGGCCCACGCGGCACACGGTGAGGGGCTGCACATCACCTACTCCACGGTGGACTCACTGGAGATCATGGCGGGTGGGGTGAACAAGGGCGTTGCGCTGGCGGCGCTGCTGGAGTCATTGGGCCTCACCGCCGCCGACTGCCTCGCCTTTGGCGACAACCTCAACGACACCGAGATGCTGACTCTGGCCGGGGAGGCGCAGGTCATGGCCAACGCCCACCCGGCGCTGTTCGACCGTGTGCCCGATGCCCGGCGCATTGGCCATCACGGGGAAGCGGCGGTGGCCCAGTGGTTGGCTGAGCGCTTCGGGCTGTCGGGTTAGTTCTGCCACCTTAGTCGAGAGCCGCTTGCGGTAGCGACAGCGCTCCACCATCATCTAGCCCCTAAAACGATAACAACCCAGGGGCGCTTTCCACGATGACAACCACGCCTGCGACCTTGATGGTGGTCGATGATGACCCGGAAATCCGCGAGCTGCTGGCGCGTATCAAGGCCGTGCTGCGTCGAAGCCGCACGGCACAGCTGGAGCAGCTCGATGAGCTCTCCAGCAACATGGCCTTCAGCATTGCGTCCACCATGCGCTTTTTTCGTTCGCTGCCGGTGGACTATTGCCATATCGTGCTCGACCAGCGGCGCATCCCCGTGGAGGACATTGGCAGCGGTTACCGCTGGCTCTCTTCAACCGCATGCAGCTGGCCTGAACCGCTGCCTGACGCGCTGTGACAGGCTTATTCCTACTCCTTGTGCCGCGTGGTGGCAGGGGCGGGCTCTTTGTCCAGCCGTTTGAGCTGTCGCCAGAGATCCTGACGCAGGTCGGCCAGCCGCGGCTGCTCTTCCGGGCTGAAAGCCACTGGCCGACACAGGCGCTGGGCGCGCAGCCCCAGACGGGCGCTCAGCAGCCCCGTGGCCAGCCCCTGGCCTGCACGTGCCGACAAGCGCCCTGCCAAATCCAGCGAGAGCATGTTGACGCTGGCATCGGTGGCCAGTTCGCTGGCTCCGGCAAAGGCCATGTTGTGCAACACATGGCGAAACAGCCGCAGTCGGCTGGCGTAGCCGAGCTCCAGCCCGTACAGGCGGCTGAGCCTGTCTACCATGGCCAGGCTGCGCCAGGCCACCAGGGCCATATCTACCAGCGTCAGCGGGCTGACCGCCACCATGATGGCGGTTTCACCCGACATGCGGGTAATCAAACGCTGGGCTTCCCGGTCTCGAGGGGCCAACAGGTGGTAGCGCAGCAGCGTATGGATCTCTTCCCCGCTATGGTGGGGCTGGCAGGCGCGCTGAAAGGCCAGCCAGTGAGGGTCGTCGTTGCCGAGCTTCAGCTGCTGGCGAAGCTGTTCGGCCATGGCCAACGCCTGCTTGCCGGAGCGCTGGGGCAGTTCGGCCAGGTTGGCCCGCAGCCGGTCATGGCGCTTGAGCCGCCCCAGACGGCCAACTTCCTTCAACAGCGAGACACCGCCCAGGCCAATCAGGCTGATACCGAAGAGCTGCCAGGCCATGGTCAGCCACTGGGACTGCGTGAGCGCATCGGGGATGCCGGTGACCAGTTCCACGGTGCCCAGCGTGGCACCGCCTGCCAGCGCAAACATCAGCCCCCAGCGGCGCTTGCGGGGAGCGCCCAGGGTTTCTTCCGGCAGGGCTTTCAGCTCGGCCTGGGTGGCCAGCGGCTGGTGGGTGTCCGTGGCGGCGAAGCGCTCACGCTGACGCAGGGTCTCTGCGGCGGGCTCGGGGGGCGCTTCGCTATGAAAGTCGCGGCGGGGCTGAGGGTTGCTCATGACAGTTTATCTCCAATCAGCCAGTCGATCGCGGCGTCCATACGGATGTGGGGCAGCGCCTCGCCGTTGGCGGGCATCGGGCGGAAACTCGGAAAATCGAACCCCTGCTGCTGCCAGAAATCGGCCCTGGGTAAGCGGCTGGGCACGTCGCCTGGGTAGACCAGCACCTCTTCGCCTTCCAGGGTGGTGCCTTTGAGGGCCGGGCTGCGCTGGCCGTCGTGGAGCACTTCCCGGGCCTCGGTGGCGCGGATGGCGGCCAGCGACAGCGCTTTGACGGGAATGTCCGCGTAGCGCAGGTCCTTGAGCGGCTCCGCCAGCAGCGCTTCCAGCAGGGTCACCACATGGGGGTGCTGGTCGGGGGTGACATGGTCGGCTTTGGTGGCGGCAATCGCCAGCCGGTCGATTTTGGGCGCAAACAGCCGGGTCAACAGGCTACGCTTGCCGTAATCGAAGCTCTGCATCAGCTGATGCAGCGCTTTGGAAAGGTCCTCGAAACGCTCCGGCCCCGCGTTGAGCGCGCCGAGCACATCCACCAGCACGATCTGTCGGTCAAAGCGCCGGAAGTGGTCGCGATAGAAGGGCCGTACCACCTGCTGCTGATAGTAACGAAAGCGCGATGCCAGCGTGGCGTAGAGGCTCGTGGCCGGAAGCGCGTCGAGACGCTCCTGGGGAGCCTCCAGTCCAGGCAAGGGAAAGAACTGCAGCACCGGCGCGCCGTCTAGCTCGCCCGGCAGCAGGAAGCGGCCCGGCTGCAGGTCGGAAAAGCCCGCCTGCTTCGCGCGACGCAGCCCCAGCGCATAGGCCTCCGCTAAGCGTGCCAGGTGCGCTTCATCCGCTTCGGCGCTGGGGTCCAACTGCTCGGCCTCAGCCAGCCACTCACTGAACAGCGCCCGGCGGTGCGGCCCCAGATGCTGGGTCTGCTGCTGGCTCCAGCTGTAAAAGTCATGCTGCAGCAGGGGAAGATCGAGCAGCCACTCGCCGGGATAATCGAACAGGTCCAGGGTCAGGTGGGCGATCTCGGGGGTGAGCCAGCCCGGCCTTGCAGGGCGATAACGCAGCTGCAGGCGCAGCTCGCTGATGCCTCGGGTCGGCTCCGGCCAGCGCGGCGGGATGTCGTTCAGCGCGCTCATGCCCGGGTCGTAGGGGAAGCGCGGCACGCCCAGGTCAGGCTGGCTCAGCCGCTGGGCGCCCAGCAGCCTGCCTTCCCGGGCGACGGGCAGCAAGTCAAGCTGTGCTTCCACGCCTGCGTGGCGTAACTGATTGACCAGCGAGGTCAGAAAGGCCGTCTTGCCCGCCTGGGAAAGGCCGGTGACGGCCAGCCGCAGCTGGCGATCCCGGCTGCGTTCCAACAGGTTGCCTAGTTCACGACTCAACGGCTGGCGCATAACAACTCTCTCGCAGGCAGGGCATGGGAAGCAGGGCAGGGCGGCATCAGTAGCGTAGCATCAGCGTCAGCTGATAGAACATCGGCATCGTGGCAATCTGAAAGCCGATGACGGCAATCACATAGCCTGGCCACTTGCGCGACATTTTTTGTGCCAGCGTCAGCCCCACGATACACACCACCATACCCACAAGATTGAACGCGATGGTCGCGGCCTCAAGCATATCTTGAGGGTTCATAGTAGCTCCTTACTCGATGGCAGACAGGCTTACCTTACCAAGGGCTGGATGAATCCAGCATTAACCGCGACTTAATGTCGTACCCAGCAGGTGCTGGGCGCCGGGCACCAGCCATACGGGGTCCAGGCGCGTATTGGCCGCCTCTACGCAGACGAAATGGCGGCCCGCCTCGGCGGGGGTGTCGCTGGGCAGGTCGCTGTCGGGATGCCATACCACCGTCGAGTCGCTGGACTGCTTGGCGATGCGCAGGGTGCGTACACCGTCGTTGAGCAGGACGGCTTCGTTGGTGTGGTAGATGCGGTCGACGGCGCCCCGGATGGCCAGCGTGCCTTGCTGCTGTGCTTCGCTGAAGTCGCGCAGCTTGTCCAGGTAGCGGGCGCCGGAAAGCCCTTCCAGGCGGCATTGATGCACGTCATCGACGGCCAGGTAGGTATGCAGTGCGCCGCTGGTCTTGACCGGCGCCTCGCCGATGTTTTCGGTGATCAGCTCGACATTGAGGCGCTGGGCGTTGGCTTGAACCACCAGCCGAGCGGTCAGTTGGCTGTGCAGGGGCTGGGTGGGTGACAGGTGCACCTCGATGCCTTCCGCATGATCGTCCACAGCGTCCAGGCGCCACTGGGCGTGGCGAGCCAGACCGTGAAAGGGGCCGTTGCGCTCGGGGCTTTCGTCGGCATAACGCTCGTCGGCAAACCAGGGCCAGCACAGTGGGATGCCGCCACGAATCGCTCCCGGCATCGCCTGAGGCGTGGGCGTCACCCATAGCCAGGGCTGCTCGTTGCGCGGTTGAAAGTGCAGCACCTGGGCACCCTGCAGGCTGATCACCATACTGCCCCAGTCCATGTTGAACAGCGCGACGTCGCGCCCTTGCCAGGTAGCCGGTTGGTGGCCATCGACATCGGCAAGCAGCTGTGTGAGGGAGTCGGGAATCATGGGAAGTCCTTGTAAGAAGGCCTTGTGAGTAAAGGCAACAAATGGGCAGCACCCTGGCGCTGTGTGCTATGGTAGAACAACCATAAGCGAAAGTTAAAACCCCAGGCTAGGTAAAACCAAGGAGGATGTATGGGCTTTATTGCGTGGTTGATCATTGGTGGTTTGGCTGGCTGGATTGCTGGCAACATCATGCGCGGCGGCGGTTTTGGCGTGCTGGGCAATATCGGGGTAGGGATCATTGGCGCCTTGGTCGGGGGCTTCTTGTTCAGTCTTCTGGGCCTTCAGGCGGGCGGTTTCATTGGTTCGCTTGTGACGGCGACCGTGGGGGCCGTGGTGTTGTTGTGGGTCATCAGTAAAGTCAAAAGCGCTTAGCGCTTCTCTCGGCTGTTCCTACGCTGCCCGGCCCTTGTGCCGGGCAGCGTTGTTTTGTGCGCGGGCTATCGGTCTTGGCGTTAGTTTCCGTTACACTATGGCGCTTTTGGCAGCCCTGCCTCCGCGCGGTATTGCTTTCATGGATCGCTTTCTGTTTCTTCGAGGTGTCTTTTGGCCGATGCACTAAATGCCTGGTGGGCTCAACAGCTGGTGCTGTGTGATTGGGCTTTCACACCGCACCCCTTGGCGGTAGATGCAGTGGCGGCCGAACAGCGCCTGCTGCAGCTGGGCATCACGGACCGCGGGACGTTGGCGGATCAGCTGTTTTTTGCACTGGGCGCGCCTGCCGGTCACGCAGACCGACTGCTGAGCGCCCTCGAGTGGGCCGCACTGGGTGGCGCCGCTGGCTGGCTGGCACCGGATCAGGCTCAGCGCTGGGCGCATCACGTTGCGCGGCGTATCACCACGGATTACAGCGATCTGCGCGGCTGGCTGGCCGACCTGCGCCGGGCCATGGGTGCCAAGGGCTGGGAAACCGGCGCCGATGACCGATTCATCGACGCTTGCCAGGCGCTGGCCGACCTTGAAAGCGACGGTGAGGGCATCACCTGGCCTGCGCTGGAGGCGGCTTTGGCTAAGCTGGCGCTGCCCGCCTCGCTGTGGCCCGATGCGCCTGAGGCGCGGCCCTGGCGGCTGGGCGCCCTGTTCCGGCCGGTGATCTGCCATCCCGCCAGCGCCGCCGACTGGCCCGAGGCCTGCGCTTGGATGGAGCGCGTCTGGCAGGTCTACGACCGCGAGCAACTGCTCGAAGTGATGCTATGGCTGAGCGCTCAGGGCGAGCGTCAGCGCTGGGACATCGAGGCCCGAGAGCTGTTGAGCATGGATCATGCCCAGCGTCAGGAGTGGCAGCGCGGTGTCGAGCAGGAGTCTGCCCATGCGCCCGTACTGACCACCTTCGTACACCAGGGGGAGCCCCTGGAGTGGGCGGCCTGGGACTGGCTGCGGCTGGTCGAACTGGCCTGGGCGGGTGTTTGCAGCGGCTGGCTGAGCCAGGCCGAAGCAGACGACCTGGCGGCCCACGCGGCTGACCTGATTGGTCGTCGTTACCATGACTGGCATGCCATGCTGAAGGCTTACCTGCGTGGTCAGAGCCTGTTCGAGGGCGTCGATCGCCGGGGCATGACGCCTTCGCCACGCCACAAGCTGTTGATGCACGCCCCGTTCAGCCCATGGAAACAGGCGCCCAGCGCCCTGCTGGACGATGCCACCCGCGACGCTTCACGTCAGCGCATCCGCAGCTGGCGCAATACCCCTCATCATTGGCTGCTGGCGCTGGCAGGGGTGCGTGAACCCGATGTGATGCTGCGCCAACTGAACCCTGCGGCACCGATCAGCGAGCAGCGCCGCACCGACGCAGCGGTGTATCTGCAAGAGTCGTTGGGGCTGCATGCCGACGAAGGGCATCAAGTGCTGGCGCGCTACTGGTTGCCCGCTCAGGCACACCACCTGAATCAGCTGGCGGCAGATGCCGTCCATGGGGTGATGCCGCCTTCGCAGACCCATTTCGGCCAGCCTACCCCCGAGGAGCTGAAGCAGCGCAATGCGGTGAAAGGCGTCAGCCGACACGCCGCCACCATTCACATGGCCGAGAAGTTCGCGTTCTATCTCCACATGGCGTTGGACAGTGGGCTGTTCGAGCGCGAACCGCTCATGGAGCATGCCAGCGCGTTGCGCAGCTGCCTGTGCCGTTTCTATGCCTCGCCCAAACGCTTGCTGGAAGCATGGTTTGCCTGGGAAAGCTGCCTGCCGGAGCCCGAGCACGACTCCTTGATCAGTGAAATTGCCTGGCACCTGGAGGATCCCGGCAGCCTGTTTCATTGGCTGAACTGGCAGCCAGACGCCTGGTGTGAGCCAGGTGAGCGGCCTACGCTGAGCCACTTTACGGCGATGTCTCTGGTGGGGCCATTGAATAGCGCCGTATGGAGCGAGCCACAGCTGGAGAGCCCGCGCGAATGTGCGGATATTCGCGAGTGGGTCGAAAGCCACTACCACCTGACCAGCGCCGACGACATGCAAGAGTTTCTCAGCTTCATGCTGGAAGCCGGGGACCGTCAGGAGTACCAGATCAATTACGCGCCCTACACGTTGAACCCGGAGCGGCTGGCGGCAGAAATCGCCATTCTCGAATCGGGCGACTGCGGCGAAGAGGAGCGCCACCATCTGCTACGGTTGCGCCGAGTGAGTGCCAACGAGGACGGCTGTAACGACGTCGACATGGCCGCGTGGGATATTGCTCAGCTCGTGGACCTGGCCATTGCTGCCCGGCAGTTAGGCTGGCTGGACAAGCAGGCCTTTGCCGACGTGCTGGACCGCGCCTATCAGTTGGCCGCAGACCATTACGCCGGTTGGCAAGAGTATGCGGCGGGGATGTACGCCGGATTCTCGTTCTTCATGGGGGAAACCCCCGAGCGAGAAAGCTTTCTGGCAGGCTTTCGCCAAGCGCTGGTGGCCTGGCTGTGTGGCGCGCCCATTTTGGCGGGGCCCTGGGCCAGTCTGGATTTTCCGGGCAACAAACCGCGCCATTTTGCGCCGCTACATATCGATACGTTACCGGGAGATCAGCGTATTTTGCATTGAGGCTCGCCAAACATGGGACAAGTGGCTTATAGTCCAGTGTTTGTGTCCATGAGCTTTCTCATGCTCGGTTTACTTTTTCCTATACATTTTTTACGAGGTTGATCGCATGGTTGCGTTGCCACACCCCGCTGTGACCGCTGTCCGTGTTGTAAGTGTTTGTGTCTTCGTAGCATTGTTGGCTGGTTGTGCAGGCTCCGGTGGACGTCAGGATATGGAGCCCCCCGAGGATTATTTCTCGATGGTGCTGCCCGGCATGAACGGCGCCACGCCGCAAATGTCGCCAGCCGATCCGATCATGGCGCAATTGCGCAGCATGCAGACCCCACCACCTACGGTAATTCGCCAGGCCCTTCTCGAACAGCACCAGCGCTGGGCCGGCACTCCTTACCGAGTAGGGGGAACCACCGAAAGGGGAATCGACTGCTCTGCACTGGTTAGACATGTTTTCCGCGATACGTTCAATATGGAGCTTCCGCGCTCCACCCAGGATCAGGTGCATGAGGGACGCTCGATCGACCGCCAGGAGCTGCAGGCGGGCGATCTGGTCTTCTTCCGCCCCCCAGGACGCTACAACCATGTCGGGATCTACGTTGGTGACGGCTACTTCCTGCATGCTTCCACCTCGCAAGGGGTGATCATCTCGAGCCTGGATAACAGCTACTGGCAGCGTTACTACTGGCAGTCTCGCCGGGCGCTGGAGCCGACCAATCTTGCTCAGCTGAATGGTCGTTTCGAACAGTCCTATCTTCAGTAGCCTTGGGCCCCCGTTGCACTGGGGGGCATCGCGCCAATTAACCATGGACATGGCATGATTGAAGCGAAAACGCGCGCCTGGTGGCGCGCGACGGCAGCACTCTGCCTCGGCTCTTTTCTGGTATTCATCAACCTGTATGCCCCGCAGCCGCTGCTGCCCGAGTTAAAAGAGGCATACGGCGTTTCTACCCTGGGCATCAGCCTGCTGATGTCGGCTTCTACCTTGTCGTTGGCACTGGCGCTGCTGGTCTTTGGGCCGCTTTCCGATGCCATTGGCCGTGAAGCGATCATGCGCTTTACGCTGCTGTTGGCGGGTGGCCTCTCGCTGGCGCTAGCCTTCGCGCCCACCTTTGAAAGTCTGCTGCTGCTGCGCTTGCTGCAGGGCTTCGTGCTGGGCGGGCTGCCCGCCGTAGCCATTGCCTGGATGGGCGATGAGTTCGACAAGCCCGCCCTGCTGAGCGCCGTGGGGCTCTATATCGGGGCCAATTCGCTGGGGGGGATCAGCGGCCGCATCGTTGGCGGGGGAGCGTCGGCAGTGGGTGGCCCAGGCGCTGCGTTTCTGGCCGTGGGCGCCATGACGATCATCGGCTGCGTGCTGTTCTGGCGGCTGCTGCCCAATAGCCGGGCCTTCCAGCCCAAACGGTTCGAACTACGCCTGGCGTTGAGTGATCTGGCAGGCCACCTGCGCACGCCTTCGCTGCTGGCAGCTTACTGTCTGGGCGGTATCAATTTTCTCATTTTCATCAATCAGTACAGCTACATCACTTTCCGCCTGGCAGAGGCGCCGTATCACTTGGCGGCCAGCGGGTTGGGGCTGATCTTCCTCACTTACCTGGGCGGTACCCTGGGTTCGACGGTCTCCGGTAAATTGGCCGGGCGTTTCTCTCCCGCCAGCTGCATTGGCATGGGCATCGTCATTCTGATGCTGGGGACGGCCGTTACCTTGGCGGATTCGCTGGTGGGGATTCTGGTAGGGTTGACCATCAATGCGTTTGGCTTCTTTTTGGCCCACTCGCTGGCTTCCAGCTGGGTGGGGCGCTACGCCCAGGGCGCCAGGGGCAGTGCGTCGGCGCTGTATCTGGTGTTTTACTACCTTGGGGCAAGCATCGGGGGCTTCTGGCTGGAACCGTTCTGGCGTTGGGCGCAGTGGCAGGGGGTGGCCGTAGGGTCCTGGCTACTGCTGGCCGTGACCCTGATGATTGCGCTGGGTATGCGGCGCGTCGAGCGTCGTCTGGCCAGCGCTTAGTCGCTCCTTAGCTGTCCGTCGGCCAGGTGCAGGTGCCGGGTACAAAGCCGATTCAAGAGCGCCGTGTCGTGGCTGATGACCAGCACGCCCAGCGCCTGGCGTTCGGCGTGGGCCTTCACGACTTGCCACAGGCTGAGTTGGGTCAGTGAATCCAGCATCGTCGAAATCTCATCGGCGATCAGATAGCGCACACCCGGGGCCAGGGCGCGTAGCACGCACACCCGCTGCAGCTCGCCCCCGGACAGCTCCCCCGGAAAACGCTTCAGCCACGCGGACTGAATACCGAACGCTTCCCTCAGCGCCTGTGGCGGTGTCCAGGCCTCTTCCAATAATCGTGCCACCCGCCAGCGCGGATTGACCGCCCGTTCCGGCGATTGAGGCAGCCACTGCACGGGGCGCAGGCCCCGTGATGGCAAGGGCTCTCCGTCCAGGTGCAAAAAGCCGTGACGTGGTGCCCAGTGGCCCGCCAGCACTCTGCCCAGCGTCGACTTGCCTGCCCCGGAAGCACCGCTCAAACCGACCCACTCGCCCCGTGCCAGCGCCATCGACAGCGCCTGGAACAGCGGTGGCTCGCGGCCAAACCCGAAGGTGAGCTGGTGGGCTTCAAGCAAGGCTGGGCTCCTGAACATGAGGCTCTATGGGTAAGGTGCCGAAGGCGTTGTCGGGCAGTGCTTGCCAAAGTGCTTTGGCATAGGCGCTGTGCAATTGCTCCCCTTGGCCATGGAAGGCCCGGGCCGAGGTCGTTTCCACGGCGCGCCCTTGGCGCATGATGGTCACCCGGTGGGCAATGGGCAAGGCATGGCGCAGGTCATGGGTGATCAGCAGGACAGCTTTGCCCTCTTTGGCCAGTGCCTGCAGGGTAGCCAGCACGCGATCCCGCTGGGCCGGGTCCAGCCCGACGCTGGGCTCGTCGGCAATCACCACGCGGGCATGGCCGGCCTGGGCCATGGCCACCAGCACCCGCCTGGCCATGCCGCCGGAAAGCTCATGGGGGTAGCGCCGCGCTGCATGGGCGAGCTGGTAGTGCTGCAGCAGGTCGTGGCTGCGTGCTTGAGCGCTGACGCGGGAAAGGCCTGCGCGGCGAGCAGCCCAGCGTATCTGGTGCTGGCTGCGTGCCAAGGGGTCCAGGGCGTTCAGGGTCTGTGGAATCAGCGCCAGTTCACGGCCACGCAGCTGGCGCTGGCGCTCGGGCGTCAAGAGATCGCCCTGGAAGGTCAGAGTGCCGTGCTGCCGTGCTGCGGGCGGCAGCAGGCCCAGCAGGGCGTGGGCCAGCAGGCTTTTGCCGGATCCGGACGCTCCGACCAGGGCGTGTACTTCCCCCGCCTGAATGTCCAGCGAAAGCGACTCGATCACGGGTGACCACTCGCGCTTCCACCAGCGGGGGTAGTGGGGCAGGCTCAGGCTCCAGTCGGTGATCTCCAGCATGTTTGGCTCCCTTGATGGTTGAAAACGCTGGCCTTACAGGGCCTGGCGCAGCTGTGTGGCCAGCCGTTGAATGGCCAGCACCATCAGCAGCAGTCCTAGCCCCGGAAACACGCCCAGCCACCAATAGCCGCCGCTGAGATAGCGCATGGCGTCGGCCAGCAGCACGCCGATGGCGGGCTGGTTGGGGTCCAGGCCGACGCCGAGAAAGGTCAGAGCCGCTTCGTGCAGAATGGCGTGGGGAAACAGCAGTAACGCACCCACCACGCAGTGGGGCCAAAGGTGGGGCACGAAGTGCTGGGCGACGATGTACCCCGGCCCTTTGCCAAAGCCTTTCGAGAGCGCCACGTACTCGGCCTCGCGCAGGCTGAACAGCTCGGCGCGAAACACCCGCGCCAGGCTAGGCCAGTGGGTAATGGCCACGGCGATGATCACGGCCTGGGTGCCCCCGCCCAGCGCAAAGGCAATGAGCAGCAGTAAAATGAGGTGGGGCACGCTGAGCAGCGTATCGATCAGCAGTGACACCAGCGCATCCAGGGTGTTCGATAGCGCCGCCAGACTGGCCAGCAGCAGGGCGATGGCCGTGCCCAGCAGGGCCGCGCTCAAACCGACCCAAAAACTCAGCGCCAGCCCCGCCAGGGTACGCGCCCATAGCTCCCGGCCCAAGGCATCGGTGCCGAACCAGTGGAGCAGGCTGGGCGGCTGTAAACGTGCCTCGAACTGCATCTGTTGGGGGCTGTCACCCAGCCACAAACGGCTGCTCAATAGCAGCATCAGCAGGGCACTGAAGAGCACCAGATAAACGGCGGCGGCCAGGCGTGGCTGTGCGCTCATGGGCTGTGTGCCAGGCGGATGCGCGGGTCGGTGACCCGTGCCAGGGCATCGGCGGTCAGGTTGCCGATGCTCACGAACAGCGCGGTGAACAGGGCGATGGCCAGCAGCAGGGGAACATCGCTGCGCAGCCCCGCCGCCACGGTGGCCTGGCCCAGCCCCGGGTAGGCGAAGACCTGCTCCACTAGAATAGAGCCGCCAAACAGCTCGCCCAGCGAGGCAAAGGCCAGGGTGATGGCCGGGAGGCTGGCGTGGCGCAGCCCGTGCCGCCAGGCGATGTCGGTACGACTAGCGCCCTGGGCAAAGGCGTGTAGCGCGGTGTCGGAGCGCATGAAGGCCACCATCCTGGCACGGGTGTGCAAAGTGATGGTGGCCATGCTCAATAGCGCCAGGGTCGTCACCGGCAGCACCAGGTGGTGTAGGCGGGTGGCGAACGTGACATCGCGGCTGACCACCCCCGTGGGGCCTGCGCAGCAGGTGGGGGTCCAGCCCAGGGTCACCGAAAACAGCAGCAGTGCCAGAATGGCCAGCCAGAAAGTGGGCGTCGAGGCGGTCACCAAGGCGTAACCGCTGATCAAGCGGTCGAGCAGCGAGCCTTCCCGGCTGCCTGCCACGATACCCAATGCCACGCCCAGCACCAGTGACAGCAGCCATGCACTGAACAGCAGCCAGAACGAGCGCTGAAAGCGCAGGCTGATGACGTCACCTACCGGCTGTTGGTACACATGGCTCCAGCCCAGCTCGCCGCTGGCCAGTTGACGCAGCCACTGGCCGAACTGCACGGCTGCCGGTTCATCGAAGCCCCACTGTGCGGCGATCAGGGCGCGCTGCTCGGGGCTTACCTGGGCCATCTGCGGGCCCAGGTAGGCGTCGATGGGGTCGATGGGCGAGAGCATCATCAGGCCGAAGGCGAGACCGGCCACGCACAGCATGACCAGCCCCAGCCGCAGGCTTCTCAATAGCAGCCAGCGGGCTAGTGGCACGTCCAGCGCCACTCGAGCAGGTTGGCGGTAATCGGCCAGCCGTGGCCATGGGGGGCCACGCCCAGCTCGCCAACGTCCAGGCACGGGTCGGCGGCATAGACATGGGTCAGGTTGACCATCCAGGCCCAGCTGGCGTCGCCCTGCAAGCCATAGCCGGTGCTGCCATCCCATTGGGCTGCTTGCCAGTGTGGGTTGGCTTCTTCGGCGCTGGCGGCGGCCTGGGCGGCCTCCAGGTGCTGGTCGACGCGCTCATTGGTGTAAAAGCCGCTGTTGTAGAAGCCAAACCCGGCGTGTTCGCTGTGGAATAGATAGTAGATCTCTTGCGGGCTATGGCTGCCAAAGCCAAACACGATGGCATCCTGGTGCAGGGCTTCCCGCTGTATTTCATCCCAATGGCGGCCGGTGGGCTGCATCTCGATGCCCAGCGGGCGCACCATCTCTGCGCTGATTTGCGCGAGCTGCTGGCGAGTCGTATCACTGGCCGGGTAGGTGAGCCGGAAGCGAGCAGGCTGCCCTTCCTTGTAGCGCAGGCCATCGTCTGCGCGCAGCCAGCCTGCTTCCTCCAGCAGGGCATTGGCCTGCTCCAGGTCGAAATCGATGGTTTCCTCGGGGTGCCCCCAGGGCAGGCCATCGGCAGGGCCATACGCCGGGCGGCCAAACCCGTTCAGGGCCACGTCCACCAGCGTGTCGCGGGATAGCGCCAGGTTGATGGCCTGGCGAATGGCCAGGTCGGACGTGACATCGTTGCCAATCGGGGCACCGTTGGCGGCGCGCTCCCCGCTGTCGGGCTGCATGGGAAACAGAATCCCGCGATTATCGACGCTCTCCATCAGGACCCGCTGCATCTGGCCCGGCATGGTGCTGGCCAGCGCCTGGGGAATGACGGCCAGGTCGAGCTGACCTGCCTGGGCGGCGCTTAGCGTGCCTGCCTCATCGGTAAACAGAAATACCAGGCGCTCGAAGGCCGGAGCTGGGCCGTAAAAGTAGGGGTTACGCTCGACGATCAGCTGTTCACCTTCCTGCCACTCCACCATGCGGTAGGGGCCAGAACCCAGCGGTTGGCGGCCATAGCCCGCATGATGGCCATTTTCCCGCTCGGCATCAGGTACAATGCCCAGGGTCATCAGCTGGTCGATGAAGGTGATGCGGGGAGCTTTCAGGGTAAGCGTGACGGTGTGGTCATTCACGGCGTCGGCATGTGCCAGCGCGCTGAGGTCGGCTCGGCCCCCTGCCGTGGCGGCGGCATTGAAGGTGTATGCCACATCCCGGGCGGTGAGCGGCGTGTCATCGGCAAACCGCACGTCCTCGCGCAGATGCAGTGTCCAGGTCAACTGGTCGTCCGACAGGGACCATTCGGTGGCCAACCCCGCCTGAGGGGTAAAATCCTGGCCACGGGTGAGCAGCGTGGACTGAAACAGCGGGCTACCGTATTGCCCCCAGCCCAGCAGTGGGTCGAATCCCTGGTCTGGCTCGCCGCCGATGGCAAGCACCAACTGCTCTTTGGCCAGCGCGGGAGCGCTGAGCGCCAGGCATGTGCTGGCAATGGTCAGTAGTATCGAACGACGCATGGGGCACCCTGTGACGAATGAGTATGATGTTTTGACAATAACATCATACTCGCGTGGCGGGTAGTCAACAGGCCCATTCAACGCTCGGGTGAGCAAAGGAGAAGGTATGCAACGTATTACCGTGACGCTGGATGAAGAGCTGCTGCGCGAGGTGGATGCCTTGATGCAGCAGCGTGGCTATCAGAACCGTTCCGAGGCCATTCGAGACCTGACCCGCAGCGGGCTGACTCAGGCCAAGGAAGAGGTCGCGCCGGATGCCCCGTGCATGGGGGCTTTGGTGTATGTCTACGACCATGCGGCACGGGAGCTTTCCAAACGGCTGACCCGGCACTCCCACGACCACCACGACCTCACGCTGTCGACGCTGCATGTGCATATCAATCATGACAGCTGCCTGGAAGTGGCGCTGCTCAAAGGGCAGGGGAGTGCCCTGAAGCAGTTTGCCGACGAAGTGACCTCGTCACGCAGCGTACGCCATGGGCAGCTGGTACTGATTCCTGGCGAATAAGGGGCAGGGAAACGGCCACAAAAAAGGCGGCCTGCGGCCGCCTTGATGACGATGGCTTACGCTCAGTGCTGAACGCCGCCTTCGCCGTGCACGTGTCCGTGCTGAACTTCTTCTTCGCTTGCTTCACGAACGGTAGCAATCTCAACGTCGAAGTTCAGGTGCTGACCTGCCAGCGGATGGTTGCCATCCACGACGACGGTGTCACCTTCCACTTTTGTGACGGTGACCATCAGCGGGCCGCCCTGGGTCTGGGCCTGGAACTGCATGCCCGGCTCGATGCTCTCGACGCCCTGGAAGGCATCGCGAGGAACTTCCTGCATCAGCTGCTCCTGAACTTCACCGTAACCCTCGGCAGGGGCTACCTTGACGTTCAGTTTGTCGCCTGCGGCGCGGCCTTCCAGCTCTTTTTCCAGGCCCGGAATGATGTTTCCGGCACCGTGGAGGTAGGTAAGCGGCTCACGGCCTTCGGAACTGTCCAGCACTTCACCTGCATCGTTGGTCAGGGTGTAGTGAAACGCGACAACCGAGTTTTGCGCAATTTGCATTGAATAACCTTTCGGTGAGTGCATGTCCCAACATGGTAACGCGTGTGGCTTGGCTTGTCAGGGGGTAAGCCAGGTTTTTAACCCCCACGCCTTTGGCACTATTGCGCCCGACAGTGACCAGCGATACCCTACTCTCACCTTTTTTCCATAAGCTAACGAAGTGTGATCGGAGCTTGATATGACTGTTTTCCTGATTTGGGTGGTAGCCTTCGTGCTGATCGCCTACTTTGCCAACAAGCGTTGGGACAATGGCTTTAGCCAGGGACTGGATAAACTGTTGCCTGGTGTTCTGAAGACCCATGGCGAGAACCGCCACCTGTGGGTAGCAGCCATCGCCATTCTGGGGGCCACCACGCTGGTGCGCCCGGTCGATATTCTGCTGGTGGCTCTGTTGTTGGCGTTGATCGGGTTTGTTGTTTACAAGCTGGCCAATTGGGCCAGCAACAAGGTGACCCACTAAGTCTGCCAAAACCAGGTCTGCCAAAACCAGGTCTGCCCAATGGGTGACATGTGCTGTACCCCGCCACCCGTTGTTCAAGAATGGCTTGAAGCAGACATGAAAAAGCCCGTCCACTCTGGTGGACGGGCTTTTTTTCGAGATCGCACTTTTGCAGGCGCTGGTCAGCTGTGGCCCGCGCGGGTGCGAGGAGCGATCAGTAGGGGGCAACGCTCAGGTTGGCGCCGCTACCAATTAGGCGTACACGCTGGCCAGCCTGGAACTGACGGTCGGCACGTTGAACGACGACCACATCGGTACCGTCGTCACGACGCACTTCCATTTCCAGTGCATTGACGCGGTTGACGCTGTCTTCTACCGCCGTGCCGGCGACGGCACCGCCCAGTGCACCTGCCGCGGTGGCCAGCTGACGGCCTGAACCGCCGCCTACCTGGCTGCCCAGCAGGCCGCCAATTACGGCGCCACCGCCACCGCCCAGCAGGTTGCCGGTGCGGCTATCGGCCTGAATCTGTACCGGACGAACGGCCACGATGGTGCCATAGCTGACGCTTTGGCCCGTCTGCGCCTGGTTGCCGCGGTACACATCGCCCGAGTAGGTGGATGTGTTGGCGCAGCCAGCCAGTGCCAGGATGCTCAGCGCTGCAACGGGTAGTAAACGTTTCATTCAAACCTCCAGTAAGAATCAGCCCATCTGGCTGTGAACGTCCGCAGATCAATGCGTGCGTCTCATTATAGAACGGCGTTCGCTAAAAGATACCCAAAGCGTACGCTTTTGACCAGCCGTTTGGAAAAAAGGTCACAAAGTAGAGTGTAGACAGGCATTAAGAAAGCAGTGTGCAAAAAATCGACAGACCATGAAGTACGCTGCAAAAAACACCAAGGGGAGCCGTGGCTCCCCTTGGTGTGTTGCAGTGGCTAGGTGCTTAGCCAAACTGGTTCATGGTGTTGTCCTTGCCGCCAGCTTTCAGTGCGGCCTCACCATGGAAGAACTCCTTGTGATCGTCGCCGATGTTGGAGCCCGCCATATCCTGGTGCTTGACCGTGGCGATACCCTGGCGAATTTCCTGACGCTGGACGCCTGCCACGTAGGCCAGCATGCCTTCGTCACCGAAGTAGCCCTTGGCCAGGTTGTCGGTAGACAGCGCCGCCGTGTGGTAGGTGGGCAGGGTGATCAGGTGGTGGAAGATACCCGCTTCGCGCGCCCCGTCACGCTGGAAGTTGCGCGTCCACTCATCGGCCAGTTGCCCCAACTCGGTGTTGTCGTATTCGACGCTCATCAGCTTGTCGCGCTGGTAGGCCGATACGTCCTTGCCCTCTTTCTCCCAGGCATCGAAGACCTGCTGGCGGAAGTTCAGCGTCCAGTTGAAGGAGGGTGAGTTGTTGTACACCAGCTTGGCGTCCGGCACGACCTCGCGGATGCGGTTCACCATGCTGGCGATCTGGCCGACATGGGGCTTCTCGGTTTCGATCCACAGCAGGTCGGCACCGTTTTGCAGGCTGGTGATACAGTCCAGGATCACGCGGTCTTCGCCGGTGCCTGGCTTGAACTGGTAGAGGCCAGAAGCCAAACGCTTGGGCTTGACCAGCTTGCCGTTCTGCTTGATGACTACGTCGCCGTTGTTGATGTCCGAGGCGTTCTCGATGACATCGCCATCCAGGAAGCTGTTGTACTGGTCGCCCAGGTCGCCTGGCTCATTGGTGACGGCGATCTTCTGGGTCAAACCAGCGCCCAGCGAGTCGGTACGGGCGACGATGACGCCATCTTCGACGCCCAGCTCCAGAAAGGCGTAGCGCACGGCGTTGATCTTGGCCAGGAAGTCTTCATGGGGCACGGTGACCTTGCCATCCTGGTGACCACACTGCTTCTCGTCGGATACCTGGTTTTCGAGCTGGATACAGCAGGCACCCGCCTGGATGAATTTTTTGGCCAGCAGGTACGTGGCTTCGGCGTTACCAAACCCGGCATCGATGTCGGCAATGATCGGCACGATATGGGTTTCGTAGTTGTCGATCTTGCTGATCAGCTCTTTTTCTTTGGCGCTGTCGCCTGCGGCCTTGGCGTCGTCCAGCGCACGGAACAGGTGGTTGAGTTCCCAGGCATCGGCCTGCTTGAGGAAGGTGTAGAGTTCCTCGATCAGGTTGGCCACCGAGGTTTTCTCATGCATGGACTGGTCAGGCAGCGGGCCAAACTCGGAGCGCAGGGCTGCCACCATCCAGCCTGAAAGGTACAGGTAGCGGCGCTTGGTGGTGCCAAAATGCTTCTTGATGGAAATCAGTTTCTGCTGGCCGATGAAGCCGTGCCAGCAACCCAGCGATTGGGTGTACTGGGAGGTGTCGGCATCGTAGGCGGCCATGTCGTCACGCATGATCTTGGCGGTGTAACGAGCAATGTCCAGGCCAGTATGGAAGCGGTTTTGGGCACGCATGCGAGCGGCGTATTCAGGTTTGATCGCTGACCACTTGCCGCCTTGGGCTTCGCGCAGTTGGGCCATGGCTTTGATATCGTCGAGCAGTCCTGACATGAGCTGATTCCTCCAGGGTTATCGTCGTTCGCAGGCTAGCTTGTTGTTATGCTGCACCTGCGAGATAGCGTTCAGCATTGTGCAATTTTGCGGCGCTGTCTATAGGCCAATCGTCTCTCAGTAAAACGTCGTGCCTCGGCGCTTGGCGTCATACAGCGACATGGCGTAAGAGCTGAGAAGCAATGTCGCTGCAGTGCAATAACTATCGGTCAGGAAGCTGCATTCAACAATTGTCACTTCGGGGCAGGGGGCGTTGTAGTCCGACGACATCGACTACGTCGAACGCCCTGTTTGTGTAGTCGTTTTTCGCCTGTTGGACGTAAAAAAAAGCGCCGCTGTCTCAGCGGCGCTATAACGCGTGTTCGATGGCCTGATGGCGGGTTACAGCACCAGGGTCATTTCGCGGTGGGGGATGCCGGCATCCATGAAGACCTCGCCATGGGCTACGAAGCCTAAACGCTCATAGAAGGCGAGGGCGTGTAGCTGGGCGCTGAGGGCCGCGTGGCGATGGCCTGCCTCGCGGGCAGCGGCGATGGCAGCCTCCATGAGTCGATAGCCAATGCCCGCGCCCCGTGCGCTACTCAACACCGCTACGCGACCAATATGGCCGTCGGGCAGCAGGCGCGCGGTACCCACCGGCTCGTCATTCAGCGTGGCGAGGAAGTGCAGGCATTCGCCATCCCGGCCATCCCACTCCTCTTCCTGAGGAACCTGCTGCTCATCGATGAAGACCACGCGGCGAATCAACGACGCCGCGTCGCCCAGTTCACGCCAGTCGCCTTGTTGCACGGTGGTGGCTGTGTTCACGCCTTACTCCTCGTCGTCTTCACCCATGAAGCCCAGGCTGCCGCTATTGATCAGCTGCGTGAGCAGCGCTGCCGCACCGTCCAGTTCCAGCACCTCGTCGTACATGGGCTCCGGGTCGGCGACCCGCTTGGCCAGCGCTTCCGAGCAGGCGTGTCCGTCGCCATCCACGAACAGTGTGGTGCCGGAGGCATCGCTGCGCCAGGCAAAGCGCGAGCCCGGCATATGGAACAGCGGCTCGCCCTGTTGTAGCTGAGCAACAAGCGCGGCTTCGTCCAGCGGCTCGTCCAGCGGCATCAGCTGGTCGACGTACTTGGGCTGAGTCATGACGCGGCCAAACCACTGGGCTATCTGCTCGGGTTTGTCCAGCGTCGAGAGGATGAACTGACGCATACGCTCGATGGCGGCGTCGTCCAGCTCGCTCTGATGTTGGGCCGGTGCCATGCCCGCATCGCTGTAACGCTGGGATTCCGACATCTGCTCGCCCACGTAGTCGGCGTAGGAGGTGATGGCTTCGTCGGCCGAGGGAGCGCGAAAACCCACTGAAATGGTCATGCAGTCGTCGGTCTGGCTGACCCCGTGATGCGCCCAGCCCGGCGGCAGGTAGAGCATGTCGCCCGGTGCCAGGGTCCAGTCGGAGTCGGGTTCGATCTCGAAGGTTTCCAGAATACGCAGGTCGATGCCCTGTACGATCGGCGCGTTGTCCGGCTGCTTGCCGCCCAGCTGCCAGCGGCGATGACCGCGGGCCTGCAGCAGGAACACATCGTACTGGTCGATGTGCGGGCCGACGCTGCCGCCGGGGGGCGCGTAGCTCACCATGATATCGTCCATGCGCCAGCGGGGCAGGAAGTCGAACTCGTCCATCAGCGCAGCAATGGAGGGCACGTAGTGGTCGACGGCTTGCACCAGCAGGCTCCAGTGGCCTTCGGGGAGGCGCTCGAAGGTAGCGTCATCGAAGGGGCCGTGGGATACCTGCCAGGGGCCGTCAGGGCCGTTCTCTTCCACCAGCCGCGCTTCCACGCCCGGCTCGCAGGCCAAGCCTGCCAGCTCATCGGGGTCGATGGGGCTGACGAAGTCCGGGATAGCGCCACGAATCAGCAGGGGCTTCTGCTGCCAGTAGTGGGCCAAGAAGTCGGCGGGTGTTAAATCACCCAGCAGGGTGAGTGGCTTATCGTGATGACTCATGGCGTTATCCTGAAGTGAGTGAGCGGCACGGATCGAAACGGCGTGCGTTTATAGGGCCGCCAGCCGTTGCGGAAGGGCTTCGGCCTGCGCCTTCGCATTACCAATATAGCTGGCTGGCGAAAGAGATTTCAGCTCTTGTTTCACATCGTCGGGCAGTGCCAGGGTGTCGATGAAGGCTGCAAAGCCTGCCTGGTCGATCTGCTTGCCGCGGGTCAGCTCCTTGAGCTTCTCGTAGGGCTTCTCGATGCCGTAACGACGCATGACGGTCTGAATGGGTTCGGCCAGCACTTCCCAGCTGTTGTTCAGGTCTTCGGCGAGTCTGGCCGGGTTGGCTTCCAGCTTGCTGATGCCTTTCAGGCTGGCGTGGTAGCCAATCAAGCCGTAAGCCAGGCCGACGCCGAGGTTGCGCAGCACTGTGGAGTCGGTCAGGTCGCGCTGCCAGCGGGAAATCGGCAGCTTCTGGGCCAGGTGGCTGAGGATGGCATTGGCCAAGCCAAGGTTTCCTTCGGAGTTTTCGAAGTCGATGGGGTTGACCTTGTGCGGCATGGTGGAGGAGCCGATTTCGCCCTCGACGGTGCGTTGCTTGAAGTAGCCCAACGAAATGTAGCCCCACACGTCACGATCGAAATCGATCAGGATGGTGTTGTAGCGGCACAGGGAGTCGAACAGCTCGGCAATGTAGTCGTGGGGTTCGATCTGTGTGGTGTAGGGGTTGAAGCTCAGTCCCAGCCCTTCCACGAACGTGCGCGCATTGGCTTCCCAGTCGATATCCGGGTAGGTGGTCAGGTGAGCGTTGTAGTTGCCCACGGCGCCGTTGATCTTGCCCAGAATCTCGACGCTTTCGATCTGTTTGAGCTGGCGCTTGAGGCGGTAGGCCACGTTGGCCATTTCCTTGCCCAGGGTGGTGGGGCTCGCCGTCTGACCATGGGTGCGCGACAGCATGGGCTGGCCAGCGTGGGCGATGGCCAGCTTGCCGATTTCATCGGCCACTTCATGCAGGGTAGGCAGCATGGCTTTCAGGCCATCGGCCAGCATGACCCCGTAGGAGAGGTTGTTGATGTCCTCGGAGGTGCAGGCAAAGTGGATGAATTCGGTGACCGCATGCAGCTCGGCCTGATCGGCAATCTTCTCCTTGAGGAAGTATTCGACCGCCTTGACGTCGTGATTGGTGGTGCGCTCGATCTCCTTGATGCGTTCGGCATCGGCCACTGAAAACTCACGAATCAACTGCTCCAGGAAGGCCGTGGCGGCTGCCGAAAGCGGCGGTACTTCGACGATCTGGCTGTGCTCTGCAAGGCGCTGCAGCCAGCGCACTTCCACGATCACGCGGGCGCGGATCAAACCGAATTCGCTGAAGTGTTCACGCAGCGCTGCGGCTTTGGCGCCGTAGCGGCCGTCAACAGGGGAAAGAGCGGTCAAGGCTGAGAGTTGCATGGCTTGGTTTCCAGGTTGGTCGAGAGTCAGTGATCGAGAGTCGGTGGTCGAACATCAGTGGTCGGGGGCGTCAGGCTGGCGAGGCAGCGTGCGTCTACCCCAGCTCATCCAGAGCGCGGCGCAAGGCCTTGCGCTGAAACACCAGTTTCCAGCGTCGGCCACCCTGCTGGTGCCACAGCAGCGCAAAGCGGATACCGGCCATGAGACAGGCGCGTACGCGTTCGGGCATCATGCGGGTCTGCAAAAGCGAGGGGTCACCCTGTACCACGATGCGGGTCTTTAGCGTGGAGAGGGTTTCCTGATAGGTTTCCCCCAGGCTGGCAATCACGTTTTCGTGGGTCGTGCCGAAGTGCTCTGCCTGCCCCTGCACGTGGGAGAGTTTCTGGCCCAGCAGGTCCATCATGGCCGTGTCGTTACGCAACTTGTTCATCAACAGCAGCAGCGAAAAGCCGTAGCGCAGCACCACCGGATTGGCCTGCTTGCGGCCTACCAGAGCTTCCAGCGTTTCGAGCCCCCGGCGCAGGTTGTTGGGGTGTCCGCCGTAAATGGCTTCGAAGCTTTCGGGGTTGGTATCCACCGTGGCATGGATCAGCGTGTCCCAGGCGCGGGTGTCTACCTGCCCGGTACGGGCCAGTTCGTCCACCAGACTGGCGGCCTGAAAGACCCCGGCCAGAGCCAGGGCCTGGCGCGCTGCCGGAGAGTCGGGAGCGCGATGAATGGGGGTGGCGCTCATGCCGCGGCCTCCGTGGTGTTCCAGGTGGCGCGAATTACGCCGCCGCCCAGACAGATGTCGTTGTCGTAGAGCACCAGCGATTGGCCGGGCGTCACGGCCCACTGCGGGTCATCGAAGATGACTTCGACGCTGCCGTCGGCCTGGGCGCGGATCTCGCAGGGGCAGTCACTCTGACGGTAGCGCGTCTTGGCGGTAAACCGGCCTTGCTGGGCAGGTGGCTCGCTTGCTACCCAGTCCATCGCTTCGGTGGCCAGCGCATTGGTATACAGCAGGGCGTGCTGCTTACCTTGCACGGCGATCAGCACGTTGCGCGTCAGGTCCTTGCCTGCCACGTACCAGGGGTCTTCAGGGTAGTTGGCTAGCCCGCCAATTCCGAGGCCCTGGCGCTGGCCGAGGGTGTAGTACATCAACCCCATATGTTGGCCAATCACATCGCCTTCCGGTGTTTCGATGGTGCCTGGTTGAGCGGGCAGGTACTGCTGCAGGAAATCACGAAAGCGACGCTCACCGATGAAGCAGATGCCGGTGGAGTCCTTTTTCCTGGCCGTCACCAGGTCGTGTTGTTCGGCCAGGGCGCGCACGGCGGGTTTCTCCAGCTCGCCGACGGGAAACAGCGTACGGGCAATGGCCGCTTCCGGTACGGCATGCAGGAAATAACTCTGATCCTTGTTGGCATCCAGCCCCTTGAGCAGCCGTGGTCGACCTGCGCGCTCGCCCTGGCGCACGTAGTGGCCGGTCGCGATCTTGTCGGCGCCGAGCATTTCGGCGTACTCCAGGAACACCTTGAACTTGATTTCCCGGTTACACAGGATGTCCGGGTTGGGAGTGCGCCCCGCCTTGTATTCGGCCAGGAAATGCTCGAATACGTTGTCCCAATATTCGGCGGCGAAGTTGGCCGTGTGCAGTTTGATGCCCAGCTTGGCACAGACCGCTTCTGCGTCGGCCAGGTCTTCCTTGGCAGTGCAGTATTCGGTGCCGTCGTCTTCATCCCAGTTCTTCATGAACAGACCTTCGACTTCGTACCCCTGCTGAAGCAGCAGCAGAGCCGAGACGGATGAATCGACGCCTCCCGACATGCCCACGATGACCTTGCCAGTGGCGTGAGCAGCGGTGTCGGGGGTGGCCTGGGTAGCGGTGCCATGGATGGATGTCATGGGCATCCTCTGTTGAAGTGGTATGCAAGTGGGCGGCGATTATACACGATGGGAGCCGGATGCTTCGAGTGCTTCACTCGTGGATCACGTCCAGCGGGTAGTGGCGACCCGCCAGGGCATCGTCGATACGCTGCAGCACCAGCGGGCTGCGCAGCCGACGCTCGCTGGCCAGCGCGGCGATCTCGGCGCGGGTCAACCAGTGGGTGGCCAGGATGTCGTTATCCAGCGGTGTGCCGAGCGAGTGGAGCGGCGTGGCCACGAAGCCGTGGCTGTGAAAGGTATCGCCCTGTTCGGTATGCAGCACGTAGAGGCCCAGGTAGCCGGTGAGTGAAACGTGCCAGGCGGTCTCTTCCCGAACTTCGCGCAGCATGGCGGCCTTCGGGCCTTCACCCAGTTCGATATGGCCCGCGGGCTGGTTGAACAGCGTCAGTGGGCCACCCTTGTCCTCTTCGACCATCAGGAAGCGCTCCCCTTCGCGAATCACGCAGGCCACCGTGCTGCGAATGATCGGGCGGCTCATCGCGGCTTTCTCCGAGTTTGGCGGGTGCGCGCCGTTTTGGCCGGTGCCTGGCGCGGCGCGTGGAGGGTTTCCTTGCGCCACTCGCCGGGCGCCAGCCCCTCCAGCCGCCAGGGCCCAATGGCCGCGCGTATCAGGCGCAGGGTAGGGAAGCCTACCTCCGCCGTCATGCGGCGCACCTGGCGGTTGCGGCCTTCGCTGATGGTCAGCTCCAGCCAGCTGGTCACCGGGTGCCGTTTGGGGTCGACGGCGGGGGTTCGCTCAGGCAGGTCGGGGGGCGCCATGCGCCGCGCCTTGGCGGGCAGCGTCGGGCCATCCTTGAGCATCAGGCCGGAGCGCAACCCGTGAAGGGCGTCGTCGGTGAGCTGGCCTTCCAGCTGTACCCAGTAGGTCTTGGGCTGCTTGTGGCGAGGGTGGGCAATGCGGTGAATCAAGGCACCATCATCGCTGAGCAGCAGCAGGCCTTCGGAGTCGTAATCCAGCCGACCTGCAGCGTAGACCCCGGGCACGCTGATCACGTCGGCCAGGGTGGCGCGGCCTTCCCGGTCGGTAAACTGGGAAAGCATTCGGTAGGGCTTGTGCAGTAAATATAGCGTGCTCATGGGCTCGAATAGCGGGTCAGTTGATTTGTCGACAATCGCTCATGCGATTACCGTGCAGCGCTGGTATACTCCGGCGCAGCCGTTTGAGATGTACCGGCGTCGTTTTACCACCGAGTGACCATAAGGGGCAGCGCATACAGGATGCTCCACCCGCTTCGCGGCAAGGCTATTCGTTGTATGAGCCGCGTAGCTCAGGGTTTTTTATAATCACAGCGACTGAAAAGAAGAGGTTAACGCAAAATGTCTAAAACGCCGAAGATCATTTATACGCTCACCGATGAAGCTCCTGCGCTCGCTACCTACTCCTTGTTACCGATTATTGATGCCTTCACCGACTCGGCCGGTGTCGAAGTAGAAACCCGTGATATCTCTCTGGCGGCGCGTGTGCTGGCGCAGTTCCCGGACGTGTTGAGCGACGAACAGCGGGTCAGCGATGACCTGGCAGAGCTGGGCCAACTGGCCACCACGCCGGAAGCCAACATCATCAAGCTGCCCAATATCAGTGCGTCTGGCCCGCAGCTGAAAGCGACCATCAAAGAGCTGCAGAGCCAGGGCTACCCGCTGCCCGAGTATCCTGAAGAGCCCAAGAACGACGAAGAAGCCTCCATCAAGGCGCGTTACGACAAGGCCAAGGGCAGCGCCGTCAACCCGGTGCTGCGTGAAGGCAACTCTGACCGCCGTGCGCCGAAGTCGGTCAAGAACTACGCCCGCAAGTACCCGCATCGCATGGGTGCCTGGAGCGCCGACTCCAAATCCCACGTCGCTCACATGAGCGAAGGCGATTTCTACGGCAGCGAACAGTCGGCGGTCATGGAAAAAGCAGGCACGCTGAAGATCGAACTGCAGCAGAAGGATGGCGGCAGCGTCGTGCTGAAAGAGGGGCTGGCGGTAAAAGCAGGCGAAGTCATCGATGCTGCCAGCATGAGCAGCCGTCGTCTGCGCAGCTTCATCGCCAGCCAGATCAGCGATGCCCAGCAAAGCGGTGTGCTGTTCTCGCTGCACCTGAAGGCCACCATGATGAAGGTGTCCGACCCGATCATGTTCGGCATCGTGGTCGAAGAGTTCTACAAGGACGTGCTGGAGAAGCATGCCGAAGCGCTGAAGAGCGCAGGCTTCAACCCGAACAGCGGTATCGGTGACCTGTACAGCGCCATCGAGAAGCTGCCCAGCGACCAGCAGGAGGCCATCAAGGCCGACGTGGATGCGCTCTACCAGCAGCGTCCGGCCATGGCCATGGTCAACTCCCATAAAGGCATCACTAACCTGCACGTGCCCAGCGACGTCATCATCGATGCTTCCATGCCAGCGATGATCCGCGATTCCGGCAAGATGTGGAATGCCAACGACGAGCTGCAGGATGCCAAGGCAGTCATCCCGGACCGCTGCTACGCCACTATCTACCAGGCGGTGATCGAGGACTGCAAGCAGCACGGCGCCTTCGACCCCACCACCATGGGTAGCGTGCCCAATGTAGGCCTGATGGCCCAGAAAGCCGAAGAGTACGGCTCCCACGACAAGACCTTCCAGATGCCTGCTGATGGCACCGTGGTAGTGACCGACGACGCAGGCCAGACGCTGTTCAGCCACAGCGTGGAAGCCGGCGATATCTGGCGCATGTGCCAGACCAAGGACGCGCCGATTCAGGACTGGGTCAAGCTGGCCGTTACCCGTGCCCGCGCCAGCGGTGCTCCGGCACTGTTCTGGCTGGACGCCAACCGCGCTCACGATGCGCAGCTGATCAAGAAGGTCGAGGCCTACCTGAAAGAGCACGACACGGCGGGTCTGGATATCCGTATCCTGGCGCCGGTCGATGCCATGAAGGTTTCCTTGGAGCGTATCCGCAAGGGCGAAGACACCATCTCCGTCACCGGTAACGTGCTGCGCGACTACCTCACCGACCTGTTCCCGATCATGGAGCTGGGTACCAGCGCCAAGATGCTCTCTATCGTGCCGCTGATGAACGGCGGCGGTCTGTTCGAGACCGGCGCGGGCGGCTCTGCACCGAAGCACGTGCAGCAGTTCCTGGAAGAGAACCACCTGCGTTGGGACTCGCTGGGCGAGTTCCTGGCGCTGGCTGCCTCGCTGGAGCACCTGGGCAGCACCTTCGGCAACGCCCGTGCGTCTCTGCTGGCCAAGGCGCTGGACGAGGCCAACGGCAAGTTCCTCGACAGCAACAAGTCGCCATCGCGTAAAGTGGGCGAGCTGGATAACCGTGGCAGCCACTTCTACCTGGCAATGTACTGGGCAGAAGCGCTGGCCGCTCAGGATCAGGACGCCGAACTGAAATCCCTGTTTGGCCGTCTGGCCGAGACGCTGCAAGCCAACGAGAGCGCCATCGTCGATGAGCTGAACAGCGTGCAGGGGCAGCCGGTGGATATCCAGGGATACTTCCACCCCAACGGTGAGCTGGCCAGCCAGGCCATGCGTCCGAGCAAGACTCTCAACGACGCGCTGGCCATGGTGGCCAAGGGCTGATCATGCGCTGAGCCGTCGCGCTTCAACGGCTGATCGACCCCTCGCCCGCCTTGCGGGCGAGGGTTTTTTATTCTCTGCTGTGTGATAATTTTTTACCTTTCATGAACCCTTGTTGATGGCAGGCGTCTTATACATGGGTGTACAGTCTGTAGAAGCCTGGACTGTAAATGCTTTGTCCTTGAAGTGACCCAAGGCCCTGACTGTCAGCAGCAAGAAGATGATGCATGTGACTTATGCCTAATACACAACGTCTGGACGTGACAGCGACTCTGCATGCAGGCATGACGCGTCCCGGTATGCCCGAGTACGAAGATGATCTGGCCGTACAGCCCGCCGAGCCTGCGTTGGCCCAGCCGCCTCTGTACAAGGTGGTGCTGCATAACGACGACTACACGCCGATGGAATTCGTCGTCGAAATATTGCAGGGCTTTTTCAATATGGATAACGAGAAAGCCGTACAGGTAATGTTGGCGGTGCATACCCAGGGGAAGGCGACCTGCGGCATTTTTACCCGCGACATTGCAGAAACGAAGAGTTATCAGGTGAATGAGTATGCCCGTGAGTGCGAGCACCCGCTGATGAGCGACATCGAGGCTGCGGATTGATCATGCTGCACCGCATGCAGCGTTGAAAAAAAGTAGCCTTGGGGCTTGCAACCACGCCATTTGTACCCGATGTTGAAAGTGCCGGTCGATTAAACTGATCCGACGCAAGCCCTAGGTGGCGACATGCCCTAGGTAGTAGCGAAAAGGGGACTGCCATGCTGAGCAAAGAACTTGAACTGACCCTGAACACGGCCTTCACCGTGGCTCGCTCGAAGCGCCACGAATTCATGACCGTCGAACATCTGCTCCTGGCACTGCTGGACAATGCCTCCGCGGTCGATGTGCTGAAGGCGTGCGGGGCAAACCTCGACAAGCTGCGGTCCGATCTGCAGGATTTTATCAACTCGACCACGCCGCTGATCCCGGAAGGGCAGGGCGACCGCGAAACGCAGCCTACGCTAGGCTTCCAGCGTGTGCTGCAGCGTGCCGTATTCCACGTCCAATCCTCGGGCAAGAGCGAAGTGAGCGGCGCCAACGTGCTGGTGGCGATCTTCTCCGAGCAGGAGAGCCAGGCGGTCTACTTCCTCAAGCAGCAGAGCGTTGCTCGAGTGGATGCCGTCAACTACATCGCCCACGGCATTTCCAAAGTGTCGGGCCACGGTCCTGCGCCTTCGCCCTCTTCTCAGGAGAACGAAGACGCCGAGGAGGGCGGCACCGAAGGGGCTGCGCATCCGCTGACCGGGTATGCCACGAACCTCAACGAGCACGCGCGTCAGGGCAAGATCGACCCGCTGATCGGTCGTGACCACGAGCTCGAGCGCGTCGTGCAGATTCTGGCCCGGCGCCGCAAGAACAACCCGCTGCTGGTGGGTGAGGCGGGCGTGGGCAAGACGGCCATCGCCGAAGGGCTGGCCAAGCGTATCGTCGAAGAAGACGTGCCAGACGTGATTGCCGATGCCGTCGTCTATTCCCTCGACATGGGCGCGCTGCTGGCCGGCACCAAATACCGTGGCGACTTCGAAAAACGCTTGAAGAGCCTGCTGGGCGAGCTGCGCAAGCAGCCCAATGCCATTCTGTTCATCGATGAGATTCACACGGTGATCGGCGCAGGAGCAGCGTCCGGTGGCGTCATGGATGCCTCCAACCTGTTGAAGCCGCTGCTCTCGTCGGGCGAACTGCGCTGCATCGGTTCGACCACCTTCCAGGAGTTCCGCGGCATCTTCGAAAAAGACCGTGCCCTGGCGCGTCGCTTCCAGAAGGTCGATGTGCTGGCGCCCTCGGTGGAAGATACCATCAAGATTCTCAAGGGGCTGCGTTCGCGCTTCGAAGAGCATCATGAGCTGAAGTACACCGACGGTGCGCTGGAGAGTGCCGCTCGTCTGGCGGATCGCTACATCAATGATCGTCATCTGCCCGACAAGGCCATCGATGTCATCGACGAGGCCGGTGCGCACCAGCGCATGCTGCCGCCGGAAGTGCGTGCCAAAACCATCGATGTGGAGCAGGTCGAAGCCGTGGTGGCGTCGATTGCCCGCATACCGCCCAAGAGCGTGTCGAGTTCGGATCGTAAACTGCTCGAGAAGCTGGATCGCGACCTAAAAATGCTGGTATTCGGCCAGGACGAAGCCATCGATACGCTGTCGGCCGCCATCAAGCTGTCGCGGGCCGGGCTGAAATCCCCCGACAAACCGGTGGGCAGCTTCCTGTTCGCTGGCCCGACCGGCGTGGGCAAGACAGAAGTGGCCAAGCAGCTGGCGCACATCATGGGGATCGAGCTGGTACGCTTTGACATGTCCGAGTACATGGAGCGCCATACGGTGTCGCGTCTGATTGGCGCACCTCCCGGCTACGTGGGGTACGACCAGGGAGGCTTGTTGACCGAGGCCGTCACCAAACAGCCGCACTGCGTGCTGCTGCTCGATGAGATCGAAAAGGCGCACCCTGAAGTCTTCAACCTGCTGCTGCAGGTCATGGATCACGGTCGCCTCACCGACAACAACGGGCGCGAAGCCGATTTCCGCCATGTCATTCTGATCATGACGTCCAACGCAGGGGCCGAGCAGGCGTCACGGCGCTCCATTGGCTTCCAGAGTCAGGATCACTCCACCGATGCCATGGAGGTCATCCGCCGTACTTTCTCACCCGAGTTCCGCAACCGCCTGGACGGCATCATTCAGTTCCATGCTTTGCCGACCTTGGTGGTACGCAACGTCGTCGACAAGTTCCTGATCGAGCTACAGGCGCAGTTGGACGAGAAGCGTGTGCAGCTGGACGTGGACGATATCGCTCGCGACTGGCTGGCAGAGAAAGGCTATGACCCGGACATGGGTGCCCGTCCAATGGCTCGCTTGATTCAGGAGAAGCTCAAGAAGCCGTTGGCCGAGATGATCCTGTTTGGCGAGTTGGCCGAGCAGGGAGGCATCGTACATGTCAGTCTGGAGGAGGGGGAGCTGCATCTCTCCACCGAGACGGAGATGGCGGACGCGCCCTGACGGGCGCGGTTCCTACGACACGCAGCGCCCTGTCTTCGACGGGGCGTTGTCGTTTTTAGCGAGCGGTACAATACGCTAAAGCGCGATGCAGTACGGCACTATACGGCGCTACCGTGGCAGTACGGTAAGTGCGGTACAGCCTGCAGAGAAAGGCAGGGGGGTAAAGCGCAGGCAAGAAACTGCGTTGCCTGCAGGCGGTTAGCGTGAGCGATAAACGATGCGGCCTTTGGAGAGGTCGTAGGGCGTCAGTTCGACCTTGACCTTGTCGCCGGTCAGGATGCGGATGTAGTTTTTACGCATCTTGCCAGAGATGTGGGCAGTGACCACATGGCCGTTTTCCAGCTCAACACGGAACATGGTGTTGGGAAGGGTATCGACAATAACGCCTTCCATTTCAATATGATCTTCGCGTGCCATATTAGGCAGATCCTCACTTTTTTTACGTCGTGGTTGGTCAAATATTCACTTGTCGCGCATCGGCAAAGGTCCGATGCGCTCAGCAACAGCGCTATATTGTGCCGTAAGCCTGGCGTCAAGGCAAAAAAGCTGGCCTGTTTAACGAATTAAAGGCCGCCAATGGCGCCCGTCCAGCACCTCGATGGGTGAAAACGCCTGCTTATAGCGCATCTTGCGGCACTCCTCTATCCAGTAGCCCAGGTAAAGGTGCGGCAACTGTCTGCTTTCACAAAGCGCGATGAGCTGCAGGATGGCGTAGGTACCCAGCGAACGTTTTTCCAGCGCGTCGTCCACTTTGAAAAACGTGTAAATGGCCGACAGCCCGTGGTCCAGCTGATCGAACGCGGCCACGGCCACCAGCTCATCCTCGAGGCGCAGCTCCATCAGATGGGCGTAGGGCTCCTGCAGCGTCAGGAAAGTACGGTACTGGTCACGGCTGGGCGGGTACATATCACCGTCGGCATGGCGTAGCCGAATATAATCGGCGTACAGCGCGTAGTGGTCGGGGTCGAAGTGGGCAGGCATGACGCGCACCGTGATATCCGTATTACGTTGCCAAACCTTGCGCTGGGTGCGGTTGGGCTTGAAGCCGTTGACGGGAATGCGCACCGAACGACATGCATTGCAGCCTTCGCAGTGTGGGCGGTACAAGTGTCGCCCGCTGCGACGAAACCCTAGCAGAGATAGCGAGTCGTATACCCCGGGGACAGGCGACTCTTGCGGGTCGAGAAATAGCGTGGTCGCTTCCTTGTCGGGAAGGTAGCTGCAGGCATGAGGAACGGTCAGGAAGAAGCGCAGATCCCGCACGGGGCGGCGAGGAGCGTTACTACTCACGGCTTGCCTCCTTGAGTGGATAGTGACGCCATCATCTCGCCTCGATGGCATTCGGCAGCGCATCAAGCCAGAGCGAGGCGGGCACGACAGGCGTCTGATCAGGGGTTGAGGGTAAGCAGAATGTTTTTTCCGGTAACCACTGTTCAAGATAGTTGATGAATGTGCGGCGAGCGACAGTTGTTGCGCCCAGGCTGGCCAAGTGGGGGGTGTGCATCTGGCAATCGATCAACTGGCCGCCATGGGACTGCATGGCATATGCCAGGTGGGCGAGAGCGATCTTGGAGCCATCGGGCACGCGCGAGAACATGGATTCGCCGAAGAACACCGGCCCCATGGCCAGGCCATACAGGCCACCCACCAAGTGCCCGTCCTGATGTACCTCGATGCTATGGGCGATGCCCAGAGTATGCAGGGTGTGATACGCGTGGCGCATCTCGGCGTTGATCCAGGTGCCGGGTTCGCCCCGGCGCGGCGCCGCGCAGGCATCCAGCACGGCTAAAAAGTGTTGATCCCGCGTCACACTGAAGCCACCATGGCGCAGGCGTTTAGCTAAGCTGCGACGTAGCTTAAACTGTGCAGGCAACAGCACCATGCGTGGGTCCGGGCTCCACCACAAAATGGGGTCGTCATCGCTGTACCAGGGAAAAATACCCTTTCGGTAAGCCTCGACCAGCCACGCTGGTGTAAGCTCTCCACCGGCAGCCAGCAGGCCGTTGGGTGACGCCAATGCCTGCTCGGTCGACGGGAAAAAGGGGGTTGGCGAGGAGAGCCAGGGTAGCATCGCTTGCTCCTGTGACGAGTAGCTTGATTAGAAGCGCTGTGACGGCGGAAGGATGCTCGGTATGATGCAAACTCGCAAGTGGATTAAAGACACCAATGTGGTGTAAAGGGAGAATCGCTTGAAAGTAAATAAGGCGGTAGACAAGCGAACGCAGCGTAACGCGCGCCAGTCACCATCTCGTTCATCGACGCGTGTCACGGCGGCAAAGGACAAGGCGCACCGGTTCGGCCTGCGCCTGCAGGGCTCGGCCCGTGAAGGCGTCGTGGTGGTGATGTTGGCCGTCTGCGTCTTCTTGCTGTTATCACTGTTTAGCTATCACCCGGCAGATCCGGGCTGGTCTTACCAGGGGCCTGAGACGCAGGTACGTAACTGGATGGGCCCGGTCGGCGCCTGGCTGGCCGACGTGCTCTATTCACTGTTGGGGGCCAGCGCTCTGTGGTGGCCAGGCATGTTCGGTTATTCGGCCTGGTGGTTGATGCGCTCGCGCCAAGTGCGTTTCGAGCTGGATCCGGTGGCCATTGCCGTGCGCGCGGGTGGCCTCGTGTTGCTGATGTTTGGCACCACCACGCTGGGCGCACTGCATTTTTATCACCCGAACAGCATTTTGCCCTACGCCTCTGGTGGCATTCTGGGAGAAGGGCTGGTGGGTACGCTGAAACTGCTGGTGGGCAGCGGTGGCGTGGGCTTGATTGCTGCGGCGTTGATTCTGATTGGTTTTCCGCTGTTCAGCGGTACTTCCTGGCTGCAAGTGGCCGATGAGGTAGGGCGCAGGCTCTGCCGAGTGGGTGGCTGGTTCGGTGTGCGTCGTGCCAAAAGCCGCGAAAAGCGTGCCGAGCGTGCTGCCGTTCGCGCGGCAGGAAAAGCCGCGGCCAGCAAAGTGAAACAGCGCTCCTGGGTCGAGCCTAGCGATACCAGTACCGACCCAGAACCCGACCCAGACGATGCCTTCTATGCCACGCCTGAACCACAGGGCAGCAGTGCACCCATTTCAGCCCGCCGTGGCGATGACGAAGTAAGCGAGCGCTCACCTGCTCCGCGTCGTGAGCGCCGCGAACCCAGTTTTACGGCAACGGCTCCCGATAGCGATACCTCCATTCCTTGGGAAGCAGCGGCCGTGCTGAGCGAGCGCCATGCTGCACCGTCGAGCGCCTCATCGGCACCGAGCCCCGAGCCTGCTTCCCAGGCGCCTGCTGCGCCCGTGCAGGAAGAGGCCGCTCCCGAGGCCGCAGTGCCTGCTAGGCAGCTCGTCAAGGAGCTGGTCGAGCCGCCTCGTGAACCAGTGATGTCGTTTTCCGCCACGGAGAAGCCGTCTGCCGCGCCGCAGCCGACAGCGCCCGACTCAAAGATTGACGAGCCGACAGTCGATGAACCGGTGGTCGATGAGCCAGCTCTCGCTGAATCAGTGGCCGATGAACCAGTGTCTGAGGAGGCGCCGCTGAGGGCCTCCCGAGAAGACGATGCCGCGCTGGCCGCGCCCACGTCGCTGAGCGCCCGCGACCCGGACGATGAGACACACCAGGAGGCGCCGCTGGCCGTCGTTCCCGAACATCTGGCTGCATCGACACCGGCTGAACCGACCCCGGTGCGCTTGGCGGCAGAGCCACGCCGCGAACGGGTGCCCGAGGTCGTGCCCGAGCCGGTATGGGACGAGGATGACGAAGAGCTGCCTGTCAGCCCAGCACCGGTGGCGGCAGGGCCACGCCATGAGCCAACCCTGGCGGCAGATACGCCGCCGCAGGCAGAGCCCGATAACGGCCCTACGCTGTGGACCGTCGAGCATTTGCAGAGTCAGCGACCCAGTTTCGAGACCCAGGATGAGCCCGAGGGGGAGGTGCCCAGTCTGCAACTGCTGACCCCACCGGAGCCCCATCAGCCCAACTATACCGACGAGCAGCTGGCGGACATGGCCGAACTGCTGGAAGTCCGGCTGCGTGAATACGGGGTCAAGGCAGAAGTGGTGGACACTTGGCCTGGGCCTGTCATCACGCGTTTCGAAATCAAGCCAGCCGCCGGGGTGAAGGTCTCCAAGATCAGTAACCTGGCCAAGGACCTAGCGCGTTCGCTGATGGTGAAAAGCGTGCGCGTGGTCGAGGTCATTCCGGGCCGTCCTACGGTCGGTATCGAAATACCCAACCCTCATCGGGCCATGATTCGGCTGCGCGAAGTGATCGACTCCGATCGCTACCAGCAGGAGAGCTCACCGCTGACCATGGCCTTGGGCCAGGACATCGGTGGCGGGCCCGTGGTCGCCAACCTGGGCAAGATGCCGCATCTGCTGGTGGCCGGTACCACGGGGTCGGGTAAGTCAGTCGGGGTCAATGCGATGCTGATCTCGATGCTGCTGAAGGCCAAGCCTGACGAGCTGAAGCTGATCATGGTCGACCCCAAGATGCTGGAGCTGTCGGTATACGATGGCATCCCGCATCTGCTGGCCCCCGTGGTGACGGACATGAAAGAGGCCGCCAACAGCCTGCGTTGGTGCGTGGCGGAAATGGAGCGTCGTTACAAGCTGATGGCTGCCATGGGAGTGCGCAACATTGCGGGCTTCAATGGTCGGCTGGAGGAGGCCGCCCGCGCCGGTGCCCAGGTGGCTGATCCTCTGTGGGAGCCGGAGCCCTGGGAGATGCACCAGACACCGCCGATACTGGAAAAACTGCCCTATATCGTAGTGGTCATCGACGAATTCGCCGACATGTTCATGATCGTGGGCAAGAAGGTGGAGGAGCTGATTGCCCGACTGGCCCAGAAAGCCCGGGCGGCCGGTATTCACCTGATTCTGGCCACCCAGCGCCCTTCGGTGGATGTGGTGACGGGCTTGATCAAGGCCAATATTCCCTCACGGATGGCGTTCCAGGTCTCGTCACGGATCGACTCGCGCACCATTCTCGACCAGGGCGGTGCAGAGAGTCTGCTGGGGCATGGCGATATGCTCTACCTGCCGGCCGGGTCGGGCCCGCCCAACCGGGTCCATGGCGCGTTCGTGGATGATGATGAAGTGCACCGGGTCGTCGATGACTGGAAGCGCCGCGGTGAGCCGGAGTACATCGACGAGATTCTCTCGGGCGGTGTTTCAGCCGATGCGCTGACGGGCCTCGAAGCCGAAGGCGTAGAGGGTGACGATGCCGAGCAGGATGCGCTGTACGATGAGGCGGTCCAGTTCGTCACGGAAACGCGCAAGGCGTCCATCTCGGCGGTTCAGCGCCGTTTCAAGATTGGCTACAACCGCGCGGCACGCCTGGTGGAAGCCATGGAAGGGGCAGGCGTGGTCTCCTCCATGGGGGGCAACGGTTCCCGCGAGGTGCTGGCGCCGCCGCCGGTGGGCCATTGAGCCATCGGTATTCGTCAATCATGCAACAAGCGTGAAAGTCGCGCCGCAGGTGCAACCCTGCGGCGTTTTTCGCGTCTGAATGGCATCAGGAGCAGCGCTTGCTCCGTGCCTCATCCGCTTTTGGCAATGACTGCCTAGGGAGAATCACTATGCGCGAACCTACTCAACGTCGCTCGCCTGCATTGGCATTGGCTGCTAGCGCACTGGGGCTTACCTTTGCCGCACCCATGGCCTGGGCCAACGAAGCGGCCGAACGCCTCACCGAGCGTCTCGACCCTCTCGAGAACTACCATGCCAGCTTCGAGCAGCGGATTCTCGATGGCAGCGGCCAGCGCCTGCAAAGTGCTCATGGCGAAATGTGGCTGTCACGTCCTGGCTTGCTGCGCTGGGAAGTCGACGCTCCTTATTCGCAAACCGTCGTGTCCGATGGGGAAGACGTTTACCTGTACGACCCGGACCTGGAGCAGGTCACCGTTCAGGCCATGGATGACCGTGTCACGCACACGCCGGCGCTACTGCTTTCCGGAAGTGCCACCGAGCTGACGGCCAGCTACGACGTGTTCTACGAGCAGCAGGATGGCGATGACGTCTTTACGCTGATTCCCACCTCTGCCGATACGCTGTTCGAAGAGCTCAGCATGGTGTTCGACCAGCAAACCCTGACCGAGCTGTGGATGATGGACAGCACCGGGCAGCGTACTTCGATTACCTTCAGCGATATCACCCGCAATGGCAGCATCGACCGCAGCCTGTTCGACTTCGACATCCCGGACGGCACCGACGTCATCCGTGAAGAGTGGTAGGCAGCGTGCTTGCTGTTTAAAACGCTCTTTCCGCTTGGCATCTCTGTATTAGCACCTCTTGATCAGGCACCTTCGGGTGCCTGATCTGCTTGTTGGTCCTGCTGTGCTCGCCAGGCCATGATCTCGGCAAAGCGTTTCTCCTGACCCAGCTCACTGGGTTCGTAAAAGCGGGCTGCTGGTACTTCGTCTGGCCAGCAATCGTGTGCGCTGCCCGCCGGGTAGCCGTGGGGCTCGTGATGGGCGTAACGGTAGCCTTGCCCATGGCCCAATTGCTCCATGAGCTTGGTCGGGGCGTTACGCAGGTAGCTGGGGACTTCCAGCTGAGGCTGCTGTGCCACGAACTGTCGAGCACTTTTCCAGGCTTGGTCGATCCGGTTGCTCTTGGGGGCCACTGCCAGGTGAATGGCGGCATGGGCAATGGCGCGCTGGCCTTCGTAATCACCCAGCCGCAGGTAGGCATCCCAGGCGGCGATCACCAGTGGCAGTGCTCGTGGATCGGCATTGCCCACATCTTCCGAGGCAATGGCCGTCAAACGGCGCACGATATCCAGCGGATCGCCGCCTCCCTGAAGAAAGCGCGCCATGTACAGCAGGGCGGCGTCCGGGCGCGATGAGCGAACCGACTTGTGAATGGCCGACAGCAGGTCGTAGTAGGCATCCCCCTGTTTGTCGAAGGCGCTAGCCTGGTGGCCCACCACGTCGGCCAGTACCGCCTTACGCAGCACTTCCCGGCCTTCGACGGCGTCGGTGAAGTCGCAGGCCGTCTCCAGCAGCCCCAGAGCCCGTCGGGCATCGCCAGCGCTGGCGTGGGCCAACGCTTCCAGCACCCCCGGTTCCACCTGAATGCGCCGTTTGCCGAGCCCTCGGCTGTCGCTGTCGAGGGCCTGCTGCATCACCTGTATCAGCTCTTGCTGAGAGAGCGCCTTGAGCACGTAGACCCGAGCGCGGGAAAGCAGCGCCGAATTCACCTCGAAGGAGGGGTTTTCCGTGGTCGCGCCGATCAGGGTCAGCAGCCCTGACTCCACGTGGGGCAACAGCGCGTCCTGCTGGCTCTTGTTGAGCCGATGAATCTCATCCAGAAACAGCAACGTGGGTGTCTGACGCTGGCGGGCGCCCTCGACCACCAGCCGAATTTCCTTGACCCCGGCCATCACGGCACTCAAATGCTCCAGGTGCGTTTCGGAGGCGCGGGCCAGCAGTTCGGCCAGGGTGGTCTTGCCCACGCCGGGGGGGCCCCAGAGAATCATCGAGCGAACGACACCCGATTCGGCCATGCGGCGCAGCGGCTTGTCTGGCCCCACCAGCGCCTGCTGGCCAACGTATTCGTTGAGGGTTAGAGGGCGCATGCGATAGGCAAGCGGCGCCTCCTCGGCGGGTTGGGCGTCAAAAAGGTCCATGGCAACTTCCGTTGTAAATCGTTACGTTGAACATTCAATGCTTAACAAGTGTCTGTGGTAAGTGGCGCTACGTCAGGCTACCTTTGGGCGTAACTGGGAAGTTCTGCATTGGTTGGCCAAATCCCCAGGCGCAAGACAAGGATTAACGCTAGTGTAGTAGAACCCTGATCATGGTCGCGTACCCTGGTTTGGTAGGGGAAGCACGGGGTACGATACTTATCAAAGGAGACGGCAAGATGTTAAACCAACTGCGTCTGGATCATGCCAATATGGCGCGCATGCTGCATGTGCTTCAGCTCAAGCATAAAACGCTGGCCGAAGGAGAGCGGCCTGACTTTCAACTAATGCGTGAAGTGGTCGACTACATCTTGTCTTACATGGACGGTTTTGCGGCGCCTCTCGAACGAATCTGCGTCGAGCGGCTGCAAGCGCAAGCGACGGAGCATCAGCCGCTGATGACCCAAATGGCCGATGACTACCGTGAGCTAAAGCCTCGCTTGATGCGCCTGTCCCATGATATCGATATGATTCTCATGGACAACATTCTACCCATGGACCGTTTCGCGGACGACCTGAAGTCGTATCTGGAAGCGCACCGCGCCTATCTGCGCCACGAGCGGGAAGGGCTATTCCCCCTGATCGACCAGCACTTCACGTCCGAGGAGCTGGAAGAGCTGCGCCAGGCGCTGCCGGAAGGTGCAGAGAAAGAACTCGAGCGTTTACAGCTGGCCTATCCTGAGCTTTACGCCGAGTTGCGCGGTGCCGAGGTGCCCTCGCTGTAATTCCCGCGGTGTCCCCCTTCAGCGCTGCACGGGGCGTGTTAAACTAGCGCCCCGTTTTGATTATCTATGCAAACGTTCATGCAAAGAGGGCAGCGCAGGGTGGGCAACGTATCCCCAATATCGATTGATCGGCTGGGTAACCACTGATGCCCGGCCCCGTACTGGTGTTCGACTCGGGGGTGGGTGGGCTCTCCGTGGCTCAGTCGCTGCGTCAGCACTACCCCCACGCCTCGCTGTGTTACGCCTGCGATAATGCCTGGCTTCCTTACGGTCTGCGCGATGACGTGGTGCTGGCCAAGCGTATCGTGGACGTTTGCCAGGCCGCCGTGGCCGCCTGCCAGGCCAGCGTGCTGGTGGTGGCGTGTAACACGGCCAGCACGCTGGCGCTGGAAGCGCTGCGTCAGGCGCTGGCGGTGCCGGTGATTGGTACGGTGCCCGCCATCAAACCCGCCGCGCAGGTCAGCACGACGCGCCATATTGGCCTGCTGGCCACCTCGGCCACGGTCAACCGCCCTTACACCCAAGGATTGATCGAAAGCTTCGCCAGCGACTGCCGCGTCACGCGGCTGGCAGCAGACCCGCTGGTAGTGGAAGCCGAAGCCTGGTTGGCGGGAAAGCCGCTGAACGCCGCTCATATTCAGCAGGCGTTGGCCCCGCTTTGGGAGGCGACCCAGGCGACCCCTGCCCTGGATACCGTGGTATTGGGGTGCACGCACTTTCCGTTGCTGCAGCCGCTGCTGGTGTCGCTCTCCCCCGTGCCGCTGGCCTGGGTGGACTCTGGGGACGCCATCGCGCGGCGCGTTGGACAGGTGGCCGCCACGCTGATCAGCAGCGTGCCAGATGGCCGCTGCTTTACCACGGCGCCTGCCGCTGCCCTGGCCGATGGCATGGCGCGGTACGGTTTCAGTGCCCCCCAACTGCTCGCGCTGCCCAACGCCGATTAACGGCGCACTGCCGCCGCTAAGTTCAATTTTCCAGTCAATAGGAGCCACCTTGGCCATCCCCACCGTCGATCCGGCACGCTACGCCGAACAGCTGGCTGACAAACAAGCCTACGTGGAACACATGTTCGCGGACTTTGCGCCGCCTGGGCTCGAAGTGTATCCCTCGCCCGCCAGCCATTACCGGCAGCGCTGCGAGTTTCGTATCTGGCATGAAGACGATGATCTGTTCTATGCCATGTTCGAGGTCGATCCTGACAATCCCAAACAGAAGCGGGTCATTCGTCTGGACCAGTTTGCCGTGGCCAGCAAACGCATCAACGAGTTGATGCCGCAGTTGCGGGATGCCTTTCTGGCCAGCGATGTGCTGCGCCGTCGGCTGTTTCAGGTGGAGTTTCTGACCACGCTGTCGGGAGAAGCGCTGGTCACGCTGATTTACCATCGTCCGCTGGACGACGCCTGGGAAGAGCAGGCGCGCGCTCTGGAAGCCGAGCTGGGCATCATGATCATTGGCCGTTCGCGCAAACAGCACCTGGTGCTCAGCCGTGACCACGTCTGGGAGCGCCTGGAGGTGGATGGCCGTACGCTGCACTATCAGCAGGTCGAAAACAGTTTTACCCAGCCCAATGCGCATATCTGCCAAACGATGTTGAGCTGGGCCCGTGAAGTGACGGCCGGACGTCAGCAGGAAGACCTGGTCGAGCTTTATTGCGGAAACGGCAACTTCACCATTGCGCTGGCGGAGAATTTCCGGCGCGTGCTGGCCACGGAAATCTCGCGCACCTCGGTGGCCAGCGCCAATGTCAACCTGGAAGCCAACGGGATCAACAACGCGCACGTGGCGCGCATGTCGGCGGAGGAGTTTGCGCTGGCGCTGAAAGGCGAAAAAGCCGGACGGCGAGTGGCGGAGATGGGGCTGGACGATTACCGTTTCTCCACCGTGCTGGTCGACCCGCCCAGAGCCGGACTGGACGAGCAGAGCTGCGAACAGCTCAGCGAGTACGCGCAAATCGTCTATATTTCATGCAACCCGGTCACGCTTGCCGACAATTTGGCGCAGCTCACCAAAACCCATCAGATCGAGCGTTTTGCCTTGTTCGACCAGTTTCCGTTTACCCATCACTGTGAGTGCGGGGTGCTGTTGACACGGCGTAGCGCTTGAACGCAAGTGTCATGGGCCGCTTGTCAATAGTGCTTATGATGCACAAGCGGCATACACCATGAATAACATGCCAGATGGTTAGGGTGCTGGACGAGGGTAGCGTAAGCTATCCGGTAGCGTGGCCTAAAGGCCTATTGTCCTTCGTTTTTTTGGCCCAGGTTGTGGCCCCAGGCAGTCGAGGTGATGGATGCATTACGTTGCGATTGAAGAGAGTCGGCGGGATCTTTTGAAGCAGCTACAAGAGCGCCTGGATGCGCGACTGGAGCCAGCGCGAGCGGCGGATGTCGAAGCCTTCGCGCGCCATTTCTACGCGACGGTGCCGGTCGAGGACCTGATCGACCGTCGTCTTGACGACCTCTATGGGGCCACGCTCTCGATCTGGCAGTTTCTCCAGCATCATGACCGTCAGCACCCTAAAGTGCGTATCTTCAACCCCGATTTCGAAGAGCACGGCTGGCAGTCCAACCACACCTTCGTGGCCGTGCTGCATGAAGACATGCCGTTTCTGGTCGATTCGGTACGTATCGAGCTCAACCGCCGTGGATTGACCGTACATGCCATTCAGAACGCAGTGTTTGCCGTTGCCCGCGATGGCCAGCACCAGCTCAAGGCGCTGACCTCGCCCAAGGATGAGCATGCCCCCGAGGCTCGCGAATCCTTGATCGTCATCGAGGTGGATCGCCATACCGATCCTGAATCCCTGGCCAATATCGAGCGCAACCTGCACGAAGTGCTGCGCGACGTGCGCACGGCAGTGGGTGATTATGACGCCATGTGCGGGCAGATCACCTCCGCCATCCAGGAGCTGGAAAAGAACTGCCCGCCACAGATCGACCCCGACGATCATGAAGAAGCGATTGCGTTTCTCGAGTGGTTGTTGAAGGACAACTTCACATTCCTGGGGTATGACGAGTACCTGCTGGAAGGCAGCGAGCTGCAGCGTGACCCCAACAGCGTGTTGGGCGTGTTCCGCCTGGACCAGCCCCGCTACCGGGAGCGCATCCGCACCGAAGAGGGGGTGGATGAGCACAATGACTACGTGCTGGTGCCGCAGCTGCTCTCGTTTGCCAAGAGCGCCCATCACTCCCGGGTGCATCGCCCTACGTACCCCGACTATATCACCGTGGACCGCTACGATGATGATGGCAACGTGATCGGCGAGCGTCGCTTCTTTGGCCTGTTCACCGCGACCGTCTATAACGAGTCGCCGCGCAACATTCCACTGCTGCGTCGCAAGCTGAAAGCCGTGACCGACATCGCCGGGTTCAACCCTCAGGGCCACAATGGCAAGCAGCTGCTACAGGTGCTGGAAGTGTACCCGCGGGACGATCTGTTCCAGATCGGCACCGACGAGCTGGCCACGACTTCTCTGGGCATCTTGAACATCCGTGAGCGTCGTCAGGTACGCCTGTTCATCCGCGCCGATGTCAGCGGCAAGTTCTACTCCTGCCTGGTCTTCGTTCCCCGCGACGTGTTCTCGACCGACCTGCGCCAGCGTATTCAGAACATGCTGTGCGACGAGCTGGATGCGCACTTTGGCGATTTCAACACCTACCTCTCCGAGTCGGTGCTGGCGCGTATTCAGCTGATCCTGCGCTTCAATGGCGACACCCCCAGCCAGTACGACCTGAAGCGTCTGGAGGGTAAAGTGGCACGGCTGTCGCGCAGCTGGCGTGACGACCTGCACGCGGCCATGATCGAAGGGTTTGGAGAAGAGCGCGCCAACCACCTGCTGGACAATTTCCACGATGCCTTCTCGGCCAGCTACCGCGAAGACTTCAACGCCCGCACGGCGGTGTTCGACATTCAGCACCTGCTGAATCTGGACAATGGCGACACGCTGTCGCTCTCCCTGTATCGTCCGCTGGAAGAGCAGGCAGGCGGCATGAACCTGAAGCTGTTCCATCGCGAATCGCAGATCCCGCTCTCGGACGTACTGCCGATGATGGAGAATCTCGGCCTGCGCGTGATCGGCGAGCGCCCCTACGATATCAATGCGCCTCAGCAGCGCTACTGGATACACGACTTCGAGCTGGAGCACAGCCAGGGCGCCAATCTGGGCGATATGCGCGACACGTTCAGCGAAGCGTTCAAGCGTATCTGGGCCGGCGAAGCCGATAACGATGCCTTCAATCGCCTGATCGTCGGGGCCGGTCTGGACTGGCGGGAAGTGGCCATGCTGCGCGGTTACGCGCGTTATCTGAAGCAGATTCGCTTTGGCATGTCCCAGGATTACATTGCCGCCACGCTGGCCAACTACCCGGTGATCACCCAGACGCTGGTGGAGCTGTTCCGCCTGCGCTTCGATCCGGCCCAGCAGCAGCCTGGCCAGACCGACGACTGCCTGGCGCGCCTGAACGAGCACCTGGAAGGCGTTGCCAGCCTCAATGACGACCAGCTGCTGCGCCGTTTCATGGAGCTGATCCAGGCCACGCTGCGCACCAACTATTACCAGAAGACCGACGATGGCCGCTTCAAGGATTACATTGCCTACAAGCTGGAACCGTCGAAAGTGACCGGCATGCCCAAGCCGCGTCCGGCCTACGAGATTTTCGTCTGCTCGCCCCGTGTCGAAGGCGTGCACCTGCGGGGTGGCAAGGTGGCGCGCGGTGGCCTGCGCTGGTCGGATCGTCTGGAAGATTTCCGTACCGAAGTGCTGGGGCTGGTCAAGGCGCAGCAGGTGAAGAACGCGGTCATCGTGCCGGTAGGCGCCAAGGGCGGCTTCGTGTGCAAGCGCATGCCTGAAAATGCCGACCGTGAAACCCAGCAGAAAGAGGGCATTGCCTGCTACCAGATCTTCATTCGGGCGCTGCTGGACGTCACCGATAATCTGGTCGGGGGAGACGTCGTGCCGCCGAAGAGCGTGGTGCGCCACGATGACGACGACACCTATCTGGTGGTGGCTGCCGACAAGGGCACCGCAACGTTCTCGGATATCGCCAACGCCATTTCCGTCGAGTATGGCCACTGGCTGGGGGATGCGTTCGCCTCGGGCGGCGCCAACGGCTACGACCACAAGAAAATGGCGATCACTGCGCGGGGCGCCTGGGAGTCGGTCAAGCGCCACTTCCGCAACCTGGGCGTGAACACCCAGCAAGACCTGTTTACTGTAGTGGGCATCGGTGACATGGCCGGGGACGTGTTCGGCAACGGCATGTTGCTGTCGGACAAGATCCAGCTGGTGGGGGCGTTCAACCACCTGCATATCTTCGTCGACCCCAACCCTGATGCGGCAGCGGCGTTTGCCGAGCGTCAACGGCTGTTCGACCTGCCGCGCTCCAGCTGGGAAGATTACAGCGCCGAGCTGATCTCTCAAGGGGGCGGGGTGTTCAGCCGCAGCGCCAAATCCATCGCCATCAGCCCGGAAATGCAGCAGGTGTTCGGAATCACCGAGGCGCGCCTGTCGCCCAATGATCTGATTCGCGCCATGCTCAAGGCCCAGGTCGACCTGATCTGGAACGGCGGTATCGGCACCTACGTGAAAAGCGCCGATGAAACCGATGCCGACGTGGGCGACAAGGCCAACGATGCGCTGCGTATCAACGGCAAGGAGCTGAACTGCCGAGTCGTGGGAGAAGGCGGTAACCTGGGTCTCACCCAGCGTGGCCGAATGGAGGCAGCCGCCAACGGCGTGCGGGTTTACACCGACTTCATCGACAATGCCGGGGGCGTCAACTGCTCCGACCACGAGGTCAATATCAAGATATTGATCGACGAAGTGGTCAAGCGTGGCGACATGACCGACAAGCAGCGCAACCAGCTGCTGGCCGACATGACCGACGAAGTGGCCAACCTGGTCATTCTGGACAACTATCGCCAGACCCAGGCGCTGGACCTGTCGGAAATTCTTTCCCATCAGGGCATGGGGCCGTATCGCCGCTTCATCAGCGAACTGGAAGCCGCTGGTCAGATCGACCGCGAGCTGGAGTTCCTGCCCACCGACGAGGTGCTCAAGGAGCGTGCCAGCAGCGACCAGGGCATGCGCTTGCCGGAACTCTCGGTGCTGATCTCCTACGCCAAGAGTACCCTGAAGGGTGATTTGATCAACTCCGAGGTGCCCGACGACCCCTACATCCACCGCCATCTCGAGCGGCTGTTCCCGGCGGTGCTCACCGAGCGCTACCAGGGCGAGATGTACGAGCACCGCCTGAAGCGTGAGATCGTGGCCACTCAGGTCGCCAACGACCTGGTCGACCACATGGGCATCGTCTTCGTGCGCCGCTTGATGGACTCCACCGGCGCCGGCCGGGCCGATATTGCCCGGGCCTACGTGGTCGCCCGTGATGCCTTCAACCTGGCGGACCTGTGGGCGCAAATCGAAGCGCTGGACAATCAGGTCTCCAGCCGGGTGCAGTACTCCATGATGCTGGACCTGATGCGCCTGGTACGTCGTGCCACCCGCTGGTTCCTGCGTCAGCACCTGGGGCTGTCGACCCAGGACACCATCGAGTACTTCGGACCGCGTCTGGCGCAGCTGCAGGAGAGCATCGGTGAGCTGCTCAGCGGTGAAGAGCAGCAGGAGTGGCAAGCGCGCTGTGAAGAGCTGGAGCAAGCCGGGGTACCGGCGTCGCTGGCCGCTACGGTGGCTGCGGCACCGCGCCTGTACGCCAGCCTGGGGATCATTCAGGCGGCCCGCTTGACCAACGAGAAGCCCCAGCGGGTGGCGGAAGTCTTCCACGAGATTGGCAGCCGCTTGGAGCTACCGTGGATGATCCAGCAGGTGACTCGTCTGGAAGTGCGCGATGCCTGGCAAGCGCAGGCCCGCGAAACCTTCCGTGACGATATCGATCGCCAACAGCTGGCCCTGACCACCAGCGTATTGAAGCTGGAAGCGGGCAGCCGCGACACCCAGGAGCGCGTGGCCCAGTGGCTGGAGCAGCACGCCGAGCTGCACCGTCGCTGGTGCCGCTTGATCGAAGAGGTGCGTAGCGGCAGCGAAGGCGGTTTTGCCCTGTTTGCGGTCGCCGTCCGTGAGCTGGTGGACCTGGCCGAGAGCGATAGCGAAGCCTGACGCCTGACGACAGGCCCACTCAAGGCCGCGCCCTGGTTCACCAGGGCGCGGCCTTTTCATTCTGCCTCGCTGGGCCAAGTGCGTTATACTGCGGCCGCCTCGCCAACAGCCCATCGCCCAGGAGTGTCTCGCTGATGTATACCCTTGCCCGCTCGCTCATGTTCCGCCTGGATGCGGAAACGTCCCACGGTCTGGCGCTTGGCGCGCTGGATACGCTGCACCGTGTCGGTGGCGTGAAGCGGCTGTATGGCGAGCCGATCAGCGACCCGGTCGAGCTGATGGGGCTGCGCTTTGCCAACCGCGTCGGCCTGGCAGCTGGGCTGGACAAGAATGCCGATCACCTGGATGCCCTAGGTGAGCTGGGCTTTGGTTTCGTGGAAGTGGGCACCGTCACGCCGAAAGCGCAGCCGGGCAACCCCAGGCCGCGTCTGTTTCGCCTGGCCGAACACGGGGCCATCATCAACCGCTTCGGTTTCAACAACAAGGGCGTCGAGCACCTAGTGGCACAGGTCAAGAAGCGCCACTACGGCGGTATCGTAGGCATTAACATCGGTAAGAATTTGACCACCTCGGTGGAGCATGCGCTGGATGACTACCTGTTGTGTCTCGACGCCGTGCATGGGGTGGCCGATTATATCGCGGTGAATATTTCGTCGCCCAACACGCCGGGGCTGCGCACGCTGCAGTTTGGCGAGCAGTTGGATGCCCTGCTGGGGCCGATTCGTGCCCGCAGCCAGGCGCTGGACAACGCGCTGGGCCGCAAGGTGCCGCTGCTGGTGAAGATCGCCCCCGACATGAACGCTGAGGAAGTGGCGCTGGTGGCGGGCAGTATTTCTCGCAATGGGCTGGATGGCGTGATCGCCACCAATACCACGGTGTCTCGTGAGGCCGTTCAGCAGGACCCCCAGGCGCAGGAAGCCGGTGGGTTATCGGGCCGACCGGTGTTCGAGGCTTCCAATACGGTCATCCGGCTGCTGCGTGCCGAATTGCCTGACCTGCCGATCATTGGCGTGGGCGGCATCGACAGCGCGGCGGCAGCGCAAGCGAAAATCGAGGCAGGTGCCGACCTGGTGCAGCTCTATTCAGGCTTGATTTATCAGGGGCCGACGCTGGTGAAACAGTGTGCCGAGGCGCTCAAGAAGCAGGCTTCTGACCACTGAGAGGGTAAGCGCTGGGGGAGAGGTGGGCAATAAAAGGGGTAGGCAATAAAAAGCCCGCTGGCTAGCGGGCTCCGTACTCCAAATGTCCGTGTAAAAGGTAAATAAATCAGGTCATGACCATGGGGTTTTTATGGATGCCGGAAACGCCGACCATGCCATCCCATTGGTCTCCGCGACCTTCACGCCAACCGCTCATCCAGTATTCGCGTAAATTGACATCTTGACTGGGGCAATCATCACGGGAGCGACCCGTAACACCCGCTTTGTAGCCGTGAACATAAGCCCGCTGGAAGCGATCACGTTTTTGTCGTTTCATTGGCTAACCTCTTTTCACGAAAACCTTTGATAAGAAGCAAACAGCCAGCAATTGGGCAGCTCATTGTTTACCGAGCTCCTTTCAAGCGTCATCACGACGCCGACCATTGCTGCCAACTCTGCTTCGAGAGGTGACTTCAAGTCCAAGAGTGAGTCTTCGCCAGTACCTTGGTGTCTAGCACTCACGTGCTGAACAGGTAAAGCCGCTGACTCGACAAGCCGTGGGTCGTTACAGGAGTCTCCTTGCGGAAGTGCACAGTAATGACCCAGACAAGCAACGCATGCGTTTTTAGTAGCTACCCTCTTATTGATAGACCATCATGGGGTCACTTGTCGACCATCAAATTGTCATAAGACGTAAACTCATTTGACATATACAGGAATATCGCGCGGTGACGCGCGGCGAAGAACATGACCGAGCTGAGCCAAACACCCTCTTTGAATCTGCTGGCCACCTGCCCCAAAGGCATCGAAGGCCTGCTGGCAGACGAGCTGCAAGCGCTGGGCGCCGAGCCTGGTAAAACCACCGTGGCTGGTGTCTATTTCACTGCCGACCAGGCCACCGCCTATCGGGTCTGCCTGTGGTCGCGACTAGCCAACCGCGTCATTCTGCTGCTGGCCCGGGAAAACATGATCGAGACCGCCGAGCAGGTGCGCGATGTGGTAGCACGCATTGCCTGGCGTCAGCATCTGGCACCAGGACGCACCCTGGCGGTGGATTTTCATGGCCGCAGTGAGCACATTCGCCACACCCGGTTTGGCGCGCAAACCGTCAAGGACGGGGTGGTGGACTCGCTACAGCTCTCGGGGCAGGAGCGCCCCAATGTGGATACCAAAACGCCAGACCTGCGCCTTTATGCGCACCTGCATCGCGCCAACCTGAGCCTGGGTATCGACCTCTCCGGTGAGAGCCTTCACCGGCGCGGCTACCGGCGTGACGTCGGGCATGCGCCGCTCAAGGAGAACCTGGCCGCTGCCTTGCTGGTACGTGCAGGCTGGCCCGAGCGCGCCAGAGCTGGCGAGCCTTTGCTGGACCCTTTGTGCGGGGCTGGCACCCTGCTGATCGAGGCCGCATTGATGGCCGCCGACCAGGCCCCCAACCTCAACCGTGAGCGTTTCGGCTTTCATGGCTGGGCGGGGCATGAGCCTGCGCTCTGGAGTGAGCTCAAGCGCGAAGCCGAAGCGCGGGCGTCGATTGGCCGCAAGCGCTGCAGGAACCCACTGATCGGCTTCGACCAAAGCCCTGCAGCGCTGAGTGCCGCCAAGTCGAACGCCATGCGTGCGGGCATTCCTGCGCTGATCAGCCTGCATGGCCAAAGCCTGGCCCAGCTCACTCGCCCCGCCGACCTCACCGCCGAGCAGGGCCTGTTGATCACCAACCCGCCCTACGGCGAGCGTTTGGGCGAATTGCCGGAACTGGTCAGGCTCTATGCCCAACTGGGGGAAAAGGCCAAGGCGTTGTTCCCCGGCTGGATGCTGGCGCTGTTCACCGGCAATCCGGACCTGGGGCATCGCTTGGGGCTGCGCGCCCATAAGCAGTATGCGCTGAAGAATGGTGCGCTGGATGCCAAGCTGCTGATGATGCAGATCGGCGCAGCCAGGCAGCCCGCCGCGCCCACCGATTCCGCCACGGCAGAGGCCCCGGCGCCGGAACGGCCTGCCAAGCCAGCGGTGTCGGAAAATGCCCAGATGTTTGCCAACCGCTTGGCAAAGAACCAGAAGCGCCTGAAAAAGTGGCTCAAGCAGAGCGGTGAAACCTGCTATCGCCTCTACGATGCCGATATGCCGGAGTATGCGCTGGCCATCGACCGCTATGGCGACCGCGTTCACGTGCAGGAGTATGCCGCGCCGGGCTCCGTGAACCCTGCTCAGGCACAAAAGCGGCTGTTCGACGCGCTGGAAGTGCTGCCTGAGGCGCTGAACGTGGACCCCGCCAGGATTTACGTGAAGCGCCGTGAGCGGCAAACCGGCGCCGCCCAGTACCAGAAGCGCGATGCCAGCGGCGAGCGTTTCGAAGTGCGTGAGGGGAGTGCGCGGCTGTGGGTCAACCTGCGCGACTACCTGGACACCGGGCTGTTTCTCGACCACCGCCCCGTGCGGCGTATGCTGGGCGACATGGCCAGCGGCAAGCGCTTCCTGAACCTGTTCTGCTACACCGCCACGGCCACCGTGCAGGCCGCGCTAGGCGGGGCCAGTGACAGCGTCAGCGTCGACATGTCCAACACCTACCTGGAGTGGGCCAGAGACAACTTCAGCCTGAACCAGCTGGATCACCGACGGCACCGGGTGGTCAGGGACGACTGCTTCCGCTGGCTGGAAACGGCCAATGCCGATTTCGACCTGATCTTCATGGACCCGCCGACGTTCTCGAACTCCAAGAAGATGCGCGATACGCTGGATATCCAGCGGGACCACCCAAGGCTGGTCGAGCTGGCCATGGCGCGCCTGGCGCCGGGTGGCGTGCTGGTGTTCTCGAATAACCAGCGGCGTTTCAAGCTGGACGACGCGCTGGTGCAGCGCTACGCAGTGGAGGAGATCACCGCGCGCACCTTCGACCCGGATTTCCAGCGCCGCACCAACCTGCATCACGTCTTTTTGATCAAGAGCCGAGCCGATGATTAAACTCTCCATCTACACCACTCTGGGCTGCCACCTGTGCGCTCAACTCGAAGCGCTGGTGACCACCCTGGCCAACCAGCCAGTGGACTTGCGGCGCATCGAAATCAGCGAAGACGACGCGCTGGTCGAGCGCTTCGGCGTGCGTATACCGGTGTTGCTGGATGAGCAGGGCGAAGAGCTGGACCGTGGCTTCGACCTGGCGAGGCTGAGCCAATGGCTGGAGCAACGAGGCTGGCTGGACGAAGCGGCGCTGGCGGCCCTGACCAACCCGCCAGCCCCGACGCCCCCGGTGGGGGCGCACCAGCGTAATGGGCGTCGATTTCTGGGGTAGGCGTGCCTACAGCACATCCAGCAGCGACAGCTGGCGCATGGCCTCCTGGCCTTCGGGGGTGTGGTCGGCGGCTTCCAGTACCTTGCGAAAGCCTCGCGAGGTCTGGATGGTGGACTCGTCCTCCAGCCACATCTGTGCCTGCGCCAGGGTGTCGGCCAACTGATGTTTCAGCCCGCCAAACTGGGTGCCGATCTGCCCCCAGGCGCGGCTGAAAATCCAGTCGCCGAACATATCCTGGTGAATGTGCACCAACACATAGTCATGGTCGGTTTCCCAGCGTACGATCACACCCATCTCCTTAACGCCATCATGTTCACGCCTGCACAGCAAGCCATTGCGGGCGTATTGTAAAGCCCGGAAATCAAAACGCCTATGAAACTTGTCATCGATGCCAACATCCCCGCCGCCGACGCGTGCTTTGGCGGGCTGGGCACCTTGCACCGCCTGCCCGGGCGCGAGATTCGCGCGGCCGACGTGGCCGATGCCGACGCGCTCATCGTGCGCTCCATCACCCGGGTCGATGAGGCCTTGCTGGCCAACAGCCGTGTTGCCTTCGTCGGCACCTGCACCATCGGCACCGATCATATCGACTTGAACTACCTCTCAGCCCAGGGCATCGGGTTTGCCAGTGCGCCTGGCTGCAATGCCGACGCCGTGGTGGACTATGTGCTCAGCAGCTTGGTGACCGTGAGCGAGCGGGAAGGGTGGCCGCTGCTGTCGCGCCGTGTGGGGATCGTCGGGGCCGGTAATGTCGGCAGCCGCTTGCTGACGCGGCTGAGCGCGCTGGGCATGGAAGTGCTGGTATGTGACCCGCCCCGCGCCGAGCAGGAAGGCCCTGAGGGCTTCGTGGACCTGGATACCCTGATCGAGCAATGCAATATCCTTTGCCTGCATACGCCGCTGGTCAAGCAAGGCCCTCACGCAACGTATCATTTGTTGAACGCCGAGCGGCTCCAGGAGCTGGCCCCGCAGACGGTGCTGGTCAACGCCGGGCGCGGGGACTGCATCGATGGGCTGGCACTGCGCAGCCGTCTGGCAGGCAAGGGCGACATCACCGCCATTCTCGATGTGTGGGAAGACGAGCCGGGTATCGATGCCGGCCTGAGGGATCTGGTGGCCCTGGCAACCCCGCACATTGCCGGCCACAGCCTGGATGGCAAGCTGCGCGGCACCTGGATGATTCAGCAGGCGCTGGCCGCGCACTGGGGCCACCCCTTGGATCTGGCATTCAGTGACTTGTGTCCGCCCCCGGCGCTGGCCTCGCTGACCCTCTCACAGGCATTGCCCGTTGAAGAGGCGCTGCGGCTATGTACCCGAGCGGTGTATGACGTGCGCCGTGACCACGACACGCTGCAGCGTAACGTGATGCAGCAAGGGGTTGCCAAGGGGTTCGATCACTGCCGCGCCCATTACCCGCTGCGTCGCGAGTTTGCCACGCTGAGTGTGCTGTTGAAAAAAGATGCTCGGTCATTGCGCGCACCTCTGGAGGGGGCGGGGTTTGAAGTGCAACTCGGCTGAAAAGAGCTGGACACATAACGCATAAGGCCCGCGATGCGGGCCTTATGGTGGCGTCTGCCGTTAAGTGACGGTTAGCATCACTGACGGTAGGCGGCTTCTTTCAGGGCGCGAATGCGGTCGTCCAGCGGTGGGTGGCTAGCGAACATGCGCTCCACCAGCGAGCGGGTCTGGCCTTTGGTGATGGCCATGGCGCGCATCTGGTCGGGCATCTGGTCGGGCATTTCGGTTTCGGCCTTCAGGCGTGCCAGGGCGTTGACCATGGCGCCGGTGCCCGCCAGGCGTGCACCCGCTTCGTCGGCGCGGTATTCGCGGTAGCGCGAGAACCACGCCACGATGGCCGACGCAATGATGCCAAACACGATCTCGGCAATCATGACCACGGCAAAATAACCCATGAAGCCCAGACCGCCTTCACCGTCGCTGCGGCTTTTCAGGAAGGTGTCGATCAAGTGGGCGACGGCACGGGCAAAGAACATCACGAAGGTGTTCACCACGCCCTGGATCAGCGCCAGGGTGACCATGTCACCGTTGGCCACGTGGCCAATCTCGTGGGCCAGTACCGCGCGGACCTCTTCGGGACGCATGCGGTTGAGCAGGCCCGCCGAGACGGCCACCAGCGAGTCGTTCTTGTTCCAGCCGGTAGCAAACGCATTGGACTGCTGGGCCGGGAAAATGCCCACTTCGGGGGTCTTGATCCCGGCTTCACGGGAAAGCTCGGCCACGGTGTCCACCAGCCACTTTTCGGTGGCGTTGGAGGGCGTTTCGATGATCACCGTGCCCGTGGAGCGCTTGGCCAGCCATTTGGACATGAACAGCGAGATGATCGAGCCCGCCATGCCGACGATGAAGCAGAACAGCAGCAGGCCAGTGAAGTTGATTCCCTGGCTGCGCAGATAGCCCTCGACGCCGAACAGGCGCAGCGTAAAGCTGGCCACCAGTACGACGGCGAGGTTGGTCGCCAGAAACAGCATAATTCGCATCATGGGTGGGTTTCTCCCTTCAGGTTTATAGCGGGGTCTTGCTGGAATATGGCTTAGATGCGTGCCCGTCGCTACAGTTTCAAGTAGCTGTTTTTAATGCTGTAGCGACGGACATGAAGACTGAAATAACTACTGCCGATAGCGTGACAGGAAATTGGCAAAGCGATCCAGCGCGTCGCCCAGCTGGTCGGCCCAGGGCAGCGTCACGATGCGCACGTGGTCCGGGTCTGGCCAGTTGAAGGCCGTGCCTTGCACCAGCAGGATCTTTTCTTGCAATAACAGGTCCAGCACCAGCTGCTGGTCATTCTTGATATTGAAGACCTTGGGGTCCAGGCGCGGAAACGCGTAGAGCGCCCCTTTGGGTGTTACGCAGGAGACACCGGGAATGGCGTTGAGCTTCTCGATGGTGATGTCCCGCTGCGCCAGCAGGCGCCCGCCAGGCAGGATCAAGTCATTGATGGACTGGTAGCCGCCCAGCGCCGTTTGAATGGCGTGCTGGGCAGGTACGTTGGCGCACAGCCGCATGGAGGCCAGCATGGTCAGGCCCTGAATGAAATCCTTGGCCCGCTGTTTGGCCAGCGTGCCGGAAATGGTCATCCAGCCGGAGCGAAAACCAGCGCAGCGGTAGCTCTTGGAAAGCCCGTTCATGGTGATGACCAGTTGATCGTCGTCGGCCAGCGCCCCCGTGGCGGTGTGCTCGACCCCGTCGTAGAGAATCTTGTCGTAGATCTCGTCGGAGAATACCACCAGATTGTGCTGTTTGGCGATCTCGAGGACTTCCCGCACCACTTCCGGAGAGTACACTGCCCCGGTGGGGTTGTTGGGGTTGATGATGACGATGGCCCGGGTACGGCTGGTGACCTTGGCACGAATGTCGGCCATGTCCGGCGCCCAGTCGGCCTGCTCGTCGCACAGATAGTGAACACCGTGGCCGCCCGACAGGTGGGCAGCAGCGGTCCATAGCGGGTAGTCCGGTGCCGGGATCAGTACTTCATCGCCATCGTTGAGCAGCGCCTGCATGGCCATGACGATCAGCTCGGACACGCCGTTGCCGATATAGATATCTTCGATACCGACGCCGGGGATCTGCTTGCGCTGGCACTCCTGCATGATGGCCTTGCGCGCAGAGTAGAGCCCTTTCGAATCACAGTAGCCCTGGGCGGTGGGCAGGTTGCGCATGACGTCCTGGAGAATCTCTTCCGGTGCCTCGAAACCAAAGGGGGCCGGATTGCCAATGTTCAGCTTGAGAATCCGCTGGCCTTCCTCTTCCAGGCGCTTGGCATGGTCGAGAACCGGGCCGCGAATGTCATAGCAGACATTGTGCAGTTTATGGGACTTCTTGAGCGTGTGTGATTCGTTAGGCTGCGCGGTGTCCATGGGGTGCGTTATCCAAAAGTGTCCATTGCCGTGGGAGTGACTGATTATTCGCCCATTATGCGTTGCTTGATGGCGAGCTGTCTTGGTCGATTTGCTCCACGGGCGGTGGAATGTCCTCGGGGGTTTCCAGCGTCAGCCTGCCCACCTTGCCGTCGCGCAGTTCATGCAGCAGCACTTCGGCGCCTCGGTGCAGGTCCACGGCGCCGCCAGGGCGCAAACCACCGCGCTTGCTGGCAATCTCGGTGAGGATGGCGTGGCCATCGAACCCGGCAATGGCCAGAAAGTCGGGCTTCTGGGGGCCATCGGCATCTACCTCTGCCTGAGGGGTGGCAGGAGCCTCATAGCGGGGCAGCGCCTTGAGCTTGTAGCGGACCGTCAGCGCGTCGGGGTAGCGTCTGGCGAGTTCGGCACAGGCCACCATGGCCACATCGGTATACTCGATGGCCGTGTCGCGAATGGCACCGCTGGCCGCCAGCCGGTAGGCACTGGCCTGATCCTCGATTTTGGGCCACAGCACGCCTGGGGTGTCGATCAGCGCCACGCGGCCATCGATGCGTACCTTTTGCTGGCGCTTGGTCACGGCGGGCTCGTTACCGGTCTTGGCGATCTTGCGTCCTGCCAGGCCGTTGATCAGCGTCGACTTGCCGACGTTGGGAATCCCCATGACCATCACACGAACATCACGGTCGGCACGCACCGCACCGGCCAGCTCATGGCAAAGCCGGGGAATGCGCTTCAGTTCCCGGGTGTTGGTGGTGGTGATGGCCAGCGCCCGTGTGTCGGCTTGGGCATCGAAAAACGCGACCCACTCGTCGGTACGCGCAGGGTCGGCCAGGTCGGCACGCGACAGAATCTTGAGGACCGGCTTGTGGCGGGTCAGCTCGGCCAGCATCGGGTTGGCGCTGGAATAGGGGAGCCGCGCATCGAGCACTTCGATCACGACGTCGATTTCCGGCAGCGCGTCCTTGATCTGGCGGCGGGCCTTGTTCATGTGTCCTGGGAACCAGCCGAGCATGGGGATCTCCTGCAAGCACTAACATTCGGCATAAAAAAGCGGGCCGCCATTCTAACAGATGGTGCCCGCCTTGCTGCGCTTCGTTTGGGATCAATTATTCGTCGGGGTGAAACTCCAAAGAGACCGAGTTGATGCAGTAGCGCAGGCCCGTCGTTTGCGGGGGGCCGTCGGGAAACACGTGTCCCAGGTGGGCATCGCAGTGGGAACACACTACTTCGGTGCGAATCATGCCGTGGGAAGTATCGCGATGCTCTTCCACGCAGCGGATGCCCAGTGGCCTGTCGAAGCTTGGCCAGCCACAGCCTGCATCGAACTTGTGTTCGTTCTCGAACAGCGGCGCATGACAGCAGACGCAGTGGTAGATGCCCTGGGCATCGCTCACTTGATAGTCACCGGTAAACGGACGCTCGGTACCCTTCTCCCGGGCGACGCGGTACTGCTCCGGGGTCAACTGCTGGCGCCATTCTTCAGGGGATTTCGCTATTTTCGCCATGGGGCTCTCCTCTCCCTCCGGTTGCTGATAAGCAGAGGCTTATGGGGCAGGCAGGATACCACCGTTATGCCTGACGCTATACCAGTGACAATGGCAGCCCTGCTCAGGTTCAGCATGTGCGAAAGTGGGCGATAGCGCCAGTACCCGGCCTAAACGCTGGCGGCGCCGCCGTTGCTGCGGGGGTCATGGGCGCTTTCGATCAGGCCATCCGGGTGGCGTACGATGCCACCGGCATGGCCCATGGTGTCGCTGAAGGCCTCGGGCAGTACTTCTACATCGTGGCCCGCCGTGGCGAGGGCGGTCACCAAGGCATCGTCAAAACGCGCTTCCAGCTTCAAGTTGGTGCTGGTCTCGCCCCAGGTGCGCCCCAATAGCCAGCGTGGCGCGGTGACCGCCTGCTGCAGTGGCATGCCATGTAGCGCGTAGCGGGAGAACACCGCGGCCTGGGTTTGTGGCTGGCCTTCGCCGCCCATGGTGCCGTACACCATGGTGCGCCCGTCTTCGAACAGGGCCAGCGCCGGATTGAGGGTGTGAAACGGCTTGCGCCCCGGGGCCAGGCCGCGCAGATGATTGGGGTCGAGTGAAAAACTGATGCCTCGGTTTTGCCAGAGCACGCCGCTTTCCGGCAGCACGACGCCACTGCCGAACTCCCAGTAGATGCTCTGAATGAAGCTCACCGAGCGGCCCTGGCTATCCACGGTGCCCATCCAGATGGTGTCGCCCGGCGCGGGCTCATGGGGCCAGGGCAGGGCGCTGGCCGGGTCAATGGCGGCGGCTTCTTCGGCCAGGCGTTCGGCGCTTAGCAGCGACTGCAGGGGGGCAGGCACCCGCTGGGGGTCGGTGACGTGGCTATCGCGCAGCATGAAGGTGCGTTTGGTGGCCTCGATCAAGCCGTGCAGATGCTCGAAGCCGTTGGGCTCGGCAGCCTTGAGGCGTTCGTAGATGCCCAGAATCATCAGCGAGGCCATGCCCTGTGTCGGGGCGGGCAGGTTGTAGAGTGTCGCGTCCTGCACCTGTACCTGCAGCGGCGTGACCTGCTGGGCGCGATAGGCGTGGAAATCCTCCAGCCGCAGCGGGCTGCCCAGCGCGGCCAGGTCCTGGGCCATGCTGGCGGCCAGTTCGCCACGGTAGAAGTCATCCAGCCCTGCACTGGCCAGGCGTTCGAGGGTACGGGCCAGGCGCGGCTGGCGCAGCCGCTCGCCTTCCCGGGGGACCTTGCCATCGAGCAGGAAGGCTTCGTTGAAGCCGGGGCTTTGGCCGAGCCGGGCAAGGTGCTTGGCGGTCAGCGCCTCCTGGCTTTGGGAAACCGCCACCCCTTCGTCGGCATGGCGAATGGCATCGGCCAGCAGGGTCGTCAGCGGCAGCGCCGAGCCCCACTGGGCGGCCACGTTGAGCGCTTCCTGCCAACCGCCGATGGTGCCCGCCATGGTCAGGGCTGCCTGGGGGCCGCGTTCCGGGATGTGTGATTCGCCAGCGTAAAAATCGGCGCTGGCCAGCGCGGCGGCTGGCCCGCAGGCATCGATGGCAATGGGCGGCTTGCCTGGTTCGTGAATCAGCCAGAAACCGTCGCCACCCAGCGCGTTCATGTGCGGGTAGACCACGGCGATGGCCGCTGCGGCGGCCACCATGGCTTCTACCGCATTGCCGCCTTGTTTGAGCACATCGCGACCGGCACTGGCAGCCAGGTGGTGGGGGGCAACACAGCTGCCGCCGTAACTACGTTGTGTATGAAGCATGACGTTATCCTTTGTTATTAAGGGCTACTGTTATCAAGGGCTACCAGCCAATGGCGTCGGGTAGCCAGGTGGCAATGGCTGGGAAGATAAAGACCAGCGCCACGGCCAGGAATTGCAGGCCAATGAAGGGCAGCGCGCCTTTGTAAATATCGATAGTGGTGACCTCCTTGGGGGCCACGCCCTTGAGGAAGAACAGCGACCAGCCAAACGGTGGCGTGAGAAACGAGGTTTGCAACACCAGACCCACCAGAATGCCCAGCCATACCATATCGATGCCCATTTGTACGAAGAAGGGCAAAAACAGCGGCAGGGCAATATAGGTAATTTCTATCCATTCCAGGAAGAAGCCCAGCACGAACATCAGCAGCAGCATGAACAGCAGCGCGCCGAGCTCGCCCCCGGGGACCCAGTCGAACATGCGGCCCACGAGATGCTCGCCACCCAGCCCACGGAAGGCCAGGCCAAAGACCTGAGCGCTGATCAGAATGAAGAAGACCATGGCAGAAATGATCAGCGTGGCCTTGGCGACCTCGCTCAGCAGGGCCACCGTGAGCCGCCCAGAGCACGCGACGAAGACCAGCGCGCCGAGCGCCCCCATAGCAGCGGCTTCGGTGGGGGCGGCAATTCCGCCGATGATCGAACCCAGCACGGCAAACACCAGCCCCACCGGCGGCCCCACCACAGTGGCCACCTTGAACAATAGCTGCTTTTTGCTGAGCAGCGCACGCTCTTCGGCGGGAATGGGCGGCATCATGCCGGGGTAGAGTTTGGCCAGCACCAGAATCGCCAGAATATAGATCCCGGCCAGGGCCAGCCCCGGCACCATGGCCGCCGCAAACATGGTGCCCACGGATTCACCGAGGATCTCCGCCAGCAGAATCAGTACCAGGCTAGGGGGATGATTTGCCCCAGCGTGCCCGACGCACAAATCATGCCGGTGGCCAGGGTTTTAGGGTAGCCACGGCGCAGCAGGGTGGGCAGCGTCAACAGGCCCAGCGTGACGATGGTCGCCCCGACGATACCCGTGGCAGCGCCCAGCAGTACGCCCACGAAGATGATGGCCACCCCCATGCCGCCGGAGAGCCCCCCGAACAGGTGACCGACCACGTCGATCAGTTCTTCGGCCAGCTTCGACTTCTCCAGCATCACCCCCATGAACACGAAAAGGGGGATGGCCATGAAGGTATAGTTGGTGACCACGCCGTAGATGCGCGAGGGCAGCAGGTTGAACAGCATGGGGCCAAACCCCAGGTAGCCAAACACGAAGGCCGTGACGGCGATACTGATGGCCACTGGAATGCCGATCAGCAGCAGTACGAAAAAGGCCACGATCATACCGATCGCTAGCCACTCATTAGGAGACATGCGTTATTCACCTCGGCTTGGAAGGGCCAGCCCCTGGCGCAGCGCGTGGGCCAGGCCTTGCAGTGCCAATAGAAGAAACCCCAGAGGGATGAACGATTTCAGCAACCAGCGGAAGGGCAGGCCACCCGGGTTAGGGGAGGCCTCGTTACGCACATACGACTGCTCTACCCAGGGCAGGGTCAGCCAGGCGATATAGAGCCCCATGACCAATAGCAGCAGACCGCCGATCACTTCGATGATGCGCCGAACGATGGCGGGAAAACGCTCGTAAAACACATCCACCCGCACCTGTTCGCCCATCAGCAGCAGATACGACATGCCGAATAGGGCGATGGGGGAGATCAAGTGCCACTGCAGCTCCTGAAGCCAGACGGCACCAATGCTAAACAGGTAGCGCATGACCACATCGCCCGCGACCAGGGCAACCAGCACCACGCAAATCCAGGCAGCGATCAAGCCAAACAGCCGGACCACCGCCTCGATTCCGTGGACAAGACGTTCCACGGCTTGCATATCACACCCCGATGATGTCGGTTAACCAGGCGCGTTCGCTGGGACCTGCCCAGCGGTCATGGTTGGCCTTGAAGGCCATGTAGCTATCGTGGACCTTGCGCACAAGCGGGTCGGCGTTGGCTTCGGTGGACAGGGTATCCATCGTCGCTTCACGCAGCGCTTCGACCACAGGAGTAGGCAGGGGGCTGGCAGTAACGCCGTGGTTGTCCACCAGGTCGGCCATGGCCTCGCCGTTGACGGCCTCCGACCAGGTGACGCTTTCCAGGCACGCTGCCATGCAGGCACTTTTCACGATCATCTTGAGATCGTCGGGAAGGGCATCCCAATGCTGTTTGGAAATCAGTAGCTCACCGGTGGTGGCAGGCTCGTGCCAGCCGGTGGTGTGATAAAACTTGGCGGCATTGTGAAGCCCCATGCGGCGATCCTGGTAAGGGCCGACGAACTCCGCCGCATCGATGACGCCACGCTCCAGCGCCGGGAAGATTTCACCGCCGGGCAGTACCCGGGCATCGACCCCCAGCGCGGCATAGACTTTCCCGGCCAGGCCCGGAATACGCATGCGTAGCCCATTCAACTGGCCGATGTCCTCGATGGGCTCACGGAACCAGCCGGTCATCTGCACGCCTGTATTGTTCAGCGGCAGGGCGATCATGCCGTAAGGCTCATACACCTCTTCCCATAGCTCCAGGCCACCGCCGTGATACAGCCAGGCCATATGGCCCATGAAGCTCATACCGAAGGGCACGGTGGTGAAGTATTGAGCGGCGAACGTGGTGCCCGACCAGAAGTAGCTGTTGGCGGCGTTCATTTCGATGGTGCCGCTCTGCACGGCCTCGAAGCCTTCGAAGGCCGGGATCAGTTCTCCTGCTGCAAAGTGCTGAATATTGAGCCGTCCGCCCGACATGGCGTTGATCTTGGCAATCACGTCCCGCGGGCTGCCGGGCCCTTCTACATAGAACGGAGAGCCTGGGCTGTAGGCATTGGTCATTCGCCAGTTGAACTGTTCGCTCGACTGCGCCTTGGCCAAGGAAGGGGCGCCCAACACCAGCCCCGCAGTGGATGTCAGAGCAGCGCTGGTAAGAAACTTGCGACGGGTAAAGGACATACAGCACCTCATGCAGTAAGGAAAGACGGCAGTGGTAGGGGAGCACCAATCGCCGAGGGACGCTGTGTACAAAGCAAGGGATATGCCAAAAAATCGATTTTATTTTAAATAAAAGATTTTTAGGGCTTTGTAGGATGCGCTGAACGGGTGGCGTGGTGTGCATGGGCAAGTTTCGTGCACCGTTATCGCGCAGGTTATTGCCGTCAGGCACCTTCGTTGCGCAGGCATAAAACGTTTCGATATCAGAGGGCTTGACAGTAAGAGGTGCGCTGATTAATATACGCGCCACCTCGACGAGGCAATGAAACGTCCCATTCGTCTAGTGGTCTAGGACACCGCCCTTTCACGGCGGGAACAGGGGTTCGAACCCCCTATGGGACGCCATCGTATCGTTTAGGTCATCGGAGTTGCGGGAATAGCTCAGTGGTAGAGCATCGCCTTGCCAAGGCGAGGGTCGGGAGTTCGAATCTCCTTTCCCGCTCCATAACGCGTATGTAATGAATCATACGTGTTTATACGTCCCATTCGTCTAGTGGTCTAGGACACCGCCCTTTCACGGCGGGAACAGGGGTTCGAACCCCCTATGGGACGCCAATCCGGTTTTTTAGCGACATCAAGCGGGAATAGCTCAGTGGTAGAGCATCGCCTTGCCAAGGCGAGGGTCGGGAGTTCGAATCTCCTTTCCCGCTCCAGTCGTCTGCGTGTATATGTGTCCCATTCGTCTAGTGGTCCAGGACACCGCCCTTTCACGGCGGGAACAGGGGTTCGAACCCCCTATGGGACGCCACTCGCATGACGCTGTCATCTGGTTGTCGCCATCGGTTGCTTTAACCGGTTTCTGTAAGCGGTTTCCATAAGTAATGCCGTTCATGTTGCGGGAATAGCTCAGTGGTAGAGCATCGCCTTGCCAAGGCGAGGGTCGGGAGTTCGAATCTCCTTTCCCGCTCCAGTTCAACGGTCCTCCCTCCTGTGTCTTCGTCTTTGCTTTTCCATCGTTTTTTCTGATTCTGCTTTGCCAGATCCTCTTCGTTTCTGTTGTCCGTTCGATAACTGCCTTGAGCAGCGCTTTGTCGTGGGCGCCGTTCGGAAGAGAGTAAGCGGAATGCCCGGGCGCATGCGCCCGGGCCAAGTGGTTCAATCCACCAGAGTGAAGTGGCCGACCACGCTGTTGAGCGACTGTGAGCGCTGTTTGAGGTCTTGGGCAGAGGTGGCGGTCTGCTGCACCATGGAGGCATTGTCCTGGGTGGCCTGGTCTAGCTGGGCGATGGCCACGTTGATCTGTTCGATGCCGCGGGTCTGCTCGTAGGTGGCGGCGGTGATCTCCTCGAACAGGTCGTTGACCTTCTGAATTTGTAGGTCGATGTCCTGCATCCGTTGTTTGGCCGTATCGACCAGCCCGGCGCCGTTGCTGACCTGGGCGTTGGAGGCGTTGATCAGCCCTTTGATCTCGTGGGCGGCCGTGGCGGAGCGGTTGGCCAGTTGGCGAACTTCGCCGGCCACCACGGCAAAACCACGGCCATGTTCGCCGGCGCGGGCCGCTTCCACCGAGGCGTTGAGCGCCAGAATATTGGTCTGGAAGGCAATGCTGTCGATCAGTGTGACGATATCGGTGATCTTGTCGGCCTCGGCGCTGATCTCCTGCATCGAGTTGACGGCATTGCCGATGGCCTGCTGGCCTGCCTGCGAGGTTTCGCCTGCGCTGCGTACCAGCTCTTTGGCCTGGGCCACGCTGTCGGCGGTTTGGCGAACGGTCGCCGTGACTTCTTCCATGCTGGATGAGGTCTGCTGAAGGGCGGCGGCCTGCTGCTCGGTGCGTGATGACAGCTCCTGGTTGCCCGCAGCAATATCACCGGCATTGCCATCCACCGCCTCGCTGGTGGTGTAGATGTCGGTCATGGCTTCACGCAGCTTGTCGCGCATCGAGCGGATGTCGTAGAGCAGGCTGCTGGTGTCGTTGGCATGCAGGGCCACGGGGGCGGTCAAATCGCCCTGGGCAATGCGTGACACCACGCCAGCGGCGTAGTTGGGCTCCCCGCCCAGGCGGCGCAGGATCAGCGTTATCATGCCCCAGAAAGCCAGGGTCACCAGCGCACCGGCCACAATGCCCACCACGATGGTTTCAATGAGTTGGCTGACGATGGTGCTGTTGACGTCACCGACAAAGACGCCGCTGGCCACGTACACATCCCAAGGCGCAAAGGCATCGGAGTAAGTGCGTACTAGTGGGCTGCCATCGTTGCCGCGCGCAAAGTTGGAGTAATATTCGGTGAAGCCGCTGCCATTGGCCCGTGTGTTATCCAGCATGCTCTGGAAAATCAGCGTGCCTTCGGGGTCGCTCACCTGAGAGATGTCTTCGCCTACTTCTCTGCGCGGATGAGCAAGCATACGCAGGCTGCCGTTGAAGGCGAAGAGGTAGTTGTCATCTTCGCCAAAGCGGATGTCGCGCAGCATGTTGAAGGCGAGGCGCTGGGCATCGGGAACGGACAGCTGACCTTGCTCGGCCAGGTGGTGGTAGTGTTCCAGCGTGGAAATGCCGATGTCGACTGCCGTCACCATGCGCTGTTCGCGTTCGCTATAGAGCAAGTTACGGCTTTGCCAGGCATTGATGGCGATCATGACGGCCAGGATCAGCCACAGTACGCCGACGCCGATCAGGCGCTGACGACGCAGGGGCAGCGTGGAGAGTCGATAGCGCGCAGGTGAGGTCGTCGCGTGCTCCGTCGATGGCGGCGCAACGCTGGAAGAGGTAATGGCAGTGCTCATTATCAGGCAAGCTCTCTGTTATGTTCGATTGTTCCCTTGGCACCGGGGCTGACGCAGCGCCCGGTGCGCGCGTCATACTAAAGTATTAATTGCCTGAGTTCTGCTGCAATAGCGTGGCAAAGTGTCGCCTAATGTAGCCTTAACCTTTGTAAAACAGTCATCTGGCTCGCCGTGAGGGCATCGAGTTCGTTAGCTTGAAAAAATATGCGTTCGCCCCGATATCTTCCCATCTAGCTTCATAAGCTCTCATTTTGCTGACAGGACATGTTCATGGCCGAACCGGCATTGTCGATCCGTGGCCTTACCAAGGTGTACGGCAACGGCTTTCAAGCGTTAAAAGGGATTGATCTGGACGTTCAGCAGGGCGACTTCTTTGCACTGCTGGGCCCCAATGGGGCAGGTAAATCCACCACTCTGGGCGTGGTATGTTCCCTGGTGCAGAAAACCGCGGGCAAGGTGTCGATTTTTGGTATCGACATCGACAAGGATTTTGCCAAAGCCAAGTACCAGTTGGGCGTGGTGCCGCAGGAGTTCAACTTCAACCAGTTCGAGAAAGTGCTGGATATCGTATTGGCCCAGGCGGGCTATTACGGCATGCGGCGTAGTGAAGCGCTGCCCCGTGCCCAGCAGCTGCTGACCGACCTGGGGTTGTGGGAAAAACGCAACGGCAGCGCGCGGATGCTCTCCGGCGGCATGAAGCGCCGCCTGATGATTGCGCGTGCGCTGATGCATCGCCCCAAGCTGCTGATTCTCGATGAGCCCACGGCGGGGGTGGATATCGAGCTGCGTCGCAGCATGTGGGAGTACATGCGGCGCATCAACCGCGACGAAGGCACGACGATCATTCTGACGACCCACTATCTGGAAGAAGCCGAAAGCCTGTGCCGCAATATCGCCATCATCAATCACGGCGAGATCGTGCGTAACACCAGCGTGCGCGAGCTGCTGGCCGAGCTGGACACCGAAACCTTCCTGCTGGACCTGGCGGCTCCCGTCGCGCAAGCGCCGCAGGTGCCGGGTTTCGAGGTTCATCAGGTGGAGCCTTCCCAGCTTTCGGTGGCCATTCACCGAGGCCAGCAGCTGAACGACGTGTTCTCATCGCTCAGTGAGCAGGGCATTCAAGTGGTTTCCATGCGCAACCGCGCCAATCGTCTGGAAGAGATGTTCGTTTCCATGGTAGAGAGCAGCCAGGCGGCTCTGGATCAACGTGAGCAGCAGGAGGCCAACGCATGAATGCCACACAAACCCTGGTCGCGCTGTGGACACTGGTGCTCAAGGAGATCAAGCGGTTTACCCGTATCTGGCCGCAAACCCTGCTGCCACCGTCGATCACCATGGCCATGTACTTCATCATTTTCGGCAGCCTGATCGGCTCGCGCATTGGTGAGATGGATGGCTTCAGCTATATGGATTTCATCGTGCCCGGGTTGATCATGATGTCGGTGATCACCAACAGCTACTCCAACGTGGCCTCCAGCTTCTTTTCCAACAAGTTTCAGCGCTCGGTGGAAGAGATGATGGTCTCGCCCATGCCCAATAGCGTGATTCTTTCCGGCTTCATTCTGGGCGGCATGGCCCGAGGCCTGGGCGTCGGGCTCATCGTGACGCTGGTATCGCTGTTTTTCACCCGCTTGACGGTGGAGCATCCGCTGCTCACGATACTGGTCGTGGTGCTGACCTCGGCGCTGTTTTCCATAGGGGGGTTCATCAATGCCCTGCTGGCGAACAAGTTCGATGACATTTCCATCGTGCCGACGTTCATCCTGACCCCGCTGACCTACCTGGGCGGCGTGTTCTACTCGATTTCGATGCTGCCGGACTTCTGGCAGGGCGTCTCGATGCTCAACCCGATTCTGTATATGGTCAACGTCTTCCGCTATGGCTTTCTGGGGGTGTCTGACATTCCCGTCGGCTGGGCGCTGACGGCGATCATGGCGTTCATCGTGGTGCTGTTCATGGTGGCGCTGACCATGCTGGAACGTGGCAAAGGTATTCGCAGTTAAGTGCCCCAAGGGCCCCTGGTTTGATGGAGACGTTTTGCATGGCACACCGCCCTGATACTCTGGAACACGCGCCGCTGGGGCGCGATTCTGCCTACCCCGAACAGTACGATGCGGCACTGCTGTATCCCATTCCTCGGGCGGCCAATCGCGCGCCGCTGGGGATCGAAGAAAGCGCGTTGCCCTTCGTGGGTGAAGACGAGTGGCACGCCTTTGAAGTCTCCTGGCTGAATGGACGCGGCAAGCCCGTGGTGGCAGTGGCGCGTTTTCGGCTGCCGGCAAGCTCGCCGCAGTTGATCGAGTCCAAATCCTGGAAGCTCTACCTCAACAGCCTCAACCAGACGCGCTTTGCCAGCCAGGCCGAGGTAGAAGCCATCCTGGTGCGCGACCTGAGCGGTGCGGCGGGTGCCCCGGTCAGCGTCGAGCTGTTGCCGGTGGATGACGAAGCGCTGGCCCCGCGACGCTTGCCAGGGGAGTGCCTGGACGACCTGGATATCGAGGTCAGCCACTACACCCCCAGCGCCGAGCACCTGACCACCCACGATGATATCGTGGAAGAGACGCTGCATTCGCATCTGCTCAAATCGAACTGCCCTGTGTCCGGGCAGCCCGACTGGGGGAGCGTTCTGATTCGCTATAAAGGCCCGCGCCTCGACCGCGAAGGACTGCTGCGCTACCTGATTGGCTACCGCCAGCATCAGGATTTTCACGAGCACTGCGTCGAGCATATCTTCACGGATCTCATGCAGTACGCCCAGCCAGAATCACTGCTGGTGCTGGCGCGTTACGTGCGCCGTGGTGGGCTGGACATCAGCCCCTGGCGTGCCACGCCGGGCATGGCGCCGCCCAGCCCGCTACGCCTGGCGCGCCAGTGATACCGACCCAGGAAAGGAGACACCAATGGACGCTCTTACGCTGCTGCACGAACGTAGCTCCATGGGCAAGCTCACCGAGCCTGCCCCCAGCCCGGAACAGCTCAGCGCCATCTACCGCGCCGCCCTGCGTGCCCCCGACCACAAGGAGCTACGCCCGTGGCGGTTTATCGAGTTCGTCGGAGAAGGGCGCGAGCGCTTGGGGGAACTGTTCGCCGAAGCGGAGTTCCAGGAAGACCCGCACGCCAGCGATGACACCCTGAACGCTGCTCGCAAAAAGCCCCTGCGCGCGCCCATGGTGATCGCCGTGATTGCCAAGGTGACGCCGGATATTGCCAAGGTACCCAAGGTCGAACAGATTATTTCAGCGGGCTGTGCTGCCCACGGGATTCTGTTGGCCGCACACGCCCTGGGCTTGGGCGCCATGTGGCGCAGCGGCAAGTATGCCTTCGACCCAGTGGTGCGCAAGGGAATGGGGCTGGACAAGGAGGATGAAGTAGTCGCGTTCATCTACCTGGGCAGCCTGGCCGGTCGTCACAAGCCGGTACCCGAGCATAACGCTGCCGATTTCGTCGAACGCTGGGATTGAGCGCTTAACCGCCGAGGAGCCCACCATGAGCCCGTCACGCCAGCCAGGCCTACCGCACCCGCGTCTACCGCTGCCAGAAGGCAAGGAAGACCTGCACGCCTTCCACCGCTGGCTGGGCGAGGCGATTCCCATGGTGGGAGCCTTGGGCATCAGTGACGTGAGCCACGCCAACGACGCGTTGACCTGGCACCTGGCGCTGGCGCCTAACCTCAATGATAAAGGCACCGGCTTTGGCGGTGCCCTGGCGGCACAAGCCACCCTGCAAGGATGGTGCTGGGTGACCCTGTGGCTGCGCCAGCAGGGAAGGGCGCAAGACGTGGTCGTGGCGGAGGCCAGCCAGCGCTTCGTTGCCCCGGTGACTGGCGACTACCGCCTCATCTGTACGCCCAGCAGCAGCGACGGCCCCGCAACGCTGGCAGAACGGCTGCGCGAACGCGGCAAAGGCAGCATCGCACTCAGCCAGCAGCTCTACTGCGGCGACACGCTATGTCTGGAAGCCAGCAGCCGCTATGCCGTGCTGCCCAGCTCTTGACGTGAAAAGCCCTGATGTGAAAAAGGCTTGCTATTTCACAGCTTAACGCATAGTATATGCGCCGTTCTGTTGAGAAAGGCAACGCCCTGCAGCAGAGCACACAATGTGGAGAGGTGTCCGAGTGGTCGAAGGAGCACGCCTGGAAAGTGTGTAAGTCGAAAGGCTTCGAGGGTTCGAATCCCTCCCTCTCCGCCACGAATATAGAAGGGGAATCAACATCTTATGTTGATTCCCCTTCGTCGTTTCTGGGTCTTGTGACTGATTTGGGAATCACCCTGGGAACTGCAGGTCTAGCTGTTTCTCTTTTCTCACTGTCCTGCTGTCTCTTGACCGCCGATTTCGTAAAGCCACGCTAACTTTCCAGTTATGGTTTAAGGCGCTTACCGTGCCTCCTGATTGCCTCATAACACAACATGCCTTCTACACATAGGCGCTATCCTGCGCTGCAGGTGTGCGTATGGCGGTTTGTATTGAAGGGATTATTTGCTCTTGTGTGAACTGTGGTTTACATTAAGAACATGAAAATAATTAGCGAAACCGACACTTATTCGGACTGGTTCGATAAATTACGCGATGCTCGGGCCAGAGCGAAAATTCTGGCTCGTCTGCGCCGGGCTGAGCTGGGCAACTTCGGGGATTGTGAGCCGGTGGGGGAAGGAGTCTCGGAATTGAGGATTCACTACGGGCCTGGTTATCGAGTCTATTTTGTCCAGCGGGGGTATGAGCTGATTATTTTGTTGGCGGGCGGTGATAAATCCAGCCAGGCAAAAGATATTGATATCGCGAAGCAATTGGCACGCGATTTGAAGGAGGCACCATGAGCACGCTGCGTAAATGGGATGTCGTTGACCACTTGAATACCGAAGAGGAAATGGTGTTGTACTTTGAAGCCTGCCTTGAAGAGGGCGACGCTGCCCTGGTGGCGGCAGCGCTTGGCGATATTGCCCGCGCCCGTGGTATGGCACAGCTTGCTCGTGATACGGGGTTGACTCGCGAAGGGTTGTACAAGGCGCTTTCTGCTGATGGAAACCCAAGTTTTGCAACGATTATGAAGGTGACAAAAGCCTTGGGCTTTACGTTACGTGCTGAAGTATCGTAAGACGATCAACGATTCCGTGATACGCCCCGCCTTTCAAGCGGGGCGTTTTCGTTGGTGAGGCATAGACCAGGCAGGGGCATCACACACCACTGTTGAGACGTGCCGCTATCCTAGAAACGCAGGCCGCCGCTGAATCCGAAAATCGCTACGATGACGACGACAATGACGACGATGGTAGTAGTAGAGGGCATGATCTCTTCCTTTGAGAATGGTTGAAAGGTAAGCCTAGTCGGTGATGGGCGGTTTCGCACGCTTTGATAGGCCGATGCCCGGTGTTTGGCCGGGCATCGCAGTGGGGAGGCGGTTATCGGGTGGGTTCAACCGCACTTGCAGTCATGGCCACAATCGGTAGAGCCATCGGCATGGCCCGTCGCACAGGCCGTCGAGCAGAAGAGTTGCCCCTCTTTTTCGATGGAGTGGCTGTCCACCTTGCAATGACACTTCGGGCATGCGCACTGTTGCTGAGACATGGTAGAACCTCCTGTGGGTTGTCTCTTCAAGCGTAGTGCGCACCCTGGGTGTTATGTAATTGCGTTGTGAGGTTTTTTGCTGGTGATGGCTGCTGTCAAGGCGTCGAGCGCGCCAGGGCGCTGCCTAGCGCAAGGAAGTAGTCATGAAAGCGCTGGTTGATGCGTTCGCGCTGTTCGCCTTGCGGGTACAGGCCGCGTGCGGCTTCCGGAGAGCGGCGTGTGCCTTTGACCAGAAAGTGGTTCTTGATGGGGGCATCTTGTACAAAGGCTTCGAAGGCTCGTGCGCATAGCTCTTCTGGCTTGCTGTAGTAGAACTGGCCCGTGGCGCGGTCGACCTCGGCCGAGTGGCGGAACAGCTCGCTGGGCTGCTGGCCATTCGGTTGCAGCAGGATGGCCTGAAAACAGGCCAGCAGGCGCTGGTTGAGCGGGTGTGCGATGGGCACGGCGTTTTGCAGCCAGGCGCTGGAGGCAAAGGCACTGGCAGGTAACTGCTGAAAACATTTGCGGGCGATGTAGTGGTCGAAGGCGTGAAACCATTCATGGGCAATGCTGCCAGGCCCAGCGTTCTTGGCCAGGGCAAAGCTTCGCTCAGCTGGGCTGTAATGCGCCGAGACGCCGGGTCTTCCGCCGGTACCGTATTGCAGAGCAAGCGTGCCACGCAGGGAAATGAGCGCTTCGTTGCCGTGCAGGATCAACATGAGATCGCAGAGCGCATCATGAAACAGCGTAGCGGCGTGGTCGCGCTCGGCGGGGGTGACCCAGCGGCCAATTTCGATGGCGCGAAAGTCGAACTGGCGGCGGATCGCGACAAAGTCGCTGCTACCTTCGGGCCGGTGCACGGGCCCTTGGCGGAAAAACTGCCTGGTATCGAGCATCACCCGGGTACCTGCTGAAAGGGGCATGGGGAGGATACATAAAAAAAAGCGCCCTCACGAATGAGGACGCTTTTTTCATCGCGGTACAGAGCGTGCTGAATGATCAGTCCGTGTACTGCGGTACTTCTTCTTCCCTGATTGACGAAAGCTCGTCCTGAGCTTGCTCGGTCCCTGAATCGTCTTCGCTCATCCTAAGCGCACATTCCCTTGTCACGCGGTATCCCTGCCGCGAACGCTTTGAACTATAGGTGAGTGACAATTAATGTACAAGATAAAATTGTATTTTTATTGTACTTGAATAGTACAGAAATGCTGCTGCTCGATCATAAAGTGTATATTTAACAAATGTTTATAATTTTACAGTTGGCACAAAAAATAGCAGGCTAAATAGCCTGCCGGTGAAATGGGTTATCGTCAGCGCGTCAGATGATCGCGCAGGCGCTGCAATTGCTCAGCATCCCAGCCGTCGGGTTCGGTGAGGGCTGCCCAGGCATCGATGTAGTGTTCGGCGGCGATTTCATGCCCATAGCCGTCGGGGGCGCTGCCCACGGTCAGGTCGACCAGCAGCTGTAGCATGGTCACCACGGGGTACCAGCGTAGCGCTGGAGAAACATCTGGCCCACGAGGTGCGCGCATCCACTCGGGTTCTCGCCAGAACGCCGCAGGCTCGAAAAAGGTGATGGGGTCGCTGGCATATTGCAGAAACGCAATGCGGAAATCTCCCCATGGGGCAGCGGCTTCCTCCAGCCCTTGGGTCTGGTTCATGAACCTGACAACCGCGCCCTCGCGAAACGTGGGTAGCCATGCGGGGGAACCCGGATCGCGGTCGGCGGTCACGGCGCGCCAGGTGTCGCTGCGAAAGGGAGGGCCGCTCCACAGCACGCCTTGAAAGGGGTCGTCGATGATATCGTAAAGATCGAAGGATAGATCCGAGTTGAGCGCGCCCAGGCTCAGGCCAAAGAGGTAAAGCTGCGGTCGCTCATCGCTTGGCAGCTGGCTCCAGTAGCGGTAAATGGCCGAAAACAGCGCGCGGGCACTCTCGACGCCGTACTCTGCTTCGGAGATCAGCGACAGGTGGCTGGGTAGATACGAGTACTGGGCGGCCACCGTGGCAATATCGCCGCGATGAAGATACTCCACGCTGTGCTGGGAACGAGGGTCGATCCAGCCGCGGCCAGTGGGGGTCGCGATGACCATGACCGAGCGTTCGAACCCGCCGGTTCTGATTAGCTCTTCGAGGGCCAGCTCGGCGCGCTGAGTGGCGGTTTCGGCGGCGTTGAGCCCGACATAGACGCGAATGGGGTCGAGCGCGGGCTCACCCAGAAACGCTTCCATATCCTCGGCCGTAGGGCCCTGGGTGACGAAGCGCCTGCCCCGGCTACCCAGCGCTTCCCAACTGATCAGCGACTCGGCGCTGCCGGGCACATTGGCCGCTTGCGGGGGGCTCAGGTCATCCTGCATCAGCTCGTCCACCTGCTGGTAGGAGCGGTCAGCCACCTGTAGTGCGTAAGAAAAGATGACGCCCTCGATGATCAGCCAGAACAGCGCCACGGCGGAGACGATGCCCAGCACTTGGGCCGTGCGATGGGGCAGCACATGGGCAAGCTTGTACGAGAGCAGCTTGAAGGTGCGCTTGAACAGCCGCGCGACCAGCAGCAGACTCAGAAAGACCCCCATGGTGATCAGCGCCACGGCCAGCGGGCGTGTGCCGCTGGTGGGGTCCATCTCCATCAGTTCGCGAATGCTGTTTTGCCACTCGGCCGCGCGCCATAGAAAAATCACCGACACCACCAGCGCGACCAGGGCGGCCAGCTGCTTGAGCGTGCGCTCTACAGCGGCTCTGGGCTCTGGCAGGTGCAGGTAGTGCCACAGCGTGCGCGCAATGACGCCCAGGGCATACCCCGCCGTGACGCTGAGCCCGGAGACGATGCCCTGAGCCAGCAAGGGGCGGGGCACCAGGCTTGGGGTGAGTGAAAAGGCAAAAAAGAGCGTGGCAAGCAGTAGGCCCGTGCCCGACAAGCGGCTCAGCAAGGGCCTCATGCGAAAGTGCTCGAGACGGTTTTCCATAACGTTTTTCATGGCCTGGTTCGAGGGCAATCCATTTGGCGTGTGGGTCCCAGACGCTAGTGTATTAGAAACGGTAGGTCAGTGATACCCCACTCCGCGCCTGCCAGGGGCTTCCCAGCGCATCGACGATCGGGCTGTCGGCGGCGTTGCCGGTCAGTCGGGTAGCGCCGACGAAGCCGGTGGCTGTCCACTCAGGGGTCAAGGCGTAACTCAGGCTGGCGTTTGCGCCCAGCCGCCAATAGCCGCCATCCGGTGCGTAGGTGGCCACTCCGCTGCGGGCGCTATCCTGGTCGGAAACTCCATACAGAGATTGAGTCCAGCGCTCGTTGGAGTAGTTGACGCTGGGGGATAGCACCAGCAGCAAACGCTCGCTGAGCGGGGTGCGCAGGGTGGCGCTCGCCGAGAACGTGGCGCCTTCCATGTCGCCGGTCACTGCGCGGCTGCCAGCCACGCTGTAGCGCCAGGGCCCATCCTGGTAACCGACTCGCAAGCCCAGCGTGGCGCCACCATCGATTTTTTCGAAGGCGCCAAGGTCACCCTTGTTATCGCGGCCGAAGGTGTAGCCGATAAAGGGCGAGGCGCTCCAGTTGCCCTGGCGCAAGGCGTGCCACTCGATGCCATCGCGCAGATTGATGGACAGCTGGTCGCCATAGGCCAGGTTCAGTACGGGCAGTGCGCGGGCTTCGTAGTCGTCGCTACCGGCATAATCAGGGGCGTAAGCAACCCCCGCGCCCACGCTGCCGCTCCATTGGTCGGCCAGCGCCATGGGGGCCAGGGCCATGCAGGCGAGCGTTACCAGGCAGCCCAAGGGGCGTAAGTGGGAGCGAGAGTAACGGCTTGAAAACAGGGAGCGAGTTGGCATGGGAGCATCCAGAATGTGAGAAAAATATGCATGATTGTATGTTTGGTTTAAAACCAATCGCAAGCCAGCGCTTGATATTTATCTCAGGTTCATGCAGTTGTCATATAGAAGCTGCAGAGTAGGCAGTGGCATAAGGAAACGTGCCTTCAGGGAGTACTATCAAGCAAGGAGCGCTTGAGCACCAAGGATGCATGAACAGGACGTTCATGAAGAAGGATCAGGGAGGAGTCAGTACTACCCCGGCCAGTCATGGCCGGGGTTTTTTTTTTGGTGCGCCAGGCATGGCGCGCAGCGCCCGACGGGCGCTGTTTCCGAGGG
>ERZ941748.31-NODE-31-length-102221-cov-9.602461_pt1 | contig 102221 bp, 94 predicted proteins | sample MGYA00521092_ERZ941748 | MGnify/ENA primary metagenome ERZ941748 (study PRJEB32759, sample SAMN07749897) | skin metagenome | biome: transportation; feature: city; material: polyester macromolecule | host: Homo sapiens | place: Hong Kong:ISLAND line | collected... | reverse complement strand
AAAGGCCACCTTCCGTGGCCAGAAAGTGACCGTTGACGCGGTGAATATGCCGCCCAGAGTGCTTTAGCCGCTCAGAGACGAATTGATCAGCGGTTCCTTAAGCGTGGGTCGCCTTCGGTCAGGATCGTGCGTATTTGGTTCATGGTGTTGTCTCTGCCTGTATGGTTAAGTCTTTGCTTGCGCTGCGTTAGCTTAACGGGCAAGACCTTTTTACTGGCCGCATATACTGGCGGGCCATTGCGGGGAGACTGCATAATGAGTGACCAAACTGCGGGCGAGCGGCCCACAGAGCAACTGGGTGATCTTGATCGTCGGATTTTGGCTATTTACCAGCACGATACGCGCGTGACGGGGGAGAGTATCGGGCAAGCGGTTGGCTTGTCGGCGGCGGCTGTTCAGCGGCGGCTCAAGCGGCTAAGAGCGCGGGGTGTTATTGTCCAGGAGGCGGCGCGTTTAGATGCCAAAGCACTCGGCTGGCCAACTACCTGCATTGTCGGTGTCGATCTCGAGTATGAACGCAACCAACATGTCGATGAGTTTAAGCAGCGGATGCGAGAGCACCCCAATGTGCAGCAGTGTTATTACGTCACAGGGAGCATGGACTTCGTGCTGATCGTAGTGACCCGTACGCTGCAGGAGTACGAAGATTTTACCCGCGAAGCACTGATGGAACACCCCAATGTGCGTTCGTTCACAACGATGGTTGCCATGGACGCGGTCAAGTCGGGATACGCATTGCCTTTAAGTGACTGAGCCTCTGAGTATTATGCTCTTTCAGCCGGATGAAGAGTACTTCATCTGTGCCCCTCATCCACGAGGTACTTATGCATCGCCATGCTCTCACCTACCGGACCTTCGGTAATCCACTTGAAACATTGAACATGGAAACGGCTGAGATGCCTGAACTGAGCGCGAATAAGCTCAGGGTCAGTATGCTGTGTGCTCCCGTGAATCCCTCTGACCTGATTCCCATCCACGGAGCGTACTCGCATCGCATAGCACTGCCCGCCGTTGCGGGCTACGAAGGCGTAGGGCGCGTGATGGAGGCACCTCAAGCGTATGCTTCGCTGATCGGAAAACGTGTGCTTCCACTACGCGGTGAAGGCACTTGGCAGACGCTTGTGGATTGTGACTCTGCGCTTGCCGTGCCTGTCCCGGATGACATTCCTGATGCTGTGGCTGCACGGGCCTACATCAATCCCCTGGCAGCCTTGACGATGCTGGAAATGTGGCCTGTCAGGGGCAAGCGTGTGCTGCTCACTGGCGCGGGTTCGAATTGCGCGGAATACCTAGGAACATGGGCCTACCAGCATGGGGCTCGTGAAGTCATTGGGGTATACCGCTCCGAGAGCCGAGCCGCCCGCCTCGAACAGCTGGGTATTCGGCCCCTATCCCTTCAGGATACGTCGCAGATCACCCATGTGGCGCGCGTGTCCGATGTGGTCTTTGACGCCTTGGGCGGTCCAGTAGCCTCGAACATTCTGCAGTCAATGGCGCCTGGTGCGATGTTTATCGCCTATGGGTTATTGACGGGGCAGGCTGCTCAATTGGATGGCAAACCTCGCGCTCATTACGGAAGGTTTCATCTGCGCGATAGCTTGGCCAGGATGCCTGCAGACACCTGGCAGCATCAGTTCCTGGCCATCTGGAAGCTGCTGAGCCAGCTAGAGATGCCGAATTATCGCGTGTTTGCATGGCAGGATTGGCAGCGAGCGGTCGAGGCGGTGCTGCAGCCACAGAGCCAGAAAAGCCTATTGGACTTTACTCGCCTGGCGTAGGCGATGATGACCGTAGAAAATCAGCCCGGGCGCTGAAACTGCCTGCGCGCCTGTTCCACCTGTTCGCGTGTGATGCAGTGGAGCGAGTGGTCGTTGAGCAGCCCCATGGCCTGCATAAAGGCGAACGCCGTGGTGGGGCCGAAGAATTTCCAGCCGCGTTTTTTCAGCTCCTTCGCCATGGCGATGGATTCTGGCGAGGTGGTCTGCGATTGGGGGGCCACGGTGTCGCTGGGCTCATAGCGCCAGAAGAACGCCGCCAGCGACCCTTCCTGCTCGACCATCTCCTGGGCGCGCTGGGCGTTATTGATGGTGGCTTCGATTTTGCCACGATGACGAATGATGCCCGCGTCTTGCAGTAAGCGCTCCACGTCCTGTTCGCCAAAGTGGGCTACCTGATGAAAATCGAAGCGGTGAAAAGCGGCGCGAAAGTTGTCGCGCTTATTGAGGATCGTGCGCCAGCTGAGCCCCGACTGAAAGCTTTCCAAACAAAGTTTTTCGAACAGGCGCTGGTCGTTATCGACCGGAAACCCCCACTCCTGGTCGTGGTACGGCAGGAATTCTGGCGCTCCTGCGCACCACTGGCAGCGGGGTTGCCCATCCGGGGCGATAAAGCCGTTCGTCATCCGTCGTGTACCGTGGTGGTCAGAGGATCAGGCAAACCATTCCCGAGCGGTGCGCCACAGGCACATGCCGGTGAAGTAGACCGATGTCAGCATCCAGCCCCACAAGGCCCAGGAGGCATGGGTGGGGTGCGAGAGAATCAGCGAAGTCGTGCACACACACCACACCAGCGTGACCGTGATGTTCAGCGGCATGAATTGCCGTACCCGGAAAGGGTGCAGAAACTTCATGCGGGTGACGGTGAGGGCCGCCATGAGCAGAATGATCGCGAAGGTGACAAATGGCGGAAAATCAAGAATGTAGAAGTAGGCGGCGATGATGTTCCAGGCAGCAGGAAAACCGACAAAGTAGTTGTCCTGGCTTTTCATGTTCACGTTGCAAAAGCAGAACATGGAGGAGAGCAGGATGATGAAGACCGAGAGCAGTTCGAAGTGGGTGGGCAGCTCGACGAAAAAATAGATGAACAGCGCCGGGATGAATGCCCAGGTGAGATAGTCGATCACCATATCCAGCGTGGAGCCATCGAAGTGGGGCAGAATGGTCTTCACTTCATACTTGCGCGCCAGGGTGCCGTCCAGGCCGTCTACCATCATGGCGGCGCCTAGCCACAGCAGGCAGGCCACGGGGTTGTTATCGATCAGCGCCAACAGCGCCATGGTGCCCAGCAAGACACCGCTGGCAGTGAAGACATGCACGCTCCAGGCCTTGTAGACCGAGGCGCGCGATTCTGTGTGTGAAGAGAGCAATTGAGCCACCTTGACCCCATGGGGAACGGCCGTTCCCTTTCTATCAGGTTTATAAATGAGCGTATAAAGAACGCTACACTACTACAAGAGTGCCCCCCTGGAATACGTTGGTCTTGTGACCATCGCGGGAAAGTGGCGTGTCGGGAGTGCGGGTTTGATGGGCCAGATACGCGTTGCTCAGCCACTCTCCTGCCCAGGCCAGGGTCTGTTCGTTGGCACTGGCATAGCCAAGCACCAAACCGAACCGCTTGTTGGCGGAAAGGTAGTAATGTGACAGTGGCGACAGTGTAATGCCCGCCTGGGCAGCATGACTGACCAGCGCCGTTTCCTCCTCGATACTGCTCAGCTCGGCCAGCAAGTGCATGCCAGCATGCCCCTCCGATAACCGTAAACCTGCCGCAACGGCGGGGGCCAGGGCGGCGCGTAAACAGCGTTGGCGGTGACGGTAGGCCGTCCGCATGCGGGTGATGTGGCGGGTGAAGTGGCCACTGGCCATGAAGGCGGTCAGTGCCGACTGGAGTGGGTAGTGACCCTCTCGATGTAAACGGGCCTGGGCCCGGCACACATCGGGAGCGAGTTCAGGCGGGGCGACCAGATAGCCCAGACGCAAACCGGGATACAGGACTTTGCTGAACGTGCCCACATAAATGACCGGCGCCTGTTCGGTCAGCCCCTGGAGTGATGGGAGCGGTGGGGTGTCATAGCGAAACTCACTGTCGTAATCGTCTTCGATGATCCATCCGCCGCAGCGTTCGGCGACGTCCAGCAGTGCCAACCGACGAGTGACGGGCATGGTCACGCCGGTGGGGTATTGATGGGAGGGGGTGGTATAGATCAGTCGAGGGGCGGGAGCACTTTTTTCGCCCAGAGCCGGGTCGAGCCCGTCGGCATCAACAGGAACGGGTGTGACATCGAGCCCAGCTGCCAGAAAGCAGGCTTTGGCACCGCCGTAGCCAGGCTCTTCCATCCAGACCGCGTCGTCAGGGTCGGTCAGTAGCTGGGTGATCAGCTCGAAGGCTTGCTGTGCCCCTTGAGTGATGATGACCTGTTCAGGCTGGCAGCGTACCGCCCGAGAGAGCCTCAGGTAGTCGCTGATCGCCACTTTCAATGCTGCCAGCCCGCCGCCGGTCTGATAATCCATCCACGCCACATCGGCGTTGCGCTGATGCTGGCGCACAAGCCGTTGCCACTGCGCTTCAGGAAACAGGTCCAGGGCGGGTACGCCGGGTGAGAACGCTCGGTAGCCGTTGCTGAGCGTCTTGCTCAGCGCCAATAGGGTGCGCCCTCGGGAAGAGTAGTGAACGGCCTTTGGAGGCGGTGCGGTCTCGGTATCCAGCACGCGAGGCAACTGCGCTACGTAAAGCCCCGCCCCTTGGCGTGCCACCAGCAGCCCCTCGGCCAGCAGCCTGTCCGTTGCCGCGAGGACGGTATTGCGGCTGACGCCCAGCGCATCCGACATGTGACGTGACGAAGGCAGCCGCTGGCCAGCCGTAAGTTTACCCTGGCGTACCCACTCCTTGAGCGGATGGTATAGCCGCTGACTGAGCGATCGCGTTGCGTGTTGATGCATGCGCAAGGCCAATGCGTCGATGATCCAGTCACTGTCGCTGGCGCTCTGTTTCACTGGTTCTCCTGAAAGGGTGCAAAGTGGCTCTTTTTAAGGAACCACTATAGCGGCAGACTGGGGCATTACTCCATGACTATCGAGGCAATGACATGACCCAGATTCGTCCAGCGGTGTTTGATGACCTGGCTCCCTTGAGTGAGCTGCTCGATGGCTATCGCCAATTTTACCAACAGCCCAGCGACTTGCCGGCTGCACGGAGGTTTCTCGAATTGCGGATGGGGTTGGGCGACTCCTACATTCTCGTCAGTGAGGCGAGCGATGGCTCACTGACGGGGTTCGTGCAGCTCTATCCGGGTGTTTCCACCGTGGGGCTGAATGCTCGGTGGACGCTCAATGACCTCTTCGTGCAGCCAGCGTCGCGCACGCAAGGCACCGGCAGAGCGTTGATGGAAGCCGCCGCCAGGCTGGCCCAGGAGCATGGAGTCGCACGTTTGATCCTCATGACTCAGGTAGAGAATCAGCGCGCCCAGGCGCTTTACGAGTCACTGGGCTGGCAGCGCAATACGGCGTTTTATGGCTATTTGCTCGACATAAAATAAACGTTTTTACACGGCCATTTAGTGGATGGTTTTTGCCGCAAGCCCTAACCAAGCCACGGTGGCGTCACGATGCGTGCGGGCTCCCGCTGCATGATGATGTCACCGTGGCGGACGGAGAGCAGTACGTCACCCTGGTTGCGTAGCACGCTGTAGTCGTCTTCTCCATCCAGCAGGTTGAAGCTGGCGGGTTTGCCCACCTCGATACCGTAACGCGCCTCGATGTTGAGCGTGCGGGCGCTGTTGTCGGTGATCAGCGACAGCGCCTGGCTGAAGTCCTGATAGCCCATCATCTGGCAGATATGCAGGCCAAAATCCAGCGTTCGCAGCAGCTTGCCGTTGCCCAGCGAGTACCAGGGGTCGAAGATGGAGTCTTCGGCAAAACAGACGTTGATACCGGCTTCGTTGAGTTCCTTGACGCGTGTCACGCCGCGCCGTTTGGGATAGGTGTCGAAGCGCCCTTGCAGGTGGATGCTTTCGGTGGGGCAGGAAATGAAGTTGATGCCCGAACGCTTGAGCAGCAGAAACAGTTTCGAACAGTAGGCGTTGTCGTAGGAGTGCATGGCGGTGGTGTGGCTGGCGGTCACGCGGCTGCCCAGCTCATGAAACAGTGCCTCACAGGCGAGCACTTCGAGAAACCGCGAGTTGGGATCATCGATTTCGTCGCAGTGCACGTCCACCAGGCGGTCGTACTTGATGGCCAGCTCGATGACGCGCTTCATGGACGCCACGCCCAACTCTCGCGTGTACTCGAAGTGAGGAATGCCGCCTACCACATCGGCGCCAAACTCCAGCGCCTCTTCCATGAGCTTGTCGCCGCCGGGGAATGAAAGCAGGCCATCCTGTGGAAAGGCCACCACCTGAATGTCGATTTTGTCCTTCAGCTCGTCTCGCAGTGTGCAAAGGGTTTTCAGGCCTACCAGGCTGGGGTCGCTGGTGTCGGCATGGGTGCGCACGAACTGCACGCCGTTGCCGATCAACAGGTTGAGGGTCTTCAGTACGCGCTCCCGAATGTCCGCCTCGTCGAGCAACGGCTTACGCTCTCCCCAGCGTTCGATGCCCTCGAACAGCGTGCCGCTCTGGTTCCAGTGAGGCTCGCCAGCGGTCAGGGCCGCATCCAGGTGGATATGCGGCTCGATAAACGGCGCACACAGCAGTTTGCCGCCGGCATCCCTCTGGCCTTCGCCTGCCGTTTGCGGCGCATCCTGAGCGGTGATTGCGGTGAAGACGCCGTTCTCGATATCCAGCCGATAAAGCCCAGGGTGCTGGCGAAGGCGGGCATTGATGATCTGCATGTTCATAAACAGGTGCTCACTTATTGTTTGGCCGTCGATGGGAAGCTATCACCCAGCGTAGCGTGCTTCAGACGTAGCAGTACGGCGTAGCTGCCTGCCGCGACTGCGACACCCACCAGCGGCGGTAGTAACGGAGAAAAATAGGCAGCCCCGGCACCAATGGCATAGGCGGCGAGGCCGCGCCGATTGAAATCGGGTAGCTGCGCAGAGGCCAAAGCAGGGTAGCGGCCTCGGTGCCTGAGCCAAAAATCAGCCATGATCACCCCGCCCATGGGAGGGATAAACGTGCCGAGCAGCACCAGAAATGGAATGAGCAGGTTGTACATGCCACCTACCGCCAGCATGGTACCAATGGCGGCGCCGCTGACGGTGACCATGCGGCGCTTTTCGGTGCGCAGCAAGTTGCATCCCGCCACGGCGAAGTTGTAAATCGTGTTGTCCTGGGTCGTCCATATGTTCAGGAACAGCATCAATACCGCGAGGGAGAGAAAGCCTTGGGCAATGAGAACATCGACGATATCTGCCTGCTGGTAAATCATCGTGCCCAAGGCACCGGTCAGCACCATCAATCCATTGCCAATGAAAAAAGCGGCCAGCGTTGCGATCACCGCAACTTTCGGCGTCCTGGCAAAGCGACTCCAGTTGGTCGCCTGGGTGCCACCGCTGATGAAGGTACCGATAATCACGGTGATCGCCGCTGCGACACTCATACTTTCCGTTGGCGTTTGCTGGCTTAATCCTGCAAAGCCGCGCACATCGACCAGCCCGGTGAACAGGCTGACCAGGATGAAGAGCATCATGGCGGGTACGGCGAAGCGCGATAGCCAGTCCATGCCTCGATAGCCGATCATGGCGGTCACGCAGAATCCAAAGCCAAACAGCACCATCAAGGGGATTTCCAGCCATTCAGGCATCCCCGTGGTGCGTACCAGTACCAGAGCTATCGTGGCGGTTCCCCAGGCGTACCAGCCAATCTGCGTGAAGCCGAGGAAGATGTCAGAGAGTTTGCTGCCTTTTTCGCCGAAGCAGAACCGTCCCATCAGGACGGCATTCAGGCCGCTCTGGCAGGCGATATAAGCCAGCGTTGCTGCGTAGATACCCAGTAGCAGGTTGCCTGCCACGATAATCCACAGTAACTGGCCAATCGGGAAGGCTTGGCCCAGGGAGCCACCCGCCCACATGGTGGCGGTGAAAAAGGTAAAGCCAAGCAGTACCGCTGAGGTAGAGAGTAGCCCTTTCCGAGCCTGGAGGGGTACTTCGCTAAGTGGGTAGTCTGAATGGTGCATCTTTTTCCCCTTCGATACGTTGTCGCGTGTCATGGTCAAGAAAGATGCAGCAAGCCGCATGCCAATCAGGCGTGGTCAGGTAACAAGAAACGTTTAAATTTTTAGCTACTCGTGCGCGTCTTTAATGGTAGTTTGCGAAAAGAAGACAGGAATAACGAGCGCGCACGCGCACCACAAGGTAACGAGCGCTCTGCATGGCGTGGCGCTAACGTGCCATTGACAGGATCGATGATCAGCAATGGGCGATGTGGCAAGACGTGGCTGAGGGGGAGTCGGCCAATATGAAACCATCAAGCTCGGAAGAGCCACCGTCGCCAGCCGTCCGGTTGCCCTGGTACCGGACGCTGGTCGGTAAAGTGGCGGTATTCATGGTGCTGGGGGTAGTCTTTGCCTACTCTATGGGGGCCTTGCTGGGCTTTGCCATCGTGGAGCGCAGTGCACGCGAACAGTGGGCCCGGGAAGCGCTGGTCAATGCCCAGATCGTGAGCGCCACGATTCGGCGGATCTACACGAATGTCGCGGTACGCACGGACCTCTCAGGCCAAGTGACGCACCTGGTGTCCGAACAGCCCATTGGGGATGAAGACTCGGTGCTCAGCACGGGGTTCAGCCCCGTGGATGTGTTGGCGCTGGCGAGTGCGCAAACGCGCCACAACGTCTGGCTGTTTTCACGTTTGCCAGATGGCGGCTTCGCCATGGTCGCCGATGCCCACCACGGTGAAGAGACCACGCTCGAACTCCCCCACGTCCCAGAGCTGCCGCTGGCTGCTTCTGGCAGTGAGCTGTACGTGGGCTTTGCCCGGCTTGGCAAGCAGGAGCACTTCATCAGCGCATTGCCCATTGTGTCTCCTCAGGGGGAGTTATGGGGGGTGTCGGTTGCCACCATTGGCACCAAGGCGACGCTGTACCAGATGCACCGCGAGCTACTGCTGAAAGTCGTCGCCTCACTGGGCGTCGTGCTGTTGGCCACGGCCTTGCTGTTGAGCCTGCTGATGCATCAGCTGTTCAAGCCCGTGCCGCGTCTGATCAAGGCGTTGACGCATATTTCTCATAATCGAACCGAGCAGACAACGCCCTACACACAGCGCCAGGATGAGATTGGCTGTATGGCCCAGGCCATTGAAGCGTTACGCAAAAAAGTCGTCGAGCGCGAGCTGCTGCTGGAGGTCAAGGAGGAGGCGCTCAAGTTCCAGCACCTGGCGCACCACGATGCGCTGACCAAGCTGCCTAACCGTGTTCAGTTCAACGAGGCCTTGCAGGTCGCCGTCGCGCAGCTGTCGGGAGGCGAGCGCTTCAATGTGATGATTTTTGACCTGGATCGCTTCAAGGCCGTCAACGATACGTTAGGGCATGCCGCCGGGGATGAACTGCTGGTCCAGGCCAGCCGACGGGTACAGCGGCTGTTGGCCGAGCGTGAGCTGGTGGCGCGCCTGGGGGGCGATGAGTTCGCGATTCTCCAGCCTGTTCATCACCATGCGCTGGACGAAGCCAGTGTGCGGGCAGGGCGGCTGGTCGCTGCGCTGCGCGAACCCTTTGACCTGCAGGGAGAGCGCGTCCAGATCGGTGTCAGCATCGGGATTGCCCTGGCCCCACGGGATGGCGAAAGCAGCCATACGCTGTTGCGCAGTGCCGATGTGGCGCTTTACGCCGCCAAGGCCATGGGTCGAGGGCGTTATCAGGTGTTCAGTAGCGGCATGACCATGGGAGCCAGCCATGACGTGTAGCGTGATTGGGCGGTATATCGCGTTGATGGGCTTGCTGCTGCTGGCCATGGGCACGGCCAGCGCCCAGACAGGTCCGACGCTTGCGCGCATTCAGCAGGATCACACCATTCTGATTGGGCACCGAGAACACGAGGAGCCGTTCTCCTACGTGGTGGAAGGGCGGCCCATCGGCTACTCCATCGATATTTGCCAAGCAGTGGTCGACAGCATCAGCGCTCGGCTGGGTGGGCCTGCGCTGGCAGTCACCTTCGTGCCGGTGACGCCCGCCAACCGCTTCATCCTGCTGAGCAAGGGCGATATCGACCTTGAGTGTGGTGTGACGACCAATACCGCAGAGCGGCGTCGGCAGGCAGCATTTTCCTACCCCCATTACTTCAGTACTACCCGCTATGTGTCGCTGGCGAAGAATGCGCTGGATCGCATCGAAGACCTGACAGGGCGCAGCGTCGTATCGACCACAGGGACGCTCAATATCGAGCAGCTCAATGCCATGAACCGGGAGCAAAGCCTCAATATCTCGGTCATGCTGAGTCGCTCCCACGACGAAGCGTTCACCATGGTAGCTGCCGAGCAGGCGTCTGCGTTCGTGATGGACGATATCTTGCTGGCGGGCCTGGTGGCGTCCGATGCCTCTCCCGAGCGCTTTCATATCTCGTCGGAAGCGCTGAGTGACCCCGAACCGTATGGCCTGATGTTGCGCCGTGACGACCCCGAATTTTTAGCCTGGGTCAATGAAGCGTTACGCGCGCTCTATCAGAGTGGCGACATGCTGGCGCTTTATGAGAAGTGGTTCTTGTCTCCCATTCCGCCCGACCAGCAGGTGGTGGGGCTGCCCATGAGCCCTCAGCTGGAGGCCGTTCTGGCACACCCGGAAGCATTCGCTGAGTAAGGAGTGAGTCATGTCACGAAGATACAGGCGCTGGTGGGTGGGGTTGATGGCCTCCTTGGGCGCCAGTGCGTTGGCGTTCGCTGCCGAGATCGACACCTTGGAACGCCTTAGGGAAACCGGCACGCTGCGAGTTGGCTATGGCGATACGGCGCCTTTTTCCTATGCGGATGATCAGGGCCGCGTGGTGGGGTATTCCATCGAGCTGTGTCAGCGGGTGGCCGAGCATTTACAGCAGCAACTGGCACTTCCCCACCTGGAGATAGAGTACGTCTTCCGTACCCCGGGTAACCGAGTTCAATTATTGAATAGCGGTGTGATCGATATCGAATGCAATGCCAGTACGAATACGGCAGAGCGCCGCCGTAGTGCGGATTTTTCGCTGAGCCACTTTTTCGTCTCCGTGCGCTATGTTGCGCTGGCCAAACATGGGTTTGCCACGCTGCAGGATCTGGCGGGGCGCAGCGTCAGTGTGGCGCGGGGAACGGTGAACGTGGGGCAGATCAATCTGGCCAACCGCGAGCAGCGTTTGAACCTGTCGGTAGTGCCGGTGGAAACGCTTCAGGAGGCTTTTGACCTGGTCACCCATGAGCGGGTGGCGGCGTTTGCCATGGATGACATTCTGCTGAGCACGATGATGGCAGAAACCGGCAACCCCGACGCCTATCGCCTGTCGGAAGAGGCGGTGACGGCGGAGGAGCCGTTGGGGCTACTGATGCGCCGAGGCGATGACGCCTTTGTCGAGCAGGTCAACCAGGCGCTGCGCCAGATCTATCAAAGTGATGAGATACTGGCGCTTTACGAGCGGTGGTTCCTGCAGCCGTTGCCCGGCAAGGGGATTACCCTGAACGTGCCGCTGAGCGAAACGCTGAAAAACCACTTTTCCAATCCCCAGGCCACCCCTCAGGCTATTTTAAGAAACTAGGCGCGGGCTTTTTTAGCCGTGGCAGTACTGGGGGCTTTCTCGCGTCGCTGGGCCAGGTGCTCTACCTTGCGCTGCTTTTCGTACAGGAAGCGCAGCACTTCCTGGCGGTAGCGGTTGTAACGAGGGTCGTCGGCCAGCGTGATACGGTTGCGGGGGCGCGGCAGGTCGATATCGAGAATTTCACCAATGCGCGCCGAGGGGCCGTTGGTCAGCATGACGATACGATCAGACAGCAGCACGGCCTCATCCACATCGTGGGTGATCATGATGACGGTGTTCCCCAGCTCGTCCTGAATGCGCATCACCTCTTCTTGCAGGTGGGCGCGTGTCAGCGCATCCAGGGCGCCAAACGGCTCATCCAGCAGCAGTACCTTGGGCTCCATGGCCAGAGCGCGGGCGATCCCTACCCGCTGCTTCATGCCGCCGGAAATCTCTGAAGGGCGTTTGTTGAGGGCATGGGACATACCGACCATGTCCAGATTCTTGAGGATCCAGGCGTGGCGTTCGGCCTTGGTCTTGCGGCGGGCAAAGGTCTTGTTCACTGCCAGCGCCACGTTCTCGTACACCGTGAGCCAGGGCAGTAACGAGTGGTTTTGGAAGACCACGCTACGGTCGGGGCCTGGCGCATTGACCTCCTTGCCATCCAGAATGACCGCGCCAGAGGTCGAGGAGGTGAGTCCGGCGATGATGTTGAGCAGGGTCGACTTGCCGCAGCCCGAATGGCCAATGATCGAGATGTACTCACCCTTGGCGACGCCCAGGTCGATCTCCTTGAGCACGTTGGTAGTGGCACCTTTGGTGGCAAAGGTCATGTCCACCTGCTCGACGCTTAAATAGTGTGAAGCCATGATCCAATCTCCTGGGTTAGCTTTGGGTGGTGCCACGGGTCACGCACTGGCCGATGAAGGCCACGATGCGATCAAGAATGAAGCCCACGATGCCCACGTAGATGAGTGCCAGCACGATGTCGCTGAGCATGGAGGCATTCCAGGCGTCCCAGATGAAAAAGCCGATGCCCACGCCGCCAATCAGCATCTCGGCGGCCACGATGGCCAGCCAGGAAAGCCCTACCCCAATGCGCAGGCCCGAAAAGATATAGGGTGCGGCGGCGGGCAGCATGATGCGGGTGAAATACTCCATGCCGTTGAGGCGAATCACTCGGGCCACGTTGCGGTAATCCTCGGGGATATTACGCACCCCCACTGAGGTGTTGATGATGATGGGCCAGATGGCGGTGATGAAGATCACGAAAATGGCCGAAGGGGTGCTGTCCTGAAACCCGGCCAGTGAAATCGGCAGCCAGGCCAGCGGAGGCACGGTGCGCAGCACCTGAAACACGGGGTCGAGGCCACGCAGGGCCCAGGTCGATTGGCCCACCAGCACGCCCAGGCTGATGCCTACCACCACTGCCAGCAGGTAGCCATAGGCCACGCGTTCCAGGCTGGCCAGAATCTGCCAGCCCATGCCCTTGTCGTTGCCGCCGTAGTCGTAGAAGGGATGAATGATCAGCTCCCAGGTATCGTTGAGCACCTGCGAGGGCGGCGGCAGCGCCGCGCCAGGATGGGAGCACAGCGCTTCCCACAGGCCGATCAGAATGGCCATCACGACCATCGGCGGCAGCACGTTCTTGACCAGGGTGTCGCGCAGGCGTAGCAGCACAGGGTGCACGCCTGGCATGGAGGTAGACAGCGTATTGGCTCTTGATGAAGTCGTCATGAGGTTCTCCCAGGCTGCCTGGCTCAGGCCAGCGCCTTGATCTCCAGGCTATCGAGGTAGGCTTGCGGGTTTTCCGGGTCGAAGACCTTGCCGTCGAACAGCGTTTCGACGCCGCGAGAGGTGGAGTCCGGAATGTCTGCCGAGGCCACGCCAAGGGCGTGAGCGGCTTCCCGCCACAGGTCTTCGCGGTTGACCTGCTCGATCAAGGCCGCGCTGTCGAAGTCCTGCGGCAAGTAGCCCCAGCGCTTGTTCTCGGTCAGGAACCACAGGTCGTGGCTCTTGAAGGGGTAGGAGGCGTGCTTGTCCCAGTAGCGCATCATGTGTGGATGGTTTTCCACGACGCGCCCGGTGCCGTAATCGAAGTTGCCCTGAATACGGTCGATGAGGTCGGCATAAGGCGCATGGATCCAGCGGCGGCGTGAGCAGATCTGGGCCATCTCCTCGTGGTTGGCCGGGTCTTCGCACCACATTTGCGCTTCCATGATGGCCATCAGCAGAGCTTTGGTGGCGTTGGGGTGGGCTTCGACGTAGTCGCTGCGCATGGCGAAGGCTTTTTCCGGGTGATCGTTCCACAGCTCGCCAGTGGTATTGGCGGTGTAGCCGATGCCCTGGTTGATCAACTGCTGGTTCCAGGGCTCGCACACGCAGAAGGTGTCCATACTGCCCACCCGCATATTGGCCACCATCTGGGCGGGGGGAATGGTTATGGTGGAAATATCGCGGTTGGGGTCGATGCCCCCGGCGGCCATCCAGTAGCGAATCCACATGTCGTGGGTGCCGCCGGGGAAGGTCATGGCGGCGCTGACTTCATTGCCTCCACTGCGCTTTTCCGCCAGGGCCTGGGCAAACTCACGGGTATCCAGCGCGACCTTGAGGTCGGCGTACTCATCGCCCACCGAGATGCACTGCCCGTTGAGATTGAGGCGCGCCAGAATGCTCATCGGCACGGGAATATTGTTGGGGGTCATGGCACCGCTGGCGATCAGGTAAGGCATGGGCGTCAGGATGTGCGCGCCATCGATCCCGTTACGCTGGGAACCCAGCACCAGATTGTCTCGGGTGGTACCCCAGGAAGACTGCTTGAGGACCTCCACATCGGTCATGCCGTGCTTGGCAAAAAATCCTTTTTCATCGGCCACGAACAGCGGCGCTGCATCCGTCAGCGCAATGAAGCCGAGTTTGGCCGACGTGGTTTCCAAAGCGCCGTTGGCAAAAGCCCAGCTCATGGGCAGGCTGCTGAGCACGGCAGAGCCTCCCACCACGGCGGCGGAGCTTTTGAGAAAGTGGCGACGTTCCGGTGAGTGGGACGAAGAGATTTTTTTGCGCATGACACGGTTCCTGCCCTTTGGAGACAAAAACGGCGCCTGCAATCAGCCCCCGTTGAGGAGCTGTTGCAGACGCCGTTGTCTGTTGATCGTCTTTTTTATCGCCGGGTCCACGTTGACCCAGTTCGCTATCCTCTTGCCTTGTGCAGCTAACATGCCAAATGGCTGAGCCGTTTTGGCGAAACATCAGCTTTTCAAAAGGTTAGTCAGAAGTAGGGTAAGGCCAGCTTGTGGTTAAAGGGAGTGGGCATGGTGCGCTGCAGCGTGGGAATGGTGCAGTTTTGGCGAAGCTGCACGAAAAAGAAGCATGGTTGTTAGCAAGTTATCTATAACGTCAAACAATGTAAACCCTATTGTCGGAATAGTGACCGCCCAACAGAATGTGGTTAACACATTAAGGCTCGGTAACGGGCATCACATTCAAGGAAAGGGATTTCTCGACTGGGCTGACTAATTTTGGTTGGCCAGCGAGGGGGAGCATGAACAAGCTACTGGCAAATATCTCGGTAAAAACAGGCCTGACCGTTGTACTGGCCATCTTCGGTTTATTGATCATGGTGGTCGCTTTTATTGGCCACCAATCGGGAAAAAGAGGAGGTGAGTCTCTTGAGGCGTTGGATGATATCGCGATGCATCAGATGTTACCGCTTGTGCGTGCTCAGCGCTCGGTGGGGTTTGCTCAACTGGCTTACATGAACGCTGTTGTATCTGCTGAGAATGGACAGCAACAGCGAACCCAGGCTTATCTGGCAGAAGCTGACGGCTTCTTGCAATCAGCCCAGCGCTACTTTGCCGAGTTCGAGGCTTCGTCCCCCCGTGACATCAATGGCGAATTGGCCGATGCCGTCATTACCGACTTTCATGCGGTCATGCAGCAAGGGCTTGTGCCGCTCGCTGCGGCGGTCACCTCTGGTAATGATGTTCAACTGGCGGGGGCACGGCAAGCTATCAGCCCTCTTAACCAGGAATTTATCTCATCGAGCATGGCGTTCAATGACTTCCTCGAGGATTACGGTGATCAATTGGTGGCCAACTATGAACGCGACATGCAAATGTTCGGTTACATCGATATCGCCGTGATCATCGTTGCGCTTTTGACCATCGTGCTGGTGCGTATGGCCATGGTGAGGTCCATCGTCAAGCCGCTGGATGAAGCCGTGGTGCACTTCGAGCGTATTGCCGAAAACGATCTGTCATCCCGCGTGGATCTGCGTGGAAGCAATGAAATTGGCAAGCTGTTCAGCGCCATGCAGCGCATGCAGAATGGTCTGGCGGCCACGGTAGCGACCGTGCGCGACAGCAGCGGCTCGATCTACATCGGCGCACGAGAAATTGCCGGGGGCAACGCGGATTTATCGTCGCGCACCGAGCAGCAGGCAGCCTCCTTGCAGGAAACCGCCGCCAGCATGGAGCAGTTGACCCAAACCGTGAAGCAGAACGCCGATAACGCACGTCAGGCCAGCACGCTGGCCAACGATGCTTCGGGTAAGGCGGTAGAGGGCGGCGACGTGGTCGATCAGGTCATCTCGACCATGCACGGGATTTCTTCGAGCTCCCAGCAGGTGGCCGATATCATCAACGTGATCGACTCGATTGCCTTCCAGACCAATATCCTGGCGCTCAATGCCTCGGTCGAGGCTGCCCGGGCAGGCGAGCAGGGGCGCGGTTTCGCGGTCGTCGCCAGTGAAGTACGCAACCTGGCCAGCCGCAGTGCCGAGGCGGCCAAGGAGATCAAGCGATTGATCGATGCTTCCACGGCGCAGGTCAATGAAGGCTCTCAACTGGTAGAAAAAGCCGGTGCCACCATGCGGGAAGTCGTCGGGTCGGTACGCCGGGTCACCGACATCATGGATGAAATATCGGCAGCCTCCCAGGAGCAGAGCGCGGGCATCGAGCAGGTCAATCAGGCCATCGCCCAGATGGATGAGGTCACCCAGCAGAACGCGGCGCTGGTGCAAGAAGCGTCTGCGGCGGCCAGCTCGCTGGAGGAGCAGGCCGAGCGGCTGGAGGGCGTGGTGGCGGCATTCCGCCTGGAGCAGGGGAGTGAGCGCCGTCAGCCCGCGCTGGCTACCCCGCCGCGCCGCGGCGAGCTGCTGCGCCCCCAGCTTACGGGTAAGCCGAAGCCCAACGCGGCCGCCAGTGCCGAGCAGGAGTGGGAAGCGTTTTGATAAGCTGACGTTCTCTCTATGAGCCACAGAGCCCCGCCACCGTAAACCGGTGGCGGGGCTCTGTGTTTTGCGCCTGTATGGTCAAGCAGCAAGCCGACTTTTCAGACAGAGCCTAGTTGAGCGCGCTGGCCACTTCCTCGATTTGCAGGGCCAGACTCTGCAGGCCGCCGCCAGAGAGGTACCAAAGCGCAGGGGTGAGCATCACCAGTTGGGCGTCCGTGCCTGCTTCCGCCCACTGCTGGCGAAGCTGCTCGGCGTCTGCGGGCTCGTCGCCAATGGCCGCACTGCGGTCGATCACCAGCACGATCTCAGGGTCGATCTCGGCAATGGCGTCAGCGGAAAGCGGCGTAAAGGTGCGTTCGCCGCGTACTTCGGGGGTCACGCTCTCGGGCATCTCCAGGGCAGCAATGCCCAATACTTCATGAACCACCGGATGCTGATTGAGCATCAGGTTGCCGCCATTATGGGTGACCACCAGCGTCGTCGGGGCGTCCTGCAGTGCTTCCCGCTGGCGCTCGATTTCGCTATTCAGCGTCTGCAGGGCCTCTTCGGCCGCGTTTTCCACCGCCAGCTGGCTAGCCAGTTCACGCACGTTGCGCTCGACGGAGTCAAGATACGCCTCACCGGCCACGCTGGCATCGAACAGCGGGGCGATCTCGCCCAGCGCGTCGGCCCACTCTGCCTGGCGGCCGGTGTGTACGATCAGCGTCGGGTTGGCCTCTGCCAGTGCCTCCATGTTGGGGGAGCGCAGGCCGCCAATGTCGGTGTAGCGGTCGGCGGCATACTGTTCGAGGTAGCTCGGTAAACTGGCTTGGGGCACGCCCACCACCTGTTCACTCACCCCCAGGGCGTCCAGCGTATCCAGGCTGCCTAGATCAAACGTGGCAATGCGCTGGTCGGCGCTCGCGGCGGCGCTGGTCAGCAGTAGTGCAGTGGCGATGGCGGTTACTTTCATGAGAGGCCCTTTTTTGAGGAACACAGCTTTGAGAAACACAAATGCTCTTTGAGAAATATAGCTATATGCAATAATTTCTCATCATCTCAGCAAGCAGCGGCGTTGTCGCTTGTTGAAAGGGGAACGGCACGTTGCAGAAAATGCGACCGCCTCCGTAGGGGCGGTCGTGGTGGCGCATGGTGATCAAGCAATCAGGCGCCTAAGAGGCGACGCGGAAGGGGTTGCGCGGGTCGTCATCCCAGGCGAGGAAGGGCTTGCCGGTTTCCTGAGGCACCATGGTGATGCAGTTTTCCACCGGGCAGGTGATCTGGCACAGGTTGCAGCCCACGCACTCGTCTTCGATGACTTCGTAGCGGCGCGCGCCGTCCTGCTCGGTGAGCTTGGCAATCGACTGGTGAGAGGTGTCCTCGCAGGCGATATAGCAGCGGCCACACTTGATGCACAGGTCCTGGTCGATATGGGCGATGGTCTTGAAGTTGATGTCCAGGTGCTTCCAGTCGGTGGTTTGCGGCACCGCCCTGCGGGAAAACGCTTCGATGGAGTCGTAGCCTTTTTCCGCCATCCAGCGGGAGAGGCCATCTTTCATCTCTTCAACAATGCGAAAACCGTTGAGCATGGCCGCGGTGCACACCTGCACGCTACCCGCGCCCAGGGCGATGAATTCCGCCGCATCCCGCCAGGTGGAAATCCCGCCAATACCGGAAATGGGCAGCGTGGGCGTGGCTGGGTCACGGGCAATTTCCGCCACCATGTTCAGGGCGATGGGTTTCACCGCGCTGCCGCAGTAGCCGCCGTGGGTGCTCTGGTGGCCCACGGTGGGTTTGGCGACCATGTTGTCCAGGTCGATGCTGGTAATGGAGTTGATGGTGTTGATCAACGAGACCGCATCGGCTCCACCCCGCAGCGCCGCCTGGGCGCCCACGCGAATATCGGTGATGTTGGGGGTGAGCTTGACGATGACCGGCTTGGAGTAGTGCTTTTTACACCAGTAGGTGACTTTTTCGATCAAATCCGGGTTTTGGCCCACCGCCGCGCCCATGCCGCGTTCCGGCATGCCGTGGGGGCAGCCCAGGTTGAGCTCGATGCCGTCTGCGCCGGTGGCTTCCACCCGCGGCAGGATATACGCCCAAGCCTCCTCGTTGCAGGGCACCATGATGGAGACGATCAGCGCCCGGTCCGGCCAATCCTTCTTCACCTGGGTGATCTCTTGAAGGTTGATCTCCAGTGAACGGTCGGTAATCAGCTCGATATTGTTGAAACCGATCACCTCGCGGTTTTTGCCGTAGTGGGCCGAGTAGCGGGAGGAGACGTTCACGGCTGGCGGCTCTTCGCCAAGGGTTTTCCATACCACGCCGCCCCAGCCCGCCTCATAGGCGCGCACCACGTTGTAGGCTTTGTCGGTAGGCGGGGCCGAGGCCAGCCAGAAGGGATTGGGGGCTTTGATACCGGCAAAGTTCACCGATAGATCGACGCCGTTCACCACGCTGTCGCCGCTGTGTTTCTTGCCTGGAAAAGAGAGGGTGTTGAAAGGTGTGGTGTTCATGCGGCCTCCTGCTGGGCGGCGAGCGCTTGATGGATGGCGTGGGCGGCCAGCTTGCCGTGCTGCACTGCTTGCACGGTGAGGTCCTGGCCGGGTTTGACGCAGTCGCCGCCGGCATACACATTGGGCAGTGAGGTCTGGAACAGCTCATTGACGTGGATGCGCTCGCCATCCCGGGCCAGTTCGGCGGCGGTGGCATCGCGTAGGCTGTCGCCCTCGAAGCCCTGGCCGATGGCGGTGAAAATGGCATCCGCTGCAATCTCGAAGGTCTCACCCGTGGTGGAGAGGCGGCCCTTCTGCTCTGCGGTGTTGGCAAAACGAATGCCTGCCACCCGCCCTTGGGCGTCCAGTAGAATCTCGTCCGGCTGTGCCCAGATCACCATGCGCACGCCGTTGGCCTTGGCGATCTCCTGTTCGTGGTCGGTGGCGGGCATTGCCTCAACGCCGCGGCGATACACCAGAGTGACCTCTTTGGCCCCCAAGCGCGCCATTTGCGTGGCCATGTCGATGGCGGTATTGCCTGCGCCAATCACGATGCAGCGCTTGGCCACGGCCAGGCTGCCCAGGTCATCGGTTTGGCGCAGGGTCTTGATGTAGTCCACGGCAGGCATCAGGCCCGGTGCATCTTCGCCGGTCAGCCCTAGCGTACGGCTGGCCCCTAGCCCCAACCCCAGGAATACGCTGTCGTACTGCTGGCGCAGGGTATCGAGAGTGAGATTGTCGCCCAGGCGTTGGCCGTATTGGAGGTCGATGCCGCCAATATCCAGCAGGAACTCGACTTCCTTGCGGGCAAAATCGTCGGTCATCTTGTAGCGGGCAATGCCGTACTCGTTGAGCCCGCCAGGCTTTTGCTCGGCTTCGAAGATGGTGACCTGATGGCCGAGCATGGCCAAGCGATGAGCGCAGGAGAGGCCCGCAGGCCCCGCTCCCACCACGGCAACATGGCGGCCAGTGCTGGCGGCACGCTTGAAGGGGTGGCTATCGAACTGCATATGGTCGGTAGCGTGACGCTGGAGCAAACCGATCAGCACCGGCTGGCACTCGGCGTCGTGGTTACGCACGCAGCTGCGTTCGCAGAGGATTTCCGTGGGGCACACCCGTGCGCAGCTGCCGCCGAGGATATTGGCTTCCAGAATGGTTTCTGCTGCGCCATTGATGTTGTTGTCACTGATCTGACGGATGAAGCTGGGAATGTCGATGTCCGACGGGCAGGCCTCGACGCAGGGCGCGTCATAGCAGTACAGGCAGCGCTGGCTTTCGATGATGGCCTGGCGCGGTGTCAGCGGCGGATGCAGGTCGCTGAAGTTGCTTGCCAGCGTCGCTGGGTCGTAGGTGCCGACCTCTTTTGCGCTGGGCAGATGATCAAGTGAATGGGTCACGGTCGTTTCTCCCTGGTCCTTCTGGATCGTTCTGTTCTTCGTGGGGCGTCTGTTCTGCGTGGGGCGAGGCTCAGCGCGTGACCGCCACGGGGGCATTCAGCTCGGCACGCTTGGCCAGCAGTTCGAACACACTGGGGTAGGCGGGGCGCTTCAGGTAACGGCCCGCACCGCGCTCGGCGTGCAGCTCGCCATCCCGCCAGGTCCATTTGCCCTGGCTGATGGTATGGCGGGCAATGCCGCGCACCGTCTTGCCCTCGAAAATATTAAAATCGACGTTCTGATGATGGGTCTTGGCGGAAATCGTGCGGGTGCCGTTGGGGTCCCAGACCACGAGGTCGGCATCGGCACCCACCTGAATCGCCCCTTTGCGCGGGTAGAGGTTGAAGATTTTGGCGGTGTTGGTGGAGGTGACCGCCACGAACTCCTGGGGCGAGAGCTTGCCGGTATTGACCCCTTCGTCCCACAGCACGGCCAGGCGGTCTTCCACGCCTGCGGTGCCGTTGGGGATCTTGGTGAAGTCATCTTTCCCGGCGGCTTTCTGCTCTTCGCAGAAACAGCAGTGGTCGGTGGCGGTGGTTTGCAGATTGCCAGATTGCAGGCCGTGCCAGAGCGCTTCCTGGTGGCCTTTGGGCCGGAATGGCGGGCTCATCACGTGGGCGGCGGCAGTGGCCCAGTCCGGGTGCTGATAAACACTGTCATCGATCACCAGGTGGCCCGCCAGGCACTCGCCAAACACCGGGTGGCCCTGTTGGCGGGCGTAGGCGATTTCATCCACCGCGTCTTTGGTGGAGACGTGCACCAGATAGACCGGCGCGCCCAGGGTTGAGGCAATGCGAATGGCGCGGCTGGCGGCTTCGCCCTCCACCTGCGGTGGGCGGGAAAGCGGGTGGGCTTCCGGCCCTGTGATGCCCTGGGCCAGCAGCTTCTGCTGCATGTGGTAGACCAGTTCGCCGTTTTCCGCATGCACGGTGGGCACCGCGCCCAACTCCAGGCAGCGGGAAAAGCTCTCCACCAGAATATCATCGGTGGCCATGATGGCGCCCTTGTAGGCCATGAAGTGCTTGAAGCTGTTGACCCCGTGGTCGCGTACCAGGGTGCCCATTTCCTCTTTGACGCTCTCATCCCACCAGGTGATCGCCACATGAAAGGCGAAATCGGTGGCGGCTTTTTCCGCCCAGCCCTGCCAGGTCTCGAAGGCCTCCAGCAGCGATTGGCCGGGGCTGGGAATCACGAAGTCGATGATCGTGGTAGTGCCGCCCGCCATGGCGGCGGCGGTGCCGGTGTAGAAGTCTTCGCTGGCCACCGCGCCCATGAAGGGCATCTGCATGTGGGTGTGGGGGTCGATGCCGCCAGGCATCACCAATTGGTTGCTGGCATCGACGATCTCGCAGCCTTCCGGCACGTCCAGGTCGGTGCCAATCGCGTGGATTTTGCCGTCGACACACAGCACATCGGCGCGGTAAGTGTCGGCGTGGGTGACCACCGTGCCGCCCTTGATCAATAAGCTCATGGTTCGCTCCTGTCGTTGTGTTTAGCCAGCAGAATCATTCACCGTCGGTGAGGCGGGTGTAGGTCTCGGGGCGTCGGTCGCGGAAGAACTGCCAGTTGTTGCGCACCTCGCGCACCATATCCAGGTCGATCTCATGCACCAGCAGCTCGTCTTCCGTGGCGCTGGCCTGGGCTTCGATCTTGCCGCGTGGGTTGACGATGTAGCTGGAGCCGTAGAAGTCGCCGATATTCCAGGGCGCCTCGGTGCCAACCCGGTTGATAGCGGCGATGAAGCAGCCGTTGGCAGCCGCAGAGGCGGGTTGCTCAAGCTCCCAGAGGTATTGGGAAAGACCGGCCACCGTGGCCGAAGGGTTGAAAATCACGTCGGCGCCGTTGAGTGCCAATGCCCGCCAGCCTTCCGGGAAGTGGCGGTCGTAGCAGATATACACGCCGATCTTGCCGTAGGCGGTATCGAAAACCGGCCAGTTGGATTGCCCCGGTTTGAAGAAAAACTTCTCCCAAAAGCCAGCCACTTGGGGAATGTGTGTCTTGTGGTATTTGCCCAGGTAGCTGCCGTCGGCATCGAACACGGCGGCGGTGTTGTAGTAAACGCCGGTCTCGGTCTCTTCATAGATAGGGACGATGATCACCATGCGGTGCTCGGCCGCGAGCTTTTGCATCATCTGGCAGGTGGGGCCCTCCGGCACTCGCTCGGCGGCGGCGTACCATTTGCTGTCCTGGCTGGGGCAAAAATAGGGCTGATTGAACACTTCCTGGAAGCACAGCACCTGCACGCCTTGCTCGGCGGCTTGCTGAATCATGGGCAGGTGCGCTTCGTTCATCGCGTCACGAATGACGCCGGGTTCCTGATCGGTGCTGGTATTCAGGGCCATCTGGATCAGGCCAATCTTCATTTTCTGCATGGACTACCCCTCTTTTGTCATAACGCGACGACCTCCGAATGGATGGGAGGCCAGCTATGGGTGGCTTTTCTGCCGGTATCGATGAGTGGCGGAAAAGATCGCTAGGCGTGTCATGACATCGACTCATGGTCGAAACTTATAATTGTTAGCAAAGCTGTCAAGATAGACAGCTTTTTGAACATAGCGCTGGTTGAAGACGTTTTGCAAGAAGTTTTTATGAAAAGCCTGGTTGTCTTTCAAGTGACTGTTTTTGCTGTTTTTTAAGTTTTTTATTGGCCGTTTTTATCAATTTGGCGAGGTGTTGCACTATTATGGCGTTTCATTTTTATTTTTTTAAATCAATAAGTTGTGTTTTATTTTTTGGTTTTATATTGGTGTTTTGCATTCTGATGGTGCGTTTTATGAATATGTCGCTACCCTGTTTAGGAGGTTTTAATACCCGTGACTATAACAACAATGATACAGAGGGCTTCGTCTTTATATATGTCTGTTTAGTCAGCTTTGTGTTCAATGAGTTAGCGGTGAGCGCGTGGTTTTGGGCACGCTTATTGCTGCGCAACCTGTTGAACCTTTGAAGATAAAAAGGCAATGGCGAGGCTGAGGAGACAACGATGACGGCAGCTAAATCTCGAATGATCGATCAGCAGGGGTTGGTCGAACTGGCAGTGGAAGACGATGTGCGTGAAAGCCCACGCTTCAACGACGATATTGCGCCTACCGAAGCAAAAGAGCGTACCTGGAGCAAATGGAACATTGCGGCGCTGTGGGTCGGTATGTCGATCTGCGTGCCCACCTACACCCTGGGCGGCGTGCTCACGGCCTACTTTGGGCTGAGCGTTGGCGAGGCGCTGCTGGCCATTCTGCTGGCCAACGTGATCGTACTGATTCCGCTGACGCTGAACGCTTTTCCCGGCACCAAATTCGGCATTCCCTTTCCGGTGGTGCTGCGCTCTTCGTTTGGCATCCTGGGTTCCAACGTGCCCTGCCTGGTCAGGGCGCTGGTGGGCTGCGGCTGGTTTGGCATTCAAACCATGTTTGGCGGGCTGGCCATTCACCTGCTGCTGTCGGCGCTGTTTCCCGCCTGGGCGGCGCTGGGAGGCGTCGGCGAGGTGATTGGTTTCTTCGTGTTTGGCGCCATGAACCTGTACGTGGTGATTCGCGGGGCCGAGTCGATCAAGTGGCTGGAAACCCTGGCGGCACCGCTGCTGTTGGCCGTGGGGATCGGACTGATGATGTGGGCGTGGCCGCACATGTCGATGACCGAACTGCTGGCCCAGCCGCCGTCGCGCCCGGAAGGGGCTTCGGTATATGGCTATTTTTTTGCTGGCCTGACGGCCATGGTGGGCTTCTGGGCGACGCTGTCACTGAACATTCCTGATTTCAGCCGCTTCGCCAAGAGCCAGAAGGACCAGATCGTCGGGCAGATCCTGGGCTTGCCGTTGACCATGTTCTTCTTTGCTGCCTTGGGCGTGGTATTGACCGCCGCCTCGGAAACGCTGGTAGGCCAAACCGTGGCCGACCCGGTGCGCCTGATCGGCTATATCGACAGCCCTTTCTGGGTCATCATGGCCATGCTGCTGATCATCGTGGCGACCATCTCGACCAACACCGCTTCCAATATCGTCTCACCCACCAATGACTTTCAGAACATTGCCCCCAAGCTGATCAATCAAACCCGTGGCGTGCTGATGACCGGCGCCGTGGGGGTGCTGCTGATGGGCTACGACCTGCTGCAAAAGGCGGGGGTGGTGAGCCAGGGCGTTTCACTGGAGCAGATGTACTCCAACTGGCTGCTGGGCTACTCCAGCCTGCTGGGCCCGATTGCAGGCATCATGGCGGTGGATTATTTCCTGATCAAACGCCAGCGCCTGGATGTGCCTAGCCTGTACATGGACCACCAGGCTTACCCCGCGGTCAATATCGCCGGATTCATTGCCTTCGGCATTCCGGTGAGCCTGACCCTGCTGTCGCTGCTGACCGGTACCATGAACTGGTTCTATGACTACGGCTGGTTCACGGGCTCGGCGCTGGGGGCGGTGGTGTACTACGTCGCCAGCCGTACGCTGGCGTCGTCTCCCCAGGCAGGCCCTGTGCCGCTGATGGCCAGCGAGGCGGCTCGCCAGCCTTGATGCGGTAGCGCATGGCGCAGCCAGCTGTCAGGCAGAGCCTGGCGGGCTGCGCCGTCAGTTGGCTTCCTTCACCAGCCCCAGGAAGGCATCCACCACCCGGTTGGGGCGGCGGTCGTGGCGGGTAATCAGCACGAACGGGATGCGATAGGCGTAGTGCTGGGGCAGCAGGGCGCGCATCTTGCCTGCGCTGACCCACTGGGCGGCCACGTGTTCGGGTAGAAAGCCAATGAAGCGCCCGGTCAGAATCAGGAAGGCAGCGCCTTCCCGGTCTGACGCAGAGGCTCGACGGTTGAGTGCTTCGTGGGCCTGGCGGGCTTTTTCCGGTAGTGGGTAGCGGGGCTGTATGGCGGGGTACTGGGCAATGTCGCCTGCTTCGAGCCTCTCATCGGCCTGTGGAAACAAGGGGTGCTCGGCCGAGCAGTACAGGTATGACGGCTCGTCGTAAAGCCAGCGCGTCTCCAGGCTGGTCGGCAGGTTCACGGCAGGCACCACCCCGACGTGCAGGTGCCCATCCATGACGCCCCGGATCACCGCGTCCGAGGGTTCCATATGAATATTCACGGTCACCGCATGGTTGGGCGCCGTCAGCGCCGCCAGGGCGTGGGTAACGTTCATGGCGGGTAGCGTCACCAGGTTATCGGTGATGCCGATATTCAGCTCGCCCTTGATGGTGTGATGCAGTGCATTGACATCGCTTTTGAAGGTTTCGAGGGCGGTCAGCAGGGTCAGGCCGGCCTGGTAAATTTCCTTGCCTTCTTCGGTCAGGCTGAACCCACCGCGACCTCGCTGGCAAAGCGAAAACCCCAGTCGGCTCTCCAGGTCGCTCATGTGTTGGCTGATGGCCGAGCGGCTGATACCCAGCGTCGTTTCTGCAGCGGTGAAGCCACCGCACTCCACCACGGTCTTGAAGATACGCACCAGGCGTATTTCGTAATCACTCATTTGGCCTAGTGATGCCATGCTTGCCTCGCTACCCTGCCTGCTATACCGATATGCCGTTTTTGATGCTCTATTGTGCTAAAAATTGATATACATCAAAAAAACATCGCGCCACACTTCAACAGTCCCACCCATGTCTCGGGGTGGTGTATCTTTCTCTGTCTTTTTTCACTCTATCAGGTGCGCCCACGGGATGCCTGACTAAGGTATGCATGATGTCGCTCACGCCGAGTGATGGGCTCTCCCGCCACCTTGATGCGCTGCCTCGCTATCGTCGTTATCGCCACCGCGTCATTGTCATTTATAGCGTGTCGCTTTGCGCCATGCTGGTGCTGTTTGGGCTCGAAGAGCTGCCCGATATGTTCAGTGCTGCGTTGCGCTACATGCTCGGGATTTTCACGCCACCTTGAGCCCGCTGGTCGGCAGTAACCAACAACTGGAAGAATTGGAAGGAGTGCTTTCCGTGACTCGCGAAGTAACCGACGCAAAGCGTGCCGAAGTAGAGCTGCGCATCGCTGCGGCCGCGTTTCAAGCGCATCTGGGCATCATGGTCACCGATGCGCGAGGCAATATCTTAAAAGTTAACGACACCTTCAAGCGTATTACCGGGTACAGCGATGAAGAAGTCGTGGGTAAAAACCCGCGTATGTTTAGCTCTGGGCACCATAGCGCGCTCTTTTATCGGCGGTTGTGGAAGAGCGTGATGAGCAGCGGAAGCTGGGAGGGGGAGATCTGGAATCAGCGTAAAAGTGGCGAGCTGTTTCCCGAGTGGCTGACCATCAGCGCCGTACACGACCGCAACGGCAACCTGACCCACTATGTGGCCACCATGAGCGACATCAGCGAGCGCAAGGCGGCCGAGCAGGAAATTCATCAGTTGGCGTTCTACGATCCGCTGACCGGTTTTGCCAACCGTCGCCTGTTCATCGACCGAATCGGCGTGGCCCTCAAGGAGCTGAATCGCCATCAGCGCTGCGGAGCGCTGATTCTGCTGGACCTGGATAGCTTCAATCATGTCAACGATACGCTGGGGCATCATATCGGTGATCGGCTGTTGCAGAACGTGGCACGCCGTTTTGGCCAGATGCTGCGCGATACGGACACTCTGGCGCGACTGGGCGGCGACGAATTTGCCGTGTTGGTCGAGGGAGTGGACGGCAGCCCGCGTAAAACGCAGGCGCTGGCCGAGCACATTGCCAACAAGCTGATGGCAGCGCTGGATATCCCGATCCAGGTGGGGGATGAGCAGGCGTCGGTCACGGCCAGCGTGGGCATCACCGTCATGGCCGACAGCCAGCGCAGTGCCGATGATTATCTGCAGCAGGCGGACATGGCACTTTCCCAGGCCAAGGCCAGTGGTCGACGCACGTTACGCTTTTTCGACCCCTCCATGCAGGCCGCGCTGCTGGCCAGAGTCAGGCTGGAGGCTGACCTGCGTCTAGCGCTGGATCACCAGCAGTGGCAGCTGCACTATCAGCTCCAGGTGGATGAACAGGGGCGCATCGTGGGCGTCGAAGCGCTGTTGCGCTGGCACCATCCTGAACGCGGGCTGGTGTCGCCCGGTGAGTTCATTCCGCTACTGGAAAGCACCGGCTTGATCAACGACGTAGGCGAGTGGGTGCTGGAGGCAGCCTGCCATCAGTTGGCTGCGTGGCAGCGCCAGCCGGGGTTCGAGCAGTTGACCATTTCAGTCAACATCAGCCCTCTGCAGTTCCGCGAAAACGACTTTCTTGATCGGGTGGAGCAGGTGTTCCTGCGCACCCAGGCCCCGCTCGAGCGGTTGAAGCTGGAAGTCACCGAGACGCTTTTCGTCGAGGCACGAGACGACGCCCGCGACAAGATGCTGAGCCTGAAAGCGCGCGGCGTCCGTTTCTCGTTGGACGACTTCGGCACCGGCTACTCGTCGCTGGCGTATCTGGCACAGCTCCCGTTGGATCAGTTGAAGATCGACCAGTCCTTCGTCCAGCAGGTGCTCGAGAGCAGTGCCAATGCCGCCATCGTCGAAAGTACCATTGCCCTGGCCAAGAGCCTGAACCTGGATGTCATCGCCGAGGGGGTCGAAACCCCGGCGCATCAGGCCTGGCTCATGGCCCATGGGTGCCATGCGTTTCAGGGGTATTTGTTCGGGCGACCCATGCCGATGGAGGAAATGGAGCAGGCCGTACGCGCGCAACGTCCCTTACCGCCAGGCCCCCAAAGCGCGTAGCTGATCAGGAAGCGTCGTATCAGCCAGGGGCAGCGTGCCTTCAGGGATAATCACCTCCAGCCGAGAGTCTTGTCGCCAGGCACTGGCGGCCACGCTCTGGGTGCCTTCGGCGCGGTTGAGCTGCTTCCAGCCATCGTCCGTATGAAAGACGCCCTTCACCCTGGCGGTGGCGGGTAGCTCGCTCATCCATAGCGCCAAACGGTCCAGGTCGAAACGCTCGGCGGGGTGCCAACGCACGCCGGTGCTGGTATAGCCCAGGGCACTGGCGGCCTGCTGCTGCGCCTTGCCTGGGGGCGGTGGGAAGTCGAAGAACGCCCCTTCGAGGCTGGGCCCCTGAGCAACCAGTGCCTGGTGCGCGGCGGGCATGGCGGCTGGCGCCGCAGACCGAGGGGCCGAGGGGCTCAGCAGGCGGGCGATGGGCAAGGGGCCTTGCTGAGTGCTATGCACCCATTTGCGCGGCGGCCAGAGCGTGTCGATGAACTGCTCGGCCCGTGCATGCTGTTCGTCGCTGGCCATGTCGGCCAGAGTGATGACCACGGCATCGGCCATGGTCAGCTGATCTTGAAAAGTCTCATGCGCTCGCACGCGGGCTTCGTCCAGCCGACGCGGGTCGAGGGTGGCGATGATGTCCTGCACCGCCACCACGTCCCGGAACGCCTCACCCTGCAGCAAATCCATCAGCCCGGCGGGGTGCCCAAGCCCCGAGGGCTCGATGATCACCCGGTCAGGTTTCTGGCGTGCCAGCAGATTGACCAGCGCCGCCTGCAGCACGAACGCCAGCTGGCAGCACAGGCAGCCGCCAGGCAGGCCCTTGACCACCACGTCATCACGGGCAGCGAACATGGTCTGGTCGATGCCGATCTGACCGAACTCGTTGACCAGAATGGCCCATTTTTCATGGGCGGGTTTCTGCTCGATCAGCTGATGAATCAGCGTGGTTTTCCCGCTGCCCAAAAAGCCGGTCACGATATGCACGGGTACGAGTGCCTCAAGCGCCAACGGCTCAACCTCCGGTCATGTTCATGAAGCGCACCACCTGAATATCACCATCGGTGGTGAAGTGGTGGCGCTCGGGTTTCAATGGCAGGGCGTCGATGATGGCCTGCTTGAGCGGTGCGATCTCGCCGGGATGACGGCGCAGCACCGCACGCAGGTCCACCGAGTGTTCATTGCCCAGACACAGCAGCAGGCGGCCCTCCACGGTGACGCGTACCCGGTTGCAGCTGTCACAGAAGTTATGGCTGTGGGGAGAGATGAAGCCCACGCGGCTGTCGCTGTCGGCCATCCTGAAGTAGCGTGAGGGCCCTGGCGTGCTTTCGGGGGTGGGGGTCAGCGGGTAGCGGGTTTCGATCAGCGCCTGCACGTCATCGCTGGAGTAGAAGGTCTCTGCTCGAGAGTGGTCCGATACATCCCCCAGCGGCATCTCCTCGATGAAGCTGATGTCCAGCTGCTCGCGGCGGGCAAAGCTCACCAGGTCGAGCACCTCGTCTTCGTTGCGCCCTTTCAGGATCACCGCGTTGAGCTTGATCCGAGTGAAACCAGCCTCTTTGGCTGCTTGAATGCCGTCCAGCACGCGGGCCAGCTCGCCCGTGCGGGTCAACTGCTTGAAGCGTTCGGGGTGCAGCGAGTCGAGGCTGATGTTGAGCCTGCGCAAGCCGCCCGCGTAAAGCCGCTCGGCATGCTTGCGCAGGCTCGCGCCGTTGGTGGTCATGGTGAAGTCATCCAGACCCGGCAGCGCGCCAATGTCGTCCACCAGCTGTTCGATGCCCTTGCGCACCAGCGGCTCACCGCCTGTCAGGCGAATTTTCTCCACGCCCAGTTCGGTAAACGCGCGGGCCACCAGGGCCAGCTCCTCCAGAGTGAGCACTTGGGCGCGAGGCAGAAAGGTCATCTCTTCGCTCATGCAGTAGACACAGCGAAAATCACAGCGGTCGGTCACCGATAGCCGCACATAGCGAACTCGGCGGCCAAAATCGTCGATCAGTTGTTCGGTCATTGCCAGCTCGTTATCGGTTGTATGCAGACCACCTCGCCTGGCTGGGCGCCTGCCTGGTCATCGCCAAGTTCGATCAGGCAGTTGGCGGCCACCATGGAGGTCAGAATCCCCGAGCCCTGGGCTCCGGTACTGCGCACATGTAGCGTACCCTGCGCATCGCAGTGGTAAACACCGCGGATGAAGTCAGTGCGCTGCAAGCGGCTCTTCAACGTGGTTTGGGCAATTGCCTTGAGCCGGGGCGGCGGCGTCGGGGGCAGGCCCTGCAACTGCCGCAGCAGCGGTACCACGAATTGCAGGAACGTCACCATGACCGCTACCGGGTTGCCCGGCAGGCCGATCAGAGGCGTTTGTGTAGCGCCCAGCTGTCCGCAGGCCATGGGTCGCCCGGGGCGTAGCGCTACCCGCCAGAAGGCCAGGCGGCCAAGCTTTTCCAGCGCCGCCCGGGTGTAGTCGGCGTTGCCCACGGAAACCCCACCGCTGGTGATCACCAGATCGCTCTGGGTGGCGGCGCTGGCCAGTGCGGTTTCGATGGCGTCGAGGTCGTCGGGGAGAATGCCCAGATCCAGCACCTCGGCCCCCTGCTCGGCGAGCAGGCCCATCAGGGTAAATCGGTTGGTGTCGTAGACGCCTGCGCTGGGGAGTGGGCCGCCCGGTGGCGTCACCTCGTTGCCGGTAGAGAAAATCGCCACCCGGGGGCGCCGATACACCGTGACGACGGCATGGCCCAGCGAGGCCACCAGCCCCATGCGAGCGGCGTCCAGTCGCGCGCCTGCGGCAAGGGCTACGCTGCCTTTGGCAATGTCTTCCCCGGCCTGGCGCACGTGCTGCCCGGCCGTGACCCGTTCGGGCGTATCGATGGTGGCACTGGCGCCATCGTCGATCAGCTGTTCACGCATGATCACCGTATCGGTACCGTGGGGGATCGGCGCACCGGTGGTGATGCGCACGCACTGGCCCGCAGGCACCTCGCCGGCAAACGCCTGCCCGGCGAAGGCGTCTCCCACGATGGGGAAATGGGTGGTGTAGGGAGGCGCTTTGGGCCAGGCCAGGGCCACGCCATCCATGGCGGCGTTGGTGTTTTGCGGTACATCGATGGGCGCAATGATGTCCTCTGCCAGCCGACGGCCAAAAGCGCTGCTCAAGGCGACCTGCTCGGTGGCCACCGGCGACGCCACCAGCGTCATCAGCGCCTCGCGGGCAGCATCGACGCTGAGCATCTGCTCGCCCAGCTCGAAACACGACAGGCTCATGGGGTCTCCCGTGAGGACGTTGCCAGCGCCTGTTCCAGACGGGCTTTCTCCTCTTCGGTATTGAGGTTGGCAAACGCTTCAGGGCAGTCGGACATATCCACCCGGCACCAGGCGTGGCGAGCGTACCAGCGGTCGATTTTGCGTTCGCCTTCGGCCAGGGTGGCGGCCAGGTCGTCGGCCAGCAAGGTGCGCAGCAGCGCCACCACGGGGTGCAGGCGCTCGCCGTCGAAGGCCACGGCAATATCGTGCGTGCCATCCTCCGTGACGATGCCTGCCACCATGCGCGCCACCAGGTCATGGGGCAGCGCGGGGGAGTCGCAGGGGGCAACCAGCAGCCACGGCGTGCGGGCGGCGCGCAGGCCGCTATAAATGCCCATCAAAGGGCCCTTGAAGCCGCCTTCGGCATCGGCAATAACGCGATCGGCGAACAGCGCGTATGCATCGCCGTTGCGGTTGGCGTTGATCATCAGCTCATGAACTTGGCCGTCGAAGCGCTTGACGGTGTGTGCCACCAGCGGCAGGCCTGAGAAGGGCTCGAGGCCCTTGTCACGGCCGCCCATGCGGCGGCCTTCACCCCCCGCGAGAATCATGCCGGTAAGGTCGTGTGTCGCGATCATATGCCTGCCTCCCTGGACGAGCGAGCGCTCGGCGGTTTGGGGGGAATGGCATCCAGCGTCAAGCGCCCTTCGGCGTTGATGGCCTGGAAGCTTTTGCCTTTGGCGCGGGCAATCAGCATCACGCCGAAGCGTTCGGCCAGCTCGACACCCTTCTGGGTCACCCCCGAGCGTGAGACCAGCACGCTGATGCCCATTTGTGCCACTTTCAGCACCATCTCGGAAGTCAGCCTGCCGGTGGTGTAGAAGAGATCGGCCTGCTGGCTGTTGGCCTGGTTCAACCACTGGCGGCCTGCCAGGGTATCCACGGCGTTGTGCCGCCCCACGTCCTCGACGAAATCGAGCACCTGGGCCTGCTGGCACAGCGCGCAGCCATGCACGGCCCCTGCGCTACGATACGTTTCGTTATAGTGGTTCAGATTGGTCAGCAGCTGGTAGAGGGTCGACTGGGCCAGCGGCGTGGCGGGCAGCGCCGTGAGCGATGTCTGCTCCAGCAGCTTGCCGAATACCGTGCCCTGCCCGCATCCCGTGGTCACCGTGCGGGTCCCCAGGCGTGCTTCCAGGTCGTCGGGCAGATGGCGCGTGACCACGGCGGCGGCCTCTACCTCCCAATCCACCTGTACCACCATAAGGTCTTCTGCCCGGTACAGCAGCCCCTGGTTACGCAGGTAGCCAACCACCAGCGCTTCGGGGTCATCGCCCAAGGTCATCAGCGTCACGATTTCACGCTTGTTGAGGTAGACCGTCAGGGCGCGTTCGGCGGCAATGGCCTGCTGGCAGGTTGCTCCGTAGGCATCCATCACGCTAATGGTGGTGGTGGCTGGCAGCCGGGCACGGCTTAACTGAAGGGCGGGCATGCGCAATCCTCACTGCTCCGCGTCACTGCCTCGCCCGATGGGCGCGGCGTTTAACGTAATAGTTGAGTAAAATAGTCTGAGTTGACGATGATGGCGCTCAAAAGGCTTACTTGTCTACCCGTTCAAGGTCTAAAGGGGCAACTCATGAGTGATAATCTGCGTGCCATTAGTGCCACCCTGGTGGCCGAGCAAAAGACCATGGGGGCGTTTACCGTGACCCAGTGGCGTATCACCGAGCTGGTGCCCGGTGACCAGGGTGACCACGTGCTGCATCTGCAGCTCTCCATGACCGAACGTGCGGCTTACCGCTTCAACCTGACGTCCGCTACCCCAAGACTCTTCGTGCGCGCTGGTTTTACCGGTCAGCCAGCCAGGCCGGATGCCATTACCGCGAGCCAGGACGTGGCGGCGGGCTGGCTGGATGGCGAACAGCAGGTGCTGGAGGCACCCATGCCGCTGGCCATTCAGGTGTGGATCGAACGCTATCTGGCCCGTCACGGAGAAGCCCCCGTGGAGCAGCGCAAGAAAAAACGCAAAGGGGCAGGCCGCGCTCAGACGCTGCCCGACAAGGAGTGACCCGATGAGCCGATTAGAGCGTTGGTCGCGTAAAAAGCGCGGTCTCGAGAGCGATGACGTCATGGCACCCGAGCCTGCCCAGGCAAGCGAGGAAACGTCTGTGCTGCCTGAAGCACACCAGCAGCAGGAAGCCCCGGCCGACCCCGCTGAGCCCCCGGTACCTGCGCCCGGCAGCCTGGACGATACGCTCCCCGACCCTGATACCTTGCCCGCAGGAAGCGACTTCAGTGTCTTCATGGCGGCGGGGGTCAGTTCGACGCTGCGCCGCCGTGCCCTGCGCCGACTATGGGCCACCGGCAACTACAACGTGCGTGACGGGCTGGATGATTACGATGCCGACTACACGCAGCAGTTGAAACCCATGGCCAGCGAGTTGGCAGGCAAGCTCAGGCGGTGGGCTCACCAGGCGGAAGAGGCCATCGAGGCGCCCCAGGAAGACGAGGCGCGCGCAGCAGGACCGCAAGAAACGCAGGCGACGTCCCTTGCCCAGGAGGAGACGACTTGCACAAGTGATGACAGTTTTGTACAAAGACCCGATCTAGACGACCAGTCTGATTTGCCTCATCACGCTCACAGTGAGCGTCCTGAACGATAGTTGTCTTGTTTATCATGGAGTTAGCGTTGGTCTGGCGGGCCACCGTTGACAGTGATACGACCAATGAAAGTGGCAAAAGGCGGCATAGCACCATACGCTGAAGGCATAAGGGAGGTGGCGTTACACCGCACTTGTGTCAAAATGCCCATTAAAACGACCATTCAAATAATAAGAACGACCCATTGACCGTGAGCGTGCATGAATCAACGAATCCAACTGGCGTCGATTGACGACCAGCGCAACGCGGCCGCTCGTGAAGCGGTGCGTCGGCGTATCTCTTGGCCAGTCAATCTGACCCCCGCCAACGTTACCTACCATAGTCGTGGACACGTGGTGCTGATCGGTGCCGTTCAACCTGTGATAGCCGCCGCTCGCGCGCTGCAGCATCAGGGGCTGGCATCGCTGACGCTACTGACCCTGAACGACGCCGCCGAGCTGCCGGCGGGCAGTGAGCCCGTCATCGAGCAGCCCTTGAGTGCCGAGCAGCTGGCGCAGCTCACTATCACCGGGCATCTGGGCGCGTTTCATCTTCAGGTGCCGTTTTCACAGGGTGAAACGCTGGATCTGGCACAAGTGCTGGTCGAGCGTGACGCCTTCGATGTCGTGCTGGACCTGACGGCCCCCGGCATGCTGCCCGCGATGCCATGGGAACTGCCGCCGCCTGGCTATTTACGACTCGCTCCCGAGGCTGCCGATGAGCAGCGCCAGCAAGTGCTGGAGAGTGCCGTCGAGCTGGTAGGCGAGTTCGACAAGCCCCGTTACTTCCAGGTCAATACCGACCTGTGCGCGCATTCGGCCAGTGGCAACGTCGGGTGTACCCGCTGCCTGGACGTCTGCCCGGCGGATGCCATCACCAGCATCAAGGGGCGTATCGAGTCCCGCATCGAGATAGATCCCTTTCTGTGCCAGGGCGTCGGTAGTTGCACCAGCGCCTGCCCCACCGGTGCCATCGAGTTCAGGCTGCCCGAAACGCGCCGTCAGCAGGATACGCTGGCAGCGTGGCTCGAGGCCTACCGCGAAGCGGGGGGCGAAGTGCCCGTGCTGCGCTTCGTTACTCACGATACCCTGGAGCAAGAGCGCCAGGCGGGCGTGGTCACGCCAGGCCATCTCATCGATGTGCCGCTGGAAGAGTTGGGCGCGGCTGGCCACGACCAGTGGCTGACGGCCTTGGCCAGCGGCGCCTCTGAAGTACGTATTCAGCTTCACGAGGGCATGCCGCCCCGTTTGAGCACCTTTCTGAACCACCAGGTAGCGCTGGCCCATGGGTTGCTGGCAGCGCTTGGCCACGCCGTCGAACGTATCCAGCTGGTGGCGGCCAACGCCACTGACGCGCGCGATGCTCTGCCCAGCCTGCTGCCGTTGAGTGACACTGCCGTCAGCTTCCGCGAGCCCAACAAGCGCACGCGATTGAATCAGGTACTGGCACGCCTGGCCGCGCTGGGAACCCCCAGCGGCGAGCGTCAAGCGCTGCCGGAGGGCGCGGCCTACGGCGGCATTGATGTGGATAGCAGCGCCTGCACGTTGTGCTATGCCTGCGTCAGCAACTGCCCGACACCCGCGTTGCAGGCAGGCGGCGATACGCCGGTGCTCAGCTTCCTGGAAGCCGACTGCGTGCAGTGTGGCCTGTGCGAACAGGCGTGCCCGGAAAATGCCATCACCCTGGTGCCTGGTTTTCTGGCCGCGCCTGCCCGTGAAACGCGCCACGTGTGCCATGAAGAGCCTGCCTTTGAGTGTATCGGCTGTGGCAAACCGTTCGCGACGGTCAGCACGGTGGCCGCCATGAAAACCAAGCTGGCCAATCACCCCTATTTTGCCGGCGAGGCGCTGGCGCGTCTGGAAATGTGTGAAGACTGCCGCGTGAAAGACGTCTGGAAAACCATGATGCGCGACCCTGACGCGCAGTTGAAGGTGTAACGCCATGAGTGAAACCGAGGCGATGCTCAGCGAGGTCGATGCGCTGCGCGGGGATATCTACCAGCTGCTGGCACGGCTGTTGCGCCAGTCGCCCGACGTCGAGCTCCTGGCTTGGCTGGCCGAGCTGGAAATCGAACAGGACGGCACTCGCTTGGCCGAGTGCTGGGCCGACCTTGCCAAGGCAGCCGCCCAGGCCGACCCCGAGCGACTGCAGCGCGCCCACTTTCGCCATCTGGTGGGCGTCATTCAGGGCGATATCGTGCCCTATGCCTCCTGGTATCAGCAGGGTGAGCTCATGGAAGCCGCGCTGGTGGCGCTGCGCCGTGACCTGAGGGTGCTGGGCTTCGAGCGCAGTGAACGCACCCATGAGCCCGAGGATCACCTTGCCGCCGTGTGTGAAGTCATGGGCATGCTGGTAGAAGCCCAGGCACATGAGCAGGTAGCTTTTTTTCAGCAGCATCTTGCCCCCTGGGCAAAGCGCTGCTTCGACGATGTGGCTGACGTGGAGACTGCCTTCTATGCCGCGCTGGGCGCGCTAGGCAGTGCCTTCATGGAGAGCGAGCAGGCGCGTATCAGCGACCGAGCCGCCCATCAGCCAGTACGACTCGTGACCTGACCCTGGTTCGCGGTCAGTGAATAGCCGGGCCAGCGGCCCACGCATAACAAGCATGACAGTGGAGAACCCTATGCACACGTCACATAACCCTGAACGGCGTCGGTTCATGAAGACCGTTGGCCTGGGCACCGCAGCAGCAGGTGCGGCAGCGGCGGTCGGTCACGTTACCCTCGTACAGGCGAGCGACAAGACGCCCAGCCAACGTGAAGTCAAGTCGGTGAATTACCGCGAGACGGATCACGTTCGTGCCTACTACGCCTCGCTGCGTGACTGACGGCGACCATCAGGAGATTTGCCATGCGCTTAACTCGTAAAACTCAAGCTCCGGCCGCGTCTGGGCTGGGTATCTCTCGTCGTCAATTCCTCAAGCGTACCGGCGCGGGTACGGCTGGTGTTGCGGCGGTCGGCTTCATGGGCGCGCCCATGATGCAGCGCACCGAAGCGGCGAACAAGACCCCGGTGCTCGACTCCCCCGTCGAAACCAAACGCACCATCTGCTCCCACTGTTCAGTGGGTTGTGGCGTGTATGCAGAAGTGCAGGAGGGCATCTGGACCAAGCAGGAGCCAGCCTTCGACCACCCGATCAACCGTGGCGCCCACTGTGCGAAAGGCGCCTCTCTGCGCCAGCACGGCCACTCCACGCGCCGCCTGAAGTACCCGATGAAGCTGGTCGCGGGTGAATGGCAGCGCCTGAGCTGGGACGACGCCGTCAATGAGATCGGCGACAAGCTGCTGGAGCTGCGGGAAGCCTACGGCCCCGATAGCGTCTACTGGCTGGGGTCGGCCAAGTTCAACAACGAGCAGGCGTATCTGATGCGCAAGCTCGCCTCCATGTGGGGCACCAACAACACCGACCACCAGGCGCGTATCTGCCACTCCACCACGGTAGCGGGTGTGGCCAATACCTGGGGCTACGGGGCGATGACCAACTCGCTCAACGATATGCACAACAGCCGCTCCATGCTGTTCATCGGCTCCAACCCCAGTGAAGCCCACCCGGTAGCGATGCAGCACATCCTGATTGCCAAAGAGCGCAACAACTGCGACATCATCGTTGCCGATCCGCGCTTCACGCGTACGGCCGCCAAGGCCAACAAGTACGTGCGCATCCGCCCTGGCTCCGATGTGGCCTACATCTGGGGTCTGTTGTGGCACATTTTCGAAAACGGCTGGGAAGACCGCGAATACATCAACCAGCGCGTCTACGGCATGGATGAAGTGCGTGCCGAAGTCGCCCAGTTCCCGCCCAGCGTCGTGGAAGACATCACCGGCGTCTCGGAAGCTGACATGTTCGAGGTGGCCAAGCGGCTTTCCGACAACCGTCCGGGCTGTGTGGTCTGGTGCATGGGCGGTACTCAGCACACCACCGGCAATAACAACACCCGCGCCTACTGCATCCTGGAGCTGGCACTGGGCAACATCGGCAAGTCTGGCGGCGGTGCCAACATCCTGCGCGGCCACGACAACGTACAAGGCGCCACTGACCTGGGCCTGGGCTGCGACTCGCTGCCTGGCTATTACGGCCTGGCCGAAGGCGCCTGGCAGCACTGGGCCAAGGTGTGGGACGTGGAGTACGACTGGCTGAAAGGTCGCTTCGACGACACCGAGTATGCCGACGGCAAGCCCATGTACACCAACGGTATCACCGTATCGCGCTGGGTCGATGGCGTGCTGGAAGAGGACGACAACATCTCCCAGCGTACGGCGCTGAAAGCCATGTTCTACTGGGGGCACGCGGTCAACTCGCAAACCCGCGGCGTGGAAATGCAGAAGGCCATGCAGAAGCTCGAGATGATGGTCATCGTCGACCCGTATCCCACGGTGGCGGCGGTCATGCATGACCGCACCGATGGCGTCTATCTGCTGCCTGCCGCCACTCAGTTCGAAACCACCGGCAGTGTCACCGCCACCAACCGCTCGATTCAGTGGCGCGATCAGGTCATCGAGCCGCTGTTCGAGTCCAAGCCCGACCACGAGATCATGACCCTGTTTGCCAATAAGCTGGGGTTTGGCAACGAGTTCGTCAAGAACTTCGAGATGAACGGCAACGAGCCGCTCATCGAAGACGTGCTGCGCGAAATCAACCGCGGCATGTGGACCGTTGGCTATACCGGTCAAAGCCCCGAGCGTTTGAAAGAGCACCAGAAAAACTGGCACACCTTCAGCTTTGAAAATCTGCGTGCCCAGGGTGGCCCTGCCGATGGCGATTACTATGGCCTGCCGTGGCCCTGCTGGGGCACCCCGGAATTCCGTCACCCGGGTTCACCGAACCTCTACGACACCAGTATTCCGGTCATGGAAGGCGGCATGGGCTTCCGCGCCCGCTTTGGCATCGAGCGTAACGGCGTCAACCTGCTGGCCGAAGGCTCGGCCCCGGTAGGTGGCGACATCGACGACGGCTATCCCGAGTTCACCGATCAGCTGCTCAAGGACCTGGGGTGGTGGGATGACCTCACCGACGAAGAGAAAGCCGCCGCCGACGGCCAGAACTGGAAAACCGACTTCTCCGGCGGTATCCAGCGGGTGGCCATCGAACACGGCTGTGCGCCCTACGGTAACGCCAAGGCCCGCGCCGTGGTGTGGACCTTCCCCGATGAAGTGCCCAAGCACCGCGAACCGCTCTACACCACGCGGCGTGATCTGGTCGAACGTTATCCCACTTGGGACGACTTCGACTCCATCATGCGTCTGCCCACGCTCTACAAGACCATTCAGGATCGTGACAACAGCGCGGACTACCCGATCATTCTGACGTCTGGCCGCCTGGTCGAGTATGAAGGTGGGGGTGAAGAAACCCGCTCGATGTCCTGGCTGGCGGAGCTGCAGCAGGAAATGTTCGTCGAGATGAACCCTGCCGATGCCAACGATATCGGCGTACGTGACGGTGACGATGTCTGGGTCGAAGGCGCCGAGGGCGGCCGCGTCAAGGTGAAAGCCCTGGTCACCCCCAGGGTGGATCGCAAGGTGGCCTTCATGCCGTTCCACTTTGGCGGCATCTTCCAGGGCGAGAACCTGCATGATCGCTACCCGGAAGGCACGGCGCCCTATGTTCAGGGCGAGGCAGCCAACACGGCGACCACTTACGGCTACGACCCGGTGACACTGATGCAAGAGACCAAGTGCACCATTTGTCGTATTGAGCGCGCTTGATCGATCACGCGCGACCCGACCAGATAGCAGGCCGATGCGGCAACGTCCGCATCGGCAAGAGGAGAACACCATGGCTCAAATGAAATTCATGTGTGACGCCGAGCGCTGCATCGAATGCAACGGCTGCGTCACCGCCTGTAAAAATGCCAACGACGTCGAGTGGGGCATTCAGCGCCGCCGCGTGGTCACGCTGAACGACGGTGAAGCCAGCGAAATGTCGATTTCGGTGGCCTGCATGCACTGTGACGACGCCCCTTGCATGGCTGTCTGTCCCACCGACTGCTTCTACAAGACCGACGACGGTATCGTGCTGCACGACAAGGACCTGTGCATCGGCTGCGGCTACTGCCTGTATGCCTGCCCCTTCGGCGCACCCCAGTTCCCCAAGCAGAACGCCTTTGGCGAGCGCGGCAAGATGGACAAGTGCACCTTCTGCGCAGGCGGCCCGGCAGAAAGCAAGGAAGAGGAGTACCAGAAGTACGGTTCCAACCGTATTGCCGAAGGCAAGCTGCCGCTGTGCGCCGAGATGTGCTCGACCAAAGCGCTGCTGGCAGGTGATGCGCAGGACGTTGCCGACATCTTCCGTCAGCGTGTCGTCCATCGTGGCCACCCGGATGGAGCGTGGTCGAACAATCCCCAGGCCAGCACCGACAACCTTGCCTACGATGCTGCCCGTAAAGGCTAAGGAGGCGTGTCATGACCATAATGACCATGACCACCGTTGAAATGCCTGCATCGGCCAACGGGCATGCCGCCCGTGGGTTGAAGCGTATCTGGCACCTGTGCCTGATGCTGCTACTGCTGGTGGCTAGCCTCGGTGTGAGCCAGCTGGCCGTGGCCCAGGCGGACCCGCAACGGGAAATGTCCACCGCCGCTCCTGGCATTACGGCCGAGCAGTGGCGCCAGGTACGCAGCGGTGAAACCGGCCCGAACTATCGTGATTCGCGTCACGACAGCAACTACAACCTGATCAACGCCAGCGGTGACACGTGGCGGATTCTGCGCAATCGCTGGGTCTCGCCATTTGGCCTGATTGCCATTCTGGGCATGGCCAGCGTGATCACGCTGTTCTACCTGGTGATTGGCCGCAAGCATCTGGACGAGCCGCGTACCGGCCGCAAGCTGCTGCGCTGGCCGCTGTTCATGCGCGCGCTGCACTGGACGGTGGCGACGCTGTTCATCACCCTGGCGCTGACCGGTCTCAACCTGCTGTATGGCAAGTTCGTCTTCCGCTCGCTGTTTGGCGACGCGGTATGGGCCTGGATGATTGCGGCCTCCAAGGTGCTCCACAACTACCTGGGGCCACTGTTCGGTATCCTGCTGATCGTGCTGCTGGTCAAGCTGCTGAAGGACAATATCCCCAAGAAGCATGACCTGCAGTGGTTCAAGCAGGGCGGCGGCCTGGTCGGTAAAGGCCACCCGGATGCAGGCTTTGCCAACGGCGGTGAAAAAGCCTGGTACTGGCTGCTGGCTACCGCAGGGCTGTTGGTCGTGGCCAGTGGCTTCGTGCTCGACTTCCCGAACTACGGGCAGAGCCGCGATACCATGCAGTGGGCCAACATCATCCATGCCGTGGGCGCGCTGGGCTTGACCGCCGTGGCGCTGGGGCACATCTACATCGGTACGGTAGGGACCGAAGGGTCGCTGGAGGGCATGACCACCGGCTACGTGGACGAAACCTGGGCCAAGGAGCACCACAACTTGTGGTACGAAGAGGTCAAGGGACAGTCGCTGAGCGAGGAAGAGGTGGCTGCTCAGAAGGCGGGCGACAGCAGCGAGCCATCGACAAGGCCGAGCTGACACCTCTGCCTGTCATTGCAAGAGAACGCCCCATGACACCGCCCTCGGGCGGTGTCTTTTGTTATGCTGCATATCAACCCTGTTTTGAAAAAGGAATCCGCATGGCTACGTTCGATGAACTGGATACCGCAACCCGCACGGAGCTGGAAGCCGCTGCATTTCGTCGCTTGCTCAAGCACCTGGATGACAACAAGGACGTGCAGAACATCGACCTGATGATTCTGGCGGACTTCTGCCGTAACTGTCTCTCCAAGTGGCTGGTCAGCGCAGCCGATGAGCGCGGCACGCCTCTGGAAATGGACGCTGCCCGCGAGTATGTCTATGGCATGCCCTACAGTGAATGGAAAGCCAACCACCAGGGTGAGGCCACCCCGGAGCAGTTGGCGGCACTCGACGCTCGCCAGGCGCGCAAGAAAGCCCCTTCACAGAACGAGTCCCCTTCACAGAACGAGCCAAAGGAGTAGCGCCAATGGAGGCCATGGAAGCCCTGAATATTGCGGTGCTCACCGTCTCGGACACCCGCACCGAAGAGACCGACCGCTCGGGTCAGTCGCTGGTTCAGCGGCTGACCGAGGCCGGGCATACGCTGGCCGACAAGCGTATCGTGCCGGACGACGTGTACCAGATTCGTGCCGTAGTGGCCCAGTGGATCGCCGACCCCGGCGTGCAGGTGGTGCTGACCACCGGCGGTACCGGCTTCACCGGCCGTGACTCCACTCCAGAAGCGGTCTCGGTGCTGTTGGACAAGCGCATCGAGGGGTTCGGCGAGCGCTTTCGCCAGCTGAGTGGCGACGAAATCGGCAGCTCCACCATTCAAAGCCGCGCCTTGGGCGGTTTGGCCAACGCCACGGTGGTGTTTTGTCTGCCGGGCTCCACCGGTGCCTGCCGCACCGGGTGGGACGGCATTCTGGCCGAGCAGTTGGATAGCCGCCACAAGCCCTGCAACTTTGCCAACCTGGTCATTCCCGGCCGGGGGCAGCATGGCTGAGCAACGCGCAGAGCATCAGCCACCGCCACTGCAACCCATCAGCGCCGCTCTCGATGCGCTGCTGGCGGGGCTGGTACCGCTGACCGCCGAGCAGGTGCCGCTTGAAGAGGCGGCGGGTCGGGTGCTGGCCGAGCCGGTGATGGCAACGCTGGACGTGCCGCCCTTCGATAACAGCGCCATGGATGGTTACGCGCTGCGCGCCAGCGACGTGGGCAAGCGGCTGCCGGTCAGTCAGCGGATTGCTGCCGGAAGCCTGGCCCAACCGCTGGCAGAAGGCAGCTGCGCGCGGATCTTTACCGGGGGCCAGATCCCGGCAGGCGCGGATTGCGTGGTCATGCAGGAGCGCGTCACCCTGGACGACGGCCACGCGGTGATTCCCCATGACGTACCCGCGGGTGACAACGTCAGGCTCAAGGGGCGTGATGTGCAGCGTGGAGACGTGCTGCTCAAGGCGGGACAGCGCCTGGAAGCGGCTGCGCTGGGGCACTTGGCGGGGCAAGGGGTGACCGAGGTCAGCGTGCGCCGTCGTCCCCGGGTGGCGCTGCTCTCCACTGGCGACGAGATCGTCGACCCGGGCACGCCCTTGCAGCCTGGCCAGCTCTATAACTCCAATCGCCCGATGCTGACGCGTTTGCTGGAGCGCTTTGGTGCCGAGGTCGTACAGCGGGTCAGCGTTCCCGACGACTATGCCCGCACCGTCGAGATTCTCGAACAGGCAGCCGCCGTGGCCGATGTGGTGGTCAGCACCGGTGGTGTCAGCGTGGGGGAAGAGGATCACGTCAAGGCAGCGCTGGAGTCGCTGGGGCAGCTGGATATGTGGAAGCTGGCCATCCGCCCCGGCAAGCCGCTGGCGCTGGGACGCCTGCCGGCCGAGGCAGGGCGCGAGGCGCGCTTTGTCGGCCTGCCGGGCAACCCGGTGTCGGGGTTCGTCGGCGCCTGGCTCTTTTTACGCCCGCTGATGGGAGCGTTGTCGGGGTGCCCTGCGCTGGCATCACTGCCAGAGATCACCGCGAAGGCGCAGTTCACCACCGAGACAGGGCCACGGCAACACTACATGCGCGTGGCGCTGCGCTTTGGCGTTCAGGAAATCGAGGCGGTGGCGTTTGAAGACCAGAACTCGGCGGTGCTCTCCTCGTGTATCGAGGCCGATGCGCTGGCCGTCATCGATGCTCACCAGCAGATAGCCCCAGGGGAGGCCGTGCGCTGCCTATGGCTGGAGCACTGACGGCGACAGCCGTTGGCCATCCAGCAGCAAGGTCAGACGTTGCTGTTCCAGCATCAGCCCGCACAGCGCGGGCATGCGCGTGCGGGCCGCCACCAGCGCGGGCAGTGGATGCAGCTGGACGACCGGCAGGCGTGCCAGCCGACTCTCCGAGCCAATGCCCAGTTGCCATGGGCCTGCGGCGTCGCGCAGGGTCAGCCAGCGGCTTGGGGAGCTGGCAAGCTGGAATAACAGCATGTCGGCATTGGCGTGGCGCGGCTGACAACAGTGGCTATCGATGCGCTGAACGTAGCGCGCGTCGATGGCCACCTGATAACCGCCTGCCTGAAAGACCACGCAGGTCACGGTTCGAGTGCCATCGTGGCCTGTTTGCTCGCTGTCCACGGCTCAGCCCAGCCCCTGCTGGTAGGCTTTCAGCAGGGCATCGGGGTCGAGCAGGGCCGTGGCCACACGGGCCTCTTCGGGCTGCCAAAGCGCGCTGACGAAAGGGCGCAGTGCGTCAGGCAGCGTTTCGGGGGGCGCTTTGAAGGCGCTGAGGGGCAAGTCGCACACGTCGTTCAACTGGTCGATACGCACGGCGGTGCGTATTCCCGCACTGCGTACCATCAGCAGCATGCCTTCGGCGTTGCTCTCGGTCAGCCCCAGGAGCGGCTGTAGCCGAACCAGCGACTCGATGGTGCCACGCAGGTGAATGACGCCTTCGGTAGAGGAGGGCAGGCCAGGCACGAAATAGACCGGCGTGTCGCCTTTGAGGATCTCCGTCACGGCCGTGCCCGGCAACGCATAGGGTTGGCCGGACAGCGTGAACAGCACCACCTGCTGGCAGGGCTCTTCCACATCGACGATACCGCCATCCTCGGCATGGATGGCATCTTCAAGGGATATGCTTGCTTCGTCATGCCCCGCGGGGCGCGAATCCGTCATGATCCTGCTCCGTGCTGATGACCACCTGGTTGCGCCCTTGGTGCTTGGCACGGTACAGCGCCTGGTCGGCGCTGAGGCGCAACGATTCGGTAGAAGGGTGTTCGGGGAAGCTGCTGATGCCTGCGCTGAAAGTGCAGCGGAAACGTTTGCCACCCGCGTGAAAGTCCACCTGTTCGAAGTCACGGCGCAGCTCGTCGATCAGTTCTCCTGCCCGCTGGTCGTCGACCCCTTTGAGCAGTACCACGAACTCCTCGCCGCCATAACGGCCAATGATGTCCGACATGCGCAAGCGTGTTTTCAGCAGCCGTGCCAGGGTGATGATGACTTGGTCCCCTGCCAGATGGCCGTGGGTATCGTTGACCGCCTTGAAGTGATCGATGTCGATCATGGCCATGGCATGCTGGGTCTTTTCTCGGTAAGCCTGAGCCAGAGCCTTGCTGATCATCTCGGTGGTGGTGCTGTGGTTGTAGAGGCCGGTCATGCTGTCCCGGGTCATCAGAGAGCGCAGCAGCCGCAGGCGTTCGGCGCGCAGTTTCACCGCCGAGACCAGCTCGTCGGGCACCACGGGCTTGGTGATGAACGCCTCGACGCCAGCCGTCATGGCGGACAGCTGTTTCTGACTGTCGGTCTCGCTGGAGAGGTAGATGATCGGCAGGCCGACGTACTCGGGCTGCTGGCGGATGATGTTGGCCAGCTCTTCACCGGAGCACACCGGCATATAGACATCCACCAGCAGCAGGTCGGGGCTGAAGCGTTCGAGCGCGCTCAGTGCGTCGGCGGGGTGGTTCACCTGTTGCACCACCATGCCCGCTTCTTCCAGCAGCAGCGCATGATACGCGGCAACCTCCGGCTCGTCGTCTACCACCATGACACGTAGCGGCTCGTCTTCGGTGGGGGTGGTCAGCTCGTCCACGGCCAGCATCAGGTCAAGGGGTTTCACGGGCTTGGTGAAATAGCCGTTACAACCGGCGCGCACGGCGCTCAGACGCGACAGAAAATCGCCATGAGCCGACAGCACGATGGAGGGTAGCCGTTCGCCGGTGAGCTTGTTCAAGCTGGTGAGCGTTTCCGTGCCTGCCGTGTGGCCCTGGGGAAACTGCACATCCATGATGATGGCATCCGGGCGACGCGTGATCACGGCGTTGAAGAACGCATCGGTAGTCTCGAAGTGCACCACTTCGTGGCCGAAGCAGCGCAAATGATGCAGCAGTTGACTGACCTGGTCAGGCTCGTCGTCGCACAGGTAAATCAGCCGTTGGCGTTTGCTGCGGGTTTGCGCTGGCGTAGGGGAGAACTCCACGCTCTGCTGCGCGGCCAGCGCTCGCTGCTGCCCCGGCAGTGACTGCAAACGCTGCTGCTCTTCGGCCAGCTGTTCGAGTATCTGGACGATCAGCTCTTCCTGCGGTGACGCCTCGCTGAGTGCGGCTTCACCCTGGTCGGCCAGTACTGCAATACGCTCGAACCCCAGTGAACGCCCGGTCCCTTTCAAACTATGGAAGAAACGGTGCAGCTCGGGGGCCAGGCGTGCTTCCGCTTCTGCCGAGATGCGGCTTTGCTGCCACTGTTCGGCGGTTTGCTGAAGGCGGCCAGGCAGCTGGGCAATGAACCGTTGGCGCAACTGGTTGAGCTTGTCGTGCAGCGAAGAAGACATTGGGCTACCTGTTGAAGGCCTGGGCAACGGCCTGCCCTAGCGTCGTCTCTAGCTCGGCGTCCTTCTGCAGACAGGCGCTCAGGCCAGGTGTCTGCATCAGGGCCGCCGTCGGAGTATCGCCGGTGAGCAGGATGAACGGCAGGTCCACCTGCTGCTCGCGAAGCATGTCCAGGAGCTCGACGCCGCTCACCAGCGGCATGTGCATGTCGCTGACGATCAGTGCCACGTCCTCATGCGCTTCCAACTGACGAATGGCCTCCATGGCGTCCTCGGCCAGCACCGTCTCATGGCCTTGAAACTCCAGCAGTGCAGCGGTCATTTCCCCAGCTAGTGGGTCGTCGTCTACGACCAGTATTCGCATGATCACTCTCTGTCTTGTGGGGAAACCTAGCCCAACAGGGCTCGCAGGGTTTCCACTAAATTGTTTTGGTCAAAGCTGCCCTTGACGATATAGGCATCAGCGCCCACTTCGATTCCGCGCCGCCGGTCGGCCTCTTTTTCGCGAGACGTGATGATGATCGGCTTGTGACGATAGGCGTCATTTTCGCGCAGACGGGCCGTTAGCGCAAAGCCGTCCATGACGGGCATTTCAACGTCCGTCAAGACTGCGTCGAAGGAGTCGGCCAGCGCCTTGTTCAAGCCATCGCGCCCGTTTTCGGCCAGGGTGACCTGATACCCCCAGGCTTCCAGCACGTCCTTTTCGATTTCACGGGTGTTCAGCGAGTCATCGACCACCAGGATACGGTGACGTGGTGCATCCGTGGGCATCGGTGCCGTCTGGCGCAGCCCTGTCTGGCGGGAGCGCTCCAGCAGCGCAGGCACATGCAGCAGGCTGGCCAAGGTGTTGCGCCCCAGCGACACCATTCCCGACACCAGCGGCAGGTAGCGCAGGTGATTGGGCAGCGGCTTGATGACCATGTCGCGCTCGTCCACCAGCACATCGATGATCAGTGCCAGCTTCTGCTGACGCTGATGTACCACCAGCAGCAGAACCTTGTCTGCGACAGGTGGCACGACGGGCAGGTCGAGCAACGTGGCCAGGGCAACCACCGGTACGAACTCGTTGCGTAGAATCAACGTGGTCTGGCCCGCCGCGTCGATGAACTCCTCGGGGGAGCGCTCCACCAGTTCGGCCACGTGAGGGGCCGTCACGCCTAGCGTCACGCCGCTGACTTCCACCAGCAACACCCGCATCAGCGCCAATGAAAGGGGCAGGCGCAGCGAAAAGTGCGTGCCCTTGCCGGGCGAGCTGGTGAGGTGAAGGTCGCCGCTCAGCTCATCCACCACCGTGCGCTTGACCACGTCCATGCCGACGCCCCGGCCGGAAAAGTCGGTGATCAGGCTCTTGGTGGAAAAGCCGGGCAGCAGGATCAGCTCCAGCGTTTCCTGCTCGCTCAGCAAGGCCAGCTGGCCTTCATCGAGCAGCTGCCGGGATAACGCTTTCTGGCGAACGGCTGCCAGGTCGATACCGGCGCCGTCATCGCGCATCTCCACCACGACCCAGCCGCCATCCTGCCATGCTTCTAGCGTGAGCTGCCCTCTGGGGGCTTTACCTGCCGCCTGACGCTGTGCCGGGGCCTCCAGACCGTGATCCAGAGCGTTGCGCAGCAGATGAATCAGCGGGTCGGAGAGACGGTCGATCATCTGTCGATCCAGCTCGATCTCGCTCCCACGGACACGGCAGTCCACCTGCTTGCCCAGCGACTGGGCCAACTCACGTGTCATCTGCGCCAAGGGGTCGAACACGACGCTCAGTGGCAGCATGCGCATTTGCAGGGCGCGGTCATGAAGATCGCTCATCAGGGCGTCGTGGCTCAGCACGCTGTCTTTGAACTCGCGCTGAAAATCGTGAAACTCGGCCTGATGCTGGGCGGGCAGCGACAGGCCGAGCTGGCGCGCCTGTTCGACCAGACCATGCAGGTGGTGGTGGCCCGACAGCACTTCACCCATCAGGCGAATCACATCGTCCAGCCGGTCGAGGCGAACCCGCACCGTATCGCTCAAGGCCAAGGCTGATGCCGGTGATGCCGATGATGGCGCGGCGGGTGGCGCCTTCGTGGACGATGGGGAAGGCACAGCCGTGGGCCCAGTGGAGGCGTCAGAAAGCGGGGGAGCAGAAAGTGGGGCGTCAGAAAGAGGGGCTTCCGGTAACGAGCCCGCCGCCGACTCCAGCGCCTTGCACAGCGCGGGGTCAGCGGCCGCCAGCGCCTCGGGGGCTGCCCCTTGGGCCAATTGGCCGACATAGTCGTCCAGCGCGTCGATGGCCTGATTCAACAGCCCCAAGGACGCGGCGGAAGGTAGCGTGCTGCCTTCGCGAAAAGCGCTCAGCAGCTCTTCCATGCTATGGGCGAGCGCCGTGATCGGCGCCAGCTTGAGCATTCGGGATGAGCCCTTGAGCGTGTGCGCCGACCGAAACAGCTCATTGATATGCTCTTTGCTGGCCGTGCCAGCAGCGCTGCCGGTAGCGTCTTGCTCCAGGGTATGGACGCCCTCACGCAATCGCGGCAGGTGGTCGGCGGCTTCTTCCACGAAGCGCTGTATGAAACGACGAATATCCAGTGCCATTAGCCCACTCCCTGTATGGCGATCGGCTCATCCAGATAGCGCTTGGCCAGGAAACAGGCATCTCCTGGGGGCAGCGGCGGTTGGATGGCCTGCAGTGCACCACTGGCCTGTGGCGTGGTTTCCAGCAGGCGTACCACGGCGGCATAGCCTCGCTGGCGCTGAACGGGGTTGTCCGGCAGTTCACCCTGGCGCAGCAGCTCTGCCTGATAGAAGTGCGCAGGCCAGCACTCCGGGGCGACGTACACGGCCCGTTTGAAGAACTCGTAGGCCTGCTGTGGTTGTTGCAGCCAGCGTACCGCCAGCCCGGCAAGCAGCAAGGCATCCACGCACCATGGGTCTTGCTCCAGGAGCGGGCTGATGAGCTGAAGGGCCGCGTCGAAGTGATTGTTGTCGAGCAGTTCATGTGCTTGCTTCAGCACTTTCTCACGCGGAATGGGCGGTGGAGGTGCCGACGGCTCGGGTGGCGCTTCAGGCAAAGGCCGTACCTCGGCGGCTTCCCATGGCGCTGTTTCCAGCATGGTGGGTGCCGTGACGGTGGCAGCAGGAGGGGGCAGAGGGGGGCGAGAGGGCTCGGGGGGCGCATGCTGAAAGTAAAACACCCCTTGCTCTTCTTGCAGCGATAGAACTCCCAGATCATTGCCCAGCGTTTCCGTGACGCCACACAGCAGTATGCCCTGTGGCGCCAACAGCGGCTTCAAGCGCTGCTGTATGTCTCGGCGTGTGGCTTCATCGAAATAGATCGATACGTTACGGAACAGGATCACGTCGAAAGGACCGCCCAGCGCCGGGTGGTCCGTGGCGAGCAGGTTGAAGGGGCAGAACCTGACCCATTCGGTCAATGCGGGCACCAGTTGATGGGCGCGCCCCACCGGGGTGAAGTAGCGGGCCTTGAGGGCGGGGTGCAGCGCGCGAAATGCCATGCCGCTGTAAATCCCGGCTCTGGCCTTGTGCAGCACCTGTTGATCCACGTCGCCACCGGTGATGCGGAACAGTGACTTGGCGCGTTCGCCATACGTTTCCATCAACAGCATGGCCAGGCTGTAGGGTTCTTCTCCCGAGGAGCATCCCGCACTCAGTAGCCGCAGTGGCCCTCCCTGCTTGGCCAACTGGCGGGGCAGGTGTTCATCGGCGAGCCACTGCAGGGCCTCTACCTCACGGAAGAAGTAAGTTTCATTGACGGTGAGCTGGCTGATGAACTGATCGAACAGCGCTGCATCTTTGGCCAGCTTGTCGAGTAGCGTTGCATGATCCTGGGTGGCTTGGGCGTGGCAAAGCTGTTCGATGGCACGCTCCAGGCGCGCTTCTGCCATGCCTTCCAGAGAGAGCCCGCAGCGTTGGTGTACCAGCTGTTTGAATGGAGTGAGGACGGTCATGGAAAAAGATGCCGTGGTGCCGCCATGCCCACCAAGCGCATCAAGCGCGGGGGCAGATCGTCGAGGCTGATGATGTGTTGTACGACGCCAGTATTGATGGCTTCCTGGTTCATGCCGTAAATCACGGAACTGGCTTCGTCCTGAGCCAAGGTGGTGCCACCTGCTTGCTGGATGGCGCGCATACCGCTGACGCCGTCTCTGCCCATGCCCGTCATGATCACACCGATGGCATCCGCGCCGTAGACTTCCGCGGCGCTGTGCATCAGCACGTCGCAGCTTGGGTGATACAAGGCATCGGGTGGGCTCTGCACCAGTCGCACGCAGTGCTCAGGCGTCACGCACAGGTTGCGCTCCGAGGGCGACAGGTAAACATGGCCGGGTTCGAGACGCTCACCTTGTGTGGCCACGCTCACGGGCAGGGGGCACAGCGAGCCAAGCCAGGTGGCCATGCCTTCGATGAACCCATGGCTGATGTGCTGAGCTATCAGAATTGGCACGGGAAAGTCGCTGGGCAGCTTGCTGAGCAGGCGTGCCAGTGCCTGGGGGCCGCCCGTAGAGCAGGCAATGACCACGACCCGCTGAAAGTCGCGTGTGGCACAGGCCTGAGGGGGCGGGGAGCTCTGTATCAAGAGCGCTTGAGGGGGTGTTGCAGGCACTCGACGGCGTAGCCGCGTAATGACCGCAACCCCCGCCAGCAGGCGAACTCGAGCGCGCAGCCACTCCCCGGTGGCGTCATCCAGGGTAGGCTTGGGGATCACTTCCAGCGCCCCCACTTCCAGCGCCTTGTAGGCACTCTGGGCATCCGCACGGTCACTGATGACGAGAATCGGCACGCCCTTGGTGTGCATGATCTCTTCGATGGCACTCAGTCCATCCATGACCGGCATGTTGAGGTCCATGGTGATCAACTGGGGTGCCAGCCGCTTGGCCAGCTCGACGGCTTGCTGGCCATTGCTGGCTTCGCCCACGATATCGATATCGCCTTCGCAGGTGAGAAGGTCACGTAATATCTCTCTGGCGAGCGGGCTATCGTCAGCCATGACCACCCGGATTACACTCATCAGGCGCCCCCCATGCCGGTGATTATGGTCGACTCTGTTGGCGGTCGTCGGATTGCGTGGCCAGCGTAAATTCCTGAACCAGCTCGTTTAGCTCGGCGGACATCTGGATCATGTCCTGGCTGATCTCGGTGATGCTGCGCACGGACTGCGCATTGCGCGTGCTGGCGGTATCGATATCGCGCAGGGCGATCACCACCTGGTTGCTGGCGGTCTTCTGCTGCTGGGTCGATAGCGAAATCTGCTGGGCCGCATTGCTGGTTTGGCTAGCGGCCTTGAGCAGGGCTTCGAGGTCCTGAGCAGTGCTTTGGCTGGCCTCGACACCCTGTTCGATAGAAGAGGCTCCTTTCTCGGAGGCGACCACCAGACGGTTGATGGCTTGCTGGATATCATCGGTGTGGCCCTCTATTTCATGGGTCGAGTCGGTGACGCTATCGGCCAGGCGACGTATCTCGTTGGCAACCACTGAAAACCGACGGCCAGACTCGCCTGCGCTGGAGGCTTCCAGCGCCGCGTTGAAGGCAATCAGCTTGGTCTGTGCGGCCAGGGTGTTGATCAGCTCCATGACCTTGCTGATCTGTTTTGACTTGGCCCCTAGCGCCATGATTTCCGCCAGGCTCTGCTCGCTGTCGCTGCGGATGTCATGCATCCTGGCCTGCAGCAGCTGCATGGCCGTGCTGCCTTTACGGCTGCGCTCCAGGGTCTGGTTGGCCACGTCCACCACCGACTGGGAGTGGTCAGCGATCTGAGTCGAGGAGGTCGATAGCTCCTCCATGGTCGATGTGATCTCAGCCACGGATGACGCCATCTCCTCCACGGCCGCTGCCATGGTCTGGTTGGCCTCATGGCGTATATCGCCCCCCTGAACGCCAGAAAGCCCGGCGGTTTGGGCCAAACGGTCTGCGACCTGGGTCAAGGCAAGGGCATTGTTCGACACGGCTTGAATCGCGCGGGATAGCCTGGCCAACAGTTCGTTGGTCTGAGCGGCCAGGTCGCCAAGCTCGGCACGGTCATCGGTTTCTACCCGCTTGGAGAGATCCAGGCTGTGGGTGATCTCCTTGAGCTGACGCTGAAAACGGGTCAATGGCCGAATCAGGCTACCGGTCAGGGGGTAAAGCAGCACCAGTCCCGCCAGTAGAATCAACAGGCCCAGCTTGATGGAGTTGAAGAAACGCTCCCTGACGGTAGTGGTGTACTCGTCCTTGGCGACTTCGACCATCAAGTAGCGCTGCACCTCGGGAAGCCAGCGAGTCACCACAAAAAAGGCGCGCCCATCGCGTTCGATTTCATGCACTCTGAGTTCGCTGTCGGTGTGCAGCAAACCTGCCGACTCCTGCTCGCGAAGCGCCGAAATCGTGGCCTCCTCGCTGCTCATCAGAAAATCGCCTTCCGCGCTGAGAATGGCCGCGCGGCCGGTTTCACCCAGGCGGTAGTCGTCGATGAACTGGGCCATGCGAGCAAGGTTGAGCCCTGCTCCGGCCACGATCACCGGCAGGCCGTTGGCTGCATTCGCTTGGCTGCGGAAGTTCAGGAAGACGAACGCATCGTCCGGGTTGAACGTATCGCTATCGAGATTGAGGTTGTAATCGACACCGCTTTGGGTGAACTCGTGGTACCAGGCGTCGCTGCTGTCCGGGCCTTGCAGCGGGCGCTGCTGGAAGGTGCCATCACGATATTGAAGATAAACCTGACGGCTGGGGGTCTGCGCGGCGATAAAGAGCAGTTCGGTGTCCAGTTGTCCCATCAAGCGTGACAGGTAGCGCTCTACATCGGCTTGCTGCTCAACTGGCAGATCCTCGGCCACCCACTGTTCGATAAAGTAGCTGTTGGCCAGGCTTTCCGAAATGGCCAGGGCAGGGCTCAAGCCCAAGGTGATGCGCGTTGCCAGGCTCTCGACCTGGGTCGGCAGCTCGTTGTTGAGCAAGTGTGCTAGTCGCGCTTCGCTGTTCGTGCGGGCCTGCAGGTACAGGGCCAGCAGCATGGACAGTGCCAGCACCGTTCCGAACGAGACAAACAGTCGAAGCCGTAACGGCAAGGATTTCCAGCGCGCAGTCATGGGCAGGCTTGCTCCAGGTGAACCCAAAGGCCTCATCATGAGGACAAATCGTTGATGGGACGAATATCGCACGACGCGTACGTCACTCATCAGCATGATAGCAACGATTAGTAGTGCTTTTTGTGATATTTGCGCAGCGCTGACAGGACTGACCGCCATGTTTAATGAGGTGTTTTTCCAAATACGGCGGTTTTGCTATACAAACATTGTTTTTTGTATAAATACCGGGCTGTTTTTTTGACAAAAATGATACATGCAGGTAGCCTGTTAACAAAATGGATACGACAAATTGCTAAGGAAGCATCATGTTGTCACTCACCTCTTCAACCGTGCTTGCCGTACTGCGTGGCATTATGTCTCGCCACGGCATCACGCACTCAGAGATGCTGCCCTCGGCAGGTACTGCTGAGCGTGACAGCCTTGTACAGGCTGTTACGCGCTTTTTTGGTCTCTCTGATGGAGAGATGCTGTCACCTACTTGCATCACGCTTGAAGAGTGGGCCACGGCGCTGAGTGAACAGGGTGATTTTTCTCATCTCCAGCTTTTCGATACCGCTATTGGTGGTGCGTTCAGCCATCAGCTGCAGCGTCAGCATCGTTACGAAGCTGCGTTCTTGCAGCAGGAAGCCATCGCGCTGCAAACGCTGCTGACCGTCGATACCCAACCTCAGCGCTCGCTGGTGAGCTGGCTTTCCAAGCAAACGGCGCCAGGCTTCGTATTGGGGGCGCTACTCCCCCAGCAGGCAGGGTGGCAGCCGCGCTCGCTGTTCGATCACGCCAACGCGCTTTGGGAACTCAATGCGGGGGATATCATGGTGACCAGCGAGGACCGCTGGCGCCAGCTGGCCCAGCGCCTTCCTTCGTTGCCCATGAGCATCACTGCCGTATCGACCGCACCATTGGACAAGAAAACCTATCGCGCGCTGTTGGCCAAAGGCGTGGCTCACATCATCGAGCTGCACTGCCAGCCGGGGTTGGGTGTACTGGCAGCTCGCCGTTCCCAGAATGCGCCGTTCGAGCTGTTGCCGCATTGGCACCCCACGGAAAGCGACAATTTTCTGCTCAAGCTGATCAAGGGCGGCGTGCCCGAAGAAGTGAAACTGGCGCAGCCGCTGCGTTGGGTCGGGGCGCGCCACTTTCGCCCCCAGGAGAATGTCTGGACCGACACCGTGCAGGTGGACCGCGCTGCTCTTCGGGCGTCCCCCGCGTGGCAACCGGTGGCAGAGCGCCACCAGCAAGGTAGCAGCGCCGCTTAAGCGCGGTGCCTTCTCCTACGAGGCATCTCTTTTACACGATCGCGTGGGGCACGAAACAGGACGTGTCCTTGGTGATTCTGCCCACGTCTTCGCGAATGCCGATACCACAGGCACGATCGCCCACCACCCAACTGCCGACCAGGGCATGCCGCTCCCCAAACCTGGGGAGCGGGTGGTACGCCTGACGAATCCATGGGCTATCGGTGTAAGGCCCGCCGACGTTTTCCGACAGCCCATCGGGGGTGGTCAGGCTGACGTTGCTGCCCTCCCGAGAGAAAAACGGTTTGCGAACCCAGCCCGGCGCGGGCGAGGCGTTCTCGGTTGGCTCGAAATAGGCGGGCAGCAGATTGGGGTGGCCTTCGAACTGTTCCCACAGCAGCGGCAGGATACCCTTGTTGGACAGGATCGCCTTCCAGGGCGGCTCGAACCAGTAGGTGTCCAGCTGGGTGATCTGCTGGCTGAACGCTTCCACCGCCATCTCTTCCCAAGGGTACAGCTTGAAAACCGCCGCCATCGGCTGGTCTTCCAGGTCCACGAAGTGGGACTGCCCCGGCGTCACGCCAATATCCTCGATGTAGACGAACGGCGCGTGAAGCCCCGCTTGCAGCGCGATGTCCTGCAGGTAGCGGACGGTAGCCCGCTCCTCGTCGCTGCCTTTCACACAAGAGAAATGCAGCGTGCGGTCGGGGAGCCGGTCGCCCAGATGTGCCAGGGCGTTCAGCAGGCGCTCCTGGATGGAGTTGTACTGGTCGGCATGGCGAGGCAGGATGCCTTGGGCAATGGCCTGTTCCAGCCATACCCATTGGAAGAACCCCGCCTCGTAAAGCGAGGTGGGCGTATCGTAGTTCAGCTCCAGCAGTTTGGCCGGGCCGTCCCCTGAGTAGGCAAAATCCATGCGCCCATACAGCGGCGGTTGGCCGGAGGTCCAGGAGCGATGGATGGTCTCCCACATATGTGCGGGGATCGCCAGCCGCTGCAGTAGGGCCTCCGAGCGGCATACGCGGTCGACCAGCGCCATGCACATCTCGTGCAGCGTTTCGGTGGGAGTTTCTATGTCGCGCTCAACCTGCTCCAGAGTGAACTGGTAGTAAGCGCTCTCTTTCCAGTAGGGCTCGCCGTCGATGGTGTGAAAGTGGAAGCCCAGCTGCTGCGCCAGGGCTTGCCACTGTGGTCGTTCAGGAACGGTGATCCTTAGCATGAGGGCTCCGGGTGTAGGTCAGGAGCCCCAGGAGGCAGAGCGCGTGCCCAGGCCGCGGCGCGTGGTGGTTTGACGGCTTTGGACCACCGAGTTGCGCATGGCGTCGTTGCGTTGATTGACCCGCTGGGTCGCCTGGTTGGCGGCGGCATTCCAGTTGCCCTGGTTGGCGCGGTTGCGATAGACCGGCTCCTGGTAAACCCGCTCGAAGGAACGCCCACGGTTGGTGTTCGACAGCATGCTCCCCATCATGTAGCCCATCATGGCGGGCATGAACCAGCTACCGCCGCCACTGGCCTGGGCCTGCTCTTCATTGGGGGCAGCACAGGCGCCTTCGCCGTGCTCGGCCTCGCAGGCTTCCAGCGTATTGAAGCGCGGCACCGACTCCAGCGCTGCCGTATGGGCCTCCTCACAGGCGCTGCGGGTATAGATATTGGCGGCCACACAGTCGTCGACGCTCTGGAAGCTGCGCGGTTCGTCAAAATTCACGTCGGTAATGTGTTCGTCTTGGGCGGGTTCGGTACAGGCGGTCAGGCCAAAGGCGCCGGTGCCCATCATGGCCAACGACAGCCGTGCGCTACGCTTGCGGCGAGGAAGATGTTGATCTGCCATGTCGAACTCCTTACCAGGTCATGGAAGCGGCGTTGATGAGGCCGACCGCGATGGAAACGCTGCCCACCAGCGTGCCATAAGCCTGGTGCCCCTCGGTGATGTGCTGGGAAAGGCTCTCGCCCTGGCGGCGCAGTACCAGCTTCAAGCCGAAGAACGTAGCGATCTGCACCCCAAAGGCGACGATGCCCCAGAGAATGAAATCGAGGTAGCTGATGGAGTTGGCCATGGCGCTGTAGAGCGGCAGCGTGAAGCCAAGGATAGAACCGCCGTAGGCCCGGGCGGCAGCGGCATTGCCTTCACGGATCAGTGTCCATTCGTGATGCGGCGTGAGTCGGCTGTAGCAATACATGAACGCGACCAGTAGCCCCAGCGCGCTGAGCAGATAGGCAAAGAAGTGCGGTAATCCCTGCAGGTAGTGCAACATGGTGATGTGCTTCCCTTGTGATCCTTGAGGGTCGGTATTGTGACATAGCTGGGCGTGGCTGCGTTACCCGCGACGCGATTTCCCGATCGAGGGGCAGGCAGTACGCAGAATGACGTAAATAAACAGCGTTTGCGCCACTTGGTTAAGACTAAAGACTAATAGATGAATCGTGTCACCTCCTTAGAATCCCGCGAAGCCTGGTATTTTTACCAACATCCACCGTGTCGTATCGTGTAGAGACTGCGCCTCGTGCCCGCACAGGGTACTGCCCAGGACGCGACCGCTTCGAAGGACCTCCCTCATGCATGCCCTTACCCTGGCATCGTTTCTATTTTTTACGGGCCTGGTGGCCTTCGTCACCTGGCGTATTACACGCCGCGATGACCATCGCAGCACCAACGGCTATTTTCTGGCGGGGCGCACGCTGACGTTTCCGTTGATTGCCGCATCGATGCTGATGACCAACCTCTCCACCGAGCAGATGGTGGGGTTGAATGGCTCGGCGTTTACCGACGGCCTGAGCGTCATGGCCTGGGAGGTCATCGCCGTGATTGCGCTGGTTGCTCTGGCGCTGTTTTTCCTGCCGCGCTTCTTGAAAAGCGGGATTGCCACGCTGCCGCAGCTGCTGGCGATACGTTTTGATGCCGGTACCCAGCTCATTGCCAACGTCATCTTCCTGATTGCCTACGCGGTGGTGCTGCTGCCCATCATTCTCTATTCCGGCGCCATTGGCTTGCAGGGCATGCTGGATTTGCAGGGCTTGACCGGCATCGAATCCAGCACGGCCCTGCTGTGGGCAACCGTCTGGGTCGTGGGCCTGATTGGCGCCGTGTATGCGCTGTTCGGTGGTCTGCGCACGGTGGCGGTGTCCGACACCCTCAACGGCGTGGGGCTGCTGATTGGCGGTTTCGTGATCGTTTACTTCGGCCTTCAGGCGGTGAGTGGCGGCACAGGCGTCATGGAAGGCTGGAGCATCCTGAAGGAGAGCGACCCTGGCAAGTTCAACTCCATGGGTGGCCCCGACCAGCAGGTGCCGTTCTCGACCATCTTTACCGGCGTACTGCTACTGCACCTCTTCTACTGGACCACCAACCAGCAAATCATTCAGCGCACCTTCGCCGCGAAAAATCTGGCGGAAGGCCAAAAAGGGGTGCTGTTGACCGGCTTCTTCAAGCTGCTGGGGCCGCTCTATCTGGTGCTTCCGGGGATCATTGCCTACCACTTGTATGCCGACCAGGGCGTGCGCGCCGATGAAGCCTATGGGCACCTGGTATTCAACGTGCTGCCGCCGTATCTGACGGGCTTTTTTGCGGCGGTGATGGTGGGGGCGATTCTCTCCTCGTTCAATTCGGCGCTGAACAGCACCACCACGATCTTCAGCCTGGGGATCTATAAAGGCGTGCTGAAAAAGGACGCCACGGAAGAGCAGGTGGTGAAATCCGGCAAGGTGTTTGGCTGGATCATGGCCATCAGCACCATGATCATCGCGCCGCTGCTGGCGGGGCAGGATAGCCTGTTCGGCTACCTGCAGCGCATGAACGCCATCTATTTCATTCCGATTCTGGCCGTGGTGCTGGTGGGGCTGTTGACCAAGCGCGTGCCGCCCATGGCTGCAAAAGTGGCCCTGGTGGGCGGTTGCTTGTTGATCGCGGCAGGCTACTTCGTGCCGCCGTTCAACAAACTGCCGCTGGTCATGCACGAGTTCCACTTCGTCGCCGCGGTGTTCGTGCTGCTGGTCGCGGTGATGCTGGTGATCGGCAAGCTGCGCCCCCGCGCCACGGACTGGGTCCAGGAAGCCTCGGGTGATGTCGACCTCACCCCGTGGAAAGGTGCCGTGCCCACCGGCATCGTGCTGGTGGTGCTGGTGGTGATCATGTACGCCTCGTTTGCAGGCGGTTGATCATCGGCCACGTGTAGTAACGCCAACGCCCCGCCTTGCGGGGCGTTGGCGTTTGTCAGCGTTCAAAAAGCCTGAGCGGCGCGTGAGGGCATTGGCTCGATGTCGTTTTCGGTGGGGTAATGGTCCTTGCCGACAAGCGGGGTAGCGCAGACACTCTGTTTACTGCTTTGGTCTCGAGGAGAGAAACCGTGACCCGCCATCTTGCCCTGCTTGCCTATCCTGATTGCCAACTGCTGGATGTGTGTGGCCCTTGGCAAGTGTTTGCCAGTGCCAACGCGTTGAGTGCTCAGCCGTTGTATCACCTGACGCTGGTGGCCGACAGCGTTGGCCCACTCATGACGAACGGAGGGTTGGCGCTGCAGGCGACCCACTCCTACCAACGGCCTCTTCCCCGATTTCCCTTGGATACGCTGTTGGTGGCGGGCGGCAGTGGCGTGATGCAGCAGCGCGATACCCACGAGGCCAAGCAGTGGTTGCGGGAGGTAGCGCCTTCCGTGAGACGGCTGGGCTCGATTTGTTCCGGTGCCTTCTTGCTGGCCTCAGCGGGCTTGCTGGATGGCTGCCGTGTGACCACGCATTGGCGTCATGCCGAACAGCTGGCGGCGGAGTACCCTGCCCTGAGCGTCGAGCCCGATGCACTCTATATCGAAAGCCATGGCCGCTACACCAGCGCGGGCGTAACGGCGGGGATCGATTTGGCGCTGTCGCTGCTGGAGGACGATCACGGGTCTGAACTGGCCGGTCGTGTGGCCCGTGAGCTGGTGGTGTTTTTACAGCGTCCAGGGGGGCAGTCCCAATTCAGCGAAGTGCTGCGCCGCCAGCAATCGGCGGGGCCGCTGCGTCGGTTGCTGGATCGGCTCCATGCCGACCCCAGTGAAGAGCTCGGGCTTGCGAGCATGGCCGAGCAGATGGCCGTCTCCCCGCGCCATCTGACGAGACTGTTCAAGCAGCATTTGAACACCACGCCTTGCGCGTACCTGACCCAACTGCGCCTTGAACAGGCACGCCTGGCACTGATCAGCGAATGCGAACAGCTCTCTCTAGAGCGTCTGGCGCAGCGCTGGCGGCTGGGCGGTGCCGAACAACTGCGCCGCCAGTTTCAGCGCTACTACGGGGTATCCCCCTCGGTGTATCGCCAGCGTTTTGCCTCATCCCATGCCGTCCCTGTTCAGGAGGAGTTCTGATGCCATTCACGGTGACGCTGTTATCGCTTTGCCAAGCGCTGCTGGTCACGGGCAACGTCCTGTTGATCGCCGTCTCGCCCTTGATTGGCGCGGCGCTCGCCCCGAGTGCGAGCTGGTCAACGGCCCCGGTGGCTACCCAGTGGTTGGGGCTGATGTGTGCCACTATCCCTGCATCGTTGATCATGGCCAAAGTGGGCCGTAAGCGAGGCTTCATGCTGGGCAATGGGGTGGGTCTGCTGGGCGCGCTCGTCGCGGCGCAGGCCTTGGTGAGCGCCCACTTCGGGCTCTTCCTGGTGGCGACTTGGCTGATCGGCATTGGTATTGGTTTTGGGCAGCTGTACCGCTTTGCTGCGGTGGAAGCGACTCCCGCACCGTTGCGTGACCGGGCGATTGGCCTGGTCATGGGGGGCGGGGTTCTGGCAGCGTTTGCCGGGCCCTGGTTGGCAAGGGTGAGCCGTGAGCTGAGCATGGTGCCGTTTCTGGGGAGTTTCATAGGACTGGCCTTGCTCTACCTGCTCGCACTGGTGGTGCTGATGGCGACGCGGCTACCGCCTGTCTCCCAGACGCACGGTGCCGCCAATGCCATGCCGTTGCGCCACATACTCCGCCAGCCCGGGTTCATCGTGGCGGTGAGTGCGGCGATGGTGGGGTACGGGGTCATGAACCTGGCCATGACCGCCACACCGCTTGCCATGGCGGGGGCGGGGCATCATTTCGATCACGTGTCGATGACCATTCAGTGGCACGTGGTGGCGATGTTTTTACCCTCTTTCTTGACGGGGCATCTGGTCACGCGTTTTGGCGCCAGGCAAATGATCGTGGCCGGATGCCTGCTGCTGGTGATGAGTGCGCTGGTGGCTCAGTGGGAGGGCGGCCTGCTGGGGTTCAATGTGGCCCTCATTCTGCTGGGGCTTGGGTGGAATTTTACGTTCTTGCCCGCCACCGGCCTGCTGACCCAGAGCTACCGACCAGAGGACAAGGCCCGCACCCAGGCCGCCAACGAGTTCATGGTGTTTGGCACCGCCGCCCTGACCGCGCTGCTGGCAGGTCCCCTGGTCAATGGCCTGGGTTGGGCAACCCTTAACCTGGTGTTGGTGCCTGTGGCGCTGGTGCCTGTAGCACTGCTGCTTTGGCAGCGGCATGTGACCCCCGCCAGTGCTTAAAAATCCCCCGGCGCGCACTGCAGGCAGGTAAGCCCCAGGGCGCGCCACTGGGCGACCACGGCATCACGGTCGTCCAGTACCAGCCAGGGCGCAAAGCCGTCGCTGCGCATTTGATCGAGTAGCGCGGCTTTTACTTCTTCATCGTCCACATGGTCATCGCCCTCAGGACGCAGGTACATGGCATCGAAGGGGATGGCATGGCGGTCGAGCCAAGCTTGGGTATGCTCGCGGTGGCTGTCCGGGCGGCCGCTGCAAATGACGATTTGCTGGCCCTGTGCCTTCAGCAGCTTGACCAGTTTGGCCACGGGTTCGATGACCGGCGCTTGGGCCATATGGGCGAAGAAGGGGTCCCACTGTTTGGCGGGGCCCAGCACCCACTCATGGACTTGCTGGGGGTGAAATTCGGCAAGCGTGCCGTCGACGTCAACGATGACTGCGGTCATGAGATGGATTCCTGAGATGAAAAGAGTGAAACGGCCGAGCCTTGAGGGCGGCTGCTGAGGGCAAGCCGTGCCTGGGTCGTCAGCCGCGTGCCTAGACGTTCGCGCCAGTGGTCAATGGCTTCATCGTCCAGTCGCGTAAACAGAGGCACGACCTGAGCAGCCTGGAGCTGATGGGCCAGTGCCACCAGATGCGAGGCGCGCAGATGCACGTTCCAGCGTTGCCAAAGCACCTCGTTGGCGGCCAGCTGCGCACAGCGCTGTGGCGTCAGGTAGCCGGTGTGCAGCAGGCGGTGGTCGGGCCAGTCGGCGGGCTGGTCATCACGGTCGCTGACCAGCCAGAGTGTCGGATGGCTGGCGTTGGGCCGCTGGAGCAGGGTGCCGATGGCGTCGTCCAGCCCGTCACGCCGCAAACTGCGTGGCAGCCCCAGCAGGGCGGCGAGGTTGTCGCGAATGATGGGGTCGATGGCCAAGGGGAGCTGTCGGCGATCTGCTTCCTCTGCCAACCATAGCGCCATTTCCAGCGCCCGTCCCGTTTCCGGTACCGGCAGCACCAGTGGCGTGTCCAGGGCGCTGCCCAGGGTATTGATGCAGTGTGCCTGGGGCTGGTCGTAGCTGCCATAGGAGGCGTCCAGCAGCGCAGTACGGGCAGGTGGCGGCGTATCGAAGGGAAACAGCCGCGACTCGAAACAGGCATCGCCGCTATAGAAAAGTCCGCCCGCCACGTCGAGATGCAGCCAGACTCCCCCCAGCGAGTGGCCCGCCTGGCCAGTGGTGACGGTAATGCCCTCCACTTCGAGACGGCCGCGATAGGGCAGTGGCTGCCACGCTCTGTGGGGCGGCAGCGCCTTGGCGACCAGCGGCGTGCAGTAGAGCGGCAGCTGCTCGGGCAGCTCGGCCACCCCGCCAATATGATCGATATGATCGTGGCTGATCAGCACGGCGTCTACCGCGAGCCCCGCCGCCCAGGTGATCGCCTCACCGGGATGCAGTGCGCCGCCCGCATCCAGCAGCAGGCGTTTGCCCAAGGCCTCGACCACGATGGCGGCCGGGCCCTTGTCGCCCAGCCCGCTGAGGATCTCCACAAAGGCGCTCATTGGTCGGGCTCCAGACACCAGCCTTCCAGCAGGCGTACTGCGACCTGCTGACCTTCGCCAAGGGCGTGGGGATGATACGCCAGCAGGGCATCGCCGGTGCTCAGACGCAGGTGTAGCTCGTAGCGCTCACCGCGAAAGGTCAGCCGTTCAACGCGGGCGGTCAGATCGTGGGGATTGGGGGCCGTGGCATCCAGATGCACGTGCTCCGGGCGCACCAGCACGGGTTGCGAACGCGCGGTGAGCGGCGCGGCCAGCCCGCTCATCAAAGCGCTTTCGGTGAGACGCTGGCCAGGCGCGCCGCTGGCAATGTGAAGCAGGCTGCCCTGGCCGATAAACCTCGCGACCCATTCGCTGCGCGGCGCTCGGTAGAGCGTTTCGGGCGTGGCCCACTGCACCAGCTCGCCCTCCCGCATGACGGCAATGCGGTCTGCCATGGCCATGGCTTCGCTTTGGTCATGGGTGACGTAGACCATGGTGGCCTGGGTCCGCCGGTGGAAATCCACGAAGCTGTGCTCCATGGCGGCCCGCAGGTTGCGGTCCAGGTTGGCGAGCGGTTCGTCCAGCAACACCACGTTGGGGTCGGTGACCAGGCAGCGGGCCAGTGCCACCCGCTGGCGCTGGCCGCCGCTGAGGGCCTGGGGCGAGCGCTGGGCATAGGGGGTCAACGCCACCTGCTCCAGCGCCTGGGCGACTCGGCGCTGGTAGTCGCTGCCTTGAATGCGGCGCAGCTTCAGCGGGTAGCCCACGTTGTCGGCCACGCTCATATGGGGCCATAGCGCGTAGGACTGAAACACCATGGCCATGTTGCGCTGCTCGGGGGGCACATGGTGGTGGGCGCTGGCCAGCAGCGTCTCACCGAGCGTCATGGTGCCGCTACTCACCTGCTCGAACCCTGCCAGCATGCGGAGCATGGTGGTTTTGCCGCAGCCGCTGGGGCCCAGCAGCGCCACGAATTCGCCGGGAGAGATATCGAGGGTGACGCCATTGACCGCAGCGTGTTGGCCAAACTGTTTGGTAACGCGGTCGAGCATTAGCCTTGCCATGGCACGACTCCTTTGGGTAAGCGAGGGGCCATCAGGCTCAGCAGCAGCATCAAGGTGGCCACCATGGCCACGACCAGCACGGCCACCGCCGACGCCAGCACGCTTTCGCCCCCTTCGTCCAGGTTGAAGATCAATACGCCCAGGGTTTCGTTGCCGGCGCTCCAGAGCAGCGCCGACACGGTGAGCTCGTTGACGGCCAGCAGGAATACCAGCAGCCCACCGGCAAACAGGGAGGGCGCGATCAGCGGCATCACGATGGTGGCCAGCCGCCGCCAGGGGCCAGCACCGGCCAGCTGGGCGGCTTCTTCCAGCGAGGGGTCGAGCTGCGCAAGGCTGGCGCTGACCGGCTTCAGGCAGACCACCAGAAAGCGCGCCAGGTAGGCCACGAAAATCAGCCCAAGGGTGCCGTACAGCGCCAGATTGATCAGTGGCAGCGGGCGCACGAACAGCAGAATGCAGGCAATCGCCAGCACCACGCCAGGCAGGGCATAGGGCAGCTCGATGACGCTGAGGGTGAGCTGCTGTAGACGAGGCGGCAGGCGCTGAAGACGGTACGCCAGGGGCAGGCTGCACAGCATCAGCACCAGCGCGGCGCCGCCTGCCAGCCAGAAACTGTTGCGCACGGCCCGCCAGGTGGCGCCCTGTCGGCCGATGACCTCGTGGTAGGCGTTGAGGGTGATGGTATCCAGGCTCAGGGGAACGCCCATGGCCGGGACCAGCGAGCTCACCACCAGCGCGAGCAGCGGCGCCACCAGGATCAAGAGCAGCACCATGATCAGCAGGGTCGTCACGCCGGTACGCCAGCGCCCCAGTGAAAAATCGTGGGCGCGGCCGCTGTGCCCACCCAGGCCAAAGCGGCTGCGATTCATCCAGTACTGCTGCAGGGCTACCCCGGCCAGGGCCAGCACACCGATCAACAGGGAAAGCGCCGCCATTTCTGCCAGCACGCCGGTGCCAAAATTGGCCATGCGCTGGTAGATCAAGGTGGGCAGCACGTAATAGCCTGCGGGAATGCCCAGCATGGCGGGAATGCCAAAATTGCCCAGGCTGGAGATGAAGGCCATGGCCGCTCCGGCGATCAGGCCGTGTCGGGTCACGGGCAGAATGATATGCCCCCAGACCTGTCCCTGGCGGGCGCCGCTGATCCGGGCTGCTTCGACCAGCTCACGGGGGAGCGACATGAGTGAAGTGCGCAGCGCCAGAAATACCAGCGGTGCACTTTGAATGCCGAGCAGCAGCCCAATGCCTTCGGCGGAATAGAGCGGCTGGGGGCTGCCCAGCGGCGGCGCCATGCCGATGCTTTTCAGTAAAGGGCTGGCCGGGCCGAACAGCTGTAGCCAGCTCAGCGCAGTGACCTGGGGCGGGATCATCATGGGCAGCATGAAGCAGAACACCAGCCAGGCCTTGCCGCGAATGTCCGTCAGGGTGATCACGAAGGCGAACAGGCTGCCCAGCACCAGGGCAATCAGCATGCCCAGGCCCGAGGTGTACATGCTGTGCCACAAGGCCCGCCAGGTGCTGGCCGCGTTGAGCACTTTCCACAGCGGGGCACTGCTGCCCTGGCCCAGGTCGCTGAGGGCTTCCATCAAAAGCCGCAGGCTGGGCGCCAGGCTGAGCAACACCACCAACAGCGTGAGCAGGGTAAGCAGCCAGCGATGCTGGCTGCCAACGTTCAGCGAAGGGGTCATCATCAACCGCCAAACAGCTCATTGAAGCGCTGCTTGAGCGCCTCTTCCTCGGACAGCGCTTGCTCGATATCGACCGGCATCAGCTGAATCGAGTCGCGTTCGGGGAAGCCTTCCGGTGGGGCAACATCCGGGTGCGCGGGCAGGTAGCCCTGCTGGCTCACCAATTCCTGCCCGGCTTGGGAGAGCACGAAATCGACGAACTTCTGGGCAGCATCCGGGTGTTGAGCTTCCGCCATGATGGCGACGGGTTCGGTCACGGCGCTGACGCCTTCCTCAGGGAAGACGAACGCCACGGGGGAGCCCTTGGCCGCTTCACGGATAGGCAGGAAATCCACCACGATGCCGTACGGCTTGGTGCCTGCTGCCACGGCGTTGAAGACGCCACCGTTACCGCTTTGGGCTTCCGTGCGGTTGGCGTGCAGGGCGTCGTAATACTCCAAGCCCAGCGACGTTTCACCGATGGCGGCCATGTGGATCAGCGCTGCGCCGGAGTAGAGGGGGCTGGGCATGGTGACCAGGCCTTCGTATTCCGGGCCAATCAGGTCGGCCCAGCGTTGCGGCTGGTGCTCGGCACCCGTGTTGTAAACGATCCCGGTGGTAATGAGTTTGGTGCCGTAGAAGTAGCCGTCGGCGTCGTAGAGCGCCTCATCGTAGGCGTCGCGCTCGGGGCTCAGATAGGGTTGCAGATGGCCCTCCTGCTTCAGCGACTCCATGGTCATGCTGTCTGCGATCAGCAGCACGTCGGGGTTGCTCACTCCTGCGGCCAGCTCCGAACGCAGGCGAGTCATCAGGCGCGTCGTGCCGTCGCGCACCCACTCCACCTCGATCTCCGGATAGGCCGCCTGGAAGGCATCCACGGTTTGCTGGGCGTCGCTGTTGGGCTGGCTGGTATAGAGCACCAGCGTTTGGTTGGCCAACAGAGGCGTGGACAGGGCAAGGCTTGCAAGGGTCAAGGCACGACACAACGAACGCTTCAACATCGGGGAAACCTCCAGTAGGTGAACAGTGATCACACTACTGTCATCGCCTTACAACATCGTGACACTACGCTTTCGTTTGAAAGCGAATGACTTTCGCCGAGCAGAAAATGGTTTTCGTTTTGCTGGCGTCAACCTTGAAGGGAAAACCGGGAGGAAGCATGGACGTCAATCAACGTCGGCGGGCGGTGCTGGCCTGCGTGCGGGACGAGGGGCGGCAGACCCTGGAGGCATTGGCGCGACGGTTTGGCGTCTCGGTGCAAACCGTGCGCAGCGACATACGCTCGTTGGCCGAGCAAGGGCTGCTGCTGCGCCGACACGGTGAGGTGATGGCGTTTCCTGACCAGGAGAATGTCGGCTATGACCAGCGCCAGATCGTCAATCAGGCCGGCAAACGACACATTGCCCGTCAGGCAGCCTCGCTGATTACCGATCACCAGTCGCTGTTTTTAGGCACTGGCACTACGGTGGAGCAGCTGGCCGATGCGCTGCACGGCAAGCAGGGCCTGCAGATCATGACCAACAACCTGCACGCGCTGATCAAATTGTGTGCCCTGGAGTGCGAGCTGGTCGTGGCGGGTGGTCGCGTGCGCCGCCGCGACCAGGACGTGATAGGCGGTGATGCCTGGCGCTTCTTTCAGCGTTATCGGGTCGATGTGGGCATCGTCTCGGTGGGCGGGATGGATAGCCAGGGCCTGCTGTACGACTACAACGATGACGAAGTCATGGCCCGAGAGGCGCTGCTGGCCCACGCGGCGTACCGTATTCTGGTACTGGACAAGACCAAGTTCGACCTGCCGCTGCGCTGCGCCGCCGGATCGCTGGCCGACTATCATGCGGTGATCACCGACAGCCCCTTGCCCGACCGGCTCAGAAGCCCCCTGGCGGCCCAGGGGGTGAGATTTCTATGTTGAGCGTCAGTCGCGTTGCTGCTGCCGATGGCTCAGGTAGATCAGTACGATCGCCACGAGCAACAGTGCCATGGCCAGGTAGCGTGAGCCATCCAGTTCACGCTGAGCGTTATCGAGCCAGCCAAAGTGGTCAATCAGCAGGCTCATCAGCAGCTGGCCCGAAATCACCGAGACCGTGGCAGCAGCCGTCCCGACACGCGGTACCGCAAAGACGATGGCCAGCATGTAGACCACCCCGAAGAGTGCCCCGGTCAGTTGCCACTTGGGCACGCTCATGAGCGTTGCTTCCTGAGGGGGCTCGAAAAAGAGCACCAGCAAAAAGGTCAGCACGGCACCCACGGCGAACGTTAGCCAAGCGCTCTCCATGACGCCAGTACGCGCACCCAAGCGGCCATTGATGGAGGATTGGGCGGCCAGGACTGCGCCGCCCGCCAGTAGCAGGGCAAAGACAATGGGTAATAGCATGGTGGGTCTCCTGTTACATCAACCAAAGGGCAGCAAGAATCATGGCCAGTGCCGCCAGGCGATAGCCATCGACGCGCCGCCGTTCGCTACCGAGCCAGCCAAAGTGGTCAATGGCCAGGCTGGCCGCGACCTGGCCGCACAAGATACCCACCATGGTCATGCCGACACCCACCAGCGGCGTGGCGAGGGTCAACACAATGACGTAGATCGGCCCCAGCAAGCCGCCCGTCAATAGCCAGCGAGGCTGCTGAAACAGCGCACCCAGCTGGCGTTTGGGCGCGAATAGCAGCGCAAGCGACAGTAGCAGGGCACCTACCAGGAAAATGGAGAGCGTGGCAGAAAAGTACCCCACCTGCTCCCCCAGAGGCCCTAGCAGCCCTGCCTCCACCGATAACCCCATCCCGGCGATCAATACGCCGAGCAGTATCAACGCGTGTTGCATGTGTCGTTCCCCGATTCAGAAAGAGGCCGCACTCTAAATAGACACGCTTGTTGCTACAATGCGTTAAACGGGCAAAGGACTATTGCATTTTGGACAACTCGATTCGCCTGCTGACACTGCGGCTGTTTGTTCGCGTGGCTACCAGCGGCAGTTTTTCAGAGGCCGCACGCTACTATGGGTTGCCGACGTCCTCGGCGTCGCGGCACATCGCCAGTCTGGAGCAAGCGCTGGGCCAGCGTTTGCTTTATCGCCATACGCGAGCCGTCAAGCTGACGGAGGCAGGGGAGCGTTACTTCCATGAAGTGCACGAGGCGCTGGCGCGACTGGAGCTTGCCACCGAGGAAGTCATGGGAGGGGCTCGGCACCCTCGCGGGGTGCTTCGAATCAATGCGCCCGTGGCGTTCGGTCGGCACCATATCGCCCCCCATTTGGCCCGGTTTCAGCAGCGCTACCCTGAAATCGAAGTCGATTTGACGCTGGAAGATCGCTTCATCGATCCCGTGCAGGAGGGGGCCGATGTGGTCATTCGCGTGGGAGCCTTGGCAGACTCCAGCCTGGTGGCTCGTGGCATTGCTCGCCAGCGTTTCATCGTGTGTGCTGCGCCGAGTTATCTGGCGGAGAAGGGCGTGCCAACGACACCCCATGCGCTCGGAAAGCATAACTGCCTGCTTTACAAAGGCAGCAAAGGGACGCAATCATGGCATTTTCGGGCGTTTGAAGAGGCGCGTGCGGTGCGCCATGCTTTGGCGGGAAATCTGGTGGCCAACAATGCCGAAAGCCTGGTGGAAGCGGCCATCGCCGGGCAGGGCGTGGTGATGTTTCCCTCGTGGCTGCTGTTTGAGCCACTGCGTCAGCAAACGCTGGTGCCTTTGCTGACGCAGTGGGAAGCCTCCGATGACGGTCATCTGGACAATATCTATGCGATTTATCCAGACAACCGTCTTCGCTCGTCAAAGGTCTCGGTGTTCATGACCCATCTGGAGCAGGTCATTGGGAGCCCGCCCTACTGGGATAGCATCAGCCCGCGTTGACGATGTTATTGACAAAGTTCAGCGGCTGGGGGGTATCGATCACCTCGGCCCACAGGTCGTACTCGTCGGCATGGGTGACGCGTGCTCTGACCAGGTCGCCGGCGCGCAGCGCATGGCGGCTTTCCAGATAGACCATGCCATCGATTTCAGGGGCATCGGCTTCGCTGCGGCCAATGGCGCCTTCGTCGTCCACTTCGTCGACCAATACCTCGATCTCACGATCGATCTTGGCCTGCAAGCGGGCTGCCGAGATCTCCTGCTGGTGGGCCATGAAGCGCTCCCAACGGTCCTGCTTCACGTCATCGGGCACCTGCGCCAGGCCCAGCTCATTGGCGGGGGCGCCCTCCACCGGGGAGTACTGGAAGCAGCCCACCCGATCCAGCTGCGCTTCGCTCAGCCAGTCCAGCAGGTACTGGAAGTCTTCTTCGGTTTCACCGGGGAAGCCGACGATGAAGGTCGAGCGGATGGTCAGCTCGGGGCACTGCTCGCGCCAGCGCTTGATGCGCTCCAGGGTACGGTCTTCGAAGGCGGGGCGTTTCATCGCCTTGAGCACCCTGGGGCTGGCGTGCTGGAAAGGAATATCCAGGTACGGCAGGATCTTGCCCTCGGCCATCAGCGGAATCAGCTCATCCACGTGAGGGTAAGGGTAGACGTAGTGCAGGCGCACGCGAATGCCCAGCTCGGACAGCGCATCGCACAGTTCGGTCAGGCGCGTTTTGACCTGGCGCCCGTGCCACTCGTTCTCCACGTAGCGCACATCGACGCCATAGGCGCTGGTGTCCTGGGAGATCACCAGCAGCTCTTTCACTCCGGCCCGCGCCAGGGCTTCGGCCTCGCGCAGCACCTCACCCACGGGGCGGCTGACCAGCTTGCCCCGCATGGAGGGAATGATGCAGAAGCTGCAGGTATGGTTGCAGCCTTCGGAAATCTTCAGGTAGGCATAGTGGCGCGGCGTCAGCTTGATGCCCTGGGCGGGCACCAGGTCGATACGGTGGTCGTACTCGCTGACGAAGGGCACCGCGCTATGCACGGCGTTCACCACCTGCTCGTACTGCTGTGGGCCCGTCACCGCCAGAACGTTGGGATGCACGTCGCGAATCACGGACTCATCCACCCCCATGCAGCCAGTCACGATCACCTTGCCGTTTTCGGCGATGGCTTCGCCAATGGCGTCCAGGGACTCGGCCTTGGCGCTGTCGATGAAACCGCAGGTATTGACGACCACCACATCGGCGTCGTCGTAGGTGGGTACGATCTCGTAACCATCGGTACGAAGCTGCGTCAGGATGCGTTCGGAATCGACCAGTGCCTTAGGGCAGCCTAGCGACACAAAACCGACCTTGGGTGTGGACATAATGGGCCTCGAGGAAGAGAGCTGAGGGGCGATCACCTTGAGCAGAGGCCCCGGAAAAGAACATGGCGAGTAGAGAAAGGGCGGCATTTTAGCGCCCTTGACCAGTGCTGGAAACCTCTACGCGTTGGATTCACCAACGTGCCCTGCAGGCGACGCAGCCACAGAGAGGTGGCAAACTCGATCGAATGCCAAGCAAGCGTATGAAACGAACGCCTCATCAAAATGGTAGCGATTGCCCTTGGGCAGCGCGGGAGCAATGACAATGAAGAGCGACAGGTTGCTGGACGCCATCGAGCATGAACTTAGACCACGCTGCCGCTTACGATTCAGGCAGGAGGTGGAGGCACTCTTCGAACAGGAAACACACCAGGCACGCCAACGCCATCTGGTGATCATGGGGCTGGTTTCTGCACTGATCTATACCCTGTTTCTGATTAACGACTACAGCTTGCGACCCGAAGCGTTTCTGGCCTCCGTGGTGATTCGCGGTGTCATTTTACTGCCCATGGCACTGGCGATTTTCTGGTGGGTCTACCGTGGGGTGTCGCCGTGGTTGCGTGAAACGCTGATGGCAGGGCTGGTCGTGATCGCCATGATCGGCTCCAGCACCATTTTCTACATTTCCAGCTCGCCGTACTCCTACCTGGACGTCTTCTCGTTTGGTCTGATCCTGTTGGCTGGAAACATCGTCTTTTCATTGCGCTTTCCTTACGCCCTGGTCTCCTCGATGATCAGTATCGCCGTCATGGGCGCCTTTGTATTTCACTATGAGTTGATGCCGGTCGAGGCCAAGCGTTTGGCCATGTTTGCCATCGTTGTCAAGGCGGTGTTTACGTTGATGGCCAACTACCGCCTGGAGTACAGCATGCGGATCTCTTTTCTGCTGCTGATGCGTGAAAAAATCAAGGCCGGCAATATGCAGAGTGCCAATCATCAGTTGACGCGACTCTCGGTGACCGACCCACTGACGGACATCGCCAACCGCCGCCAGTTCGATGCCATTTTTCCCGCGCACTGGCAGGTGGCCCAATTGGAACAGCGTTATTTGGCCATCATGGTGATCGATATCGACCACTTCAAAGCCTACAACGACTATTACGGCCACCTGCAAGGAGACCTATGCCTTCGCCAGGTGGCCGCCGCGTTACAATCCAACAGCCGCTCCGACGATCTGGTGGTGCGCTATGGCGGTGAGGAGTTCGTGATTCTGATGCCTCGCACCGAGCCGCATACGGCACGTCAGGCTGCAGAGCGTATCCGTGAGAGTATCGAAGCGCTGGCCATTGCGCATGCTGGGTGTGGCCCTGATGCCAACGTGACGGTGAGCATCGGGGTGGCCGCCATGCAGCCCACCGTAGGGCAAGAGGAAACGGTACTTTTCATGGCAGCCGATCAGGCGCTTTACGATGCCAAGCGCTAGGGGCGTAACCGCGTCTGCATGACTCCCCTAGCAGAAAGCTGACCGTCTAGAACGACGCCGCGCTGGCGAGTGGGCTGGGTGCAGGCTTGCGCGGCGGCAGAGCCAGCACGTTATCCTGGCGTGGCTGCGTGCCCTGAAGGGTCGTTAGTGGGGGTTGGCGTTCGCCGATAGGCATGAACGCGTGGGCGCTGTGGGCCAGGTGAGACACTTCTCTGGAGAGGAGGTCGACGGCATTGATGTAGGCATCCATGCTGGTCGCGCTCTCCTGGGTGCCCTGGTCGATCTGAGCGATGGCCTGGCTGATCTGAGCGATGCCCTCGCTCTGTTCGCGGGCGGCGGCGCGAATCTCTTCCATCAAGTCGTTGACGTTATGGCTCGCCTGACGGATGCGGCCCATGGCATCCCCGGCAGAGCCTGCCTTGTGCTGGCCTGCCTCGATGCGCTGGCGGGCCGTTTCGATCAGTGTCTGCACCTGATGGGCTGCCTCGGCTGACTGACGGGCCTGGCGGCGTACCTCTTCGGCCACCACCGCAAAGCCTCGGCCATGTTCACCGGCCCGGGCAGCTTCGACGGAGGCGTTCAGGGCCAGAATATTGGTCTGGAAGGCAATGTGGTCGATGGTCTTGACGATGCCTGCCATGTCCTGGGACGTGCTGGTAATGCCCTCCATGGCATCATCCAGTTCCTGCATGATGGCCACGGCCTTGTCCACTTCGCCCACGTTACCCACCGACGCCTGGCTGGCCAGTTGGGCATTGTCCGAACTTTGTCGCACGGTAGACGCGATCTGCTCGGCGCTGGCAGCCGTTTGCTGCACCGCAGAGGCCTGTTGATCCACTCGATGGCCCATGGCCTGGTTATGCCGAGATAGCTCCTCCACCGAGGGCATGACCTGGGCAATCCGCTGGTCCAGGTCGCCAATCAGTGCATCCAGCGAACGGCGCATGAAGTTCATGGTGGCCAGGGTGTTGTCCATGGCTTTGTTGCCCACGGTAGGGACCTGAGCGTTCAGGTCGCCTGCCGCGATTTGCAGTGCAAAGTCGTTGGCCTTGTGCAGGAAGCGACGCAACCGGCGCGCCTAGCGCCACTGCAGCGCGCTCAGCAGCAGCCCGCTGGCCAGCACCATCATCACCAGCGGCAGGGTCACCGAGGTGGCCACGTGGCCCTTTAGCCACCAAGCGCATCCCGCCATCAGTAGCCCAGTGGTGAACAGCGTCATCAGAACGCCGGAAATGCTGGCCAGTCGCGGCGCCCACCAGGCGACACTTGCCAAGCGCTTCAGCGGGTTACGCGCCATGATCTCACCGTGCTTGACCTTGTAGCGACCCTGCTGCTCACGAATGTCCTGATAAATACGCTCCGCCTCGGCCACTTCTGCCTGTTCCGGTTTTACCCGAATGGACACGAACCCGGTGATTTGATTGTTTTCACGGATGGGCACCACGTTGGCACGCACCCAATAGTGGTCTCCGTTCTTGCGCCGGTTCTTGACCAGCCCGGTCCAGTACTGGCCCGCCTTGAGGTCGCTCCACATATCGGCAAACACCGGGGCAGGCATGTCAGGGTGGCGCACCATGTTGTGTGGTGAACCCACCAGCTCCTCATAGTCGAAGCCACTAATCTCGACGAAGCGATGGTTGGCATAGGCGATGTGGCTGCTTCGGTCGGTTTTGGAGATCAGCACATCATCATCGCGTAGAGGGTGTTCCACTTGGGTAACAGGGCCGTTGTTTTTCATGATGGAGTACCTGTGGGAGGAATACCTGATTGGGTTGGTCAGGTATTACTATAAATCTGCTACAAGAGTTATCCAGAGACGTTGCATTGTTTAACATTTCCCTTGTCCAAGAGAGCGCCGTGGCGAGAAGCCGCCATGAATTTGACAACCTCCTCGCGGTATGACAAACACACAACCCTTTCAGGTGAGGGATTAAACGTGGCAGACGAGCAAAGCTATCAGGCGTTGGCAGTGGACACCCTTGGCCAGCGGCTGGGGGGAGTGGAAGCGGTCGCCCGCCGCGTGGGCGGCGACCCGGCACAGTGGCAGATCCGTGAAGTGGGCGATGGCAACCTCAATCTGGTATTCATCGTCACCGGCAGCACCGGTAGCGTGGTGGTCAAGCAGGCGCTGCCCTACGTGCGCATGGTCGGTGAGAGCTGGCCGCTGCCGCTCTATCGAGCCCATTTCGAATACTACGCCCTGGTGCGCCAGGCCACGCGTGCGCCTGGCGTGGCCCCAGAGGTGTACCATTTCGACAAGCCCCAGGCGCTGATCGTGATGGAGTACCTTCACCCGCACGTGATTTTGCGGCGCAAGCTGATCAGCGGCGAGCGGGTGGCTCGGCTAGGGGAAGCCATCGGTGAATTCTGCGCCCGCACGGCGTTTCGCGGTTCGGAGCTTTCCATGGCCAGCCCAGAGAAAAAAGCCGATGTGGGCCTGTTCTCGGGCAACGTCGCGATCCCCGCGATTACCGAATCACTGGTGTTCACCGACCCCTACTACGGCGCCGAGATGAACCGCCACACGCCCGAGCTCTCGCCCGTGGTGGACGCACTACGCCGCAATGCGCCTTTGAAAGCCAGGGTGCAGCGGCTGTTGATGAAGTTCACCGCCAACACCGAAACCATGCTGCACGGTGATTTGCACTCTGGCTCCATCATGGCCACCGACACCAGCGTACGGGTTATCGACCCCGAGTTTTCCCAGTATGGCCCCTTGGCGTTCGACCTGGGCATGGCCGTGGCCAATTTCTTCATGGCCTACTTCAGCCAGCCAGCCCACCGCCAGGCAGACGAGCTGGAAGCGTATCAAGCCTGGATTCTCTCGGTGATCAGCGACTGTTTTACCCGCTTCGATGAGGAGTTTCGTCACCTCTGGCAAACCGAGCGGACCGGGATTCTGTTCCCCAGGTCGCTATTCGAAGAGCAGGGTAACAGCGCCGACGATGCCTGCGATGCCCTGCTGGATGAGATTCGTGAAGATGCGCTGGCCTACTGCGGCATCGAAATGCACCGCCGCGTGCTGTCGCTTGCCCACAACGCCGACTTCGAAGAGATCGAAGACACCGCCCTGCGCGCCAAGCTGGAAGCACGCAACGTGCTGATGGGCCAAGCGCTAATCATGGAGCCGCAAGCTTACTGTGATCTCAAGGCGCTGGTAGAGCTGGCCAAAACGTTCAATCAGAAAGCGGTGTTGTAGGAAGAAGTTATTAACGACAGAACGGCGATGTGAGAAGGCCGGGACAGACCGTAGCGGGGGTCTTTCGCCATGGATGGCGAAAGTAGCGCCCATGGATGGGTTCACAGCGCCCCCGCGTAGGTGTGTACCGGCCTGGGATCAGTCTTTTTTATTCAAAGCTGATCCAAACGATCAAACTTCCCGGCGATGTCGCTTTCGGTCCAGTGGGGAACCCAGCCTTCCACGTTGTCGAAGAAGCGCAGCGCGGTGAATTCCGGCTCGGGGCCCATGTCGAACCAGTGCGGGGTGTTGGCGGGCACGCTGATCAGGTCGTTGCGGGTGCAGAGCACTTGGTAAACCTTGTCGTCGATGTGCAGGCAGAACAGCCCCTGGCCTTTGACGAAGAAGCGAACTTCATCTTCATGGTGGCGGTGCTCGTTCAGGAACTTCTGGCGCATCGCTTCCTTGTCCGGGTGGGTGGGCACCATGTGCAGCACGTCGACGGTCTGGTAGCCACCCTTGGCTTTGACCCGGTCGATATCTTCCTGATAGAGCGCCAGGATCTCTTCCTGGGTGGCATCGTCGGCAATCTCGCCCGGCGCTGCCCAGCGTTCGAACAGAACGCCCACGCGGTTCAGTTCGGCGGCGATTTGCGCGCCGTCCGTGGTATCCAGAAGCGCATCGTTAGGGTTTTGATCGGCAAAGACTTTCAGTTGTGACATCAATGACTCCTGAAATAAGCAATGGTCAACCGTTGCCGCTAGACGGCAATCTCGTCGAAGCGTGCGACGCAGGTGTGGTGTGTTCCCGGCTGGGTGCCTTCGCGTACCAGCTGCCGGGTTTGCATGCCCGCCTGTTCAGCGGCATCCAGCTCTTCGACGACATCTGACAAGAACAGCACCGATGCGGGCGGCAGGTCAAGGGTGTCGAGGATACGCTGATAAGAGGCGGCTTCGCGCTTATGGCCAACATGGGTGTCGAAGTAGCCGCTGAACAGCGGGGTCAAATCTCCCTCGTCACTGTAGCCAAACAGCAGCTTCTGCGCCTGCACCGAGCCTGACGAGTACACGTACAGCGCCACGCCCTCCGCCTGCCACTGGCGCAGCGCCGGAGCCACATCGGCGTATAAATGGCCGGTGAAGTCGCCGCGCTGGTAGCCGTCGGCCCATACCATGCCCTGCAGGGCTTTCAGCGGCGTCACTTTCTGGTCGGTATCGATCCAGTGCAGCAGTGTCGCAATCACCGCTTCCAGCGTGGCCTCAGGGGCCTGCATGTCGCTGCGCACGGCGTCGATTTGCTCGGCCACGGCAGGCGTGGCTGCGTGCTCGCGCAGAAAGTCAGGCAGCTTGGCGTAGGCGTAGGGAAACAGCACTTTATGAACGAAATTGATATCGGTGGTGGTGCCTTCGATATCGGTCACGATAGCGCGAACGGTTGATTGACTCATTGGGACCACCGGCTCTCTTCCAGTACACAGGCAAGTAAGAATTCGATGGCTTCCAGGTGGCGGCGGCAGCTGGCAATGCTGTCGCCCACGGCGTAGATGCCGTGTCCCGCCACGAGAAAGCCCCAGGGCATCGGCCAGCCCTGGCGAACGTGCTTGGCCAGCTCCTCCATGTCCTGGGAGTTGGGCACCACCGGCAGGCGAATCGTTGCATCATGCGTCGCGTTACCCGCCAACGCCTTTTGCATCTCGAAACCGCTCAGTTCGATGCCGTCGGGAAAGCGTCGCGACAGCACGGTGCTGGCCACGGTGTGGGTGTGCAGCACGCAGTGAATGTTCGGGTCTAGCCGGTACAGCGCGGCGTGCAGGTCGCTTTCGGCGCTGGGTTTGCCGCTACCTTCCAGCACGCGGCCTTCCAGGTCGCAGAACAGCAGGTCATCGGCCTGGATGCGGGTTTTATCCCGCCCGGATGCCGTGACCCAGTAACCAGCCTCGGTACGCGCGGAAAAATTGCCGCCGGTGGCGGGGGTCCAGCCTTGCTGCGCTGCCCAGGCAATGGCGTCCAGCAGTTCGGTGTGTAAGGTAGTCATAAGGCCTGCATCGTCTCATCCAATGGGCATCATTCTATATGATAAGCTTCGCGCCTGATAAGCCGCGCGCCGAGTTCACCGGTTCAAGACCTCAAGGAGCCCTTCATGGTTACGTTACAGTCACGCAGTTTACGAGTGCATGCCGACGCCCTCGAATACCTGGACCAGACCCGGCTCCCCCAGGCCGAAGAGTGGGTGCGCTGCGACTCTCCCGAGGCGTGGCAGCACGCCGTCAAGCATCTTGCCATTCGCGGGGCGCCGTTGATTGGCTTGAGCGCGGCGTTCGTACTGGCCCAGTATGCGGCTCGCCATCCGCAAAGTGAGTGGCAGTGGGTGAGTGATCGCTTACGGGCAACGCGCCCCACGGCGGTGAACCTGATGTACTGCCTGGACGCCATGGAAGCCTGCTTTGCCCAAGGCGCGGACGCCCTGGCCGAGCGTGCCAAAGCGCTGTTCGAAGAGGACCGCGCGCTGTGTCAGCGCATGGCCGAACGGGGCGCTGACCTGTTGGTCTCCGGCGACCGGGTGCTGACCCACTGCAACACCGGCGCGCTGGCCACGGCGGGCGTAGGCACCGCGATTGGCGCGCTGGCCATCGCCAAACAGCGCGGCGTGGCGCTGCATGTTTACGTGGATGAGACCCGCCCGCTGCTCCAGGGCGGCCGCTTGACCGCCTGGGAAATGGCCGATTTAGGCATTCCCTACCAGCTGATCACCGACAGCATGGCGGCCAGCCTGATGGCGACGGGCAAGGTGGATAAAGTGATGGTCGGGGCGGATCGCATCTGCGCCAACGGCGACTTTGCCAACAAAGTGGGCACTTACATGCTGGCGGTAGCGGCACACTACCATCAGGTACCGTTCTACGTGGTGGCCCCTTACACCACGGTCGACCCCGCCTGCGCGACCGGCGCGGCTATTCCCATCGAGCAGCGCGATGGCGCGGAGGTGCGCGGTGCCGCCGGCGCGTTTGGCGAGGTGGTGTGGGCGCCCAGCGATGCACCGGTGTGGAACCCGGCGTTTGATGTGACCCCTGCCTCACTGGTCACCGCCTGGATTCTGGATACCGGCGTGTTCGACGCCGCCGCCATTGCCCAGGGCGAGCATCTGCGAGGATGGCGCTAGGCTTTTACGAAAACTGCCTACGCTCGCCGACTTTTCGTAAAAAGCCTAACCCTTGGCAGCCATGGAGGCCCGCACGCAGTGCAGTATCGAATAATCCACACGCCCCTCCAGCGCCTCGAATACCACTTTCAGCCCCTGGCCTGGAAACTGCTCGAAGGCGGCGTGAATCTGCGCCAGGGTCGCTGGGTCCAGGTTGACCACCTCTTCCAGGGCCAGTTCACCGCCTTGAATGGCATCGCTCAAATGGCGGTAGACCGTGTTGGCGGCCAGCCCGCGCTGCTCGGCGACTTGTTCGGGGGTTAGCCCTTGGCGCAGCAGCGTGGCGGATTCCATGGCGCTATTGCCGATGTCGGTGGGCGCTTCGGGCTCATTGGGGTGCGCCAGTACCACCGCCAGAAATCCTTCGCCGTAATCGGCCAGCTTGCGCGCGCCGATGCCCGAGATGGTGCCCAGTGCCTGCAGCGTTTGCGGTTTTTGCGCTACCAGCTCGGCCAGGGTGGCGTCGTTGAAGATCACGTAGGCGGGTACGCCCTGGGCATCGGCAAGCGCTTTGCGATGCTGGCGCAGCGCTTCCCACAGTACGCCATGGCCCTTGGCGGCGGATGCCCCTTTGGCTCCGCGCCGCGCAGGCTTGCTGGGTTTGCGCAGGGTGAGACTTTGCTCGCCGCGCAGTATGGGCCTGGCGTTGGCGGTGAGCTTGATCGCGCCATGGCCCTCCATGTCCACGCTCAGATAGCCGCTGGCGATCAGCTGACGAAACAGCGCTTTCCACTCGCTGGCGGTGAGCTCCTGGCCGATGCCGAAGGTGCTCAGGCTGTCGTGGCCAAAGTGGCTGATACGCTCGTTGCGCTTGCCGAGCAGCACATCCACCAGATAAGTGACGCCAAAGCGCTGTTCGGTGCGGTAGACACACGACAGCGCCTTCTGCGCGGCCACGGTGGCCTCCCAGGTGTCAGGTGGGGTGAGGCAGTTATCGCAGTTGCCGCAGGGTTCGTCTAGCGAATCGCCAAAGTAGTGGAGCAGCGCCTGACGGCGGCAGCTGATGATCTCGCAGAGCCCCAGCATGGCATCGAGCTTCTGTTGTTCGATGCGCTTCTGCTGGTCGGCGGCACTGGAGTCCTGCTGCATCTGGCGCAGGGTGATCACGTCCTGAAGGCCGTAGGCCATCCAGGCATCGGCGGGCAGCCCGTCGCGTCCGGCGCGGCCGGTCTCCTGGTAGTAGGCTTCGATGCTTTTGGGCAGATTGAGGTGTGCCACGAAGCGCACGTCGGGTTTGTCGATGCCCATGCCGAAGGCAATGGTGGCGACGATCACCACGCCATCTTCACGCAGAAAACGGGTTTGATGCTGCTGGCGCTGCTCGGCGGGCAGCCCGGCATGGTAGGGCAGCGCGGTGAGCCCCTGACGCGCCAACCAGGCGGCGGTTTCTTCCACCTTGCGGCGAGAGAGACAGTAGACGATGCCCGCTTCGCCGTCGTGGTGTTCGCGGATGAAACTCAGCAACTGCTCTTTGGCATTGCCCTGATTTTCAGCGATGTGGTAGCGAATATTGGGGCGGTCGAAGCCGTTGTTGTAGAGCGCGGCTTCCTGAAGCTGCAGGTGCTCCATGATGTCGTGCCGGGTAGGCACGTCGGCGGTGGCGGTGAGCGCGATGCGCGGCACGTCAGGAAAGCGCTGATGCAGGTGGGAGAGCTGGCGATACTCGGGGCGGAAATCGTGCCCCCATTGGGAAACGCAGTGGGCCTCGTCGATGGCGAACAGCGCAATGCGCGTCTGCTCCAGCAGCATCTGCATGCGCGCCGTTGCCAGCCGCTCGGGCGCGATGTAGAGCAGGTCCAGCTCGCCTGCGCGCAGGCGGTTCTCCACCTCCGTCGCCTCATGCATCTCGAGGCTGGAGTTGAGGTAGGCGGCGCGCACCCCGTTCTGGATCAGCGCGGCCACCTGGTCCTGCATCAGCGCGATGAGCGGCGAGACCACAATGGCGGTGCCGGGGCGCAGCAGCGCCGGGATCTGATAGCACAGCGATTTGCCGCCGCCGGTGGGCATCAGCACCAGCGCGTCTCCGCCGCCCGTCACGTGCTCGATGATGGCCTGCTGGGGGCCACGAAAGCGCTCAAAGCCAAAGACTTCTTGAAGTACCTTGAGGGCTGCCGGGTCGCCGTGCATCGCTGCTCTCCTTGTCGTGTGCGTGAAGGAGAATTGTCGCACGAAAACCCGAGTGAGTTGGGTTAGCGAATCCCCGCCCGTAAAAACGACTGCACGAACTGGCGCTGGAACAGCAGAAAAGCCACCAGCAGCGGCGCAATACTCAGCAGCGTGGCAGCGCTGACGGTGGCCCAGTTGACGCCGGTTTCTGGCGCGGAGAACACGCCCAATCCTACCGTCAGCGGGCGGCTTTCCACGGAGTTGGTCACCACCAGCGGCCACAGGAAGTTGTTCCAGTGGTGGCTGATCGACACCAGCCCGTAGGCCAGATAGGTGGGCTTGGCCAGCGGCACGTAGACCTTCCACAGAATTTCCAGCCAGCCACAGCCCTCGATACGGGCGGCGTCCTCCAGCTCTCGGGGGATGGTCTTGAAGGTCTGACGCAGCAGGAAAATGCCGAAGGCGCTGGCCACGTAGGGCAGGCCAATGCCGGTGATGGTATTGATCAGCCCCAGCTCGCTGGCGATACGGTAGTTTTCGACGATCAGCACTTCGGGAAACACGAACAGCTGAATCAGTACCAGCATGAACAGCAGGTTCTTGCCGGGGATCGGAAAGCGGGCAAAGGCAAAGGCGGCCAGCGTGCAGACCACGAACTGGGCCAGTACCACGCCGGTCACCAGCGCGAAGGTGTTCAGGTAGTAACGCGCAAAGGGGGCCTGGGCCCAGGCGTTTGTGAAGTTGTCCAGCGTCAAAGGCGCCAGCAGGTCGAAACGTACCATGTAGGCGGGCGGGTGAATCGCGGCCCACACCGCGTAAAGCAGCGGAAAGATCCAGATCACGGCCAGCAGCCAGGCCGCCAGGGTTTCCAGGCGGGGCAGCGCCAGGGTGCGCCGTGGCGACACCGGAAAAGAGGAGGTACTCATTGGTAGTGCGTCCTGCGGTCCAGAATCGTGAACTTCAGCGTGGCCACCACCGCCAGCACCAGTAGAATGACCACGGTGATGGTGGCCGCCATGGTGCGGTCGAAGAACGAGAAAGCGTTCTCGTAGACATAATACAGCAGCAGGTTGGTGGCGTTATTGGGCCCGCCCTTGGTCAGAATGAACAGGTGGTCGACCACCCGCACTGCATTGATCAGCGCGTTGATCAGTACGAACAGCGTGGTGGGCATCAGCAGGGGAAACGTCACTCGCCAAAAGAAGTTCCAGCGGCTCGTGCCTTCCAGGTCAGCGGCTTCCTTGAGCTCCGGGGGGATGGCCTGTAGCGCGGCCAGGTAGAAGATCATGAAAAAGCCCGCTTCTTTCCACACCGACATGACGATGACCGACCCCAGCGCCACGCCGGGGTCGCCCAGCCAGTTCACCCCGGCAAACCCCAGGGCGCCGAGCAGCTTGTTGAATAGCCCTATCTGCGGGGCGTAGAAAAACATCCAGATATTGGCGGCGGCGATCATGGGCAGAATGGTGGGCGTGAAATAGGCCATGCGTACCAGCCCGCGCCCTGGCAGGCGGGCATTGACCAGCAGCGCCATGCCCAGTGCCAGCGCCATGGAGGTGGGAATCGTACCCAGCGCGTACAGCAGGTTGTTGCGGGCGACTTTCCAGAACGTCGGGTCGTCCATCAGCACGCGATAGTTGTCGAGCCCGACGAAGGCGGCGGGCTCGCCGCGAAAGCCGGGCAAAAAAAGGCTGTTGATCACGGTGGTGACCGTGGGCAAGTAGGCAAACGCAGTGAGCAGCAGCGCTGCTGGCAGAAGCAGCAGGGCGCCGTAAAGCTGCATCGTTCGATGGGCGTTCAGGTTCATGGGGCCGCCGTGATGAGAAAAAGCCGAGGCGAACCCCGGCGAGCATGGAAACGTCCGCCTATCGGCGCTTACCGGGCATAGCGGCGCAGCGCCGCATCGGCCTCACGCTGGGCCTGGCTCAGCGCGTCGGCAGGGCTCATTTGCCCTGTCAGTGCGGCTTGCACGGCGTTATCCAGGGCACGGCGCACGCGGCCACCCTGGTAGGTAGAGAGTTCGGCAGTGCCGTGTTCGAGCTGGTCCCGGGCCACGGCGGCAGGGGCGAATTCTTCCACGTAATGCTGCAATGCCTCGGTGTCATAGGCGGCGGGGCTGACGCCCATGTAGCCGGTTTCGATGGACCAGGCGGCGGCACGCTCGGGGGCGGTCATCCAGCGGATGAAGGTCATCGCCGCGCGCTGCTCCTCTTCACTGGCATCTTCGAAGATGTAGAAGTTGCCGCCACCGGTGGGGCTGCCGCGCTGGGTCTTCATGGGCAGCATGGCGACGCCAAACTCGAAATTGGCCTCGTTGCGTACCGCGGTCAGGTTACCCGTGGTGTGCCACATCATGGCGGTGGACTGCTCGAGGAAGTTCTGGCGCAGGGTACCCCACTCGATGGTGCCACTGGGCATGGCGTCGTGCTCGGTGGCCAGCGACACCCAGTATTCGAGGGCTTCGATGGCGGCCGGGTCGTCAAAATAGACCTCGGTGCCATCGTCGTTCATCAGACGATGGCCGTTCTGGAAGGCAAAGGCCTGGAACATCCAGTAGGGGTAGCCGGTGGACGGCACCATCACGCCCCACTGTTCACCATTCGAGGCTTCGCGCACGGTGGCGGCCATCTCGGCCATCTCTTCCCAGTTTTCCGGCGGCGTTTCCGGGTCCAGGCCAGCGGCTGCAAAGGCGTCCTTGTTCCAGAACAGCACGATGGTGGAGCGCTGGAAGGGAATGCCGTAGGTCTTGCCATCCAACTGACCGTTCTCCATCAGGCCGGGGTAGAAGCCATCCAGCCACGCTTGCTCTTCCTCGGTGTCGATGAGGTCATCAAAGGCCACGATGGCGTTCTGCTCGATCAGCTCGTACAGGTCGATGGAGAACAGCACCGAGAGCTGAGGCGCATCCCCTGCTTCCATGGCGGACATGGCGCGCACGCGGGTGTCGTCGTAGTTGCCTGCGTAGATGGCTTCCACGTTGATGTCCGGATATTCGCTTTCGAATTCAGCCACCAGGCCATCGATCACGTCGGTCAGTGCGCCCCCCACCGACACCGGGTAGTACATCGTCAAATCGATGGTATCCGCCTGAACCTGAGCGGCGCCCAGTGCGCTGGCAAGCAGGGCGCCGGACATCAAGGGATGAGAAACTCGCATGGCTGACTCCTCGAAGAGTGGGTGATGTCGCAAGGGTTGTGGGGTGGTGAGCAAACTCAGTGCTGAAAAGAGCCCACCGTCGGCGGGCGCGGAATGGTGCGATACGGCGTGAGTTCCAGCGCCGACAGGTCGTCCCGGCGTGCGCCGGAGGGGGCGAACAGGTGAGCCTTGTCTGCCGACCAGAAAAGCCGACAGGGCTGGCCCGTCAGGCTGTGTTTGCCGCCCAGCCGCACACGCAGGGTGTGCTGCCCGACGCTCACATGGGCAATGGTGTCAGCGCCCAGATACTCTTCGCTTTCCACCTGGCCGGGCAGGCCAGCCGCCGAGGCCCCGCGCAGTTCGATATCCTCGGGGCGAATGCCCAACTGGCCGCCTGCCGCGGGCAACGGGGCAACGGGGGTGGTGGGTTCGCCTTCGATCACCGCTCCCTGTGCCCCGGCCACCAGCGGCAGCAGGTTCATGGCCGGGCTGCCGATGAAGCTGGCCGCGAAGGCGCTGGCGGGCTGGTTATAAAGCTCGTCGGGTGTGCCGTCCTGCACGATATGTCCTTGTTGCATCAAGATCACACGGTCTCCCATGCTCATGGCCTCTACCTGGTCGTGAGTGACGTAAACCACCGTCATATCGAGTCGTGATTGCAGGGCTTTGATCTCCCTGCGCATATCGCTGCGCAGCCGCGCATCCAGGTTGGACAGCGGCTCGTCCATCAAACAGATGGGGTGTTCGGAAATGATGGCGCGCGCCAACGCTACCCGCTGGCGCTGGCCGCCGGAAAGCTGTGCCGGTTTGCGGTGCAGGTAATCCGTCAGGTCCACCAGCTCGGCCACCTGGGCCAGGCGCTGCTGCCGTTCTGCCTTCGCTACCTTGCGGCTGCGCAGGCCAAAGACGATATTGTCGGCCACGCTCAAGTGCGGAAATAGCGCGTAGGACTGAAACACCATGCTCAGCCCACGGTCGCCGGGCGGCAGGTGGGTCACGTCCCGTTCGCCGATATGGATGCGGCCACTGCTGGCGTCGTCCAGCCCCGCCAGCATGCGCAGGGTGGTGGATTTTCCACAGCCTGACGGCCCCAGCAGAATGACGAACTGCCCGGGCTGAATATCGAAGGAAATGTCGTTGACTGCCGTGGTCGCGCCCCAGTGCTTGGAGACGCCTGCCAGGCGAATGCGCGATTGGTTCATGGCTCTCATCCGTCATGCGTGGCGACGATCTAGAGTGAGAGCAAGGTGTTGCGTTTGTATGACGCCTGGATGTCAGGTTGATGTCGTGAGGGGCGTGAGGCTGCCCCTTGCGTGTCAGTGGGATGAAGAGGCGCTCTGCCTGCTCGATTAGACGGTGGCAGCGCCACCCGAGCGGTGTTGAGCATCTGCTGGGGCGGGTAACCGGGAGCCGGTGCGCTCATCATGAGCTGACGTCACTGCCGTTTCCCTTAACACGAAGCCGCCTACCCGCTGGGCCAGCATCTCTGCCTGTTCGGTCAGCCGATAGGCCGCCGTGCGGGACGCTTCGACAAGCTGGGTGTTCTGCTGGGTCATCCGGTCCAGTTCGCTGACTGCCTGATTGACTTGACCCACGCCGTCGCTCTGCTCGCCAGCGGCCAGGCTGATCTCACCCAGCATTCCAGCTACCCGCTCGACGTTGGCGACCAATCCTTGTACCGCTTCACCGACGGCGCGCACTTCACTGCTACCGCGAGAGACTTTGTCGCGGGAGTCGGCAATCAGGCTGCGTATTCCCTGCGAAGCCTCGCTGCTGCGCTTCGCTAGCAGGCGGACCTCTTCGGCGACGACCGCGAAGCCCCGACCATGCTGGCCCGCCCTGGCCGCTTCTACCGAAGCATTGAGCGCCAGCAGATTGGTTTGGAAGGCGATGCCATCGATCACCGTGATAATGTTGGCGATCTGCTCGGACGTCGTCTGGATATCTTGCATGAGGTCGACCGCTCTGACCACCGCTGAGCCTGACTCGCGTGCCGCCGTGGCGGCGCCTTGAGCCAGTTCGTCAGCCTTACGCGAGGCGTCGGCGGTGTGTTGCACCGTGCTTGAGATCTGCTCCATGGAAGCGGAGGTCTCTTGCAGGTTGGCGGACGCTCCCTCGCTGCGGCGTGCCAGATCCTCGTTGCCGCTACTGATCGCCACCGCCGCTTCGCGCACGGTGTGACTAACACGACGTACATCGAGCAGCACATCGTGGATATTGTCGGTGAAGCGGTTGAACTGGATCGCCAGCTCACCGATCTCGTCGCGGGATTTCACTTCCAGGCGCTGGGTCAGGTCCGCTTCGCCGGAGGCGATCTCCTGCATCTGCTGCGACACCGCGCGTATCGGCGCTGTCAGGTAACGCGCCACTGCCCCAGCGGCAAGGATCGCCAGCAGCAGGAACAGCAGGCCGAGTAGGCCCAACTGCCAGGATAGGCGGTTGGCACCGGCCAACATCTCGTGCCTGGGTATCAAGCCAATTAGAGACCAGCCAAGCACCGAAGAGCGATAGACAGTGGCCTGGAAGACGTCACCGTCGTGCTGGATCGTCTGGCTAATCGCTTCACCACCATGAGCGAATGCCTGGAGCTGGGCTAGCGAAGGGTCATCGAGTGATTCCACGTTCTGGAAGACGGCGGAGGGATCCCCCGGATGGGCCAGCACCGTGCCGTTCTCCTCCAGCAGGACCAAGTACCCCTGCTCACCGAACGCGATCTCATTGATCATGCTCATCAGACCGGCCAGCGAGACGTCAACGCCCTGGACCCCGAGTACTTGGCCACTATCGTCTTCCACGGTACGTACAGAGCTGATGATGGTGGCATCGTCGGAAGCGAAATAGTAAGCCTCGGTGCGCACCACCTCCCCAGGCTGGCGCAGGGCTGCTTGGTAGAAGGGGCGTTCTCGCGGATCGTAGCCAGCACCGATATTGCCTTCGGGCCACTGCACATAGCCGCCATCGGCGCTGCCCAGATAGACGTAGGCCAGGCCGGGGTTGGCCTCGGCGAAACGCGCGTAGAGCGCATAGAGCTCAGCTTCCGTTCCGGCATTGCGGGAGGGAGTCATGGGCTGGGTGTCGCGGTTGTCGAGATACCGGGTCAGACTACCGTGAGCCTCACGGACCAGCGGCTCTGTGGCCAGGAAGGCCGCATCCTGTGCCACTTGATCGAGGAAAGTGGTAAGCGAGTAGTCCACTTGGCGAAGATATTGACCGCTGGACTCAGCGAAGGCGTCGACCGCCGCCTGCCGACTCTGCAGGATCGCCAACCCCGAAATCCCCGCGACTGCTGTCGCCAGGATCAAGCCGAACGTCAGCACCATCTTGTGAGTAATCGACACAGGGGGGTCCTCGTTGATATAGGTATCAGGAAGAGGGAAGCGCTGCTGAACAAAAACCATGGATAAACGATGCATCGGCTAGAGTCTGCGAAACTTGAGCGAGACGTCGCCATTGCAACGATGGACGTCGCTTTTTAGTCGAGTAAATGCTGTTGAGTGCCGTGCCTGAAGGGAGCCCGGCGTAAGTCGCCGGGCCAACGCTTACGTCTGGTGGCGCAAAATGGTCGGCGCTGACCACTGCTGACACACGGGCATGACTTCCAGGCGGGTGATGTTGACGTGGGCAGGCAGGGAGGCCACATGCAGCGCCTGCGCGGCCACGTCTTCTGGCTGGAGCGGCTGAGCGCCTTCGTAGTAGCGCTCTGCGACGCCCTGGTCGCCCTTCATGCGCACCAGGGTGAACTCGCTGGCCGTCATGCCGGGGGCCAGGTCCGTGACGCGAATGCCCAGCGGGCCCACGTCACAGCGCAGGTTATAGCTGAACTGCTCCACGAAGGCCTTGGTGGCGCCGTAAACATGGCCGCCCGGGTAGGGCGTATTGGCGGCAATGGAGCCCAGGTTGATGATCGTGGCCCCTGGTGTGGAAGCGCTCAGCAGCGGCAGCAGGTGCTTGGTGACGTTGACTAGCCCCTTGATATTGGTGTCGATCATGCGATGCCAGTCTTCCAGCGATGCTTGCGGCGCCGGGTCCTTGCCCAGCGCCAGCCCGGCATTGTTGATCAGCGTATGCACGCGCTGAAAACGCTCGGGCAAGGCCGCCACGACTTCGGCCACCGCCTCGGCGTCACTGACGTCCAAAGCCGCCGTATGGGTAGGCACGCGCTGTTCGAAGGTGGCCTGCAGCTGCGCCAGGCGGTCCTGGCGCCGCCCGGTCAATACCAGTGCCCAACCCGCGTCGGCAAAAAGATGCGCGCATGCCAGCCCGATGCCGGACGTCGCACCGGTGATGAACACGACCTGCTCGGTTTCGTGCATGGAGAATACTCCCATACTGCATTGTGATGGAACCTCTCGGGGGAAGCGCCATTGGGTAACGAACCCGAGCCCTTGAGTATCCATCTTTAGTCGCAGACTTTCGCAGTATCCCTGAAAAAGGTGCCATTCTCAGGGCGATTACAGCCATCGTCATTGACGAAGCCTGCCTTCTCGAACGCCGATTTGAGCCGTTTGGCGGCTTGTTTCAAGATCGAATCAGCACCACACCCAATAACGACAACCGTAGAGAGCCTTCCCATGCGGAAACAACTGCTTGCCACGCTGGCGACCCTGGGCATGCTGACGACAGCCCCGTTCGTTCTGGCTAACCCGATTGAAATCCAAGTCAACAACACCATGAGCGAAGGCGGTTCCGAAAGCGCCGCCGTGGAGCGCTTTGCGGAGTACCTGGAAGAGCAGGCGCCGGGCCGCTTCAACGTTCGCCCTTTCCTGGCGGGCTCGCTGGGAGGCGAGGATGCCATTCTGGAATTGCTCAACCTGGGACAAACCCAGCTTTCCATTACCGGCGGGAATTGGCGCCAGCAGTATGCGCCTGAGTACGACGCCATTACCGTGCCATTCGTGTTTGCCACTTGGGAAGAGGTGGATGCGTACATGGAGAGCCCCTCTGGGCAGGCGTTAATCGAGCAGGCCGAAAACCAGGGCGGGCTCAAGTACTTTGGCACCCAGCATCGTGGGCCGCGCCACATGACCGCCAACAAGGCCATCGAAACCCCTGAAGACTTGCGCGGTTTCCGCATGCGTCTGCCCTCGTTGCCGGTGTGGCTAACGGTGTGGGAAGAGATCGGTGCTCAGGTGGTCAACGTGCCTGCTCCGGAGGTCTATCTGGCCATGCAGACGCGCCAGGTAGACGGCCATGAAAACTCGCTCTCTTCGCCATATACCCGGCGCTTATGGGAAGTGCAGGACCACATCATTTTGACCAGCCACGTGCAGTTCCCGTGGAACTGGGTGGCCAGTTCGCGGTGGTGGAACGGCCTGGAAGAAGACGATCAAGCGCTGATCGAAGAGGCCATTCACGTGGCGCGTGCCCATGGCTCCGAGCGTGAGCGCGAGCTGGACGAGTACTACCTCGGCGCGCTGGAAGAGCAGGGCATGACCATCATCGAACCGGATATCGAAGCGTTCAGAACCGCTGCGTTGCCTGCCATTGAGCGGGTCATGGCCGATATGGCCGATGGCGTGAGCGAAGACGCCCTCGGGCATCAGGGCGAATGACGCGCTAGCGCCAACGCGTTGGGTTCAGCCACGGGGGTGCCCGACACCACCGTGGCCGTGGATTGCGAGATCACCTCAGGAAATTATTGATGAATGCTCCCTCGGAAGAGAAAGCGGCACCCGTGCAGGGGCTGGATAGAGCTGCCCAAAGTGTGCTGCGTGTCATTACGAGCCTGTGCGATGTGGTGGGCGTGACCTTGATGGTGGCCATTCTGGTGCTGCTGGTGGCCGCCGTGGTGGCTCGTGACCTGCTGGGGCTGGGAATGCCCTGGACAGAAGAAGTCGCGTCGCTGCTGGCCATTTATGCGATTGGTTTTGGCTCCATTTCGGCGTGGGTGCGTAGTGAGCATCTGGTCGTGGACCTGTTCAGTCATCGGCTATCTAACGTGGGCAGGCATCTTCAGTATCGCTTGACGGCCATGATCTCCTGCGGATTTTTCGTGCTGGCGGCCTGGGGAGCCTGGATCATGTCCGACATGAGTGCCAACAACAAGACCGTATCGCTGAGTATCAGCTTCAGTTTTCTCTATTACGGCGTATTGTTCAGTTTCTCGGGCATGGCGCTGATCGCCGCGTGGCAGACCCTGCGTGGCCCCGTGGCCTGGTTGGAAGCGCCCCGTGAAGAGGAGCACGCGCAGCCATGATGGAATTGCTCGTATTCGTAGGGGGCTTGCTGGCCCTGATGGCCATTGGATTGCCCGTGGTGGTGGCCATTGGCGTGACCTCGTTCATTGCCCTGGCGGTAACCGGGGCGGGGGGGCTGCCGGTGGAGCTGCTGCCGCTGCGCATGGTGCAAACCCTCAACAACTTCACGCTGTTGGCCATCCCGCTGTTCATTCTGGCGGCCAACATCATGAACGTGGGCTCCACGACCACCCGTATCTTCGACTTCGCCACGGCGCTGGTGGGATTCACCAAAGGCGGGCTGGGGCATGCCAACGTCGTGGCCAGCTCGATTTTTGCCACCATGTCGGGCACCGCAGTCGCCGATGCCGCCGGGCTTGGCAGCATCGAAATCAAGGCCATGAAGGAGCGCGGCTACGAGCTGGGTTATTCCACTGGCATTACGGCGGCGTCCAGCGTCATTGGCCCCATCCTGCCGCCCAGCATTGCGCTGGTGGTGTATGGCTGGTTGGCCAATGTCAGTATCGGTGGGCTGTTCATGGCGGGGTTGCTGCCGGGCATCCTGATGGCGCTGTTACTGATGGGCATGACGGTGGTGCTGGGCATGACTGGCCGGGTGGTGATGCCCACACCGACCGCGTTCGATGCCTGCGAAGTCGTGCGCACGGGCAAACGGGCCATCCTGCCCCTGATGATGCCCGCCATTATCGTGGGCGGTATTTGGGGAGGCTTTTTCACCCCCACGGAAGCGGGTGCGATTGCCTCGCTGTACGCGGTGATCCTGGGCGGGGTGATCTACCGTGACCTGAACGGGCGGGATTTATTCCATGCGTTTCGTAGAACCCTGATGTTCAGCGCGGTCATTCTGCTGATCATCGCGGTATCGAGCTTCTACGGCTGGATTCTGGTCCGCATGGGTATCCCCCAGGCGCTGGCAGGCCAGGTTGCCAGCATCGATATGCCCACCATCGTGCTGCTGCTCTGTTTTGCGCTGTTTTTCCTGCTGATCGGCTGCTTCATGTCGGTGATCGAGAGCATCCTGATTTTCACGCCCATCGTCGTACCGGCCGCCCTCAGCGCGGGGTTGGACCCCGTTCACTTCGGTATCGTGATGGTCATCACGCTCTCGGTGGGCGTCATCACGCCGCCCTTCGGCACGGTACTGTTCCTGATGGTGGGGATTACCCGGTTGAGGTACGGCCAAGTGGTCAAAGCCGTGCTGCCATTCCTGCTGCCCATCCTGGCCACGATCCTACTATTGATCGCTGTGCCTGGGCTGGCGACCTGGCTGCCGAGCGTGATGGGGTATTGAGCCTGGTCCGCCAATGCTTCGCCCCTTGCGGATAGGGCGTTAAGGGGCGAAGTAAAGCGGTAGATGCCGAGGGGGCAACAGGATGGGTATCAGGCCAGATGCCCATTACCCATCGGCATTGATCTTCTCAACAATCTCCGCCAAGGCGCTTTCTGCCTGGTCATTATCGACCTGGCAGGTGCCCGCATTCAGGTGGCCGCCGCCGCCGTAGCTCAAGCACAGCTCGCCCACATTGGTGTTGCTGGAGCGGTTGAGGATCGACTTGCCAATGGCCAGCACGGTGTTCTGCTGCTTGAGGCCCCACATCACATGGATCGAGATGTTGCACTCGGGGTACATGGCGTAGATCACGAAGCGGTTGGTGGCGTAGATGGTCTCTTCGTTGCGCAGGTCCAGCACCACCAGATTGCCGTGAACGCTGGCGCAGCGTTCGATCTGCTGTTTGGCCAGTTGCGCGTGTTCACGGTACAGCGCGGTGCGCTCGTGGACGTCTTCCAGGGCCAGGATTTCGTCGATGGTGTGCTCACGGCAGTAATCGATCAGCTTCATCATCAACTGGTAGTTGGAAATACGGAAGTCGCGGAAGCGTCCCAGCCCCGTGCGCGCGTCCATGATGAAGTTCAGCAGCACCCAGCCTTGCGGGTCGAGAATCTCGTCGCGATCGAACTGCGCTGAATCACCTTTATCGACCGCCTCCATCATGTCGTCCCAGCGGGCGGGGAACGCCTCGTAGCCACCGTAGTATTCCCACACGACGCGTGCCGCAGAAGGGGCGTCGGCATTGATGATGTGGTTGTCGGCCCGCTCGACGTTACGCACGGTTTCGCTCAGGTGGTGATCGAAGGCCAGATGGCAGCCGGGCACATAAGGCAGGTTGGTGGTGATGTCGTTGGCATCGATCTCAATCTTGCCATCCTGCATGTCCTTGGGGTGCACGAAGGTGATTTCATCGATCAGCCCCAGATGCTTGAGCAGTGCGCCGCATACCAACCCATCAAAATCGCTGCGGGTAACCAAACGAAACGTGGATGTCTGTTGCGTAGGCATTTGTAGTCTCTTCACGGTGATCGGTATCTGAACGATACCAGCAGCGAACGCGGGTTAAAATAAACCTTTCCGCTCTTGCCACCTTAGCTACCAACGCTTTGGCGGGCTGCTCATCGGCGAGGTAAAGTAAGCAGTGTTACAGCGGGGCATGAGCATCGGGGGCCCATGTGTCAGGGGTAAACAACAAAAAACTAATTAAATGTTATAGAAGAGACGCGTTGGCATGCGGAAAATTTTTATAAGCCACTGAAATTTATTGATTTAGAAATTTTCTGGCGCAGGCTGGCATGGGGGGTGCAGTGTTCCAGGCAAGAACGGCAAGCATGAATGTCAGGACGACACGCCGCTCTTATCGATCGTGAAGATGAAACGTTGTTAGATGTGTAACACGCCGAACTGAACGAAAGAAACGCCATTAGGAGGCACGACCATGAAAAAGGAAGCTCTGAAGAAACTCGGTATTCTGGGTGTATCATTTGGCCTGGTAGCCAGCCCGCTGGCATTCGCAATGGAGGAGCATGAAGAGCACCCCACTGCGCCGCAGGAAGAAACCATGCAGGATGATCAAGGCTCATTCAACTCTTTCGATGCTGATCAAGAGCAAGGTGCCACCAACGACGGTGTGACCACCGAGTACGAAGAGGAAGAGCAAGAATTCACTTATGAAGAGGAAGAAGAAGAGCAGGATCAGTGGGAGACTGAAGAGGAAGACGATTCTGGCTGGTAATCCCACGGCCGCTTAAGGGAGTAACTTCTACTTCGGCTCAAGGATGAGCCACGCAGCGCCCCGCCAATTGCGGGGCGCTGTTGCGTTTGGGCTATCGTGTCATGGGGGCGAACGTGTCATAGGGGCGAACGTGTCATAGGGGCTATCGTGTCATAGGGGCGAAGCGTGGAAGGGAAATGCGCGTGAATGCGCTATGGTAAAAGACGCATTTTCACAAAATCCCTTCGCTATGACCCTGACCACAATCACAAGGACGTGCCCAACGTGTTGAACTGGAAAGAGCTTCCCCAGCTGCCTCGCGCCGAAGGGCGTATCGAAGCCATCGACCTGGCACGAGGTATCGCCATCGGGCTGATGATCGTCAGCCATGCGGTGAGTGGTTTGGTCGGCATACGCAACGTACCGGACTGGGGCATGGTCCCCGTTCACTTCATCACCAAGTTTTCATCGTCGCTGTTCATTCTGGTGTTCGGTATTGCCCTAGCGGTGGCCTTTTTGGCCCACACCCAAAGCGAGGATTGGCCCAAAAGGCGCCTCAAGCTCTGGGTGCGCGCCCTGGAAGTGTGGTTCTGGTACAAGGCCCTGACCATCGTCGAGATGCTGCCTTACTACTCTCCCGCCGACATCGTCGATACTCTGCTGTATGGCCGCTTTGCCATCTGGGTCGAAATCCTCGGGTTTTATGCCATTGCCCTGTTATGGGTGCCGCTGGTGCTTCCTCTGTGGGCACGAACGCCTCTGTGGGCGCGACTCGGTGCCATTGTGGGGCTGACCGCGCTCTCGGCCTGGCTTCAAGGGCTGAGCTTCGGTGGAAACGATATTCTCAAGGCGCTGTTGGTGGATCATGAAGACCACTACACCTGGGGCCAACTGAGCCGGGCACCGCTGGTGCTGGCGGGGTTGCTGATGGGTGAGGCCCTGCTGCGCTGCTACTTCGATGTGGCGCTGCGCCGCCGTTTGGTCGGCGTATTGGTCGTGGTAGGGGTGCTGATGGTGGCCGGTTTTTATGGCCTGGCCATCAGCGCTGGAGATGTCGATGCCGCCATGCTGGCGATTGCCAACAATGCGGGCAAGCACCCGCCAGGGCTGCAGTTCATGCTGTTCAGTGTGGGAGGAGCGCTGGTGCTACTGGGCCTGGCATTGGCCGGTGGCGCCATGGCAGCCAAGGTGCTGCTGCCGCTGACCGTGGTGGGCAGCGATGCCCTCAAGGCCTTCATATTTCACATCGTGATGATTTTTCTGGTGCTGCGCTTTTTGCTGGGGGCCGAAAATGTCCTCTCTTATCCACAGGTGCTCGGCGTGGGCGGGCTGTTGATTCTGGGGGCCGCCTTGTGGATAGGGCTGACCCGCTGGGTGGCTCGACATAAATAGCCTGTACGAGAATAGGCAGAGCAACGGTAAGCCGTAGATGGGGAGGCAAGGTTTGAGACGTTTCAAACGCTGGTGGTTGAGTATGGTGCTGGGCGTGCTGCTGCCGATGGGGCCGATCGTTCTGGCAGAGACTCACGGGCAGGCGCATGGTTATGAGACGAACTGGTACTACGAAGTCGACAAGCAGAGCCCTTGGCAGGGCCGCCTGGATGCCCGGATCGCGGCCATCGAAGAGGCATTCGGTGGCGAGCTGGGCGTCTACGTGCAACAGCTGACGAGCGGCGAAGCGTACTCATGGCGTGCCGATGGCCCCTGGTATCTTGCGTCGTTGGTGAAAGTCCCGGTGGCCGCTGAAGTATTGGCGCAGCGCCAGGCGGGCACGCTGTCGCTGGATGAACGGATCACGCTCTCGCGCAGCGACTTCGTGGATGGCGCCGGGCCGGTCAACTGGCACGACCCTGGCACGCCCATTTCCATCCGCTACCTGCTGGAACAGATGGTGACGGTCAGCGATAACACGGCCACGGACATGCTGATCAACCGCGTGGGGCTTGCCGACGTCAACGCCCGTGCTCGGGCCATGGTTGCGGCCAGCGGCGGGCACCCCGAGCAGTTGGGGCCCATCAGCCTGCTGGTGGGTGTGCGCCAGGGCGTGTACGGCCAGCTGCACCCGCAGGCCCGCCAGCTGGGCGGGCTCGATTTCATGTCGCTTCGCCAGCATGGGCTTGGCCAGCGGCCTGCGGCGCTGGCCCGGACGCTCGGGGTATCGTCCAGCAGTTTCGCGCAGCCAGACTACGACAGCGCCTTCGATGCCTACGAAGCCAGTGGTGAAAACGTCGGTACGCTGCGTGCCTATGGCGACCTGCTGGCCAGCCTGCATCACGGAGGCATGGACGACCTCGACCGCGAGCAGCGGCAAACCCTGCTGGAGGTCATGCAGCGCACCCGCTCTGGCGAACAGCGGCTCAAGCGTGGCATGGGCCGCGAGGTGACGTTTGCTCACAAGACCGGCACCCAGCACCGTCGCAGCTGCGATGCGGGCATTGCTACCCGCGATGGTGCACCTGCGCAGCACTGGGTCATCGTGGCCTGTAGCCGTGGCCCGCTGGCGCTGAGTGCCCACGAGCAGGCGTTGACCCGCGTAGGTGAAGCATTACACGACAGCGGCGTGATAAACTGACCCGCCGTTTTGGGTTGAACCGTTATCAGGTTGAATATTAAGGAGTTGACCATGGCCCGCGCTAGCGCACGTCATATTCTGGTAAGCAGTGAAGAGCAGTGCAACGCACTGAAACAAGAGATTGAAAACGGCCGTGACTTTGCCGACGTGGCCAAGCAGCACTCCAGCTGCCCCTCTGGCCGTCAGGGCGGCGACCTGGGCAGCTTTGGCCCCGGCCAAATGGTGCCGGAATTCGACAAAGTTGTTTTCAGCGGTGAACTCAACAAGGTTCACGGGCCGGTTCAAACTCAGTTTGGCTATCACTTGCTCGAAATCACCAGCCGCACTTAATACCTTTTAAAGGCCGTCATGCATCGCGGCAGCCATGTCGCGGTGCCATTGGCATCGCGCTGCGCTGGTTCTGAGCTGTCCCGCGATGTAAGGAGACTATCCCGCGGCCAGGGAGCCGAGAGAGGAAGTGTTATGACCACCGTCACACGCATTCTTCATGCAACGAGTCCGGATCTTTCGCGTTTGCTGGCGATGTGCCGGACGATGGGGTTCATTCGGGCCGACCTTTGGCGCCGGTACGGTGCCCTTGGTACCGTTGGCAAGAGCGCCAGCGCCGTTCGCAAGGAAATAACCCAGGGTGGCTGGCATACAGACTTGCCACTGGATGGCACGGTTCGCGCCGAATCCACTAAGGATGTGATCAACGACATCCTGACCTACAAGGCGGCTGCCAAGCACAAGGTGCGCCGGGCCGTGGCCGCACGCACCACGGACGAAACCGAACGCAAACGCCTCTACACGCTGCTGAAACAGGACAAATGGCTAGAAGATACCTATCTGCATCGCATGATGCGCAAACATTTCAGGCATGGCAAAAGCCAGTGTAGTAACCAGTTCGTCGTCCGTTCCGACAAGCACAGTGAGCGAATCATCGACGGCCAACTGGTTATTACATTGCATCTGTCCAAAAAGGTGGGCGGCAGCATCACGCTATACACCACGACGTCAGGCAAGAACGTCAGCCTGGAAAAGAAGAATCTGCGCGTCATCGTTCGGGAGGGAAAGGTCGAGATCCATTATGCCTACGAGAAACCGCCAGGGCGGCCTCATGGGGACAAGGTAATGGGTGTCGATAAGGGCTACACGGAGGCCTTCACTGACTCGCAAGGCCAGCATCATGGCGAGTCGTTCGGTCAAGTGCTCACTGCGTACAGCCATCAGGTATCCGCCACTGGCAAGGCGCGCAATTGCCTGCACGCCCTGGAAAAGAAGCATCGGGCGGCAGGACGGATCGCCAAGGCCGAACGCATCCGCGCCAATAATCTGGGTAAGAAGAAGCAAGTGGCTCGCCGCCAGCGCACCCAGCAGCACCTTCGCACCATCGCCTATCAGGCGGCTCATACCATCATGGACGAGGCGGCGCTTCTCGCTTCGGAAGACCTGACTCAGCCCATCGCGGGCAAGGTACAGTGGCGGGATTACAACCGCCGCATGAGCCACTGGGCCAAGGGGGTGCTGGCCCAGGCGCTCGACGAAGTATCGCAGCAGCGTGGCACCCGTCACGACATCGTGAACGCCGCCTATACGTCGCAAATGGACTCGATCACGGGACGCCTGGAAGGTGAGCGCCGTGGCGACAAGTTTTACCGTGCAAACGGGGACGTGATCCAGGCGGATGTCAATGCTGCGCGGAATGTCCTGGCAAGGCTTGATGACCCCGACATTACGCGGTACATGCCGCACGGCGAGGTCAAGCGAATATTGTTGGGACGTTTCTCCGGCGCAACTGAGCGTCAAGAGGCCCGAGTTGTTTGCCAGCACGGCATGTCAACCGGGTGCGGATAAATCCTTTTTGGCCAATGATGGCCAAGCTTTAAGGAGCAGCACGCCTTGAACGACCCAATCATTGCCATCGAAGGCCTGAACAAAACCTACGCAGGGGGCTTTCAAGCGCTTAGCCGTGTCGACCTGACCATTGCACGCGGTGAAATCTTTGCCCTGTTAGGCCCCAACGGCGCCGGCAAGACCACCTTGATCAGCGTGGTATGCGGGCTGGTGAATCCCAGTGAAGGCCGTGTGTTGGTGGATGGCTTCGATAGCGTTCGCCACTATCGGCAAGCCCGCGAGCGTATCGGCCTGGTGCCCCAGGAACTCACCAACGAAGCCTTCGAAACCGTCTGGAACACCGTCAGCTTTAGCCGAGGCCTGTTCGGCAAGGCACCGAACCCGGCGCATATCGAAAAGGTGCTCAAGTCACTCGCCCTCTGGGACAAGCGCCATAATCGGCTGATGACCCTCTCGGGGGGCATGAAGCGCCGCGTGCTGATTGCCAAGGCGCTGTCTCACGAGCCGCGTATTCTCTTTCTGGATGAGCCCACCGCAGGCGTCGATGTCGAGCTGCGGCGCGACATGTGGCAAGTGGTACGCGGGCTGCGCGATGACGGCGTCACGATCATCCTTACTACCCACTACATCGAAGAAGCCGAAGAGATGGCCGACCGCATCGGGGTCATCAATCGTGGCCAGATCGTGCTGGTGGAAGAGAAAGCCGCGCTGATGAAAAAGCTCGGCAGCAAGCAGCTGACCCTGCACTTGCACACTCCCTTGCAAGCGCTGCCGGAAGCACTGGCCAATGAAGCACTGAGCCTGGCGGCCGACGGGCACGAGCTGGTGTACACCTACGATGGTCGCCAGGAAGAGCATCAGGCCGAGGGGCGCAGCATTTCGTCACTGCTGGCGCAGCTGGAAAAAGAGGGCATTACCTACAAGGACCTGCACACTCGGCAGAGCTCTCTGGAGGACATCTTCGTGGATCTGGTCAAGGAGCGCGCATGAACCTCTATCCCATTCGGGCCATCTACATGGCAGAAATGGCGCGTACTCGGCGAACCCTGCTCCAGAGCATCGTCTCGCCGGTCATCTCCACGTCGCTCTACTTCGTGGTCTTCGGGGCTGCGATTGGTTCGCGCATCAGCGAGATCGGCGGGGTGAGCTATGGTGCCTTCATCGTACCGGGCCTGATCATGCTGATGCTGCTCACCCAGAGCGTCTCCAACGCCTCCTTCGGCATCTTCTTTCCCAAATTCTCCGGCAGTATCTACGAGATATTGTCGGCCCCGGTGTCGTATCTGGAAATCGTCATCGGCTACGTGGGGGCGGCGGCGTCCAAATCGATTCTGCTGGGCTTGATCATCCTGGCCACCTCGGGCTTGTTCGTGCCGCTGGAGATTGCCCATCCCTTCTGGATGCTCACCTTCCTGGTGCTCACCGCCGTCACGTTCAGCCTGCTGGGGTTCATCATCGGTATCTGGGCCGACGGGTTCGATAAACTGCAGCTGGTGCCGCTGCTGGTGATTACGCCGCTGACGTTTCTGGGCGGCAGTTTCTACTCCATCGATATGCTGCCTCCGTTCTGGCAAACCGTGACCCTGGCCAACCCCGTGGTGTACCTGGTGAGCGGATTTCGCTGGAGCTTTTATGGCATCAGTGATGTCAGTGTGGGCGCCAGTATTGCGATGATCCTGTTCTTTTTAGCCGTCAGCCTGGCCACCATTGCCTGGATTTTCCGCACCGGATACCGGCTGAAGCCCTGACGTTTCACGTTTTTCTGCAAAGGTAACGCCTGCTTATGCCGCTACTGCAAAGTGCCGTGCACCGCCTGGAGCCCTCGTTGGATGGCGAGCGCCTGACCGTGACGCCGCCCCCGGCACCCGCCGAGGCCGACAACCCCGTCATGGCCAGCCTGGTCAACACCCTCAACGATACCTACAACACCAAGGCCAAGGGGTGGGGGCGGTTTGCCGAGCAGGGGGAGCAGGCCGGGCCGCTGGTAGCCTGGCTGAGTGCCTATCTTGCCGCTGACCCTTCGGGCACCGAACAAGGTTTTGCCGAACTGGCCAACGCCTTGGCCGAGCGCCTTGCGCAAACGCTGCAGGAGCAGCTGTCGGTCAGTGGTTATCTGGTGACGGCGCACCTTCGTCAGGGAGATACGGATACCCTGTTCTTCGGACTGATTCATCAGCGGGAAGGGATCGGCTTCAATGAGGCCCATCAGGCCGTGCCAGCCGCCCAGTTGAACGCCAGCCAGCTGACGCTGGCGGCCAGGGTGAACCTCACCCAGTGGCAACGGGCGGATGCCACGACGCAGTACGTCTCGTTCCTCAAGGACCGTGGTGCCAAAAAGCTATCCGATGGGCTGGTGGCGCTGCTGGGCATGGAAGAGGGCATCGATGCCCCGGCAGAAACCCGCACCCTGCTCAAGGCCTTCAGCGACTACGTCGAACAAGAGGACCTGGACGACGACGCCAGCCGTGAAAAAACCGACACCCTGGTGGATTACGCCAACGAGCAGCTGCGCCGTGGCGAACCCATGACGCTGGAAGCGCTTTCCGAGCTGGTGGACGAGAAGCAGCCACAGGCGTTTTACGACCATATCCGCAACGCCGATTACGGCCTCTCTCCGGAGATTCCGCCGGACAAGCGCACCATCAACCAGTTCCGCCGGTTTACCGGCCGAGCGGGTGGGGTGTCGATCAGCTTCGACTCGCACCTGCTGGGTTCCAGCATCGAGTACGATGCCGCGCAGGACCGTCTTATCATCAAGCAGGTGCCCAAACAGCTCAAAGAGCAGTTGGCCAAACGCAAGGAGTAATTGCCGTGCTGGACGCGATTCAAAGCTTCTTTCAGCGGACGCTGTCGGCCCCGGAGCAGCGCGACGACCAGGCCCTGACCCTGGAACTCGCCTGTGCTGCGCTATTGTGCGAAGTGATGCGGGCCGACTATGAACAGAGCGAGGCCGAGCGCGCCGCCATGCAGCGCATGCTGATGACGCGCTATCGTCTCGATGAGCAGGCAGTGGCCGAACTGATGCGCCTGGCCGAGGCAGAAGTGGACGACGCCGTGGACCACTACCAGTTCGTCAGCCTGATCAAACAGCACTACGGCTATGAGCAGCGCCTGGAAGTAGTGGCCATGATGTGGCAGGTGGCCTGGGCCGATGGCGCGCTGGACCCGCTGGAAGAGCACCGCATTCGCCGCCTGGCCGACCTCCTGCACGTCAGCCACAGTGATTTTATCCGCAGCAAATTGGGCAACTCTCCAACGTAGCCGATTACGGTTCGGCGGCCTCGCCTTCCTCCAGCAGTCCCGCCACCAGCGCATTCAACTGCTGCTGAAACTGGCCACCGGGGGAGGGCGGGTTGGGGTCGGACGTTATCACGACCGTCATCGCCCGCTCAGGCACCACGAACAGCGCTTGGCCACCGTAGCCTCGGCCATACATCACTGGTGTGTCGGCCAGGGTCGTGATGAACCAGCCATAGCCGTAACCATCGCCTGTCCAGGGCGAGCTGCCCCGAGCAGTCCAGGAAGCCTCCACCCAGCCTTCGGGCAAGACCCGCTGGCCGTTCACTACGCCATCGTTGCGGTACAGTTCACCAATCTCGACCAGGGCTCGGGGCGATAGCAACATATCGTTGCCACCAAAGTAAATGCCCTGCGGGTCCCGTGGCCATGCAGGAATGGTGATGTTCAAAGGCTCGCCCAGCAGTCGTTGGGCGAGCGCTAGGGTGCTTTCACCGCTGGCATGGGTGAGGGCCGCCGAGAGCAGATGGCTCGTACCCGTGGAATAGAGCATGCGCCCGCCGGGGGCATCGACGAACGGACGGCTAAGCGCATCGTTGACCCAGTTGGCGCTGGCCACCCAGGCGCCGTAGTGGCTTCCCGAGGTGCGCTCCAATCCTGCCTGCTGGGCAAGCAAGTGGGCCACGGTGATGTCGTTGACCCGTGGGTCGGCATCGCTGGGCAGGCTGTTCAGCAGGCTCGCCAACGGCTGATCCACCGAGTCGATCACGCCCGCTTCGATAGCCGCCCCCGTAATGGCCGCCAGCACGGTTTTGGATAACGACTTCACGTTGGCAGGTGCCGCCACCCCAGGCCCGCCCTGATGAATTTCGTGCACGATCTCCCCGTCATGAGCGACCACCACCGCATGCACCCGGGGCAGCTCGGCGGTGCGCTCGTCGAGCGCTTGAAGCCGTGCGGCATCAGGCGCGTTGGCAGAGGCCATCGGCAGAGAAAACGAGACGAAGGAGAGCACACAGCAGCAGGAGACCAGCAGAGGAAAACGCATCGCAGAACCTTGGCAGCGCCTTGAAAAGGGGAGGCCAAACTTCGAGGCAGCGCCTGGCCAAAGGTTCCCCAGCGGCCCCTGATCAGCCAAATTTCAGGAAATTACGCAAACATCAAAAAAGCCTGCTACGCTAGAAGGGCCTGTTAAGGGAGAAGCAACCCTTTGATTTTCATGAAACGCTAAAGCAAGGAGTGCCGTTATGCGTAGCATTATCTATATCGTGGGTCTGGTTGTCGTGGTGTTGTTCATCCTTTCGCTGCTGGGCTTACGTTAAGCAGCCTGGGGCCACCATCCCCGTTAGCACGCCAAGCGCCCGCTTCCCCCAGCGGGCGTTTTTTTAAGCTCTTCGCATTCTGGCGTGACAGCGAAGCAACTCCCAGTAAAGTGCCATGAACATCAGCACGTCATGGATTCATTGGGCGACTGCCTGGGCAAGCACCGGTGCCACCATCATCGCGGGCTAAAGCCCTCCTCCCACAACAGCAAAGTGGCGGGAGTGAGGCCAGTGGATTCAGGATAGCTTGAGTAGCCACTTTAGCCTGCCTGTGGGAGGCCAATTCATTGGGCGACTGCTTGGGCAAGCACCGGTGCCGCCATCATCGCGGGCTAAAGCCCCCCTCCCACAACAGCAAAGTGGCGGGAGTGAGGCCAGTGGATTCAGGATAGCTTGA
>ERZ941748.23-NODE-23-length-117069-cov-8.415429_pt1 | contig 117069 bp, 110 predicted proteins | sample MGYA00521092_ERZ941748 | MGnify/ENA primary metagenome ERZ941748 (study PRJEB32759, sample SAMN07749897) | skin metagenome | biome: transportation; feature: city; material: polyester macromolecule | host: Homo sapiens | place: Hong Kong:ISLAND line | collected... | reverse complement strand
TGGTGGGTGTAGCTCAGTGGTAGAGCCCCGGATTGTGGCTCCGGTGGTCGTGGGTTCGATCCCCATCATCCACCCCATCGACAAAACGTTCTGCAGTATCCAGGTTGTGGTGGGTGTAGCTCAGTGGTAGAGCCCCGGATTGTGGCTCCGGTGGTCGTGGGTTCGATCCCCATCATCCACCCCATTAACCTGATCATGTTTCTTCCTCGAAATTCTCGTTCTACTCTTCTCGTTGTTTTCAATCATCCGCCTATCCTTCGTCGCCTACTGTGGCACGATTATCTTGGCATGACTTTGATGTTACTTCCCTCCGCGCGTGTTATTTCCATGGGTGTGCCCAAAAGATAGCCTTGCGCATAGTCGATGCCCAGTTCGTGTAGCTTATCCAGGGTTTCCTGCGTTTCCACGAATTCAGCCACCGTTTCAATATGCAGGGCCTTGCCCACGGCGTGAATAGCTTCCACCATGGCGCAATCAATGGGGTCCTGGTGCAGATTGCGGATGAAGCGGCCATCAATCTTGAGATAGTCGACCGATAGCTGTTTGAGATAGCCAAACGACGACAGGCCGGTTCCAAAATCATCCAGCGCAAAATGGCAGCCCATCGACTTCAAGGTTTGAATCAGCTCGCTGACTTTCGAGAGCTGCGCGATGGCAGCGCTTTCGGTGATCTCGAAGCACAGAGTGCCAGGGGGTAATTTGGCGGCGCGTACCTGGCGAATCAGCTCATGACAGAAATCGCTGTCGGACAATGAATCGCCAGACAGGTTGATCCCCCAGCGACCAACGATATCGGGTTCGGCACTGCGGCAGCGGTCACTTAGCCAGGCCAGCGTGTTGCGAATGACCCAGCGGTCGATGCGCGGCATGAAATGGTAGCGTTCGGCGGCGGGTAAAAAGCTGCCGGGGGTAATCAGCTGACCATGCTCTTCCAAGCGTATCAAAATCTCCTGATATCCCTTGTGAGGGGCGCACACAGGGTAGATTGGCTGTGCAAACAGGCGGAAAGTGTCGTTGTCCAGAGCATTTTGCAAGCGCTGTACCCACTGCAGTTCCCCGTGTCTTTCCAGCAGCAGCTGGTCGTCGGGCTGGTAGCAGTGGATCCGGTTGCGGCCTGCCTCCTTGGCGCTGTAGCAAGCCGCGTCGGCCGCATGCAGCGTGTCGGCAAGGCGCATGGGGTGGGCTGAGGTAATGGCGACGAGCCCAATGCTGACACCGATGCCGAAGGTGTGCTCCTGCCAGGCAAAGCGGAACTGCTCTATATCGCTGCGTAGCGCTTCGCAAATTAGTTGGGCCTTTTCCAACGAGCAGTCGGGCAGCAGCAGCGCAAACTCATCGCCCCCCAGGCGCGCCACGGTATCGCTACTGCGGACATGCGCTTTCAGCTTGCGCGCCACCTGACGAAGCAGCTCATCACCTGCCTGGTGGCCGCAGGTGTCATTGACGATCTTGAACTGATCCAGGTCCAGGTAGCAAAGCGTGTGGTCGCCTCCCGGCTGTGCCAGTAGTTTGCCGAGCAGCGATTCGAAGGCGCGGCGATTGACCAGTTCGGTCAAGTTGTCGTGGGAGGCCTGATAGCTGAGCTGTTCGGAGAGCTTGCGCGTCAGGCTGACATCCTGAAAGACCACGACAGCACCCAGGGTGATGCCGCTGCGCGAGCGAATAGGCGATGCGCTGTGCTGGATCGGGTAGCGCTTGCCATTGCGGTGCAGCAGCATGCTGGGGTCGGTGTATTGAAGTGGACGATGCTGGGTCAGGACATGGCGGGCGGGATTGTTGATTGGTTCGTCGCTATGTTCGTCACGCAGCTGATAGATACGGTGAATCGGTTTGTTCGAGGCTTCGCTGGCGTCCCAGCCGGTCAAGCGCTGCGCTTCGCTGTTCATGAAGGTAATGTTGCCACTGGCATCGCAGGTGATCACCCCGTCGCCAATGGAGGCGAGCGTGGTGCGGGCAAGATCGCGCTCTCGATTCAGCTGCTCCTGCAGCAGTTTGCGCTCGGTGATGTCGCGCACCATGCCTGAACGTTCCGAGTGTGACCCCTCAGCCCCCTCGCTGACCTGAATTTCGAGATAGCGTACCTGTTGGTCTTCGGTGCGTCGCTTGATTTCCAACCGTGTGCCAGGCGCCAGGGAGCGGCGGGGTAACAGCGTGCTGATGGGCTGCCCAATGAGCTGTTGGGCTTGTACGCCGAACAAGGCCTCGGCGCCAGGGTTGAGGCTGGTAAGCGTGCCATCTGCCTGCCAGGTCAAGACGCCGTCACGCAGGTTACGCAGCATGACGCGGGTGTGACCTACGGCGCGCTCCAGGGCGGCGGATACTCGATTGTAGCTGGCAGCGATTTCCCCTACCTCGGTAAACGGGTCGGCGTCGATACGCTGGCGCATGTCGCCCTGGCGTTCATGTTGGCGCATGTGTTCGAGGAGCTGATGCAGCTCATTTTTGGCGCCATGTTCCGCCAGATTGAGCCCCATCTTTTCGGCATCGGGTGAAACTCGCAGAGGCATGATGCGCTTGCTCAGCTTTAGCAGTAGCCAGGCGATGCCAAAGCTCCATGCGCCGCACACAATCACGCCCATGAGCTGAACTTGAAACTGCTCCCAGCGGCTTAGCGAGGTGCCCAGCGCTTCCAGGTTAGCCACCCAGGGCAGTGCCAGCGTGCCCCAGATGCCGGTGACAAGGTGGGCGGGAATGGCGCCTACGGCATCATCGACGCGTTTTTTGAGCAGCCACTCACTGGCGGCCACCATCAGTACGCCGCTAACGCTGCCCAGCATGAACGCAGCGTGCAGCGACAGGGCGTGGGCACCTGCCGTGACCGCGACCAGACCTGCAATGGCACCGTTGATCGCATACATGACGTCGGCATAACGACGAATACGCCAGCCCATCAACATGGCCGATAGAATGCCGCCTGTCGCGCCCAGCAGGGTGTTGGCGATAATGCCAGGAATGGCACTGGTCAATGCCAGGGTACTGCCACCATTGAAGCCAAACCAGCCCAGAATCATGAACAGTGCGCCCAGCATGGCCAGCGGCAGGTTGCCCGCTGGAAAAGGGTTGGCGTTAACGCCGTCGCGAAAGCGCCCGGTGCGGGGGCCAATCACCAGAACGGCGGCCAGGGCCACCCAGCCGCCCACGCTATGCACTACCGTGGCTCCGGCAAAGTCGACGAACCCACGAGCGGCCAGCCAGCCGGGCGTGCCACCGAGTAAGCCCCCCCACGCCCAGTGGCCAAACACTGGGTAGATCAATAGTGCTATCCAGAAGGCTGTCCATAGGTAGCCCAGGAAAGGCATGCGTTCAGCCACTGCGCCCGCCACGATAGTGGCTGCGGTGGCGCAGAACATGGCTTGAAAGATGAACACGGTCATCAGCCAGGCGTTGCTGGTCTCCATCTCCCAGCCGAATAACGACAGCCCTAACCAACCCCCTTGGGAAACACCGAACATCATGCCAAAGCCAATCAGCCAGAAAACCGTCACCGAAACCGCAAAGTCGGCCAGGTTTTTCATGGCGACGTTAATGGCATTCTTGGTGCGGGTAGTGCCTGCCTCCAGGCACAGGAATCCCGCTTGCATGACGAACACCATGGCGGCGGCCCACAGCACCCATAAGGTATCGAGAAGCCTCATCTCCAGAATCATTGCCATGTGCGGGTCCTTGTTGATGCTTTTGTCGCTGCCTGGTGCAGGGTTTGCACTGCATTGGTGCTTCGGGGGTGGGTAAATGCGTCACTGTCGGGTGACGAGAGCAGGAATCCCCGTCGCCGTGACGAACGCTTTCAGCACTGCTAATGTGAATCAAGCAAATGTCATGCCGTGGCTAGTGAACTCCTCCTTATTTTGGTTTTTTACGTGATTAAAAACTGAAATATAGGTAAAAAACGGTATTTATGACTGTGCAATTGCTCTTTGAATGGTGATATTTTTCAATTCACTGAAGTGCTGCCGGGGAGAGTGCTGGTAGCACCATCATCTTTCGGAAAGGAGTGCATCAAAATGGCGCGTCAAACAGTGGTTTTAGGGGCAGGGATGGTCGGCGTCAGTATCGCCTGGCAACTGCAAAAGCGCGGTTTTCAGGTCACCTTGATCGATCGCCGCCAGCCTGGTCGTGAAACCTCGTTCGGTAACGCGGGCATTATCCAGCGTGAGGCGGTACGGCCGTATCCGTTTCCTCGCGATATGAAAACCATTTTGAGCGTGCTGCCTAACCGTCGTGTCGATATTCGCTACCGGCCCACCGGCATGATCAAGGCGGCCTCTCCGCTGCTCAGTTATTGGCACCACTCGTCGTCGCGGCTCTACAAGAAGATCGTCCCGGAGTACGCCTCGCTGATCCAGCTGTGTCTCGACGCCCACGCACCGATGATCGAAGCGGCAGGTGCCGATGCGTTGGTACGTCGCGAGGGCTGGCTGGAGATCTATCGAACCCCCGAGAAGCTGGCCAAGCGTGTCAAGGAAGCAGAGGAAGCCCGCGATCTCTATGGTGTGCAGTTTGCGGTGCTCGACCGCCAGGGGGTTGCCGAAAAAGAGCCCCAGCTGGGAGAGCAGATCATCGGGGCCATTCATTGGCTGGACCCCTGGACCGTTGCTGATCCCGGTGGTCTGGTAGCGGCCTACGCCGAGTCGTTCGTTGCTTTGGGTGGCCAGCTGGTACAAGCGGACATCACCGGCGTCAGTCAGCAGGGGGCGCAGTGGCAGGTGACCACCGCCACCGATACCTTCACGGCAGATGATGTGGTGATGGCTCTGGGCCCTTGGGCGGGAGAGTGGATGAAGCCGCTGGGCTACCACTTCCCGACGTTCGTCAAGCGTGGCTACCATATGCACTACGCCACGCAACCGGACACCAGGCTGCATTATTGGCTGATGGATGCAGAAGTCGGCTACCTGCTGGCGCCCATGAACGCTGGCGTGCGGCTGACCACGGGGGCGGAGCTGGATCGCCTGGAATCGCCGGCCGATGAAGAGCAGCTAGGGGCGGCAGAGAGCGTGGCGCGGACCATTTTTCCGCTGGCCGATCGCAAGGACGAGCGTGCCTGGAAGGGCGCGCGTCCTTGTCTGCCGGACATGAAACCGGTGATTGGCCCGGCGCCACGCCATCCAGGCTTGTGGCTGGCATTCGGTCACGGCCACCAGGGCTTTACGCTGGGGCCTGCTACCGGCCAACTGCTGGCTGACATGATGGAGAATAAACCCCCGGCCATCGATATGGCGCCGTTCCGCGCGGACCGCTTCTAGATGCCAAGTGGCGTTCCGGTTTGTTTGGCACCCGGAAGGGATGTTTGCTAGGCTGTAGATGAAATTCCGCTAGATGGAGGTTCCGCAATGGATGTCGCGGTCAGTAATACGGTGAGCACGGCGCTTTACATGAATCAGGCGCAAACCGTGGAACAGGCGCAGATGCAAATGTTCAGAGATGCGCTGGAGCAGCAAGCCGATCAGATCACGGAAGTTTTGGCGTCGGCGGATTCGGCAGCGCAGCCCGAGCTTGCTCAGGAAGGTAGCGTCGGTACGCAAATCAATACCTTCGCTTAACCCCCGCTGGAACAACGCCTTTCTCAATACCCAAACGCCGACCTTGTCGGCGTTTTTTGCTTTGGTATGCCGCAGGCAGGGAGTTGCGTTACCATAGGCGCACCCCGCCACTGGTCTGGCGCTTTTTTGGTTATTACGCAGTCCCCCTATTTAGAGAACTCCATGTCTGACGCTCAATTAGCGCGCGAAGCAGAGCTACGCCGCACCTTTGCCATTATTTCCCACCCTGACGCCGGTAAAACGACCATCACCGAAAAAATGCTGCTGTTCGGAAACGCCATTCAGATGGCCGGTTCGGTGAAAAGCAAGCGCAATGATCGCCACGCGACGTCCGACTGGATGAAGATGGAGCAGGAGCGGGGCATCTCGGTGACCACGTCGGTCATGCAGTTCCCCTACGGCGGGCGAATTGTCAACCTGCTGGACACCCCAGGACACGAGGACTTCTCGGAAGACACGTACCGTACCCTGACCGCCGTCGACTCCGCACTGATGGTCATCGATGGGGCCAAGGGTGTCGAAGATCGCACCATCAAATTGATGGAAGTGTGTCGACTGCGTACCACGCCCATCCTCACCTTCGTGAACAAGATGGACCGCGATATTCGTGACCCCATCGAAGTCATGGACGAAGTGGAGACGGTGCTCAACATCCAATGTGCCCCGATGACCTGGCCCATTGGCATGGGGCGGCACTTCAAGGGGGTCTATCATCTCTACAACGACGTGATTCACCTCTATACCCAGGGGCAGGGCAGCCGTATCCCTGACGACAAGCGTATCGAAGGGTTGGACAACCCGGAGGTGGATGCCATTCTGGGCGAAGAGCAGGCCGAAGAGCTGCGCATGGAAGTCGATCTGGTGCGCGGCGCCTCCCATGAGTTCGACCTGGAAGCCTATCGTCGTGGCGAGCTGACTCCTGTCTATTTTGGTACCGCCATGGGTAACTTCGGTGTGCGTGAAATGCTCGACGGCTTCGTCGAGTACGCGCCATCGCCGCAGCCCCGCGAGACCGATACTCGAGAAGTCACGGCCCAGGACGATCGCTTTACCGGTTTCGTTTTCAAGATCCAGGCCAACATGGACCCGAACCACCGTGACCGCATTGCCTTTCTGCGGGTGTGTTCCGGCAAGTACGAAAAGAACATGAAGATGCGCCATGTGCGCATTGGCAAGGACGTCAAGATTGCCGATGCGCTGACCTTCATGGCCTCGGATCGCTCCCACGTGGAGGAGGCCTGGCCCGGCGATATCATCGGCTTGCACAACCACGGCACCATTCAGATTGGTGACACCTTTACCGTGGGTGAAGACATGCGCTTCATGGGCATCCCGCACTTTGCGCCGGAGCTGTTCAAGCGCGTGCGCCTGAAAGACCCGCTGAAGATGAAAGCACTTCAGAAAGGCCTGCAGCAGCTATCGGAGGAAGGGGCTACTCAGGTCTTCATGCCGCTGGATAACAATGACCTGATTCTTGGCGCAGTAGGTACGCTGCAGTTCGACGTCGTCGCACACCGCTTGAAGGAAGAGTACAAGGTCGATTGTCTCTACGAAGGTGTCAACGTGCAGACGGCTCGCTGGGTCTATTGTGACGATGCGAAAATGCTGGAAGAGTTCAAGCGCAAGGCAAGTGCTAACCTGGCGATCGATGGCGGTGGCTACCTGACCTATATTGCCCCGACCCGGGTCAATCTGCAAATGACCCAGGAGCGCTGGCCGGATATCCGTTTCCAGCCGACCCGAGAGCACTAATCTCAAGACTCGCCTCAAGAGGCCTACCCAAACGAGAGCGCTTGCCATGCTCATTGACGCCCACTGCCACCTGGATGCCACGGAGTTCGATGAAGACCGAAAGGCCGTCATCGCCGCGGCCAGGGCCGTGGGCGTCACCGGTTTCATCGTGGCTGCCACGGTGCGCCAGCGCTGGCAGAATGTGCTGGCGCTGGGCGAGAGTGACGGGGTCAGCATCTGCCTCGGGCTTCACCCCTATTTCATTGCTCGGCATCACGCCGATGACCTGGCGGCGTTGGAGGCGCTGGTCAAGCAGCAGTTGACCCGCCCGGAAACCGCCCTGGTGGCGATTGGCGAGTGTGGTATCGATGGTCGCTTCAGCGAGAGTCTCTCGCAGCAGTGGGAGTATTTCGATGCCCAGCTCGGTATCGCGAGCCGTTGCCAGCTTCCCCCTGTCGTGCACTGTGTGAAGGCCAACGATGACGTGGCCAAGCGGCTTCATCAATGGGCACTGGCGAGGCCCGGCATGATCCATGCCTTTGCCGGTTCCTACCAGCAGGCCGCAAGGTTTCTGGATGCGGGGTTTGTACTGGGGCTGGGAGGCGCCGTCACCTACGCTCGTGCTCAGCGCCTGCATCGCGTGGTGGCCAAATTGCCGGATGATGGCTTCGTGCTGGAAACCGATAGCCCCGATATGCCGCTGAGTGGCTTCCAGGGGCAGCGCAATGAACCTTCGCGCGTGAAGCACGTCGCTGAGCAGGTGGCTAAGCTGCGTCAGCAATCGCTGGAACACGTCGCAGCGCTGAGCAGTGCCAACGCTGCACGTATTTTTGGCCTGTGAGTGCCGTCTCGCTGGCGCTAGCTCAATTGAGCCGCTAGCGCCTCAGGGTCCAGGCGCTCAATGGGGTAAGGTAGCGCGTGCAAGGTCACTGGCTGCGCTTGCCAGTAGACGGAGATCTGCTCCTCCGCCACTTTGGTATTCATGACCGCCAGCAGTTCTACCTGCTGTTCGTCACTGAACGCGCTGTTGACGACTTCACCCAGGGCTTTCCCTTCCTTATCTACCAGGCTGTCACCTATCTGGGGTAATGCGCTGGCGCTCACGTGCGCATGCACCAGGCGTTTTTTGACCTGGCCGCGAAAGTGCGCCCGAGCGACGACTTCTTGCCCGGTATAGCAGCCCTTTTTGAAGCTGATGCCGCCCAGCGCTTCCCAGTTGAGCATTTGTGGCAGGAAGTGATCCTGCTGTGCCGCCGTCAACCAGGCGAGGCCGCTACGGATGTCTGCCAACTGCCAGGCTTGCTGTAGCGTCTCTTGCGAAGCCTTCTCTGGGGGTGTCTCTTCCAGCATCAGCAGCCAGCGAGGAGTGCCCGGCATACGCAGGGCGGTGCCCAAGGGGCTGGTATGATGCGTATAGGCCTGATCGGGCAACGTCACGCCTGCCTGCTCGAGTAGCGAGGTGTCCGGGGCGCTGCTGCCCACGAACGTTACGGATGTGGCAATCGTCAGCTCGGCCTTGTAGAAAGCGGCAAACTTTTTCAAATGGTTGGCCAGAGGCTCGGCCAGCGAGGCGTCGAGAACCAGCCGATAGTGCTGTGGCGCCAGGCGCAGCAGCTGGGCATTGGCCAACATGCGCCCTTTGGGGGTGCAAAAGCACGTCAGAGGGGCGAAGTGTCCATTGGCGAGGCCGACCTGGGCGCTGGTTTGACCCTGGAGAAATTTTTCGGCATCAGGACCCGTGACGTCCAGCGCTGCCAGGTGCGTCAAATAAACGGTACCGGTGAAGGGGTGAGTCTCGGCGGTGGCCATGGTCTCTCCTGAAGATGAAAGCTGCGCGACATGAAGTGAAAGGCGCGGCAATAGGTTACGCTAGGTGCGGGCAGTGGGCTGCAATTGCAAGCGCACTTGCGCGTGCTAAACTTCAATTCCGCGTATCGGTCTTGCACAAGAATTTTTGCGTCGTATCGCCGATTGATCCCGCTAGCATATACTTAACAAGACTCATTAACACATAAAAGGGCAGCGCATGGCAGTGCAATCACTCAGTTTTCAAGGGGTTTCCAACGCTGATCAGGTGAACAAGATCACCACGGCATTGATGATGCTGGATGGGGTGGACAGCGCCGAAGTAGGGCGTCATGGCGCCGAAGTGGAAGGACGCGCCAAGCGCGACGCGCTGATCAAGGCGGTCGAACAGCTCAAACTACCCATCAAGGTGTCGTGAATGCATCCGCCTATCGTGGTGATCAGTGAGCGCAACCGAGCGTTTCGCCAGCGTATCGAGGTCAATGGCCTGGAAGACCTCTACGCAGACGTGCCCGCAGTGGTGGGTGGCGATGAAAGTGCGCCGGACCCTCACGACTATTTCGATATCGCTTTGGGAACCTGCAAGGCCATTACCGTACAAATGTATGCCAAGCGCAAGCAGTGGCCGTTGGAAGGCATTACGGTCACGGTGCAGCGAGACGACCAGGATGAAAAGAAGGGCGTTTACCGGCTGGCCGTTCAGCTCGAACTGCACGGTATCAGCGACCCTGAGCAGAAAGCCAAGCTGGAAGAGATCAGCCACAAATGCCCCATTCAGCGGTTGATGACCCAGGCCACCATCGAGATCACCACTTGCACCGAGTGACCACCCCAGGAGCCATGATGAGCAAGGAATTTCGTCTGCAGTCAAAATTCAAGCCTGCGGGCGACCAGCCCACCGCGATCCGCAGCCTGGTAAGCGGCCTGGAGTCGGGCCTGGCCCACCAGACGCTGCTGGGCGTGACCGGCTCCGGCAAGACCTTCACCATGGCCAACGTGGTGCAGCAACTACAGCGGCCGACCATCGTCATGGCGCCCAACAAGACGCTGGCGGCCCAGCTGTACGGCGAATTCAAGGCGTTCTTTCCCGACAACGCCGTCGAATATTTCGTCTCCTACTACGACTACTATCAGCCGGAAGCGTACGTGCCTTCCTCGGACACGTTCATTGAAAAAGATGCCTCGATCAATGATCACATCGAGCAGATGCGGCTGTCCGCCACCAAGGCGCTGCTGGAAAGGCGTGATGCCTTTATCGTTGTGTCGGTATCGGCGATCTATGGTCTGGGTGACCCGGACCAGTATCTGAAAATGCGCCTGCACTTTACCCGCGGCGAGCTGATCGATCAGCGTGCCTTCCTGCGCCGATTGGCGGAGCTGCAGTACACGCGCAACGACATGGACTTTCGTCGCGGCACCTACCGTGTGCGTGGTGATGTAATCGATATCTTTCCGGCCGACGCCGATGAAGAGGCTGTGCGTGTCGAGCTCTTCGACGATGAGATCGACTCCATTCGCCTGTTTGACCCGCTGACGGGGGATATACGTGGCCAGGTACCGCGCATGACGATCTACCCGAAGTCGCACTATGTCACCCCCAGGGAAACCATCCTGGAGGCCATCGATGCCATCAAGGGGGAGCTGAAAGAGCGGCTCGAATGGCTGAGAAAGCATGAGCGGCTGGTGGAAGCCCAGCGCCTGGAACAGCGCACTCTCTACGACATCGAAATGATGCTGGAGCTGGGTTACTGCAACGGCATCGAAAACTACTCGCGCTACTTGTCTGGCCGTGCTCCTGGCGAGCCGCCGCCGACATTTTTCGATTACCTGCCCGACGATGCGCTGCTCTTCATCGATGAGTCCCACGTCAGCGTGCCCCAGGTGGGTGGCATGTACAAAGGTGACCGCTCCCGCAAGGAAACGCTGGTGGAGTACGGCTTCCGCCTGCCTTCCGCGCTGGACAACCGGCCGATGAAGTTCGAAGAGTGGGAGTCGATTTCGCCACAGACCATCTTCGTATCGGCCACCCCGGGGCCTTATGAGGCAGAGCATGCCGGTCAGGTGGTCGAACAGGTGGTGCGCCCCACGGGGCTGCTTGATCCGCAAATCGAAGTGCGCCCTGCCAGCACCCAGGTCGACGATCTGCTGTCCGAAATCGGCTTGCGCACCGCAGTGGGCGAGCGCGTGCTGGTGACCACGCTGACCAAGCGTATGGCCGAGGATTTGACCGACTATCTCGACGAACACGATATTCGGGTGCGCTATCTGCACTCCGATATCGATACTGTCGAGCGGGTGGAAATCATCCGCGATCTACGGCTGGGCAAGTTCGATGTGCTGGTGGGGATCAACCTGCTGCGCGAAGGGCTGGATATTCCGGAAGTATCGCTGGTCGCCATTCTGGATGCAGACAAGGAGGGTTTCCTGCGTGCCGAACGTTCGCTGATCCAGACCATTGGCCGCGCGGCGCGTAACGCCAACGGTAAAGCGATTCTCTACGGTGACCGGGTTACCGACTCGATGCGCAAGGCCATCGATGAAACCGAGCGCCGCCGCGCCAAGCAGATGGCCCATAACGAAGAGCATGGCATCACGCCGACCACCGTGACGCGTTCGGTGGCCGACATTCTCGAAGCCGCCCAAGCGCCCGGCAAGAAGAGCTCCCGCCGACGTGGCAACGAGCGCAAGGTGGCCGAGCCTGAGGGTAGCTATGACGTGGCGTCCATGAGTCGGCAAGACCTGCTGGCGGCCATCAGCAAACTGGAAGACGCCATGTTCGAGGCCGCCCAGAACCTGGAGTTCGAAGAGGCGGCGAGATTGCGTGATCAGGTGCACCGCATGAAAGAACAGCAGCTGGCGCTGGGATAGGCGATGCCTGAAGGCCCTGAAATCCGGCGTGCCGCGGATCGTATCGAGAAGCAGCTTAGTTATACCGTTATCTTGTCTGTTGATGATTCGTCAGACCAAAGCCTTACGCTCAGATCAGTAGCGTGGGCCTGTATTGGCTGCCGTGGCTGTTTCAATACGGTATACTTCCCGCACACTTAGACGACCGAGAAGGTCGCGCTCAGCACGATAACCGAGGAGCTGTTCATCCATGACCGTGATTCGCCAGGACGACGTGATTCAAAGCGTTGCCGATGCTCTGCAGTACATCTCTTACTATCATCCCAAGGATTTCATCGATGCCATGGCAGCCGCTTATGAGCGCGAAGAGAATCCGGCGGCCAAGGATGCCATTGCTCAGATCCTGATCAACTCACGGATGTGCGCCACGGGCCATCGCCCCATCTGCCAGGATACCGGCATCGTGACGGTATTCGTGCATGTCGGCATGAACGTGACCTGGGAAGCGGACCTCAGCCTGGATGACATGATCAACGAAGGCGTGCGCCGGGCCTATCAATTGCCCGATAACGTTCTGCGTGCATCGGTTCTGGCGGACCCGGATGGCAAGCGCCAAAACACCAAGGACAATACGCCCGCCATCATCCATCACAAGATCGTGCCTGGCGACAAGGTCGATATTCACGTGGCAGCGAAGGGCGGCGGTAGCGAGGCAAAATCGAAGTTTGCCATGCTCAACCCTTCCGACAGCGTGGTGGATTGGGTCATGGAACAGTTGCCCAAGATGGGTGCTGGCTGGTGCCCGCCCGGCATGCTCGGTATCGGGATTGGTGGAACCGCCGAAAAGGCCATGGAAATCGCCAAGGAAGCGCTCCTCGATCCGATCGACATCCAGGACCTTCAGGCACGTGGCCCCAGCAACCGGGCAGAAGAGCTGCGTCTGGAGCTGTTCGACAAGATCAACAAGAGTGGTATCGGTGCCCAGGGGCTGGGCGGCTTGACCACGGTGCTGGATATCAAGGTCAAGGATTATCCCACCCATGCGGCCAACAAGCCGGTAGCCATTATTCCCAACTGTGCGGCGACGCGTCATGCGCACTTCACTCTGGATGGTTCCGGTGCCGTCTCATTGCCAGCTCCCAAGCTGGAAGATTGGCCGGAAATCACTCGTGAAGCGGGTGATAACGTCAAGCGCGTGAATCTCGATACGGTCACTCCTGAAGAGGTCAGCACCTGGCAGCCAGGCGACACGCTGTTGCTCAACGGAAAACTGCTGACCGGCCGTGATGCGGCGCACAAGCGCATGGTCGACATGATCTCCAAAGGTGAGCCGTTGCCGGTAGACATGAAAGGGCGCTTCATCTACTACGTTGGGCCAGTAGACCCGGTAGGTGATGAAGTTGTGGGGCCAGCAGGGCCAACGACCGCCACTCGTATGGACAAGTTCACCCGCACCATGCTGGAAGAGACGGGGCTGCTGGGGATGGTGGGCAAGGCTGAGCGTGGCCAGGCGGCCATCGACGCGATTCGCGACAACCAGGCCGTCTATCTGATGGCGGTCGGGGGTTCTGCCTATCTGGTGGCCCAGGCCATCAAGAAGTCTCGTGTAGTAGGCTTCGAGGACCTTGGAATGGAAGCCATCTATGAGTTCGAGGTGGAAGACATGCCGGTCACGGTCGCCGTCGATAGCCAGGGCACGTCGGTGCATCAGACGGGGCCTGCCAAGTGGAAAGAAATCATTGCCCAAAAGGCCTGATGGACGATTGGCAACCTGTGTGACCAGATGAGTGATCGGAAGCCCCGTCCCAGGCGGGGCTTTTCCGCATGGTCACGATGGAAAAGTTGAAAAAATTCAGGCGCAGTAAACCGTAGGTGTTCCGACGATGACGAGGAAGCGTTAATGGCCTCATGGCTGCTAGGCACGGCGTTCATGATGATCCACGTTCTGGGGATGGTCTCGGCAGTAATGGCGTTGATGTCCAGTCGGACACCCCAGGGTGCCGTCGCGTGGATCATTTCACTGCTGACCTTTCCCTATATCGCTTTACCCGCCTACTGGTTTTTTGGGCGCCCCCGCTTTTATGGTTATGTAACGGCCCGGGGTGCCAAGGATACGGTGCTGCGCAGAGTATTGGTACGCTATCGTCATAACATCAAACCCCATGTGGTCGAGTCCACCAATACCGACATCAAGGCGGTGGAGCAGTTGGCCATGATGCCCCTGACCCGAGGCAATCACCCGCAGCTGTTGATCGATGGGCAGGCGACGTTCGACAGTCTGTTTGAAGGTATTGCACAGGCTCAGCACTACCTGCTGCTGCAATTCTTCATCGTGAGGGATGACGCACTGGGACGTGAGCTGCAGCAGCATCTCGTGAGCGCGGCAAAACGTGGTGTGCGTGTCTATTTTCTCTACGATGAAATTGGCAGCCGCAAACTGCGAGACGGTTATTTCAAAGAGCTGAAGCAGGCAGGTGTCGAAGTGACCCCGTTTCGATCGTCGCGCGGCATCAAGCACCGCTTCCAGCTCAACTTCCGTAATCACCGCAAGATTGCCGTGGTGGATGGGGAGCAAGGGTGGGTAGGCGGTTTCAATGTTGGCACAGAGTACCTGGGGCAGAGCAAGAAGCACGGCCCCTGGCGTGATACCCATCTGCTGTTGAACGGCCCTAGCGTGCTCGGTCTTCAGGAGGCTTTCTGGGAGGATTGGCACTGGGCCACGGGAGAGGTGATCACGCTGAATTGGCATGCCTCACCCGCTGCGGGGCATGACCAGCAGGTCGTCATCGTGCCGTCAGGGCCTGCTGACAAGCAGGATACCGCAGGGTTGCTGGTGCAGCAGCTGATCCACAGTGCCAACGAACGTTTTTGGGTCACCAGCCCGTATTTCGTGCCGGACCAAGGCGTACAAGACTCGCTGCGCCTGGCGGCCATGCGCGGTGTGGATGTGCGTGTGATGATCCCGGAGCGCCCGGATCACTTGCTGGTCTTCCTGTCGGCGTTCTCGTTTTTGCCAGAGATGCTCAAGGCAGGTGTTAAAATATACCGTTATCAGCCTGGCTTTCTACACCAAAAAGTCATGCTTATCGACAACAGCTCATCTGCCGTCGGTACGGTCAATCTTGACAATCGCTCGTTCAGGTTGAACTTCGAGATTACCGCCTTCATACCCAGTGCAGATTTTACTCAGCAAGTGGCCGAGATGCTGGAAGCCGATTTTGCTCAGTGTCGGCGCGTCACCCTCGATGAAGTCAGCCAGCGCCCGATGTGGAAAAAAGTCGTATCCCGCGCCGCGTACCTGATGTCACCCGTCCAGTAGCCGCTGGGCCAGCCGCGATCACAAAGAACCAATAAACAAAGGGAGTGTTGGGTGAATCTTGAAACAAAATGGTTAGAGGATTTTGTGGCACTGGCCAACACGCGCAGTTTTTCCGCGTCTGCCAGGCAGCGCCATGTGACCCAACCTGCCTTTAGTCGTCGCATCAGGGCGCTGGAACAAGCGGTGGGCGTCACCCTGGTGGACCGCTCGACGACACCCATAGGGCTCACCTCGGAAGGCCAGCTTTTTTTGGTCACTGCGCGCAACCTGGTAGAGCAACTCAATGAATCACTCAGCCATTTGCGTGGCCTTTCGATTGCCAACGAGGCGCTGGATATCGTGGCCGCTCACTCCCTGGCACTGAGCTTTTATCCGCCCTGGATATCTCGGCTGCAGAAGGGATTGGGCGAACTGCCGACGCGCTTGGTGGCCATGAATGTGGGTGAGGCGATTCACGTTCTGCGGGAGGGCAACTGTGACCTCATGCTGGCTTATTACGACCCGTTTGCCACCATGCAGCTGGACGCCGAAGTGTTCCCCTCGTTTTCGATTGGCAAGGTCAAGATGTTGCCGGTGTCACTCCCGGATGAGCACGGCAAGCCGCTCTTTTCACTACAGCGTGACCAGTCGATCCCCTACCTGGCCTATACGCAGGGTGCTTTCCTCGGTCGCAGTGTGCGCATGCTGCTGAAGAACGATCCGCTACGCATGAAGCTACGCACCGTGTACGAAACCGCCATGGCCGAGGGCCTGAAGGGCATGGTCTTGCAAGGGGTCGGCGTGGCCTGGATTCCCGACTTCTGCATTCGTGAAGAGTTGAAGAGCGGCCGGCTGGTTCGGGCAGGAGATGAGGGGTGGGATATTCCTCTGGAAATCCGTTTGTATCGTTGCTCGCTGGTGCACAAGCCCGGGGTAGAGCGCCTCTGGCGGCAAATGATGAAGCTGCCGCGCGATTTTCTGCAGGGCTAAACGCCGCCCAGGTTGGCCGGTAGCCCTAGAAAGTTTTGAATGATGAAGAAGTGATCCTCAAACAGGCTTTCTGGCTCCAGGTCGGCCAGCGCCACCCATCGGGCATGCTCGCCGCCTTTGACCGGCTTCAAGCGAGGTAGCTGTTGGTCGGGAGTCAGCGCAAAGTAGAAGGCTTCGGCCAGCGTGCGCCCGCGCCAGCTGCGATGGGGCTCATCGAACAAACGCTGGCCGCGTAGCGACCCTTTCAGCACCGGCTCCGGCACCTTGAGCCGCAGGCGTTCGCGCAGCTCGCGCAGGCAGGCATCCAGCAGGCGTTCGTGGGGATTGATGAAGCCGCCGGGCAGGGCAAACAGCCCCTTGCCCGGGGCGGCGGTACGCTTGACCAACAACACATGGCCGGATTGTACCACCACGGCATTCACCGTGACGAAAATGGGCGGGTAGGGAGCCTTGGCCCATGCCTGGCGATACTGGTCCAGCAAGTGCTGCTCCTCCAGCAGTTGATGATAGGCGTCGCCCTTGCAGAACTGCCCCACGCTTTTGACCACTCCGGGGGGGAGGTCGTGAAACGCTCCGGTGCTTAGATAGTCGCCGGTGGCGTCCGGTGAGCGAAATAGACGCTCACGAATCTGACTTGCTGAAATTCCCTCCACCAGCGGAACGCTAACCGACTCCCACTGAGGAAACAGCGAAAGATAGTAGCTGGATTGGCCTCGACTGGCTCCGATCAGGCCGATACGTGGCAGGCGCACGTTGGCTGGAGTGGCCAGGTCACGCACTTTGCGCTGTACATCCCGTACCCAGACATCGTCATTATAAAGAGCGTCCAGCAGTGGGGTAATTTCCAGGCGGCGGTTCTCGGCCTCGTCGAACGCCGAGCGGATCATGGCCTGACGCTCATTGAAGTGCCAAGGGTTACGCAAGGAGCGCGCTTGCCACGAAGAGCCGACCATGACGATGACCTGACGTGCCTGTTTGAGGGCTTCGCGGATGATGGCCAAATGGCCCAGGTGCGGCGGCTGAAAACGACCGATGAATACCAGGCAGTCGAATTCGTGGGTCGATGTCGTGGGGGCCGCATCCAATGTCATGGGGTGTCCTTGTTCGCTGATCAGTTGGTCGTCAAGCGAGGCCATTATGGTCAGAGCGCTAACGCTGTGCAATGCACCAAACCCTGCGCTCAACGGTTTCATTCGGTATGCTTACCTACTGATAGCAATAGTGGCGTTATAAAAAAGGACGCTGGGAATGGTTTTAAAGGGAATAACTATGCTGAAGCGCACGCTCGTTTTCTGGTGGAACGTGGTACAAGATGCAGTCTCGCTATGGTTGGAGCGTAATGCCTTCAGCTACGCTGGTTCGCTGGCGTTCTATACGCTTTTTTCGCTGGCTCCGACGATCATTATTGCGGTCACCGTGATCGGGGTGGTGCTGGGGGAAGATGCTGCTCAAGGGCAAATCGTGGCGCAGCTTCAAGGCACGTTAGGGGCCGAAGCGGCCCAGGCGGTGGAACAGGCGGTTGCCCAGTCGCGTATCGAAGAGTCCGGGCTGCTGCCTACTGTTTTAGGGGTGGTTGCACTGCTGGTGGGTGCCACCACGGTCTTTGCTCAGATGCAGTTTTCGCTCAACACCATCTGGGGCGTCACGGCCAAGCCTACCAGCAACAGCGCCTTCATTTTCATCAAGACGCGCCTGCTGTCGCTGACCGTCGTATTGTCGATTGGCTTCATTCTGCTCGTTTCTCTGGTGCTGGGCGTCTTCCTGCGCAGCATGCTGCACGCCACCAGTGACCTGCTGCCCATCGCGACCATTGTCACCACCACTGCCGAGTCGCTCATCTCGCTGGCCATGGTGACCTTGCTGTTTGCCACTATCTTCAAAGTGCTGCCCGATGTGGTGTTACGCTGGCAGGACGTGCTGATCGGCGCGCTGGTAACGGCGATTCTGTTTACGATAGGCCGTAGCCTGATCGCCATCTATCTGGCCTATACGGCCACCGCATCTACCTATGGTGCCGCGGGATCGGTGGTGATGATCCTGTTATGGGTGTACTACAGTTCATTGATACTGTTGTTCGGTGCGTCGTTTACCCGTTCGCTGCTGCTGCGCCGGGGGCGCCCACTGGTGCCCCGCAACAGCGCCGTATTGGTACGCCAGGAACTGCTTTGATGAGCAGGAGATTGCCATTGTCGCAGTGCTGTCAGCGTGGAATGGTGCCTGGGAAGGTTCAAGGGGCCAGGATGGCCCACGTATCAATGGAGCCCCTGGCCCTACATCACGCCCCCGGCCATTTTGCGACGTTTTAGCGTGTCACCGCGTCATACGGTCTGCTTTGCCTGCCAGTCAGTGATGTTTTTTGCGGTCAGCAAGACGATGTTCTGGCGCGCTTCGGGGGTGATCCAGGCGTTGTGCGGCGTAACGATCAAGTTGAGCGGCTCTCCTGCTGCCAGGGCATCCAGCAACGCATGCCCCTGGCGGGGTGGTTCAGCGGGTAGCACGTCAACGGCCAGCCCGCCCAGCGCTCCTTTGCGCAACGCCTCCAGAGCGGCCTCTTCGTCGATGATACCGCCGCGCGCGCAGTTGACCAGCAGCAGTGAAGGCTTGGCCTTGGCCAAACGCGTTTGATTGATCAAGTGTCGTGTATCGTCGTTCAGAGGGCAGTGCAGGCTAATGACATCGGCGTGGGGCAGCAGGTCGTCCAGGGCCGGGCGCTTATCGGCGGCTTCGTTGCCAGGCCGCGCGGCGAAGGTCACCTGCATGCCGAAAGCCTCGGCCAGACGAGCGACTTCCGAGCCCAGCTCGCCACTGCCTACCATGACCAGTTGCTTGCCAGCCAGCTGCAGCGTCGGGTGGTTCTGAAGGCAGAAGAAATCACTTTTCTGCCAAGCTCCTGCGGCGATATCTGCCTGATAGCGCGACAGGCGATTGGCCAGCGACAGCATCAGCATCAGCGTGTGCTGAGAGACACTGGCCGTGCCGTAGGCGGAGACGTTCTTGACGACGATGCCATGCGCCTTGGCTGCGTCAAGATCGATATTGTTCAATCCCGTGGCCAGGACACAGATCAGCCGTAGCGAAGGCAACTGCGACAACGTGTCGGCGTCCAGTGTGACCTTGTTGACGATGGCGATATCCGCGTTCTTCAGGCGCTCGCGTGCCTGCTCCGGGGTGCTTTGTTGATAGGTTTCCAGGTGATCGACGGCCTCACGAATCGGCGTCAGGTCGATATGGGGGCCCAGGCTTTCTGCATCCAGCATTACCGCATGAGGCATGTTGTTTTCTCCATTGGCTGCCAAGTGGCGCTTGGTCTTGCCCGGCAGGGGGCACAAAAGGGTATAATGTTCGCGCTATCAACCGCAGTCTTGGAATTTATCCCAGCAGGCCACATATTGTCAGCTCGGCGGCCTAGTCGTTCGCCACTTTTCTGTAAATATCAGTCTGTTGACGTTGTGCTTTTCAGGAGCCCTCAACATGCCTATCTATGAGTACGAGTGCAAGGCCTGCGGCCATCGCATGGAAAAACTACAGAAGGTCAGCGCTGATCCGCTGACTCAATGCCCCGCTTGCCAGCAGGATGACCTCGAACGGCTGGTGTCTGCGGCAGGCTTTCGTCTGGCCGGTGGCGGCTGGTACGAAACCGATTTCAAAACCGGTAGCAAAAAGAACCTTGCTGCTGGCGGTGGCTCGGCTGGCTCTTCGTCCAGCGACACCAGCACGCCATCCCCCAGCAAAGGCGCCGCGGCTTAGCCGCGGCGGTCAGCCGAGGTAGTTGGCGACCCCTTACATAGTCACGCAACAGAACAGGAAGAGACATGCGCAGCCATTATTGCGGCCAGCTGAACGAAACATTGGTGGATCAAACGGTCACCGTCTGCGGTTGGGTACATCGCCGTCGTGATCACGGTGGGGTTATCTTTCTCGACATGCGCGACCGCGATGGGATTGCGCAATTCGTCGTCGACCCCGATACCGCCGAGGCGTTTGCTAATGCCGACCGTGCGCGCAGTGAATATGTTCTGCGTATTACAGGGCGTGTTCGCCTGCGTCCCGAAGGCACTCAGAACCCCAGCATGCCGACGGGCATGATCGAAGTGCTGGCCAAGGAAGTCGAGGTGCTCAACACCGCTCTCACGCCGCCTTTCCAGCTGGACGAGCATGGCAAGGTGGGTGAAGAGGTGCGTTTGAAGCATCGTTACATCGACCTGCGCCGCCCGGACATGATCGAGAAGCTGCGTCTGCGCTCGCGTATTTCACACAGCGTTCGTGCATTCCTCGAAGGCCAAGGGTTTCTGGACATCGAAACGCCCATCCTGACCCGGGCAACGCCGGAGGGTGCGCGTGATTACCTGGTGCCGAGCCGTACCCATGCGGGTAGCTTTTTTGCACTGCCGCAGTCGCCGCAGCTGTTCAAGCAACTGCTGATGGTGGCGGGCTTTGACCGCTACTACCAGATTGCCAAGTGCTTCCGTGACGAAGACCTGCGTGCCGACCGTCAGCCAGAGTTTACCCAGATCGATATCGAGGCCTCGTTCGTCGAGGAAAACGATATCATGGGCATTACCGAAGCCATGATCCGCCAGCTGTTCCAGGAAGTGCTGGATGTCGAGCTGCCTGAGTTCCCGCGCATGACCTGGCAGGAAGCCATGGATCGTTTCGGCTCCGACAAACCGGACCTGCGTATTCCGTTGGAGCTGACGGATGTCGATGACCTGATGCAGCAGGTGGATTTCAAGGTATTCTCTGGCCCTGCCAGCGCGGAAGATGGCCGTGTAGCTGCCTTACGTGTGCCGGGTGGCGCCAAGCTGTCGCGCAAAGAGATCGATGAATACACCAAATTCGTTGGTATCTACGGCGCCAAGGGGCTGGCCTGGATCAAGGTCAACGAGCGCGCCAAGGGGCTGGAGGGCCTGCAGTCGCCCATCGTCAAGTTCATGGAGAGCGTCGTCGAGGAACTGCTCGATCGCGTGGGTGCCGAAGATGGCGACATCATCTTCTTCGGTGCCGACAAAACGAGCATCGTCAACGAAGCCATCGGCGCACTGCGTGTCAAGCTGGGCGCTGATCTGGCCATGTATACCCAGCCCTGGGCGCCGCTGTGGGTGGTCGACTTCCCGATGTTCGAAGCCGATGATCAAGGCCGCCTGAGCCCGCTGCACCATCCCTTCACGGCGCCTTCCTGCACGCCGGAAGAGCTCAAGGCCAACCCGGCCGCCGCGCTATCGCGTGCTTACGACATGGTGCTGAACGGTACCGAGCTGGGCGGTGGCTCCATTCGTATCCACGATCAGTCCATGCAGAGCACCGTGTTCGACATTTTGGGGATTGGCCATGAGGAAGCGCAGGAGAAGTTTGGCTTCCTGCTGGATGCCTTGCAGTACGGGGCGCCGCCCCATGGTGGTTTGGCCTTCGGCCTGGACCGCCTGGTCATGCTGATGGTCGGTGCCAAAACCATCCGTGAAGTCATCGCCTTCCCGAAAACGCAAAGCGCGGGCTGCTTGATGACCGATGCCCCCGGCGAAGTCAGCCCAGAGCAGCTCAAGGAGCTGAGCATTCGCCTGCGCCAAAAGGCCAAGGCGGAGACAGCGGGCGAATAGTCTCTTTATTGTTTGCCAGTGGTAGTCAACACCGACGCTCTGCGTCGGTGTTTTGTTATGTGTCACGCTAGGGTCATGCGTTACCAGGAGTCAGTGCATGGAAGGAAATCAGTCCGCAGCAGCCGTGCGGATCATGGGTATCGACCCTGGGTCACGGATTACCGGCTACGGCATCATTGATCTGAAAGGCATGAAGCCTCGCTATGTGGCCAGCGGCTGTATCCGTACCTCTGATGGGGCGCTGGAGCAGCGCTTGGCGCAAATCTATGCGGGACTGAGTGAGGTGATCGGCCTGTATCGGCCTGAAGCGGTGGCGGTAGAGCGTGTGTTCATGGCCAAGAATGCCGACTCGGCGCTAAAGCTGGGGCAAGCCCGCGGCGCCGCGCTGGTATGCCTGGCCAACCATGGACTGAGTATTTCCGAGTATGCGGCTCGACATATCAAGCAGGCCGTCACGGGGCATGGTGGTGCCGAGAAAACACAGGTGCAGCACATGGTGACGACGTTGCTGCAGCTGGCTGCCACGCCTCAAGCCGATGCGGCCGATGCGTTGGCCATTGCCTTGACCCACGCCTTCACGGGAAGCGGGCGAGTGCCAGCCGCGGCCAAACAGGGCAAGCGTCGCTCCACGGGGCGTTGGCGGCTGTAGTCGTTACTGGTCATCTGTACAGAGTCGCTTTATAGTGGCTTACCGTTTTCACTACCCGCGAGCACTCCTATGATTGGTCGGTTAACTGGTTTATTGGTCGAAAAGCATCCGCCCTGGATCGTGGTGGATGTCCATGGCGTAGGCTACGAACTGGAAGCCTCCATGAACACGCTGGTGGCGCTGCCTGCACCTGGCGAAAACGTTTCGTTATACACGCACTTGAGCATTCGCGACGATGCTCATTTGCTGTATGGCTTTGGCCGTGAGCATGAGCGTGCGCTGTTTCGCGCCTTGATCAAGGTCAGCGGTGTAGGCCCCAAACTGGCGCTGGCGATTCTATCGGGCATGGATGAAGACGCCTTCATGCGCTGCGTGCGCGACGATGACAGTAAGGCACTGACCCGTTTGCCGGGCGTGGGCAAGAAGACGGCCGAACGGCTGATCATCGAAATGCGCGATCGCTTTCCCGATTGGGAACAGCGCCATGCCCCTCTGGCCTTGGAGGCGACCAGCGGTCGCCCAGCCCCGCGCGACAGCCTGGCCGATGCCGAAGCAGCGCTGGTCAGCCTTGGTTACAAGCTGACGGAAGCCGCTAAAATGCTGGCCGATGTAGATCCCAATCAATCCACCGAAGCGTTGATCAAGGCGGCGTTGACTCAGCGCATGAGCGGCTAAACAGGCTCCATGTGGTAATCAGCAGCGTGCCGGATGTCGTTGAGCGCCGGCGTTGATCAGACCCAGTAGAAGAGTTGCCATGCTAGAACATGACCGATTGATTGCCGCTGAACCGGAGCATGGGGAAGTGCGCATCGATCACGCCATTCGTCCCAAGCGCCTGCAGGACTACATTGGCCAGCCCCGAGTCCGCGAACAGCTGGAAATCTTTATTGGTGCGGCCAGACTGCGGGAAGAGAGCCTCGACCACACTTTGGTGTTTGGCCCACCAGGCCTGGGCAAAACGACGCTGGCCAATATCATTGCTACTGAAATGGGCGTTGGGCTGAAGTCGACCTCTGGCCCGGTGCTCGAGCGGGCCGGGGATCTGGCGGCGATGCTGACCAACCTGGAACCGGGTGACGTTCTGTTCATCGATGAGATACACCGCCTATCCCCCGTGGTGGAAGAGGTCCTCTATCCCGCCATGGAAGACTTTCAGCTCGACATCATGATTGGTGAAGGGCCTGCGGCGCGCTCCATCAAGCTCGACCTGCCGCGCTTTACCCTGGTGGGGGCGACCACGCGAGCAGGGTTGCTGACCTCGCCGCTGCGCGATCGCTTCGGTATCGTCCAGCGTCTCGAGTTCTACAATCTTGAAGAGCTAACGGAAATCGTCGCTCGTTCGGCACGCCTGCTAGGCGTGGAAACCAGTCGAGAAGGTGCGGTGGAGGTTGCCCGCCGCTCGCGGGGAACGCCTCGCATTGCCAATCGCCTGCTGCGTCGCGTACGTGACTATGCCGAGATCAAGGGCAACGGGGTGGTCGATGTAACGCTCGCCGATGCGGCCCTGAACATGCTTAACGTCGACCATCATGGCCTGGACCATATGGATCGTCGCTTGCTACTGGCCATGATCGACAAGTTCGACGGTGGGCCGGTCGGGGTCGACTCCCTCTCCGCCGCGATTGGCGAGGAGCGGGATACCATCGAGGACGTCATCGAGCCTTATCTGATTCAGCAGGGCCTGATGATGCGTACACCACGGGGGCGGGTCGTGACGCGCCAGGCGTGGCAACACTTCGAGCGGGTGGTGCCCGACAGCGCCATGAGTGCAGAAGGGGAGCGGCGACCATGAGCGATGGTTTTGCCATGCCGGTGCGCGTTTATATCGAAGATACTGACGCGGGCGGTATTGTCTACTACGTTAACTATCTGAAGTTTATGGAACGCGCCCGTAGTGAATGGTTGAGAGAATTGGGCTTGAATCAGCAAACGCTGCTAGACGAAGGGACGCAGCTAGTGGTATACCGCATTGCCTGCCGCTATGCCAAGCCAGCACGTCTCGACGATGCGCTGACCGTAACGGCCACCATGGCCAATCAAGGCCGCTGTCGAATGACATTCGAGCAGCAGGTGTGGCGAGACAAGGAACTCTTGTGCTCCGCCACAGTCGAGATAGCCTGTTTGAGCGCTGATACCTTACGGCCCAAAGCGTGGCCAGTATCGCTCGATCTTTCTGTGTCGGCTCATTAGTCCGCAGGCCGCGATATCTCGTAATGCTAAACCCGGTGAAATGACCACCGCTACCCTGTCGCCATGGCGACACTAATAGATTGAAGAGGGCAACTGTGAACGATAACACCATGTCCATACCCCACTTGATAATGAGTGCCAGCACCGTCGTGCAGCTCGTCATGTTACTGCTGGTGGTGGGGTCGATCCTCTCTTGGGTGGTGATTTTCCAGCGCAGCATGGCATTGCGTCGTGCCAAGCAGGAGTACAATCAATTCGAAGAGTCATTCTGGTCGGGTGTCGACCTCAATGAGCTGTACCGTGAGATCCCCGCCGATGATCCACGTCACGGCGCAGAGCACATCTTCCAATCCGGCTTTCGTGAATTCAACCGCCTGATGTCCAGGACGCGTAACGCGGACACGATCCTCGAAGGCGTCCAGCGCAGCATGCGCGTTGCCTGGTCCCGGGAAGAAGACCGCCTTACCCAGCACCTGGTTTTTCTGGCCACCGTGGCGTCGGTCAGCCCTTATATCGGCCTGTTCGGTACGGTCTGGGGCATCATGGGTTCGTTCCAGTCGCTCTCCATGACCCAGCAAGCCACCCTGGCCACCGTGGCGCCCTGGATTGCCGAAGCCCTGATCGCTACTGCCATGGGCCTTCTGGCAGCGATTCCTGCCGTTATCTTCTATAACCGTCTTTCCAACGAAGCCGCTCGCCTACTGGGCAGGTACGAAAATTTTGCTGAAGAATTCCACGCGATCCTGCATCGCAATTTGCAAGGCCGCGATGGCAAGCCGCAAGCCTGATGCCCGCTAAAGGAGTTCGTTATGCAAGGTTCGTTTAATCGCGGCGGCAAGAAAAAGCCCATGGGGGAGATCAACGTCGTCCCCTTCATCGACGTCATGCTGGTGCTGCTGGTCATTTTCATGATCACGGCCCCCATGTTGACACAAGGGGTGCAGGTGGATTTGCCGCAGGTCTCCTCGGAGCCTATTGAAACTCAGGAAGATAGTGATCCGATCATTATTTCGGTGGATCGTGACGGCGGCTATTTCATTACCCTGGGTGAAGACACCAGCAATGTCTCTCTGGAGCAGATTTCCGAACGCGTCATTGCCATTCTCCAGCGTAGGCCCGGCACACCTGTCATGGTTCGCGGCGACCGCAGCGTGCCTTATGGCCAGGTCGTCATGTTGATGAGCACCCTGCAACGCTCTGGTGTAGCGAACGTTGGGCTGCTCTCAGAGCCGCCGCAAGATGGCTAAGGGCGAGTCACCGATGGCAGTGAAACCACCACGCGACCCCCAGGATGTCGGCTATACATTGCCGACGCTCTTGGCGATTGGCGTGCATCTCATCGTGATTGCGTTCACGCTGATTCGGCTACCCAGCACGCCTGCAGAGCCCGACTCCTCATCGATCGTGCAGGCCACTTTTGTCAGTACGGAAACCTTCACCGATCAGGCGCAGCAAATCACCGAGCAGCAGGCCGCGCTGAACAGTGCGGCCGAGCCTGCCGAGAGCGAACCCGCGCCTGAGTCGCCAAGCCAGGCAGAACAGGCGGCGGAAGCAGAGGCTGCGGCGGCGGCACAACGAGAAGCGGAAGCGGCGGCCCGTGCGGAGCAGCAGGCCCGTGAGCTGGCCGAAGCCCAAGCGGAGGCGGAGGCAGAGGCCCAACGACGCGAACAGGAAGCTCAGCGGGCAGCAGAAGAGCAGGCCGCTGAGCAGCGCGCCCGAGAAGAAGCAGAAGCTCAACGCCAAGCCGAGGCGGAAGCGCAGCGAGAAGCCGAAGCAGAAGCCCAGCGCCAGCGGGAGGCTGAAGCAGAAGCCCAACGCCAGCGGGAGGCCGAAGCAGAAGCCCAACGCCAGCGGGAGGCTGAAGCAGAAGCCCAACGCCAGCGGGAGGCTGAAGCAGAGGCTCAACGTCAGCGGGAAGCCGAAGCAGAGGCTCAACGCCAACGGGAAGCCGAGGCAGAAGCCCAGCGCCAGCGAGAAGCCGAAGCAGAGGCCCGGCGCCAACGGGAAGCCGAGGAGCGTCGTGCTGCCGAAGCGGCAGAAGCGGCCATGCAGCGCCAGTTGGCGGGTGAAGCCGAAGCGGCCGCCAATGCTCAGCAGGCCCAGCAGGCGGCAAACAGCTTTATTAATATCGTGCGGCGAGCCGTTGAGCAGGCCTGGGTCATTCCGCCGGGAGCAAGTAACTCGATGAGTGCTACCATACAGGTAAGGCTTGGACCATCGGGCGAACTGCTAGCCACATCGGTGGTCACTTCAAGTGGTGACAGTGCCTTTGACCGGTCGGCGATGCAGGCGGTCGAACATGCAGCACCGTTTGGCGAGTTACGCGACTTGCCAGCGGATCAGCAGCGCAATTTACGTCAATTTAATCTGCGATTTACCCCGGGGGATGTTCGCTGATGCAAACGTTGAGCAAAGTGTGGCTTTTTTGCGTACTGCTATTGATCAGCAGTGTGGCAAGCGCAAACCTGACCATTGAAATAACCCGTGGCAGTGACCGTGCGCTGCCCATTGGTGTGGTTCCGTTCGAGGGTGGCGAAGGCTTGCCCGAGGACGTGGCTCAGATCATTCAGGACAACCTTGAGCGCAGCGGCTTCTTTTCACCGCTGGACCGTGGTGCCATGTTCGAGCGCCCCAGCCAGGCCAGCGACGTTCAGTTCGGTACCTGGCGTTCACTGGATGTTCGCTATCTGGTGGTAGGCCGGGCGCGCCAATCGGGCAGCGGCTATGAGCTGCAGTTCGACCTGATGGATATCAGCGGTCAACGGTCAATTCTTCGCGAAACCGTCACCGCCAACAGTAATGATCTGCGTGGGGCGGCGCACTATATCAGCGATGAGATCTTCGAAGCGATCACCGATATTCGTGGTGCATTCTCCACGCGTATTGCCTACGTAACGGCGCAGGGCGTGGGCGATAACATGCAGTTCGGCCTGTACGTGGCCGATGCCGATGGTCGCAGAAGCCAGCAAGTGTTGACCTCTGACCAGCCGATCATGTCGCCGGCATGGTCCCCGGATGGCCGCAAGTTGGCGTATGTCTCCTTCGAATCTGGCAAGGCGGCCATTTACATTCAGGACGTGGCCACCGGCCAACGTGTCCAGGCGACGTCGTTCGACGGGATCAATGGCGCGCCAACCTGGTCACCTGATGGTCGTCGCATTGCCATGTCGCTCTCCAAGGATGGTCAACCGGAAATCTACATTCTGGATGTGGCCAACCGCTCCGTTGAGCGTGTCACCCAAAGCAACAGTATCGACACCGAGCCCGCATGGTCACCCGATGGCCGCAGCCTGATTTTCACTTCTGACCGCAGCGGTGGACCGCAAATTTATCAATATTCGCTGGGCAGTGGAGAAACTAATCGCATTACGTTCACAGGTAACTATAATGCCCGTGCCCGCTTCTCTCCCGATGGTGAAGAGATCTTCTTCATCCATCGTTCGAGCCGGGGATATCAGGTTGCCAAGCAGGATCTTGGGGGTGGTCGCTTAGTGGTGTTGAGCGAATCAACAAGAGATGAATCTCCTAGTGTTGCACCGAACGGTACCATGGTAATCTTCGCTACCCAGCAGGGTGGTGCGGGTGTGCTCAGTGCCGTGTCAGCCGATGGCCGTTCATCGTTCCGTCTGCCAGCAGCACAAGGCGAAGTACGTGACCCTGCATGGTCACCTTTCTTAAATTAATGAATGAACAGCACTAATCTCTGTTTTCAGGCAAGGAGTCTGATTATGCAACTTAAGCCGTTGGCTCGCTCATTGGCAGTAGCGTTATCTATCGTGGTTATCGCTGGCTGTTCCAGCACCGGCGGATCCCAGGACGGAGACGCTTACGGCAGCCAGACTGGCAGCAGCGTGGGCACGGGCACCTCGGGTGCAGGTGCGGGTGGTCAGTATGGCTCTACTACTGGCTCGGGCGCGGGTGCTGGCCAGCAAGCTGACTCGCGTATTCCTGAAGTGCGTACCATCTATTTCGACTTCGACCGCGATACCATCAAGAGCGAGTACGAGTCGGTCGTCATGGCCCACGCTCGCTACCTGCGTGCCAACCCGAACGCGCGCGTCGTTCTGCATGGTCATACCGACGAGCGAGGTACACGTGAATACAACATGGCCCTCGGCGAGCGTCGTGCCGGAGCCGTGCAGCGCTTCCTGAACATTCAGGGCGTTTCTCCTTCACAGATGAGCGTTGTCAGCTACGGTGAAGAGCGTCCGGCGGTAAGCGGTCAGAGCGAAAGCGCTTACTCTCAGAACCGTCGCGTAGTCTTCAACTACTGATAGCGTTGGCGTGCCTGTTATCAGGCACGCCAATGGCCCTTCGGAGCTATCAATGAATCACAGTCTCAAACGCTATTTTGAGAGGCTGTGCGGTGCGGGAGCCCTGGTGCTCCCGCTGTCCGTATTGCCCTTATCCCTGCTCTCTGCTTCAGCCGTTGCCCAACAGCCGCTGGTGCAAGACCTCTCTTCCGGTTCCTCGGGTTTCTACCAGCAGACGCAGCGTCAGGAAGCGTCGGGTGGCAATCTGGTGCTGTTCAATCAGGTGCAAGAGCACCAGCAGGAAATCCAGCAGTTGCGAGGCCAGATCGAAGAGCTGCGCCACCAGTTGGAACAGCTGCGTAGGCAGTCTCAGCAGCAGTATCTGGATATCGAAGACCGCCTGATGAGTAGCGGCCCCAGCCAGATTGAGCAGTCCACGCCTCAGGTCGAGCCCGAGGCCGCCGAGCAGGTCGCCCAGGCTCCCTCTGCTCGCAACGTCAGTGACGACGCTCAGGCCGATTATCAGGCCGCCTTTGCTCACGTGCAGGCGCGCCAGTTCGGCGATGCCATTGCGGCTTTCGAAGCGTTCGTGGCCGACCACCCGGACAGCAGTCTGACCGCCAACGGCCACTACTGGTTGGGCGAGTTGTACGCGGCGGAAGGTGAGTTGGACGCGGCAGATCAAGCCTTTACACGTGTCATCGAGCACTACAGTGGCAGCTCCAAAGTGCCTGATGCGCTTTACAAGCTGGGACTGGTCAAGGCGCGCAAAGGGGAAGCGGCACGCAGTCGTGAGCTGTTGGAGCAAGTGCGTGACGACTACCCGCAAAGCAGTGCTGCTGGCCTTGCCAATGATTTTCTCCGTCAATCAGCCGGTTAATCGGCTTTCTTGGATCAAGGAATCCTCATGAACTGCAAAGTCGACTATCAACCAGCGCCTGGCTTGCTTGAAAACCGCGTCGTGTTGGTAACCGGTGCGGGCGATGGCATAGGGCGCGTTGCAGCGCTTGAGTATGCCAAACATGGGGCAACCGTGATTTTGCTTGGTCGTACCATTGCCAAGCTGGAGCGCGTTTACGATGAAATCGAAGCGCAAGGTGGCCCGCAGCCGGCCATTTTTCCGCTGAACTTCGAAGGCGCTACGTTAAAAGACTTCCACGACATGGCCGAGACGTTGAACAACGAGTTCGGCCGGCTGGATGGCTTATTGCACAATGCAGGGCTGTTGGGCCGTATCACCCCCTTCGACCAGTACAATCCCGAGCTGTGGGAACAGGTCATGCAGGTGAACATCAACGGCCCCATCTGGATGACCCAGGCGCTGTTGCCGCTGCTACAGGCGTCTGATGATGCGTCGGTGATCTTTACTTCCTCCAGCGTTGGACGTAAAGGCCGTGCTTACTGGGGCGCCTACTCAGTCTCCAAGTTTGCCACCGAAGGGTTCATGGAGGTGCTGGCAGACGAGCTCGAGAATCAGCCGCACGTGCGGGTGAATACGCTCAACCCTGGTGCCACTCGGACTCAGATGCGGCGTTCGGCCTATCCAGGCGAAGACCCGCTAACGTTGCGCACGCCGGAAGAGATCATGCCAACTTACCTATGGCTCATGGGCCCAGACAGCAAAGGGGTCAGCGGCCAGAAGTGGGATGCCCAGCCGCCGCGCAGCTGAGTCGTCGGCAGGAGATAGGAAACACGCCAACGGCCCCATGGGCCGTTGGGTAGATTACGGGGAGCGGTGGTCGTTTAGTGCGGCCACCAGCTCCTCGCACGTCGCAAACCAGACATCGGCAGGCCACTGCTGGTAGTCGTCCTCTTCGCTGATGTAGCCATAGCCCACCGCAACGGCCAGCATGCCAGCAGCACGTGCGGCCTGCATGTCCCTGACATGATCGCCAATGTACCAGCACCGCTCAGGCGCGACTCCCAGCTGTCTGGCGGCCTCCCACAAGGGTTCCGGCGCAGGCTTCTTGACGCTCAAGTCATCGGCACACAGCAGTGTGCCGGGGGTAAGGGCCAAGGCATCCAACAGCGGAACGGTATAACGCCGTGGCTTGTTGGTAACGATCCCCCAAGGGCGAGCGCTTTCCTGCCAGGCATGCAGCCACACGTCCAGCGGCGAAAACAGGCGGCTGTGTACGGCCACTTTTTGCTCGTAGGCATTGAGTAGAAAGTCGCGCGCCTGCTCATGCTCGTCACTGCCATTTTCGAGGCCCAGAGCCAGGGTGACCAGCGCGCTGCCACCGTTGGAGACCTGTCCGCGAATCTGTTCGAAGGGCAGGGCCGCGAGGCCATGATGGGCTCTCAAGGCATTAGTGGCGGCGGCCAGGTCCGGCGCTGTGTCCACCAGCGTGCCATCCAGATCGAAGATAACGGCATGGGGGGCTGAACGGCACATCTATTCGCTCACCTTGCGGCAGTGCATCATATAGTTGACCGATACGTCGTGGGCCACCAGGCGGTAGTGGCGTGTCAGCGGGCTATAGGTCAAGCCGCTCTGCTCACGCACTTCCAGCGAGGCGCTACGCGCCCAGTGGGCCATTTCAGACGGGCGAATGAATTTTGCGTAATCGTGGGTGCCGCGGGGAAGCAGCTTGAGCAGATATTCGGCACCGACGATAGCGAAGGCGTAGGATTTGGGCGTGCGATTCAGCGTAGAGAAGAAAACGTGGCCGCCTGGCCGCACCAGTTGGCTACAGGCATGAATGATCGAAGCCGGATCAGGCACGTGCTCCAGCATTTCCATGCAGGTGACCACATCGAACGTCCCCGGCTGTTGGACGGCCAGGGCTTCGACGCTGATGTGTTGGTAGTCGATCTCGACGCCGCTCTCCTCGGCGTGCAACCGGGCCACCCCCAGTGGGGCCTTGCCCATGTCGATGCCGGTCACGCGGGCGCCTCGGTGGGCCATGGCTTCGCTCAGAATGCCCCCACCACAGCCCACGTCCAACACCTGTTTGCCTGCCAGGCCAGAACGGGCATCAATGAAGTCCAGCCGTAACGGGTTGATGTCATGCAGTGGCTTGAACTCACTGTGAGGGTCCCACCAGCGGCTGGCAAGTGCTTCAAATTTGGCAACTTCTGCCGCATCAACGTTGCCCTGTAGGCGGTCAGTGGTGCTATCCTGAAGAGTCGATGGCATGGTATGGCTCCCTGAGCAAGTCGGCAATAAAGCGGGGAGGGCAATGCCTTGCCCATCACCCCTCTATCGTTGAGTATGGACGTATTCTAACCACTCCCGGAGCGGAACGCATGAAAAGGAGCAAGGCATGATGCCCAACCCCCTATTTTATCGACGGTTGTTTGCCATGGAGAGCCTTTGAATGCGGGTATTACTGCACGGCAGTGAACTGAGTGCTGCCACGGCGGCTGCCGCACTCGCTTGGGTAGGACACCAGGTGGACTGGCTGTTGCATGAAAACATGCCATGGTTATCGTTGGCCCAGGTCGACTGGCTGCGCCGCGAGCCTTCGCTCATGGCGCAGTTGGAACAGGCCCTGGCGTCGGGCCAACTGCGTGTCATCGAAACACTTGACACATCTCATACCCCCGATGTGGTCTGGTTGGCACTGTCTCCCAGCCAGCGTGATTCTGCGCGCCAACTGCTCAGTAGCCCGCTGTTTGCCGGTTATCATGGGGGAGTGCTGATCAATAACTCGACCTTCCCTGTGGGTGAAACGGAGCGCCTGCATGCGCTAATGGGCCGTCAACATAGCCGTGTGGCACTGCCTGATACCCTGGAGGAGGGGCGGGCGTGGGCCGCTTTTACACGGCCGATGCGTTGGTTGCTGGGCTGTGACGATGCCCACGGTGAGCAGGTCACCCGTGAGCTATTGCGCGCCTTCAACCGCCGTAGTGAAGTGTTCCAGCGCATGCCCTGTCGAGCGGCTGAACTGACCAAACTGGCGATCAATGGTATGTTGGCGACACGTATCAGCTACATGAACGAAATTGCTGGCCTGGCGGATACGCTAGGCGTGGATGTGGAGCATGTGCGACAGGGGATGGGGGCGGATAGCCGGATCGGTTTCGAGTATCTTTATCCTGGCTGTGGCTTTGGTGGGCCCAATTTTTCCCGTGACCTGATGGGGCTGGCCGATATTCAATCGGCGCATGGTCGTTACTCCGCTTTGCTGGAGCAGGTCATGGATATCAACGAGCAGAAAAAAGAGACCCTGTTCAGAAAGCTATGGACGTTTTTCGACGGCAACCTGGCGGGTAAAACGATTGCCGTGTGGGGGGCCGCCTTCAAGCCGGGAACGGCACGCATCGACCACGCCCCGGTACTCACGCTGTTAGAGGCCCTGTGGGCGCAGGGCGTGACGGTCAAGCTGCATGACCCTGCCGCGTTGCCAGCTTTGCATGAAGTAGTGGGCCAGCGGGATGATCTGATCCCTGTTCAGGGAGACCCTTACCTTGCGTGCCAAGGGGCAGATGCCTTGATGCTGGTGACTGAATGGAAGACTTACTGGAACCCGGATTGGCATCGCCTGGCGACGCTACTGGGAGAAAAGCTGGTACTGGATGGCCGCAATATCTACGACCCTGCTTTTGTCGCCAGCTGTGGCCTACACTACCGGGGAATTGGACGCCGCGCCGACCCGATATTGCCCTAAGGAAAAACCATGTCTGACGCCATCTCATCACCTCGTATCGTGCCGGATGTCGACCAGAGCTTTACTGCTCAGCACTTGCGACATCGCAAGGGGCCCAGGCTCTGGCCTTTATGGTTTTTCTTGATGTTGCTCTTCCTGGCCCTGGCCGGGGCGTCGGTGTTGCTGTGGTACGAGCGCGAAGAGCTACTCCGCCAGGTTAGTCGTGTCAGTGGCGAAGTCTCTAATCTGCATGCGCGATTGGACTCGGGTGACACTGATGCGCAGGATGAGATAACCTTTGTACAAGCTCAGATGGCCACGCTTTTCCAGGAGCAAGAGCAGCTTGCCATCGCGCTCACCACCACTCGTGAAGAGCTGTATGGGCTACTTACGGACCATGAGGCCAGCGCTTCCAGCGATGCGCTGGATTCTGTGTCGCAGCAGTTCGAACGCCTGCAGGAGCAAGCTGCCATGCGAGACAGTCAGCTTGCTGCGATTCGTGCGTCGCTGAATGCGCTGGAACAGGTAGGAACTTCCGGTAGACAAAATTTGCTGGAAGAGGTCTCTTACCTGGAACAGACCTTTGGCCAACGACTCGAGGAACTGGAACGGCAATTGGCCAGTGAGCAAGCCGCACTGGCAGAGCAGCAGCAGTGGCGTGTTACCATGGAGCAGCAGTTGGGCCAGCTGTCTGAAGCGCTGGAGGATGATACCTCTGCCACGTTTGCCAGCCAGTCCGAGCTGGCGTCACTGGAGGCCGAGTGGTCGCAGCGGTTGGCCACCCTCGAAAGCGATGTGCGGCAAGTGCGTCAAGCCCAGCTGGCCTTCAGCGCACAAATGGAGATGCTGCGTAACTAGCATGCCGCAAGCCGATAATTTGGGGTTAGGGATAAAAGCGTATGGGAAGACAACGGCGATGGTCCGGCATGGCGCGCGTGGTTTGCGCACTACCGCTATGGGCGGCTTCGGTATCGGTATGGGGGCTCGAGGCCAATATTAGCGGCGTCAACCAGCAGGTGCGCAACAATATCAGTGCTTACCTCGAAAATATCGATGCAGAGCAGTACACCGATGTACGCTTGGAGGGGGAAATTCGTCAGCGCACCCAGGAAGCCATGCGGGTGTATGGCTATTACCAGCCCGAGGTGCGTGTCTCTCTCGAAGAGACGCCGGTCGCCGTGCGTATCGAGCCGGGGCCACGCGTTACCATTGAAGTCCTGGAGATCAACGTCACTGGCGATGCGGCAGACGATCCGCCTTTTCAGGAAGCCCTGGACGATTTTCCCCTCAACGTCGGCGACCCTTTGCGCCACGCGCCCTGGGATCGATTGCGCAATCAGTTTTCCGGGCTGGCCATCGAGCGCGGCTATTTCGACTGGGGGTTTTCGGACCGGCGTATGGAAGTGCGCCCCTACCTGGAAAGCGCGAGGCTCTACATGGGCTTCGATAGTGGGCCTCGCTATCAGTTCGGTAACACGCTCATCACCGGAAGCCATATCGAGCCTGACCGTCTTCGGCAGATGCAGACGTTCGAAGCAGGCGACCCCTACCTTGCCGAGTCCCTGGCACTCTACAATCAGCGGCTGGCTGAAACCGGTTGGTTCAGCTCGGTCTCCGTGCGTCCCCGCCTGGAAACCGCCCATGAATTGATCATAGCGCCCCCCAGCGGGGGAGATCCCTGGTGGAGCGAAGTCGCTGCCACTCAGCCAGAGCGGCCACGGATTAGCAGTGCGGCGCTGACCAGCGCATTGAGCCTTCATCGTCGCGACGACACGCGTCTTCCCATTGACGTCAATGTTGAACCCGCCGACCGCCACCAGTATGAGGTGGGGATAGGCTTTGCCACCGATGTAGGCCCCAGGCTGCGCTTTGGCTGGCGTCAGCCGTGGATCAATCAGCTAGGGCATAGCCTGGATCATAATCTTTACCTGTCGGCGCCCGAGCAGCGCTTCACCGGGGTGTATAACATCCCCCTTGAAGACCCGATCCGGGACAACTATCGCCTCCAGTACGGCGTGCGCAATATCGATGACAGCGATACCCGCTCACTGCAAGGCACGGTCGAGATAGCGCGGCGCTGGGAGTTCGAGAACCGCTGGGTGCAAACGCTGTACTTCAGAACTACCTACGAGGACTTTACCCAGGGTGGCCAGGCCGACCAGGTGTGGATCTTCTATCCCGGCATCCAGTGGTCGCGTACGCGCACTCGCCCACAGCGATTCCCCGTCTGGGGAGACCGTCAGCAGCTGTCGTTGGAATACTCCGATAGTACCTGGGGCTCGGATGCCGACTTTGCCCGACTCACCGGCGACACCGAATGGATACGCATGCTGGGCAGCGACAACCGCTTCGTGGCGCGCCTGAGCGTTGGCGCCATCGAAACCGACGATTTCGATAAACTACCGCCATCATTGCGCTTTTTTGCCGGTGGGGATCGCAGTGTACGCGGGTACTCCTACGAAAGCCTCTCGCCGCGTAACGAGCAGGGTCGTTTGCGCGGTGGCCAGCAAATGCTGACCTCCACGCTGGAGTATCAGCGCCGCGTGACGGGCGACTGGTGGGGCGCTGCCTTCGTCGACAGCGGTGATGCATTCGATAACTGGGGCCCCGAAGATCTGAAGACCGGGGCGGGGGTAGGTGTGCGTTGGGTATCGCCGGTGGGCCCAATACGCTTCGACGTGGCGCACCCGTTCGACAACGACGATGACTACCGCGTGCACTTTTCGATCGGACCAGAATTCTAGGAGAGCTCTTTGGCCAAGGTTGATGTAACGACACCCCCAAACCGCGAGATGCTCTCTAGTCGGCGTCGCCTATGGCTGACGCTGTGGAGTCTGCTGCGTTTGATGATTCTGTTGCCCCTTTGGGTGCTGGGCCTGGCCGCCCTGTTGCTGGGTGTGGCGCTGTCCCCCTGGGGCACGGCACAGCTGTTCTCACAAGGTGAACAGCGCGGCTGGTTCAGCTATGAACAGCAGGAAGGGGCGCTGCTGGAGAGCTTTCGGCTTCAGGGCTTTCACTTGGCCATGGGCGGCACGCAGGTGACCCTGGATGAGGTGGAGCTTGCCTGGGCCGACGATTGTCTGCTGTCAGGTAGGCTGTGCCTGGAAAGATTGCACCTCTCGGGCGCCGATATCCGCTTGTCTGCCAGCGATGCACCTGAAGAGCCCGACAGCGAATCCACGCCCCTTTCGCGTATTCACCTGCCATTCCCTATCGAGCTGCGTGATATCGATCTCAGTGACGTTCAACTGCACCTGGCCGATGGCACCCATGTGGCCTGGGAGCGCTTTACCACCTCCCTCTCTGGCGCACGGCAGCAGGTCATCATCGAGCCGACGCGCCTTGAACGCCTGGCCGTTCATCTGCCGCTTTCACCGGGTGGGCAGCTCACAGAGGATATCGACACGCCGCTCACCGCCGTCGGTATCGATAGTGCCATCCAAGTGAATCAGCCCCACGATGAGGAGCCAATAGCGGGTTCCCCGGCACCGCGTGAACGACTGTCGCTGCCAGCCATTGAGCTACCCATCGATGTGGCGATCACGTCGCTGTTGGTCACCGATGTCAGCGTGGCAGGTGCGTTCACCTATGACGTGGAGCGAGTACTGCTGGCCGGACATGCTGAGCGTGACAACGTGGTGCTTTCTACGCTTGAGGTGGATACCCGGGATGCCACGGCGCGGTTGATGGCGGATGTGACGCTGGCAGACGATTACCCGTTGGAAGCCGAGCTGCACAGCGTGCTTCTGCTGCCGGAACTCTTCCCGGCCTTGAGCGGAGAAACGCTGACGCTTCGGCTTTCTGGCTCGCTGGCGGATCTGTCGGCGGAGCTGGATGTGTCGGGGCAGATCAACGCGACCCTGGCGGCCGACGTCGATGTCCTGGCGCCTGATGTGCCCTTTACCGCGAGGCTGCAGAGCGAACGCGTCGAGTGGCCGCTGGAAAGCATGGAGCGTGATCCCGGCACCACCTACGTGGCACAAGATGTGGATTTGACCGTCAACGGTAGCCTGGACGCCTACGCCGTGCGGCTGCTGGTCGACGCGCAGGCGCCTCAGGTGCCGGATACGTCGATAGACCTGACCGGCGATGGTGACATGACCTCCTTCCGCTGGGCGCCCCTCAACCTGCGTATCGAAGAGAGCCGCTTGACCAGCGAAGGACAAGTGAACTGGGCCGACGCGCTGCGCATCGATGCCAGTGTGCAATTGAGCAGTGTCGACCCCTCGCTATTCGTCGACCAGTTGGAAGGCAACCTGAATGGGCGCCTGACTGCCAACGTTCAGCAGCAGGGAGAGCGTTGGGACATTGCGCTCCCTGAGCTGGCCATCGACGGTGAGTTGCAAGAGTATCCTCTGACGCTGGAGGCCGCGCTGGAGGCCAACAGCGATTTGGAAGTCGCTATCGAACGACTGCTGTTCACGCAGGGGAACAACCGCCTGACGGCTTCCGGCCAGGTGAGTGAACAAGCCATGTCGCTGCAGGCGGATATCGCGCTCACCGAACTGCAAACGCTGCACCCGGAGCTGGCCGGTCGCCTCAGCGGCGACCTCCGCGCTACCGGGAGCTTTAGTGCCCCCGAGTTGGTCGCACGCTTGACCGGCAATCAACTGAGGTTTGCCGAAAACCGTATTGAAACCCTTGGCCTGGTGGCCAATGTTCAGGGGGTCGATGATCCGGTTCTGCGTGTCGAACTCGATGCCCAAAGTGTCAATGCCGGTGGGCAGGCGCTATCCAGCCTGGCCGTCAATCTGAGCGGGCGCTTGTCTCAACACACTCTGAGCGTCAATGTCGACGGTGCGCCAGGCAATGTGCTCAGCGCTGCCTCGTTGGCTTTGGATGGCCGCTTCAATCAGGCTACGGAGCAGTATCAAGCCCGGCTGATGCCGCTGGAGCTGGACAGCGAGGCGGGCAGTATTCGCCTCGAAGCGCCGCTGGATATCGGCTACAACCTGGCCAATGGCCAGGCGAGACTGTCGCCATTCTGCTTGCGGCGACTGGAAGGCGGCCTGGTCTGTTCGGATGAGCCCATGACGGCATCGGCAGAGCAGGGGCAAGCCAGCCTGCGAGTCAGCGAAGTCCCCATGGAGATGCTCGAACCTTTCTTGCCCGAAGAGTGGAGCTTCGAAGGTGCCACGACCGCTGAGCTGGCGGCCAACTGGCGTCAGGGAGGCGCGCGCTGGCAAGCCAACGTGCAAGTACTCAGTGAGCTGGCGATCACCGCCATCAACGATTACGGCCAGCCGGTGGCCCTGCCGGTGTTGAGCCTGGATACCCAAATCGAGGCCAATCAATCACAGGCCGATGCCAACCTGCTGCTCTCGCTGTCCGAAGCCGGAGAAATAACCCTCGATCTTTCCGTCAACGACCCCTTGGGTCAAGGAGCCTTGGCAGGCGAACTGCGTGCCAACAATGTCTCCCTGGAACCCTATCGTCCGATGATGCTGGGCATGGACCGCCTCGAGGGGGCGCTGAACGGCAGCGTCCAAATTGGTGGCAGCACACAGCAGCCCGACCTGCAGGGGCAACTCGCCTTGCGTGGCCTGCGAGTACATGGCCCGGACATCCCGGTGGACGTTCAGGACGGTGAATTCGGCATTACCTTCGACGGCGAGCAGGGGGATATCGACGGCTTCGTAGCCGCCGAAAGAGGCCGGTTGAACATCAGCGGCGAAGCTTATTGGCCAGCCAGCGATGCTTGGCGGATCGGGATAGATCTCAATGCCACTCAGGAGCCCCTGCTGGTGGTACTGCCCCAGTTCGGCCGCATGGAAGCCGCACCAGACATTCGTGTACGCATTACTCCAGAGCGTTTGCAGGTCAGGGGCAATGTCGACTTGCCCTGGGCGCGGCTGGAAATAGGCGATCTGCCCTCGTCGGCCACCTCGCCCAGCCCCGATGAGATCATCATTACCGAGCGTGATGATCGAGAAGCCGAACAGGCGCGCCAGCGCGCCATCGCAGCGGGCGAAGACCCCAGCGCTGCTGAAGAACTGACGGCCACGGGAATGGCCATCGATGTCCTGATTACCTTGACCCTGGGTCGCGACATGCAGATTTCCGCCTACGGCCTCGAGTCTGGTTTAGGGGGTAGCCTGGAAATACGCCAGGAGAGCGGGGTGCTGCAGCTGTTTGGTGACGTAAACCTGGTGGATGGCCGCTTCCAGGCCTTTGGGCAGGACTTGCTGATTCGGCGTGGCCAACTGCTGTTCAGCGGTCCGCCCGGCTTGCCAGTGCTGGATTTCGAAGCGATTCGTAATCCGGACATTACCGAAGACGAAGTCATTGCCGGGCTGCGGGTCTCGGGCAACGCCGAAGAGCCGAACGTCATGATCTTTTCCGAACCCTCCATGGACGAGACCCGCGCGCTTTCGTATCTGTTACGTGGTCGTGCCCCTGACGCTTCGGGTGGCGGCATCGATAGTGCCCTGACCACGGCACTGATCGGCATGTCATTGGGTCGTACCGGAGGGGCCGTCGGCTCGCTGGGACAAGCCTTCGGGATCGATGACCTGACGCTGGATACCACCGGTGCGGGCGATGAAAGTCAGGTGGCGGTAAGTGGCCAGCTGACCGATGACTTGCGCATCAGCTACGGGGTGGGCATTTTCTCGCCCATCGCTGAGCTGACGCTGCGCTACACCCTGTGGCGGAACTTGTACCTCCAGGCGGTGTCTGGTGCGAATCAAGCGGTTGACCTGATTTACACCTTTACCCGCTCGGGCGATCCTTACGTCTATCCGCAGCAATAGGAGAACATCGATGTCGTTTTTTACATCTCGCCAGACGGCACCCGAAGGCCGCAGCACGCCTATCGAGACCAGTGAGGTGCATACCGTGACAGGGGCGTCGCTGCATCCGCCATTTCCGGCTGGCTGCGAGGAAATCGTGCTGGGGATGGGCTGCTTCTGGGGCGTGGAGCGCCTTTTCTGGCGTCAGCCCGGTGTGGTCGTCACAGCTGCCGGTTATGCGGGCGGTACCACTCCCAACCCTACTTATCAGGAGACCTGTACCGGGCTTACCGGGCACACGGAAGTCGTGCGGGTCGTTTATGATCCGAGTGTGATTGGTCTGGAAAAGCTGCTGCAGATTTTCTGGGAAGAGCACGACCCTACTCAGGGAGACCGTCAGGGCAACGATATCGGCAGCCAGTACCGTTCAGCGATCTTCACCACCACGGCGCAGCAGTTGGCGCGTGCCCAGCAGAGTGCCGCTGAGTTTCAACAAGCGCTGGAAGCGGCGGGCAAAGGGCGTATCACCACGGAAATCAAACCGCTGGACACGTTCTACTATGCCGAGGCGTACCACCAGCAGTACCTCGATAAAAATCCCGGTGGCTATTGCGGGTTGAAGGGCACGGGCGTGACCTGTGCGATTGGCTAACAACGATGACCGTTTGAACAGGATAACAACGATGTGGCGACGTGGACGTGACTATCCATGGCTGATTAACATGGCGGGGTGTGCGCTGTTGACGCTGGGGTCGACGACTCAGGCCAGCACGCCGGACATGCCGACAACGGTAGAAGATACGCCGTTTGCCAGTGAACGAGAAGCCGTGATATGGCGCCAGGATGAGTTGAAAGACCTGGAGCGGCTGCTGCGCCAGCTGCGTTTCGACCTGGTCAATAATCGGGATGCTCGTGGTGCCGAGCCGCGGCTGGAAGCGCTGCAGCAAAAGGCCACTCAAGCACATTTTTTGCCTGCCTTCATCGAAGGCACCCATGGGCGTGGTTCCGATGCTCGGCCGGAAATATGGCAGGAGTGGGAAGACTTCTCGGCGGGTTTCGTTGACCTGGAAGAAAAAGTAGCCGACCTGGTGGAGGCCGCACAGCAGGAGGATTACCGTGCCGCTACGCGGGCCTTTTCGGACGTGAGTCTCAGCTGCCGGAGCTGCCACCGCGCTTATCGCTACAACTAGCGCGATGGCCTATGCTCAATCGCCCGGCTGAACGCGGTCGATACGGTAGAGGGTCTCGACCTGTTCGAGCCCACTGATGGTGCAATCGAGGTCCTTCACTCGGCCATCGTCCAGGCCATATACCCAACCATGCACCGAGATCTTCTGGCCACGCTGCCAGGCGCGCTGGAGGATCTTGGTGCGACACAGGCTGTTCACTTGCGCCTGTACGTTGAGTTCACACATTCGATCGATTTGCGCGTCGAGAGGCAGGGCTTCCAGCGTTTGGCGGTGCTGGTTGTACTGCTCACGCACCGAGTGCAGCCAGTAGTCCACGACGCCGCACTCGCCTCCGGTGACGGCGGCCTTGATGCCCCCGCAGCCGTAGTGGCCAACGATCATGATATGACTGACCTTGAGGACGTCGACCGCATACTGCACCACCGACAGGGCGTTCATGTCGGTATGGTGCAGCAGATTCGCGACGTTGCGGTGAACGAACACTTCGCCAGGCGGCAACGCGATGATCTGATTGGCCGGTACGCGGCTATCGGAGCAGCCAATCCACAAGTAGTCTGGCTTTTGTTGGCTCGAGAGGCGCTTGAAATAATCAGGGTCTTCCTGACACATCCGCTCGGCCCAGGCGCGGTTGTTTTCCAGCAGCGTGGCAATTTTATCGGACAATTGAGTCTCCCAGGAGCACGAGTTCCATCGTAGAAGCAGCATGCCAATGCTGCCGAGGGCGTACAGAGTAACGAGTTTTATGCGTCTCGTCAGTTCCAGATCAACCGGGGGCTGCCTATCAAGTGCGGCAGCTTCAAGCAAGGAGTAGAAGCAACCATGTCAGAAACGATGTCAGACACCGGGTCAGCCAACACGGCGCATGATTACGATTTACTGGTGATTGGGGCGGGGTCGGGAGGCGTGCGTGCCGCGCGCATGGCTGCGGCGACTGGCGCTCGGGTAGCGGTGGCTGAGGATCGTTACCTGGGTGGCACCTGCGTCAATGTAGGCTGTGTGCCCAAGAAGCTATACTCCTACGCTGCGCATTTTCACGACAGCTTTGACGATGCGGCAGGTTTTGGCTGGCAAATGAGTGTGCCGCCGACCTTTGACTGGACTACCTTGCGCGACAACAAGACCAGCGAGATCAAGCGCCTCAATGGCATTTACCAGCGTATGCTGGAAGGTGCGGGCGTCACGCTGCTCAATGGCCGTGCACGGTTGGTAGGGCCGCATCAGGTTGTGTTGACCCAAGAGGGTCAGGAAACCACTTACAGTGCCGAGAAGATCCTGCTGGCGACGGGTGGCTGGCCATGGGTGCCCGAGTTCCCGGGCAGCGAACTGGCGCTCACCTCCAATCAGGTATTTGATCTTGAGCGCTTCCCTGAGCGTTTCCTGGTGCTGGGGGGCGGCTATATCGCGGTGGAGTTTGCCAGCATCTTCAATGGACTGGGGAGCGACACCCACCTCATTTATCGCGGTGAGATGTTCCTGAAAGGGTTCGATCAGGAAGTTCGGGAGTTCACCCGCGCGGAAATGGCCAAGAAAGGCGTCAATCTTCATTTTGGTGTCAATATCGCTCGTATCGATACGTTGGAGAGCGGTGCACTCAAGGTCGAGCTGACCAACGGAGACGTATTGGAAGTCGATGCCGTGTTGGCAGCCACGGGTCGGAAAGCCAATACGGCAGGACTAGGGCTCGAGGCGCTGCAGATCGAGCTTGATGCTGACGGCAAGGTGCCGGTAGACGCTCGATTCCAGACCCGCGTGCCCTCCGTTCTGGCGCTGGGAGATTTGACCGCGGGCCCAGAACTGACGCCTGTCGCGCTGGCAGAGGCCATGCAGCTGGTCGACATCCACTTTCATCAGCGGCCCCCGCGGCCACTGGATTACCACACGATACCGACCGCCGTTTTCTGTCATCCCAATATCGGCACGGTAGGGCTCTCCGAAGAAGCCGCCAGAGAGCAGTTCGACGGCATTCGGGTCTATCGCACCGACTTCAAGCCCATGAAGCACACGCTCTCGGGGAGCGATGAGCGTGTATTGATGAAGCTGATCGTCGACGATGCCACTGATGTCGTGGTGGGGGCCCATATGGTAGGCGAAGAAGCGGGGGAGCTGATCCAGGGCATTGCCATTGCCGTGCGCGCAGGGCTGACCAAGGAAGACTTCGATCGTACCGTGGGCATTCACCCCACGGCGGCAGAAGAGTTCGTCACGCTAAGGACTCCCTCACGCTACTGAGCGTCGGCTTGGCCAGAGCCATTAGTGTCAAACAGAGAGGCGAGCGGAAGCTTGCCTCTTTTTTTGTCTCGCGCATACGCGTGGGTGTTCTAGACTCAGTGAATCATGGTCGTGCAGTGGATCCCAGCGCGCCGGGCAGGTGTTTTGATAACCCTAAATTATGGAAAAGCCACGGATAAATAATATGATTTTTGAATTGCTCATAATCAGCTGTTATAATGAAGCTCAAATTCGCTACAGCGAAGCATAACCATGAGTACGCCTATCAAGCCTTTTACGCCCTCTGCTGAACTCGCCAGACCCACCGTGGCCGATGCCGTCGTGGGCCATGCCGAAGCGCCGCTGTTCATTCGCAAGCCCAACGCCGACGACGGTTGGGGCATTTACGAGCTGGTCAAGGCGTGTCCACCGCTAGACGTCAACTCCGCGTATGCCTACCTGCTGTTGGCAACCCAGTTTCGCGATACCTGCGCAGTGGCCACTAGCGAAGAGGGCGAAATCGTTGGTTTCGTCTCAGGTTATGTGAAAGACAATGCACCTGATACCTACTTCCTATGGCAAGTCGCCGTAGGTGAGAAAGCCCGCGGTACAGGGCTTGCACGGCGGCTGGTAGAGGCGATCATGTCGCGCCCTGAACTGGATGACGTGCATCACCTCGAAACCACCATTACGCCAGACAACCAGGCATCCTGGGGGCTATTTCGCCGTTTGGCTGCCCGCTGGCAGGCCCCGCTGAATAGCCGAGAATACTTTTCGACCGAGCAGCTCGGTGGAGAGCACGATCCGGAAAACCTGGTGAGAATCGGCCCGTTTCAAACTGGCAGTCTCTGACAGCTTTCAAGGTTAACGGTTTTCCCGCTTGTGTTGCCCCGGCTGTCACTTTTTGCCGATCAGGCCAACCAGACCCGACTGATAAGGAGGTCGCTTATGCAGACCCAGACGCTCGAACGCATGGAGTCCAATGTTCGTACCTATTCACGTTCTTTTCCTGTCGTTTTCAAGAAGGCGCAGAACGCACGCCTGACCGATGAGAATGGGCGTGAGTACATCGATTTTCTTGCCGGTGCCGGCACGCTTAACTACGGCCACAACAACCCCGATCTGAAGCAGGCGATGATCGACTATCTGGCCACGGATGGTGTCGTACATGGCCTGGACATGTGGACCAGCGCCAAGCGTGACTATCTTGAAACGCTGGAAAACGTAATCCTCAAACCACGGGGTCTGGATTACAAGGTGCATCTGCCTGGGCCTACCGGCACCAACGCAGTGGAAGCGGCCATTCGCCTGGCCCGTGTTGCTAAAGGTCGCCATAACATTGTGACCTTCACCAACGGCTTCCACGGTGTCACCATGGGCGCACTGGCCACCACCGGTAATCGCAAGTTCCGCGAAGCCACCGGTGGCATTCCCACTCAGGGTGCCAGCTTCCTGCCGTTCGATGGCTACATGGGCGAGCACGCCGATACGCTGGATTACTTCGAGAAGCTGCTCAACGACAAGTCGGGTGGTCTCGATGTTCCGGCCGGCGTCATCGTCGAGACCGTGCAGGGGGAGGGCGGTATCAACGTGGCGGGCCTGGAGTGGCTCAAGCGCCTGGAACAGATTTGCCGTGCCCATGACATTCTGCTCATCGTGGACGACATTCAGGCAGGCTGTGGCCGTACCGGCAAATTCTTCAGCTTCGAGCATGCAGGCATCACGCCAGACATCGTGACCAACTCCAAGTCGCTGTCAGGTTTTGGCTTGCCGTTCGCCCACGTATTGATGCGCCCGGAGCTGGACAAGTGGAAGCCAGGCCAATACAACGGTACGTTCCGTGGTTTCAATCTCGCCATGGTGACTGCCACGGCGGCGCTGAAAAAATACTGGTCCAACGATACCTTCGAACGCGACGTTCAGCGTAAAGCGTGTATCGTCGAAGAACGTTTCAAGGCCCTGGCAGCGCTGCTCAGCGAGAACGGCATACCTGCTACAGAGCGCGGTCGTGGCCTGATGCGTGGTATCGATGTGGTCTCGGGTGAGATTGCCGACAAGATCACCAGCACGGCTTTCGAGGAGGGTCTGATCATCGAAACCAGTGGCCAGGATGGCGAAGTGGTCAAATGTCTGTGTCCGCTGACCATTCCGGATGCCGACCTGCTCGAAGCGCTGGATATTCTGGAAGCGTCGGTCAAGAAAGTCATCAACGCTTAATGGAACGGTAGCCGCCTTGGCTGCCACGTTATGGAGTACGCCCATGATCGTTCGTAATATCGAAGAAGCTCGCAAGACCGACCGTCTCGTCACGGCCGAAAACGGCAACTGGGATAGCACGCGCCTGGTATTGGCCAATGACGGCGGCAATTTCTCGTTCCATATCACGCGCATCTTTGAAGGGACCGAGACTCATATTCACTACAAGCACCACTACGAATCCGTCTACTGCATCGAAGGCGAAGGCGAAGTGGAAACCCTGGCGGATGGCAAGATCTGGCCCATCAAGCCGGGCGACATCTACATTCTCGACCAGCACGATGAGCACCTGCTGCGTGCCCACAAGACCATGCACTTGGCCTGTGTGTTCACGCCGCCGATTACCGGTAACGAAGTGCACCGTGAAGATGGATCCTACGCACCCGCTGACGACTGATCGTTGAACGCAGGTGTTTGCGGCCTGGCCTGGTGCCAGGCCGCTTTGCGTCAGTCGTCGGCTGGTGCCAGATTAGTTCGCATAATATATATTATGTTAAATCGGATGGCGCAATCGCTTCATGCACTCGTGAAAAGCCGCCGTGGCGTTGGACAAGCAGATACCCTCTCCTTATCATTCGTGCTCTTATTGTTTAAGGATATCCCTCGTTATGCGCTCAGGTGTTCTATGGCTAATGGCCGGTTTGTCGATGTCACTTGCAGGCTGTGCAGTGACGCAGCCCGAATCGAATGAGCCCCCGCCACTAAGCGAGGCGTCGTTCAACACGCGTATCCTTGAACTCGAGTCCAGCTTGCAGCAACAGTGTCAGGATTCTTCGGCGCTCAATGAACAGCAGCTTGCCCAGCAGCGCGCGCTGACCGCCGACGTGCGCGAAGTGGGAAGCCTCCTGCGCCTGCTGCGTGACGATGTCGCCAATCTCGAAGCACGTGGTGAGGAGCCCGTGATCATTCGTGAAGAGTGTCCGACAGAAGCCATCGAAGACGGCAAGACGCTGCTTGGGCGCAGCGAATGGGTCGGCTTTCCCGGCATCGGTACGTACCTCAAGGCCCGAGTGGATTCTGGTGCCAATACTTCCTCGCTGTCCGCCTCGGACATTACGCGCTTTGAGCGTGACGGTGAAAACTGGGTGCGCTTCAAGCTGGCACTCAATGACGACGATGTGGTCGTAGATCGCGTTCGGGACGAGTGGATCGAGGCGCCCATCCAGCGTCGTGTCAGAATCGTGCAAGCTTCTGGCGAAGAGTCGCGTCCGGTGATCTCGCTGTTGATGACGCTGGGGCCGATCCGCGAGAACGTCGAGTTCACCCTGAATGACCGTACCCATCTGGATTTTCCGGTGCTGCTGGGTCGCCGCTTCATGATGGATATCGCCACCATCGACGTGGCAGAAACCTATCTTCATGAGCGTCCCGAATTTCCAGGCGGTGAGCCTTCTGAGCAGGCGGCTGACGATGAAGCGGCCGATCAAGACGATACCGAAGAGTAATATCACTCCCCTGCCGCTTTACGCTGAAAGGAATCATCATGTCCCGGTTGCCATTTTATTTTATCGTTGGGTTGCTGCTGCTGGCGGGTATTGCCACCAGCGTGCACAGGCATTTGCAGTTCGAAATACCCTGGTTCCCGGGTGAACAGCGGCAAGTGTGGGAAATCGAAGCTGTCATCAATTTCAATGCCCAGAACGGGCCGGTGCAGGTGGACTTCGCGCTGCCTTCGCATCAGGCGGGTTATCGCGTATTGACTGAAAATACGGCCTCTTCCGGCTATGGTCTGGCGTACCAGGCCGATGAGCTGGGTCGTCAGGCGCAGTGGACCATTCGCAACGCAGCCGGTAGTCAGCAGCTCTACTACTCAGTGCAGATGCTGGTATCGCCGGACGCCCGCTCGCCCATTCAAACGCCGCCAGGAATCCCCAGCATTACCCCTTGGGAAAGCCCCTATGACACAGCGGCCAACCAGCTCATCGAGCGCGCCTGGGCACGCAGTGCCAATAACGCGACCTTTGCCCGCGAGCTGATCCTCGATATCACTGGAGATCGTCAGGGGGAAAATGCTCGCTTACTGCTGACCCAGATGCAGCCTTCGGCGCTGATCGTGCGTCTACTCAACCAGGCGGGTGTTCAGGCCCGTGAAGTGAGCGGCCTGCTGCTCGAAGATGGGCGGCGTCGCCAAAACCTGAGTAGCTGGATCCAGGTCTTTGACCAGGCTGCCGAAGAGTGGGCGTTGTTCAACCCCGCCACCGGCGAGCGCGGTCGTCCTGAGAATCTGCTGCTCTGGGAAACCGGCGGACGTGCCGTACTCGAAGTACAGGGCGGTACCAACTCGCGGGTATCATTCTCCATGCTGACCCACAATCAGCCCGCGTCAGCGGCGGTTCGCAACCACTACTCTGATGATACGCTGCTCAACTTCTCGATTCACAGCCTGCCGCTGGAAGAGCAGGCGCTGTTCCAGACGATTCTGCTGATCCCGATTGGCGCGCTGGTGGTGGTCTTCTTGCGCGTGTTGGTGGGCGTGAAAACGTCGGGCACCTTCATGCCCGTACTGATTGCTCTGGCCTTTATCCAGACCACCCTGCTCACCGGTCTGATCGGTTTCCTGTTGATCGTCAGCGTTGGTCTGATCATCCGCAACTATCTTTCCTATCTCAATCTGCTGCTGGTGGCGAGGGTGTCGGCGGTGATTATCACGGTCATCGCGATCATCTCCATCTTTACGGTACTCGCCTACCGGATGGGCCTGAGTGCGGGCCTGACGGTGACCTTCTTCCCGATGATCATTCTGGCCTGGACCATCGAGCGTATGTCGATCCTCTGGGAAGAAGAAGGCCCCAAGCAAGTGTTGATTCAGGGCGGCGGCAGCCTGCTCACGGCGGTGCTGGCTTACCTGGCCATGAACAACCCCTGGGTGCGCCACATCACCTTCAATTTCCTTGGCGTACAGCTGATCCTGATGGCCTTCATTCTGCTGCTGGGTAACTACACCGGCTATCGCCTGCTGGAACTGCGTCGCTTCAAACCCATCACCGATGACGAGAAGCCCTCATGAGTTGGTTCGATAACTGGACCTGGCCGACCAGGCTGAGGGATAAAGGCATCATTGGCATGAACCGGCGCAATATTCGCTATATTGGCCGGTACAATGCGCGCCATCTTTACCCGCTGGTGGATGACAAGCTCAAGACCAAGCTGCTGGCCGAGCAGTACGGCATTACCACGCCCAAACTGATCGGTACCGTGGCCACGCAATTCGGCGTCAAGCACATGAGTGAGATGCTGGCAGGCCACCACGGCTTCGTCATCAAGCCCGCCAAGGGCAGCGGCGGCAAGGGAATCCTGGTGATCGAACGGGTCGAGGATGGCCTGTTCTTCAAGCCCAGTGGGGCTTCCTTGACCATGGAAGATATCGAGCGGCATGTCTCGAACCTGCTCTCTGGGCTCTATTCGCTGGGGGGGTCCCCTGATGTCGCGGTCATCGAAACGCTGATCAACTTCGACGAGAGCCTGCTGGAGTATACCTACGAAGGCGTGCCGGACATTCGCGTCATCGTGTTCAAGGGGTATCCGGTGATGGCCATGATGCGCCTGTCCACGGCGGCATCGGATGGCAAGGCCAACCTCCACCAGGGCGCGGTGGGGGTAGGGCTGAACATCGCCACGGGAGCCGCGCTGCGCGGTGTCCAGTTCGACCGCCCCTGCTTCAGCCACCCGGACACCGGGCATGATCTGGCCAGCCTGGTGGTGCCCCAGTGGGAAACGCTGCTGCACCTGGCGGCGGGCTGCTATGAAATGACTGGGCTGGGGTACCTGGGCACCGACATGGTACTGGATCGGGAGCATGGCCCGATGCTTCTGGAGCTGAACGCGCGTCCCGGTCTGGCCATCCAGATGACCAATGGTGAAGGCCTGCGCCGCCGCCTGGACCTGATCGAACGGCAGCCAGAGAACGTTCCCGTAGCCAAGCGCGTTGCGTTTGCCCAGCATCACTTTGCGCGCCGAAGCGAGCTGGTGGAAACTCCTGACACCTCTTCGGCAACCGCGTAGACTAGGCCCATGATGTTCAACGAGCTGTCCAATGACTGAAGCCAACACGTTACTGCAACAAGCCGAGTCTCAATGCCACACCCGCGGCGTGCGCTTTACCCCTATCCGCCGCCGGGTGCTGGAGCTGATCGCCGAAAATGGTGGCGGTCTGAAAGCCTATGATCTGCTGGATCAGCTTTCTACGGAGCATGCCGCTGCTCGGCCGCCCACGGTGTACAGAGCGCTGGAGTTCCTGATCGACCAGGGCCTGGTGCATCGCATCGAGTCGCAGAACGCATACGTTGCCTGCGCCTGCCCGGAGCATGTCCACGGCTTTCAGCTGTTGATTTGCCGCCAGTGTGGCTATGTGGAAGAGCTTCATCTGGACGAAATCAGCGACCAGCTGGCTGCGCTGGCCAAGCGTCAGGGCTTTCATGTAGAGCGCCAGACCATCGAGCTTCAGGGCTTGTGTCAGGCGTGCCGACCTGCGAGTGATACGTGATGTCCACAGTCAACCAATACGACGGCGACCTGTTCAAGTCGCTGGAGTCCGCCTCCCCTTCAGACACGCTGCCCGATGTGGCGACCATCCTGGCATCGGTGCGCTTCAATTCGGATGGCCTGCTGCCGGCCATAGCACAGCAGCACGACAGCGGCGAAGTGCTCATGATGGCCTGGATGAACCGTGAAGCGCTGGAAGAAACGCTCACTACCCAGCGAGTATGTTACTACTCTCGCTCTCGTCAGGCGCTCTGGCGCAAGGGCGAGACGTCCGGTCAACAGCAGCATCTGAAAAGCGCTGCGCTGGATTGCGATGGCGATACGCTGCTGCTGCAGGTGGACCAGACGGGGCCCGCGTGTCACACCGGCAGGCGCAGCTGCTTTTACGTGGCGGTGGATGCCCACCAGGCCGCCATCACCAGCGAACCACTGATCGACCCCGCCACCCTGTATGGCAAAAAAAGTCCTTGAAGGCACCCTCTTGAAAGCGTTGAAGGCGGTAAAAAACGCGCTGATCAAGGGAGTGTCACTATTGATGGTCGGCCTGGTTCGGCTTTATCAATATACGATCAGTCCGCTCCTGGGCCCCCGCTGTCGCTACTGGCCCAGCTGCTCGTCCTATGCCATCGAGGCCATCCAGGTGCACGGGCCTTTCAAAGGGGGCTGGATGGCACTCAAGCGCATCCTGCGCTGCCACCCCGGCAGCGCGGGGGGTATGGATCCGGTACCTGGCGGCCGCAGCGAGCAGCTCTGCAAGGAAGATGATGGCTGCTGCTCAGGCCCCTCCTCCAAACCTTCAGAGCATTAGCAAATTGCTTATCTAATGCTGCTTAGCCACCTGATAGATGCGCTCCAGCATGGCATGCAGGCCGTTGCTCCGGGTGGGTGACAGGTGCTTGTCCAATCCTAGATCCGCCAGAAAATGCGGTTCCGTCCGCTGGATTTCCTCTGCCGTGCGCTCGCTGTAAATGCGCAGCAGCACCGCGATAAGCCCCGAGACGATGGCAGCGTCGGACTTGGCCTTGAAGATCAAGCGGCCGCCCTGCTCTTCATGGCACATCCACACGTTTGACTGGCAGCCTTGAATCTTGAATTCGTCGGTGATTTTGTCAGCGGGAAACGCCGGGAGCTGCTTCCCCATATCGATGATGTACTGGTAGCGATCCATCCAGTTATCGAACATTTCAAACTCTTCGACCAGCTCTTGTTGGGCGAGCTCGGCACCGGAAGTGGTCATGGTGGTTCCTTTTCAGGGTAAGTGCGTTGAGGGCCAACATTATAACGGCTCAAGGCTGCTCTGGGGGTGCTGTTTTCAAGCGATGCCGCTGCTGCTGCTCATGCCACTCATGGGCTTCGGTGTGCAGGTAGCGGCTGGTGGTGTCCAGTCTTGAGTGGCGGGCATTTTCTGCCAGGTAGCGCAGGCTGACACCCGCCTGGGCTTGATGGGTAATCGAAGTGTGGCGTAGCCAGTGGGGGGTGGCCTTGCGTAGCGCATCGATATACTCCCTCTTGCCCCCTTCTGCTTCAAGGGCCAGGGCCGCATGGCCGAAGGTCTCCTTGATCAAACGATAGAGCTGGTTGTCGCTGATCCCGCGCTGCTTGTCCAGCGCGCGGATCAGCGGACCATGTTCGCTAACACCGGGCAGGCCCCCTAAACCCAGCACCTGGCGCCACTGCTGAAGGCATGCCTGCATGTCCTCAGGCAGCGGTATGCGCGCTTGCTTGCCGCCCTTGCCAATCACATGCCACCACCAGCGCCCTTCACTGACCCGAAAATCGTCCATGGTGGCGTTGGCCATCTCATGGATACGCGGCGCCAATAGGTAGGCAAAGCCGAAAATGAAGCGATGCCGCGCATGTTCATAGCGGCCGCGTGCATCCTCGGGCACGGGGCGTGTATTCAGCCACGTCCATAGCCAGTCCCATAGCGGTCGCTCCAGATAGCGTTCGATACGTTGGGTCTGATTATTGAGGCGGCGCGATTTGTCACGCATCAGCACGAATGGGTTGTGGCCTACCCACCCTGCTTCCACTAGCCAGCCAAACAGCCCTTGCAGGATGACGAGGGTCTGGCGTCGGCTGGCCGGTGACAGCCCGCCGCGAAACGGTCGCCACGCCGGGTGGTGGCGCGGTCTGGAAGGTCCTACCCACATCTCCCTGGGCTGCGGGTTTTCCAGAAATGCCTCGAAGTCCCGCAGCGTTTCACGGTTCACCTCCCTTAGCCCGCGCCCCTGACTGCCCAACCAGAGCAACAGCCGCTCCGCTTCACGGCGATAGCTCTTCAGGGTTTGCGGGCTGTCCTGGTACTCCGCCAGCCATTGCGCAACGGCCTGATAGTCGGTGTCGGCCGCCACATGGGGCGTTGCTGAATCGGTGGTTGTTAGTCTGCTCCCAATATCGGGAAACACGTCGCCACTGCCCTTCCGCTCGGCCATCTCCAGCCCGTTGGCGAAGGTCGCAAGGTGCGTTGAGTCGTAAAGCGGCGCAGGTGGCTGGGTCATGAGGGTGTCTCGCGCTATCAGAGGGCTCAGCATCGCCTTTTTGGCGTATAAATTCAAGATAATATGGGTAATCTTGAATTTATGTTCTTTTAAATAAATAATATTACGTTTTATGTAATACGTAATAATTGAGTTGAATCCGTTTTTACATGACAATGGCGCACAGCAACTATCCATCCTGATCATTTCAGGCGCGGCTTACTTCAAGGATTCAAACAGGCATGGCTCGGAACGGCATTCAGTACGGTGATGTACAGCAGGCAATCGATACCTTGCTGTCACGTGGCGACACGCCAAGCGTGCAGCGCATACGCGATGTGCTGGGGACCGGCAGCTTCACCACCATCAGCGAACACTTCCGCACCTGGCGGGCGGCACGTGAGCAGAATCGTGACGTTCCCCCACCCAAGGGCGTCCCGGAAGTGGTGGTCAATGTGGCCAGTGAGCTATGGCGCGAAGCGCAGGAGCTGGCCAACGAGGCGCTGTCGCACTATCGCGAAGAGGCCAACAGGCAAGTAGAAAGTGCTAAGCAGGACGCCGCCGAAGCACGCCAGCAGGCCGCCAATGCCGAACAGCGAGAAAGCGCCCTGGCGGAGCACCTGCGCCACACCGAGCAGCGCCTGGAGCAGCTGCATCGTGAACTGGCAGAGTGTCAGGCCCGCGAGCGGCACTGGCAGCAGCAGACTCAGCAGGCCACAGAGCATGCCGAGCAGCATCTGGCAGACCTGCAAGAAGCCCAGCGGGCGCTGACGGCCGCTCAGCAAGAGTGCGCTGCGCAGCTGGAGGCTCGTCAGCAGGCATGGGAGGAGCGCCTCGCACAGGAAGAGCAGCGTAACGAAGCCGCCGAGGCGCGTTTGATGGCGTTGCTGGATACCCTGCGTCAGGAGCGTGCCAACGAAGAGAAAGCGCTGCAGAAACGCCTGCAGCAGTGGGAAAAGCGTGGCGAAACGCTGGAGCAGGAGCTGCGCAATAAAAACGATACGATCAGCCGTTTGCAGATAGACAACGGCAAGCTCGAGCAGCAGCTGCAAACGCATCAGGGGCACCAGGAGACACTCAAAGCCGCACTGGAAACCACTCAGCGTGATCTCGATCAGGCGAGGCAGGCGTTAGAGGCAGAGCAGCAGCAGTCAGCAGCGCGTGAAGAGTGGCAGCAGCAGCTATGGCAGCGCATGGAGGCCATGCAGGCACAGCTGGCACAGCTGGCAGCGCTGCCGAAGGCCATGGCCCCTAAATCGCAGGAGTGAGCAGATACAACAACGCCAGGCAGCATGGCTGCCTGGCGTTGTTCGTGGAAAGTGCTAAATGACAGCGTTGCTGTCAAGCATGGCCGCCATTAGCGATAGTAGGCGTTGCTGGTATCGGTGTGGTCGGTGACGTCACGAATACCCGCCAGTTCGGGGATGCGCTCCAGCAGCGTTTTTTCGACGCCATCCTTGAGGGTCAGGTCGACCGCGGCACAGCCTTGGCAACCGCCACCAAAGGCCAGGATGGCCATTTTATCTTCGGTCAGCTCGACCAGCTTGATCTCACCGCCGTGGGCCGCCAGCCCGGGGTTGATCTCGCTGTACAGGATATAGTTGATGCGGTCTTCCAGCGGACTGTCCGCATTGACCTTGGGCATCTTGGCGTTGGGTGCCTTGATGGTCAGCTGCCCACCCATACGGTCGGCATTGAAGTCCACCACAGCCTCTTCAAGAAACGCCAGGCTGTTCTTGTCGAGAAACACGTTGATCTTGTCAAGCTCGAGCTTGACGTCGGTGGGCTCTTCTTCACCCGGGCGACAGTAGGCCAGGCAGGTTTCTGCATAAGGCGTGCCTGGCTGGGTAATGAAAATACGCACGGCAATGCCTTCGACGTTCTGCTTTTCCAGCAGCTCGGCGAGGTAGCCCTGTGCGCTATCCGTGATGTCAATGCCCGGCGCTTCGATAGTCGTGGTCATAAGGGATGTTATCCTCCCGTGGTAGTGGCGTTGCCACTTCACATGTCATTTGTGCCTATGGTAAGCAAAACCACGTTGCGACACAATCCCGACCGTTTTAGTCGGCTATTGGGCGAGCGGCATGGCTTACTTGCTGCCCTTGCGAGCACCCTTTGGTATGATAAGCGCCGCTCACCCATGACGACGACAACAAGAATATCCTTTTCGACCGAGACGCTGGAGAACTTCCCCTGCCATGGCCGCTAGTGATTTGACTGCATCCCTTACCCAACGCCTGACCCAACGCATCCTGATTCTGGATGGCGGTATGGGTACCATGCTGCAGAATGCCCAGCTCAGTGAAGAGGATTTTCGTGGCGAGCGTTTTCACGACTGGCCTTCCGATCTCAAGGGCAACAACGACCTGCTGGCCCTGACCTGCCCCGACGTGGTGGCGCGTATCCACCGCGACTACCTGCTGGCAGGCGCCGACATTCTCGAAACCAATACCTTCAACAGCACACGACTTTCCCAGGCCGATTATGGCATGGAAGACCTGGTGCCCGAGCTAAACAGAGAGTCTGCCCGGCTGGCCAGAGAAGTGTGTGATGCCGTGGCCGCGGAAACCGACATCCCCCGCTACGTGGCAGGCGTGCTGGGGCCTACCTCGCGTACCGCATCGCTGTCGCCGGACGTCAACGACCCCGCCAAGCGCAACGTGACCTTCGACGAGCTGCGCGAGAATTATTACGAAGCCGCCAACGCGCTGATCGAGGGTGGTGCCGATCTGATCATGATCGAGACCATTTTCGACACGCTCAATGCCAAGGCCGCCATTTACGCCCTTGAAGAGCTTTACGAAGATCTGGGCCATCGTTTGCCGATCATGATTTCGGGGACCATCACCGATGCCTCCGGGCGCACCCTGTCAGGGCAAACCACCGAAGCCTTCTGGAACTCCATTCGCCATGCCCAGCCCCTCTCGGTGGGCCTCAACTGTGCGCTGGGCGCCGAGGAGCTGCGCCCTTACCTGGAAGAGCTGGCCACCAAGGCCGATACCTTCGTGTCGGCACACCCCAATGCGGGCTTGCCAAACGAGTTCGGCGAGTACGACCAGACGCCAGAAGAGATGGCGGCCATCGTGGGCGAGTTTGCCCAGAGCGGTCTGGTCAACATCATTGGCGGCTGCTGTGGTTCGACGCCGGAACATATCCGCGCCATTGCCGAGGCCGTTCACAGCATGGCGCCCCGCCAGGTGCCCGAGCGCCGTCGCGCCTGCCGTCTGGCGGGCCTGGAGCCTTACAACATCGAGGCCGACTCGCTGTTCGTCAACGTGGGTGAGCGTACCAACGTGACCGGCTCGGCCCGCTTCAAACGCCTGATCGTGGAAGAGGACTTCACCACGGCGCTGGAAGTGGCGCTGGAGCAGGTCGAGAGCGGCGCGCAAATCATCGACATCAACATGGACGAAGGCATGTTGGAGTCGCAGGAAGCCATGGTGCGCTTCCTCAACCTGATTGCCGGGGAGCCTGACATCGCCCGGGTGCCCATCATGATCGACTCCTCCAAGTGGGACATCATCGAGGCGGGCTTGAAGTGCGTGCAAGGCAAGGCGGTGGTCAACTCCATCTCGCTCAAAGAGGGTGAAGCGGCGTTCCGCGAACAGGCCACCAAATGTCGCCGTTTTGGTGCGGCGATCGTCGTGATGGCCTTCGATGAAGAGGGCCAGGCCGATACCTTCGCCCGCAAGGTGGAAATCTGTGAGCGCGCCTACCGCCTACTGGTGGACGAGATAGGCTTCCCGGCGGAAGACATCATCTTCGACCCGAACATCTTTGCCATCGCCACCGGCATCGAGGAGCACAACAACTACGCCGTCGATTTCATCGAGGCCACCCAGTGGATCCGTGAGCACCTGCCCCATGCGATGATTTCCGGCGGCGTCTCCAACGTGTCGTTCTCGTTCCGTGGCAACAACCCGGTGCGGGAAGCCATCCACTCGGTGTTCCTCTACCACGCGATTCGCGCCGGGCTCACCATGGGCATCGTCAACGCCGGCCAGCTGGCGGTTTATGATGACCTGCCCGCCGAACTGCGTGACGCCGTCGAAGACGTGGTGCTCAACCGCCGCGATGATGGCACCGAGCGGTTGCTGGACATTGCCGACAAGTACAAGGGAGATGGCAGCGGCGCAGCCAAGAAGGAAGATCTGGAGTGGCGCAGCTGGCCGGTCAACAAGCGCATCGAGCATGCGCTGGTCAAAGGCGTGACGGCGTTCATCGAGGAAGATACCGAAGAGGCCCGCGCCCAGGCTGAACGCCCCATCGAGGTCATCGAAGGCCCGTTGATGGACGGCATGAACGTGGTCGGCGACCTGTTTGGCGCGGGCAAGATGTTCCTGCCCCAGGTGGTCAAGTCGGCCCGCGTCATGAAGCAGGCGGTGGCCTATCTGATCCCGTTCATCGAAGCCGAGAAAAGCGCCGAGACCCAGGCCAAGGGCAAGATCGTCATGGCCACGGTCAAGGGCGATGTCCACGATATCGGCAAGAACATCGTCGGCGTGGTGCTGCAGTGTAACAATTACGAAGTGATCGACCTGGGCGTCATGGTGCCCACCGAGAAAATTCTCCAGGCCGCCATTGACCACAATGCCGATATCATCGGTCTGTCGGGCCTGATCACGCCTTCGCTGGATGAAATGGTCCATGTGGCCAAGGAGATGCAGCGACGCGGCATGAACCTGCCGCTGTTGATCGGCGGTGCGACGACTTCCAAGGCACATACCGCCGTCAAGATAGAGCCCCAGTACGACCACCCGGTCATCTACGTCACCGACGCCTCCCGTGCCGTGGGCGTAGCCGGCAAGCTGCTGGCGCCCAACCTCAAGGCGGCCTACGTCGCCGAGATTCGTGAAGAGTACAAAAAGGTCCGCGAGCGCAACGCCAAGCGCCGCCCCAAAGCCGCTGACCTGGACTACACCCAGGCCCGTAAGCGGCGCTTCCGCACCGACTGGGCCACGCATACCCCTGTGGCTCCCCGGCAGCTGGGGTTGATGACCTTCGACGATTACGACCTGAACGAGCTGGTGGAGCGCATCGACTGGACGCCCTTCTTCATGAGCTGGCAACTGGTCGGCAAATATCCGAAGATTCTCGACGACGAGATCGTGGGTGAAGCGGCGCGCAGCCTGTTTGCCGATGCGCAGGTGATGCTGCGCAAGCTGATCGATGAAAAACGCGTGCAGGCGCGGGGGGTAATCGGCCTGTGGCCTGCCAACAGCGTGGACGACGATGTCATCGAAGTCTATGCCGACGAATCCCGCACCCAGGTCATCGAGCGTCTGTATCATATACGTCAACAGACCACCAAAGGCCGTGACGGCATCTGTTACAGCCTGGCAGATTTCATCGCCCCCAAGGAGAGCGGCAAGGCCGACTGGATCGGGGGCTTTGCGGTCACCACGGGCCATGGTGTGGATGAGCTTTCCAAAGCCTATGAAGCGGCGGGAGATGACTACAATGCCATCCTGGTACAGGCACTGACCGACCGTTTGGCAGAGGCCTTTGCCGAGCGTATCCACGAGCGGGTGCGCAAGGAGTTCTGGGGCTACGTGCCGGAAGAGGCGCTGGACAACGAGGCCTTGATCGCCGAGAAGTACCAGGGCATCCGCCCTGCCCCCGGCTATCCTGCCTGCCCTGATCACACCGAAAAAGCCACGCTGTTCCGGCTGTTGGAAGCCGAAAAGAATACCGGACTCGTGCTGACCGAGAATTTTGCCATGTGGCCAGCGGCGGCGGTGTCCGGCTGGTACTTTGCCCATCCGCAGTCGAAGTACTTCTCCACCGGCAAGATTACCCGTGACCAGGTCGATGCGCTGGCGCAGCGCAAACAGATGTCGCTGGAAGAAATGGAGCGCTGGTTGGCGCCCGTGCTCTCCTACGATCCGAGCTGATGTCGCCGGTTCGTCGTCAGAGCAAGGTCGTGCGCCTTGCTCTCCCGATCATGCTGGGTATGTTGTCTCAGAGCATGCTCAACCTGGTGGATGCCGCGCTGGTGGGCCACTTGGGAGAGGAGGCTCTGGCAGGCGTGGGGCTGGGTGGCTACGCCATGTTCATGATGACAGCACTGGTGTTCGGCCTCTCGTCAAGCGTGCAATCCCAGACCGCTCACGCTTTCGGAGAAGGCCGCACCGCGCCCACTGCCTTGCAGGCCGGGCTGCTCATCAGTCTGGGGGTAGGGGTTCCCTTGACCGCCTGGGCATGGTGGCAAGCTCCCTGGTGGATACAGCTGATCGCTCCCGCCGATGATGTCTCGCAGGTGGCCGTCGACTACTTTCGCTGGCGGGTGCTGTCGCTTGCGGTGATCGCCATGACCCTCTGCCTGAGGGGTTACTGGAACGGGCTCCAGCACACCCACCTGTATTTGCGTATTGTCGTGGCGGTGCATCTGGTCAACGTGCTGCTCAGCGCGGGGTTGATCTACGGGTTGGCAGGTTTGCCTGCGCTGGGCACCAATGGCGCGGCCATGGGCACCAGCCTTTCACTGCTGCTAGGCCTGCTGGCCTGGGCCTGGGTAACGCTGCGGGCGCGCATTAGATGGCAGCCCTTGCCGTTGGCGGCCCTATGGCAAACCGCTCGACTGGCCTTCCCCCACTCCCTTCAACAGCTTTGGTTTGCCGCGGGCTATGTGGTGCTGTTCTGGCTGCTGGGGCGGTTGGGTACCTCCAGCGTGGCGGTGGGCCATGTGCTGGTGAACCTCTCTCTGCTGCTGATTCTGCCCGGTGTGGGCATTGGCGTGGCCGCCATGAGCCTGGTGGGCGAAGCCCTGGGGCGTGACGACCAGCGCGAGGCACACCGCTGGGGGCTGGACGCCCTACGTGTCGCGGCCATGATGTTGAGTATACTGGCGCTGCCCATGCTGCTGTTTCCCGCGCAGATTCTGGGGATCTTTTTTACGGATCCGGCGCTGCTCGAACTTGGGACACTGCCGCTACGCATTACCGCCGTGATGATCGTGCTGGATGCGGCTGCCCTGGTGCTGGCCCAGGCGTTGATGGGGGCGGGCGCGCAACGTACCGTGATGCTGTTGACGCTGGGCATGCAGTGGCTGGTTTTTCTGCCCTTGGCCTGGTGGGTCGGCATCGTCATGGGCTACGGGCTGGTCGGCGTATGGCTGAGCCAGCTATGCTACCGGCTGCTCAATTCCGGCAGTTTTTTATGGGTATGGCAGCGACGACGCTGGCTGGCCCATAGCCTCAAGGCCAATGCCTGAGCGCAAACCCATTAATAGCATTTAACGATAAAAAGATAATTATATATTCTTTTGTAGAATATGACGTCCGCGTTAAGGTGGCGGCACAATACCGTCCGTCCCGACGTGACCATTTCGCTTTTAGCAGGATCGTGCCACATGTACCGTTATGATATTCACGACCAGACGCTGGTCGATGAGCGCGTCGCTCAGTTCCGCGACCAGATGGAACGCTACCGCGCAGGGCGTTTGGGAGAAGAAGAGTTCCGCCCCCTGCGGTTGCAGAACGGGCTCTACATTCAAAAGCATGCCCCAATGCTGCGCATTGCCATTCCCTACGGCATGCTAGCGGGCTATCAGCTGCGCGCGCTGGCGGAGATCACCCGTCGCTACGACCGCGGCTATGGCCACTTCACCACGCGCCAGAACCTCCAGCTGAACTGGCCCGCCCTGGAAGACGTGCCGGACATCCTGGCAGAACTGGCCAAGGTGCAGATGCACGCCATCCAGACCAGCGGCAACTGTATCCGTAATACCACCAGTGACCAGTTTGCGGGTATCGCCAACGATGAAGTGGAAGACCCGCGTCCCTGGTGCGAGCTGATTCGCCAATGGTCGACGCTGCACCCTGAATTCGCTTACCTGCCTCGTAAGTTCAAGATCGCCGTCACCGGCGCCGCTCAGGACCGTGCAGCCATTCAGGTGCACGATATTGGCCTGCGCCTGTGGCGTAACGACGAAGGTGAGCTGCGCATTTCGGTACTGGCAGGCGGCGGCCTGGGACGTACGCCGATGATTGGTGACGTGGTCCGCCATGACCTGCCCTGGCAGCACCTGCTGACCTACCTGGAAGCCTGCGTGCGGGTATACAACCAGTTTGGCCGCCGCGACAACAAGTTCAAGGCGCGCATCAAAATCCTGGTCAAGGCGCTGGGTATCGAAGAGTTCCGTCGCCGTGTCGATGAAGAGTGGGCCCACCTGAAGGATGGCCCGCAAACGCTGAACCAGGCCGCCGTGGATGCTGCCAAGGTGCACTTCCCGGAGCCCGAGCGCCGCCCTGTCAGCGAGAGCACCATCGACGCCTACGAACAGCTGCGCGGTGAAAACCGCAGTTTTGCGCGTTTCGTCACCAACAACGTGACCGACCACAAGGTGCCGGGCTACAAGGCCGTGACGCTGTCGCTCAAGCGCCGTGAGCACGCGCCTGGCGACGTGACCGCCGACCAGATGGACGCCGTTGCCGACCTGGCAGACCGTTATAGCTTCGGTGAAGTACGTGTTACCCATGAGCAGAACCTGGTGCTTTCGGACGTGCCCGTCGACGAGATCGAAGCACTCTGGAACGAGCTGGACGCGCTGGGCATGGCCAACCCTACGGTAGGCACGCTCAACGATATCATCTGCTGCCCCGGCGGTGATTACTGTGGCCTTGCCAATGCGGTGTCGATCCCCATCGCCCAGGCGCTCCAGGAACGTTTCGAGGACCTCGACTTCCTTTACGACCTGGGGCCGCTGGACCTGAACATCTCCGGCTGCATGAATGCCTGTGGTCACCACCACGTGGGCCATATCGGCATTCTGGGCGTCGACAAGAAAGGCGAAGAGTATTACCAGATCTCGATTGGCGGTAACGCTACCGATGATGCTTCGTTAGGCAAGATTCTCGGCCCCTCCTTCTTCCGCGAAGACGTGCCGGGTGTGGTCGAGAAAGTGCTGGAAGTGTACGTGGCCGAGCGCCACGAAGATGAGCGCTTCCTGGATACCTACCGTCGCATTGGCCTGAAACCCTTCAAGGAGCGTGTTTATGCCCAGCAATGACACTCAAGCCGAAGCGCTGCCACAGGCGCCGGTGCACGTGGATCACCTGATCGACAACGGTGAGTTGGCCGCAGAGAATGCCTGGTGCGTTTCCTACGATGCCGACGCGCTGCCCGAGCAGCGCCCTGCGTTCGTGCCGCTGGCGCTCTGGCAGGCAAACAAGGAAGATGCGGAACTGGCCCCCCTGCTGGCCAGTGACACCGAGCTGAACGCCGAGCTGGCCAGCACGCTCGATAAAGCACCTGCCGTTGCCGTCGATTTTCCTGCCTTTACCGATGGCCGTGGTTACACCATTGCCCGCCTGCTGCGGGAGCGTTACGGCTTCACGGGGGAAATTCGTGCGGTCGGTGACGTGTTGGTCGATCAGCTCGATTACATGCGCCGCTGCGGGTTTTCGACCATGGCCCTGCGGGATGATCAGCACCCCGAAGACGCCCTGCGTGCCCTCAACGCCTTCAGCGTTCGCTACCAGACGGACGTCGAAGAGCGTCAGGCGCTGTTCGAGAAGCGTTTGACCGCCAGCCACTAGGCGCGGCCATCCGCTAAAACAAACGCCGACCGGGGCAGCCCCTGTCGGCGTTTTTGCGTTCAGCCGCGCCGTTTCTGCTGGCGCTCTCGATTATGGGCCTTGGCGCGATCGCTCTTGCGCAGCATCACCCAGGTGGCGCCTAACCCACCCTCCGACGGTTGGGCGGAGACATATGCCTGCACTTCGTCGAACTGAGTCAGCCACTTGGCGATATATGAGCGTAATACGTTGGCTGGGCTATCCAGCTCGCGGCCACGCCCGTGTACGATCAGCACCGAGCGCAAGTCGTGGGCATAAGCCTCCTGAATGAACGGAAACAGCATGCGCCGGCACTCCGCCAAAGGCCTGCGCAGCAGGTGAAGCTGAGCTTGAACGCTGTAACCGCCGTGCTTCAACTTATCGACCACGCCCTGCTGGGTTCCCTCACGGCGAAACTCGATGGGGTCGAAAGGAGGCCGCAGATCGACAAAATCGTCGGACAGAAAATTGCGCTCATCGAAGCGCTGAGCGGCGCTCTCGCGTCTGGCCAGCTGCGCCTCGGAGGGCGTTTGCCGCCGAGGGCCTGTATCGGCACGGTTTCGCTTGGCCAGCGGCGTTACCTCGCCGACCAGCGAACGGAAATCCAACTCATCCCGAAGTGACTGACTCATATCAGGCTCCTTTCGTCAGCTATAGAGTGCCACGCTACCCTCTACCATCGTAGCAAACCCCGCGATATTGCTTAAGACTTGTCTTGTGTCGTCACGCCGTTCAAGCTGAGAGATTTGCAACCTGAGGAGTGATGCCCATGGTTTGGGTCAAACGCGGGCTGTGGGCCATGGGGCTATTGTTGATCGGCATGGCCGGGTGGCTGTGGCTGACCATGCTGAGCCCCTGGTTTTATGAACGCCCAGATAGCGTGGCCGAGGTCGAACCGCGCACGCACCAGGTGTTCGTCTATGGCACGCTGCGCTACTGGCCGGTGCGCTGGGTGGTCATGGGCGCGTCCGGCGATCCAAGCGAAGCACGGCTACCGGGCTTCGAACGCAGGGGTCTCGACCTGGCGCCTAACCCAGCGGCCCACGTGGAGGGGCTGCTGTTGACCGTGACGGCAGATCAGTTGGAAAGGCTGGACCGCTACGAACGGCTGGGGGTGCGCTATAACCGCATCAAACAGCCGCTGGCCAACGGGCAGCAGGCTTGGGTATACGTGCGCTTGCCAACCCTCGGGCAACGTTGGCTTGCCCCTCCTGTCGACCTGGCCGCTCTGGTAACATACCCCACATCTTTGACGACGCCGCCAACCCCAGGCAGCGTCCTTGCCTATTTCAGGCCCCTTCAGGAGCGACCATGAGCAGCGATGCTACCCCTTATGTATTGATTCTCTACTACTCTCGTTCAGGCGCGACGGCAGAGATGGCACGACAGCTGGCCGCCGGCGTGGAAAGCGTGGCAGGCATCGAAGCACGCCTGCGCACGGTGCCGCCAGTATCGACCACCTGCGAGGCCGTCGATCCCGAGATTCCGCAACAAGGCGCGGTTTACGCCACGCTGGACGATGTACGCCACTGCAGCGCGCTGGCATTGGGCAGCCCGACCCGCTTTGGCAACATGGCCGCCCCTTTGAAGTACTTCCTGGACAGCACCAGCAACCTCTGGATGAATGGTGCACTGATCGATAAACCCGCCTGTGCCTTCACCTCGACCTCCAGCCTTCACGGTGGCCAGGAGAGCACGCTGCTGAGCATGCTGGTGCCTCTGCTGCACCATGGCATGGTGTACGCAGGCGTGCCTTACAGCGAGACCGAGCTACTGAGCACCCAAACCGGCGGAACTCCCTACGGGGCGAGCCACGTGGCGGGCGCCCGCAGTGACCGCCCGGTGGATGCCGACGAACGCGCGCTGTGCCGAGCACAAGGCAAACGTATTGCCCGGCTGGCCATGGCACTTGAAGCAATGCGCCGCAAGGAGGCTTCATGAGACAGTGGCTGGATGGTCTGGAACAGCGCCACGGGCTGGATACGTTGACCCGCTACTCCCGCCAGCTGGTGCTGGGGAGTTTCGCGCTGCTGATGCTATTGGTCATCTATCGTGGGTTCTTCATTCAAGGGGATGAATTCAACTGGCGGCCGGTGGTGGCGTTCATTTTGCCGCTGCTACTGTTCTTGCCCTCGATCATTGGCCAGCGTGCGCGCGGCCATGCCTGGCTGGCCTTCGTCAGCCTGCTCTACTTCACCCAAGGGGTCATGCTGGCCACGCTGCCAGGGCAAGGCCTGCGCGGCGTGCTGGAAGCCATCGTGGCATTGGCGCTATTCACCGGCTGTATGGGCTACGCGCGTTTCCGTAGCCGTCAGCAGCACCTGAAAGGCTGATCTTACGCAAACCACAGCCAACCACTGACACCCGCCGCCACCAGCAGCGCGCCGACGGCACACAGCCGCTGGGTAGCCGCCGAGTGAACGGCGGGTGCTTCATCCACGGGCGGCCGGGCAAAGCGTTTCACGCCAGTGACCATGGCAGCAAGTAGCCCTTCCCCCTTGGCACCATGTAGCGCCACCCCGGCCACATGCACGCCGATCAATATCAACAGCAAATCACTGTTCAGGGCGTGCAGCCTGGCGAGATCGCGGCTGAGGTCACGTTCGATCCAGCCGTTCAGCGGCCCCTGGAAGAAGATATCGTCACTCAGGAACAGACCGCTGAGGGCTTGAAAGCCAAGACTCAACAGCAGCAGCACGACCATCCAGCCGCCCAACGGGTTGTGGCTGGCATAGCGTGGCTCCTGGCGCTTCATCAGCGCACGAACATAGTCGGTAGTACGCGCCGGAGAGTAGAGAAAGGTAGAGAAACGAGCGTAGCGACTGCCTACCAGCCCCCACAGTACGCGGAAGACGACCAGCCCTAGAATCACATAACCCGCCTGAGCATGTACCTCGATGGGAAACAGAAACGGCGCCCCATCGGTTTTGGTCGTGTAAAAGGCCAGGGCGACCGCGACCAGCAAGGCCAAGTGGCACAGGCGTATCAGTACATCCCATACTGCAATGCGTCTTGTCTCCTTCTGCATTCCCCGTTCCTCTGTCATGGCGCTGGCAAGGGGTCTCATTATCCACGTTGCTATCGCCGTCACAAGCACAGGTAGCAAAGCGAGGCATGATCAATGCTTGAGCTTTACGCACAGACCAGCGAACATAACCCGCATACAATTGATGAAAGCAAGGGAGATCCGCTCATGACACGTAACATTGCCGATGTCAGGCGCGACTACGAAGGTGGACGTCTGGAAGAAGCCGCCGCCCCCAGCGACCCGTTTGTGCTGTTCGATGAGTGGTTCAGCCTTGCCCTGGAAGAGGAAGGCCAGGATGGCAATGCCATGACCCTGGCCACGGTGGATAGCCAGGGGCGCCCTCATGCCCGCGTGGTACTGCTCAAGGGCTTCGATGCTCAGGGCATGGTGTTTTTTACCAACTACCACAGCCACAAAGGCAGCGAACTCAATAACGTGCCTTACGCGGCACTCACCTTCTGGTGGCCGTCGCTGTCGCGGCAGGTGCGTATCGAAGGGCCTGTCCAGCAGGTTCCAGCAGCAGAATCAGACGAGTACTTCTCAAGCCGCCCTCGGGGCAGCCAGCTGGGCGCATGGATTGCCACCCAGAGCGTGGTGATTCCTGACCGCAACTGGATCGAGGAGCGTCAGAAGCGCTTCGAGCAGGCGTATGAGGGCCAGACGATTCCGCGCCCGATTCACTGGGGAGGTTACCGGGTCAATCCTGAAATGATCGAGTTCTGGCAAGGCCAGCCAAGCCGCCTGCACGACCGCCTGCGCTACGAGCGCCGCGACGGTGGCGAGTGGAGCCGCTTCCGCCTGGCGCCCTGACATGGCATTCCATGTCACCTTGCCTGAGGAGGCCGCTCCTCAGGCAGTACCCACCTTTAATCCGGTAAACTCTCCAAGCGATGGCGCTGCCATTCGCTATCCGGCTCGTTGAGCCTCAGCACTGCATCGATCACCTGCTCCTCCATGTTATAGCGGCAGCGGAACCCCAGGTGCTTCATCAGCGCCCGCATGGGGTGGTTGTCCACCATGATCTTGCCGATCATTTCCAGGGTACCAATGCTGGTGCAGTAATCGATCATTTTCTTCATCAGCAGGCTACCGATCCCCAGGCCCTGCAAATCATCGCGAATGATGATCGAGAACTCGGTGCGAATATTGTCAGGGTCGTTCCACACCCGCACCACCCCCAGCATCTCCTTGCTGCCATCGTCGTGCTGATGCTCGGCAATGAAAGCCATCTGCCGGTCATAATTGATATGCGAGAGAATCGAGAGGTCACGCTGAGTCAGGCTGGACTTGTTGTGAAAATAGCGAAAACGGATGCTCTCCTCCGACAGCTGCCGGTGAAAGGCGGTGATCAGCGGCGCATCTTCTGCTCGAATTGGCCGCACTTCCACCTGCCAACCGTTTTTGAGGGAAACCCATTCTCGCAGCTCTTCCGGGTACGGCATGATGGCAAACCGCGCGGGAGTGCCCAAATCCATGGCAAAATCCACCGCCAGCATGCCGTCCCGGTTGAGCAGCAGCGGGTTGAGCTCCAGGCCGCGCAGATCGGTCAGGTCGGAGGCCATCTGTGACAGCTTGACCAGCAGCTGGCAGAGCCGCTGGATGTCCCGCTCGGGGTCGGCAGAGTGTTCACGGATCAGCGAGGCAGCATGGGTGCGGCCGACCACATCCGAGGCCAGGCTCATGTTCAGTGGCGGCAGGGCCACCTGCCGATCCGCTAGCACGTTGACCTTGTAGCCCCCAATGCCAAACACGATCAGCGGACCGAACACCGGATCTCGGGTGATGCCGGCACAAATCTGCATGGAGTGCTTGCCTCGCTGCATGGGCTGAAGGCAGTACTCACGCACGCTGTGTTCAGGGAATTTCTCGCGGACCTTGTCACCCAGTTGGCGCACGCCATCGGCCACCTGCTGGGCGCTTTCGAGGTCCTGCAGCAGGCCTGCGGACAGCTTGTGAGGATGTTTGCGATAACGATAGGGTCGGCAGTTGCCGTCGTGAATCACTTTCAACGCCTTGGGCCCCGGGAAGCGCTCTGCTACCTGCAAGGCTTCTTCCGGCGACTGAAGGTAGACACTCTCTGCCGTGGGGATACCGTAGGCTTCCAATACCTGGGCGGTTTCCGAGTGGGTCAGCGTTTGCCGCCCCTGCTCCTTGGCGTGTTTGATCAGGGCACGGCACTCGGCGCGAATGGCCGGACTGGTGGAAAACGGCAGGCTGGGTGGAATCTCATGCAGTAGCGCCTGCACCCGCTGATAGTCGACCATGTGCATGAAGGCCTTGACCGCTTTTTCTGGCGACGTGTAGGTGGGTATCCCTGCCAGATTGCAGACATGGCGGGCATTGAGGGCTTCCTTGAGCCCCATCCAACTGGTCAGCAGGTTGCGCTTGAAGGATTTGCGGTGATCGATCAGCGCCTGGGCAGTGGTCACCGACGGTGCAAGCCGAGTGGGGGCGTGAACCACCAGCACCGCATCGACATTAGGGTCTGCGGTGACGATTTGCAGCGCCTCGACAAAACGCTCCGGCGTGGCGTTGCCCCCCAGGTCCACCGGGTTTTCGCCCGGTTTGCTTATGTCGACCCGGTTCTTGTGCAGTGCCGCCTGGGTGTCGGTGTCGAACTCGGCCAGCGTTCCTCCGGCACTCATCAGCTTGTCGATGGCCAGCATGGCAGGGCCCAGGCCGTTGGACACGATGGCCAGGCGGTCTCCGCGCAGCGGCTTCATGCGCGACAGCGTTTCCAGCGCATCCAGCATCTCGTCCGAATCATTCACTCGCACTACCCCTGCCCTGGCAAAGGCAGCATCGAACACTACGTCACGATTGGCGATACCCGGCGTCGGCGGCATGCTGGAAATATCCGATTGCGGGGTTCGACCACTCTTGATTGCCACCACCAGTCGATTGCGCGAGGCATCCCGCACGGAGGTCATGAAGTGCTGGGCGTCGGTGACCCGTTCGAGGTGCAGCAGGATGGCCTGGGCTGGTGAATACTGATTCACGTAGTCGATCAAATCCGGCAGCAGCACATCGACGCTGTCACCCACGGTAATCAGATGGGAAAAGCCCACGTCCCGCCCGGCTGCCCAGTCGATCATCGCATTGGCCAACATGCCGGACTGGCCCAGATACGCGACCCGCCCGGCCTTGATGGGTTGGCTGGCATAAGAGGCGTTGAGCTTTTTGCCAGGCACGATCAGCCCCATGCACTCCGGACCCAGCACTCGGATGCCGGATTCCCGAGCGGCCTGCAGCATGCGTTGACGAATCGACCCCTTGTCGCCCTCCTCGCGGTCCAGGTAGGCGCCGCCTGACAGCACCAGCGCGGCCTTGGCGCCGAACTTGCCCAGCTTGCGGATCAAACGAGGCACGCCCTCGATAGGCGAGCAGATGACACACAGGTCAGGGACTTCCGGCAGCTCGTCGACATTTCTGACGCATTTGACCCCAAATACGCTGTCGTAGCCCCTCAGGTTCACCGCCCATAGCGCACCTTTGAAGCCCGCCTCCTGCACGTTGCCCAACACGAGCCCGCCTAGCGACTCAGGCTTTTCAGACGCCCCAAACACGGCAATGGAGCGAGGCTCGAAAAAATGGTGCAGAAAGCGTGTGCTCACGAAGGCATCTCCTCTGACATGGGTCCCTACTGTGTACGACTTATTGACACTGTCGCGCAAGCCCCCGGGGCGATTAAGGTGGCTTTACTGTCACCGGAGCACTTGCATGATTACCGCCTACCTTACCCACCCCCACTGCGTATTGCACCATATGGGGCCGGAACATCCCGAAAGCCCTGAGCGATTGGAAGCCATTCGGGCACGCCTGTCACTGAGCGGGCTGCTGCAACAAACCATGCAGGGGGATGCCAAGGAAGCGGATGATGAGGCGCTTGCACGAGTGCACCCCCTACGCCACCTGAAAGCGCTGGAAAAGTGCGTGCCCGATGAGGGAATCGTAACGCTGGATAGCGATACCATGATGAACCCGGAGAGCCTGAAAGCGGCCAGAGTGGCGGCCGGAGCGGTGATTCGTGGTGTCGATCAGGTTTACAAACGGCAGGCAGACAACGTGTTTTGTGCTGTCCGACCCCCTGGGCACCATGCGGAAGCTGCCGACGCCATGGGCTTCTGCTTCTACAACAACGTGGCGGTGGGCGCTGCCCATGCCCGCGCAAAATATGGCGCTCGGCGTATCGCCATACTCGATTTCGATGTCCATCAGTGCAACGGCACCATCGATATTTTCAAGAATGACCCCGATGTGCTGGTCTGTACCAGCTTCCAGTACCCCTTCTATCCATGGCGCTACCTGCGCAGCGAGTGGCAGAACGTGGTCAACACCCCGCTGGAGGCCGGTACCGACAGCGCGGCGTTTCGCACTGCCATCGAACGCCAGTGGCTACCAGCGCTGCATGCGTTCAAACCGGACCTGGTGATGCTATCGGCGGGGTTCGATGCTCACCGCGAGGATCCCATGGGCGACCTATGCCTGGAAGACGAGGACTTTTACTGGGTGACGCAGCTGGCCATGGAGATAGCCGCCCTGTATGCCGACAACCGCGTGGTCTCCGTGCTGGAAGGCGGCTATAACCTGACCTCGCTGGCCAGCAGCAGCGAAGCGCATCTCAAGGCCTTGTTGGGGTTGCCTTTCACCGATACGCCCTAGGGCGCCACCGTGCCCCTTTCGGCTGTGGTACCATGCGGCTCTCGTTGACGTTCTCACTCATTGACGCTCTCACTACGTGACCTTTATGACCGCGACCTCCGAAGAGCATGCCGCGCTGCGCATTGCCTCAGGGCGAAAACCTTTTGTCGAGCCGCTGCGCCTGGGTGAGCGGCTGAAGCAGATCCGTTTGGCCAACCAATGGACGCTGGAAGATGTGAGCCAACGTACCGGCATTGCTCGTTCGACGCTGTCCAAGATCGAAAATGATCAGGTCTCGCCAACTTTTAGCGTGGTCCAGAAGCTGATCAGCGGTTTGAATATCGATCTGCCGCAGCTGTTTACGCCGCCCAAGCGTGAGCGCTACACCATGGGCCGTCGTGATCTTACCCGCAAAGGCAAAGGGCAGCTGCACCCCACCCCCACCTACGAGCACGAGCTACTGGGGCATCAGTTGGCGCAAAAGCGCATGATCCCGTTCAAGACCATCGTGCGCGCCCGTAGCTTTGACGAATATCATCAGTGGGTGCGTCACGACGGCGAAGAGTTTTTGATGGTATTGCATGGCGATATCATGCTGTACACCGAGTTCTATGCTCCGTTGGTACTGGCAGAGGGTGACAGCATCTATTTCGATAGCGACATGGGCCACGCGCTGGTGTCGACCAGCCAGGACGATGCCGTGGTGCTCTCGGTTTGTACGCGAGGAGACCTGGTATAGCGCCTGCCATGATCAGCAGGCGCTCGTTCAAAGACAGTTGGTCGGCTTGGGCAAGCCAGCAATCCGCGCAATACGTTTCGGCGGGCTGCCGGGAAAGAGCGTCATCAGATAGATCGAGCGCCCTTTTTCTGCTCCCAGTGCTTGTGTGGTGGCCTTGACCAACGGGCGCATGGCAGGTGCCATCTCGTAACGGGCATAGAAGTCTCGTACCACATGGATGATTTCCCAGTGTTCCTCCGTCAACGACATGCCTTCGTCGTTAGCCAGCCACTCCGCTACTTCTTCTGACCACTGGCTTTGCTCTACTAGATAGCCCTCAGGGTCGAGTTGGATTGTTTTAGCCGAATCAAGATAACGGTATAAATCTTCATTACTCATATCAATACCACGTCAAGATCTGCGGGTGCTGTTCGGTCAAGCTGACAAACATTGGCATATCTGCCAACGGCTTGTCAGATGCAGATGCATATCCACTCAACCCGCGGGCTACCACATCGTCATGCAGCGCCAGCACTTCCACGCCTTCCATGCGCCAGCCCTGCCAGGCATCGTGCAGCACGGCCTGAACGGCGTCTTCGATGAGCAGCACCGTGTCACCCGGGGAAACGACTGCCAGCATCTGGTGTGCGGCGCTGTGCTCAGGTGGTTTGTTGACTATATGCAGCATCGTATGTCGCCCATTAAAAGGTGAGTACCTGTTCATGACGTGCCAACAGCGCAGGCAGCTCCGCTGCTGGCAAGCACTTGACCCCTTCCCGCAGGTGATCGGGCGTCAAGCTCAGCTCGTCCAGCGCTTCTTGGGGCACCCACAGGTCGTTGATGTCGTACATTTCCAGCATGTTCATCGTCGGCAGCGTCGCTTTCTGGCCCGGCGCACCAGCCCCCTGCTCCTTGAGCAGCGCAAACACCCCCTGCCCCATGAACAGCAGACCCACCTCTTCACCAAATGCCGCCGCCACCAGGGCCACGTCCAGCCCTTCACGCAAGGCGTTGGACGCATGGGGCCCATGACGAATGATCACCAGACGTTGAGAAGTGCTCATCAATGGCTCCTAGGCAAAGGTGATCAGGCGATCACACTGCTGCTGTAACGTTAAAAGTTGGCCAAGCCCGGTCAGCGAGAACGGAGCCTCCAGGTTGGCCACGCTCTTGCCATGGCGTTTCGCCTCGGACTCATCGAGCAACCCCCGACGCAAGGCCGCCGCCACGCATACATCGAGCATCACGCCGTGGGTCTGGTGAAGTTCTATCCACGCCTCGCGCAGGTTGAGCTCATCCTGAGGCGGCGTCATCAACGACGACGCATTGTGAACCCCATCGCGGTAGAAGAATACACCGGCAACCCGATGCCCACTCGCAATGACCTGATGGGCAAAGCGCAGCGCTGAATGAGGAGCGGCACTTGAATACGGAGCGCCCATCACTAACAGGCCATACTGCATGGCTCACCTCTCGTTTTAGCGAAGCCAAAAAAACAGACCCTACTGGGTAGGGTCTGTTGGTACTTGCATGATGCTCTCATTCAGTGAGCATCCCTGCTACATCAATCGTTGCTCATGATGCCCAGAATGGACAGCAGGCTGATGAACAGGTTGTAGATCGAGACGTAGAGAGTGACGGTCGCCAGAATGTAGTTGGTCTCGCCCGCACGATGAACGATCTCACTGGTTTGGTAAAGTATTGCCGCCGAAGCGAACAGTACAAAGCCCGCGGACACCATCAAAGAAAGCGCCGGAATGTTGAAGATCAGCCCGGCTACCATGGCCAGCACCAGCACGATCGCGCCAGCCAGCAGGAAGTTGCCCAGGAAGCTGAAATCTTTCTTGGTCGTCAGCGCAACGGCCGACAGACCGATGAACGTCAGCCCCGTCATGGCCAGCGCGTTCATGATCAGCGCGCCACCGTTGGGCAGTGTCAGATAGGCCGAGATGATGGGGCCCAGCGTAAAGCCCATGAAACCGGTGAACGCGAAGGTTGCCAGCAGGCCTGCGGCTGAATTGGCAGTCTTGTGCACCAGGAACATCAGGCCGTAGGCGCCGATGAAGAACACGAAAATGTTCAGCTGCTGAATGCCCATGGCCACAGACACCCCTGCCATGACGGCAGAGAACAGTAGCGTCATTGCCAGCAGCGCGTAGGTGTTGCGCAGAACCTTGTTGGCACTGGCACCACTGACCGTGGTGGTCTGTGCTCTTGCCAGGTTGGAATCGTTAAAAGCCATTATCAGTGCTCCCTATATGGTCATACTCACAACGGACAAGAATGCCGTCCTCAGGTTCCATACGCAAGTTTTTGTCTTTAAACGCAACGAGTGTCTTGCGTTGTCGCCTCGAGTGGCGATTCAACTATGCTGATATTTCCCAACATACATTGGACACGACAATGCGCCACAAGATCCCTGTCATCATCTCTTCCGTAGGTTGTTTCGCCTTGGCGACGGCCGCCCATGGCTTTACCCCGCAAGGCGAAGACACACGCTATGAGGTCGATGGTGAGTCCTTCAGCGGTTACTTCGTCTCTGGCGGTGACAACCCGAAAGGCAGTGTCATCATCGTCCATGACTGGGACGGCCTGGATGACTATGAGCGCCAGCGCGCCGACATGCTGGCCGAGGAGGGTTACGATGCGTTTGCCGTCGACCTGTTCGGTGAAGGTAATCGCCCCCAGGCCATCGAAGACAAACAGGCTGCCACGCGAGCGCTCTATGAAGACCGCGAGCGCATGCGTCAATTGACCCTGGCAGGCCTGGCCCATGCCCGTGAGGTAGGCGCCGCTTCACGCAGCGTGATCATGGGGTACTGCTTTGGCGGCGCCGTCGCGCTGGAAATAGCCCGTTCAGGCGAGGCGGATGACATCGCGGCCTATACCAGCTTTCACGGCGGCCTGGACACTCCTGAAGGCCAGGCATACGCAGCCGATACGGCACCCATCTATATCGCCCACGGTGGCGCCGATGATGCGGTGAGCCTGGAGGATGTCGCCACCCTGGCAACGGAGCTCGAAGCCGCAGGCGTTACCTACGAGATTGGCATCTACTCTGGTGCGCCGCACGCCTTCAGCGTATTCGGCAGCGACCGCTATCACGAACGCGCCGACCAGCAGTCCTGGGCCACGTTTCAACAGTGGCTGGCAGAGATGCTTTGATCAGCACCCAAAAAAACGACGGCAGCTTTGAAAGCTGCCGTCGTTTTTTTATCCAGCCAAGGTCAACGAACAACGCTGCCCCTTATACGGACGATTCGCTATCGCCCTCTTCGTCCCGATGCGGTGTCACCACGGTAGAAGCAGACTGGCGGGCATCCTGAGCGTTGTAGAGACGCGCATCGATCACGTTCAGTACCGCCAACTGGGCAAACAGTACAGCGAAGCAGATAATCAGACCTTTCAACATGGCGGTATTCCTTAGGGGGCTAACAGCCTGTTAGCATAATTTGGATGTTAGCCAAATGCTGAAAGAATGCAACGGCGCCGAAAAAATAAAGTGCCCCAGGCGCGTCAGAACTCTTCGGTATCGATATCCGCCTGCTGTGCATCGCTGTAACGGCTGCCTGCTACCATCTCTGGGCCCATCATCTGACGGAGGCTGGCCAATACATCCGCATCGAGGCGAAAGTTCTCTGCCGCCAGGTTCTCACGCATGTGCTGGGTAGAACAGCTGCCCGGTATCGGTACGACGTTCTCCCCCTGTGCACAGACCCAGGCCAGCGCCAACTGGGCAAGCGTCCACCCTTGGCGTGCGGCCAGCGCCTTGACATCAGCCAGTGCTTGTACATTCTGCACCAGGTTATCGCCCGTGAAGCGTGGCATGTTGGCCCGCATGTCGCCCTGAGGGAACGTCGTATGCGTGTCCATTGTGCCCGTCAGGAAGCCTCTGCCCAGGGGGCTGAAGGCTACCAACGTCACTCCAAGCGCTTCACAGGCCTGCTTGAGGGCAATTTCGGGGTTGCGGGTCCACAGCGAATACTCGGACTGAACGGCCGCAATGGGGTACTCGGCATGAGCCCTGCTTAACGTCGCTGCTGAAATCTCCGATAGCCCCACCGCGCCCAGCTTGCCCTCCTCTACCAGGCGCCCCAGCGCGCCCACGCTCTCTTCGATCGGCACCTGACGGTCAAGGCGATGCAAATAGTAGATATCGAGATGATCGGTTTTCAGACGCGCCAAGCTCTCTTCACACTGTCTGCGCAAGGTAGCGGGACGACCGTCGATCACCCGTTGGCCGCGCTCCATGTCCATGGCCATTCCGCCTTTACTGGCCAGCAGCAGCGCGTGACGTTTGTTGGCCAAGGCGCTCCCCAGCAGCCGCTCGTTGGCCGTGCCGCCATACAGCGTGGCGGTATCAAAATGGCGATACCCCATCTCAAAGGCTTCTTCCAGGGCACGGATGGCCTCAGCGTCCGATACGCGCTGGCCATACCCATGGGACAGGTTCATGCAGCCCAGGCCAATGCGGGGTGACCCGACCTCGTTCAACCGCTTCAGAAATGCAGACATGAATAACCTCGACTTGCCTATTCAGGTGATCAGGACACGGCGGCGTGTACGGCTATTTGTGCAGCGAGCCAGTGTGGCACGCGGTGTTCGAGATAATAGCGTGGCCGCCATGGCGTGCCTTCGATAAATCCCACATGGCCCCCCTGTGCATGCAGCTCCAGCGTGACGCAAGACGCCCACTCACCGCTCGGCGGCACGCTATGAGGATAAACGAAAGGGTCATCCGACGAATGAATCACCAGCGTGGGTCTTGCGATGCTGCCAATGAAGTAAGCACTGCTGCAGCGGCGATAATACTCGGCCGCACTGGCAAACCCATGCAAAGGCGCCGTCACGCGACCATCGAAGTCCCAGAAGGTGCGCACTCCCTCCAGACTTTGCAAAGCGCTCAAACGCGCCAACTCTTCCTCGCGGCCCTGGGCTTCGAACGCGTGACGCTTGTTCTCCACGTAGCGGCGCAGGTCACGCAGAAAGCGCGCCTGATACACCCTGGACGCCCCCTGGCTGATACGGTCGGCACAGTGGTCGAGCCGAAAGGGAACCGACACCGCCACAGCGGCCTGTAAAGGGCACTGCTCGCCGGTTTCTCCCAGGTACTTCAGCAACACATTGCCACCCAAGGAGTAACCGACGGCGGCCAGCGGTTTCTGCGGCGCCCGCCCTACCAGTTGGGCCACGATATCGGCCAGGTCTTCGCTGGCCCCGGAGTGATACCCTCGGGCTCGGTGATTCGGCTCACCGGAGCAGCCACGCCAGTTCACCGCAACGCTTTGCCAGCCCATGGCCGCCAAGGCCTGCTGCTGGCCAACGATATAGTGAGAAGAAGCACTGCCCGTCAGACCATGCAGCAACACAGCACAAGGCACCTGCGGCCCTTCAGGCCCATACCAATCCAGGTCGATGAAATCCCCATCCTGCAGGGTCAGGCGTTCACGGTGGCGCGACAGGGCCGCACGGCGACGTAACAGCGGGCTATAAACAGTTTGAAGATGGCCATTGACCAGCCAGCGGGACGGCTGAAACACAGGCAGGGCTCCTGTTACACGCTCAAGTAGCCGATAAGCTTAACAAACTTTCGGCAACCGTTGCCGATATGCGCTAGGGTTAACGTACCCATCATGACCAAGGAGAGGATTATGGAACGTTTTGCCGTCTACCGTGCAGTAAAGGAAGGTGCCGAAATCGACGACCAGCCCGAGTGGTGGGTGGTCGACACGAGGGATGAAAACGAACGCGACGGCGAGCTGGTTCGCCATCGAGGCGCCACCAAGCCCGAAGCCGACGATGTGGCCAATACTCTCAACGAGCAAACACACGACGAGCAGCCATAAGGCTACTCATCCACGTCGACCTTGCGCAAGTCTTTCACGGCCACGCCTTCCGGCAAATCGTCGGGCTGAGCAGCCAGCCACACGGGCGACAGGTCGCTATCCTCTCGCCCATCGTCATGACGATGCCCCGGTATTCGATAGACCACCCGCTCTCGGCGATGGTCCCAGGCAAATACTTTATCCATGGTGCGCTCCTGCGCAAGTGATACCTCGATCAAAACCCGCCTTGGCGGGTTTTGATGCGTCATGTCAGGCGCTTTCTCAAGGCCTTTCCCACAGCATGTCACCGGTGGGGCCATCCAGGCGCAGAACCTCGATACTCAACTGCGCATCGTCGCTGATCGACGGATTCCCCCATGCTCCGGTGCTATCCGGGGCCAGGCTCCACTCCAGCGTTTCACCGGGCTCGATGCCCCCGGAAATGGTATAGAAGAAGGTTTCATCCACCCAGGGCGTCGACCGCCCCGGGCTTTGCAGTACGCCTCGAAAATGGGCCTGTGCCACCGGTTCGCCCGTGTTGTTGGTCACTCGAAGTTCGATCACCGGCGTGCTGCCAGCCCCCCCTTCATCGCTTAACCGATACTCGGCACTTTCCACCACGAACCGGCTCAGCATTTCTTGAGCAATGGGCTCTTCCAGCTCATGGCCTTCCTTGTCTTTCTCGGGCAAGTCCCCTGACAGGGCCAGCACTTGCGGCCCACTCAACCCGTGCAAACTGCGCCGGGCCTCGGTCGCGAGGGCTTCCAGCTCGTCATCACGCAGTTCACTGAGCTGAACGATGGTCAGCCCCTGCTGGGAACGGCGCATCAGCAGCGTATTCACGGCCTCGTCGAAGCGTTCAGCCTCGCTGTCATCCAGTGAAGCGCGAATTTCATCGAGGGACCGGTCAAAGTATCGTGGGTTGGAAGCATCGATGGTCGGGTCTGCAAAAGCAACGCCCACCATCGCCATCGTCATCGCTACCGCTAATATCCGTTTCATAGAGTCACCATCCTGTTGGTCGATTTAACAACATAAGCTATCTGGTGGCGCTTTGGAAATAGCCCTTCGTGGGCGGATTGATCACTTGAAACTGCCCTTCGGGCCAGTGGCAGCCAGTGCTGTCCGCCAGTGATCGGGAAGGTGCATCGCTACGTGGGTGGCTTCGGTCTGCTTTTCCAGAAGGCTATACAACCGCCGCGGCCAGGATGTTCCAGGATTGATTACCACCATCAGGTGGCCAAGCATCACGAAATGGTTATAGATGTAACGGGCCTGTTCACCGGATGTTTCTGGATGCAAGAGAAGCGGCATCCTACGGATGTGGGGATATTTTTTCGAGAAGCGACGGTTCCATAAGCGTGCATGATGGGCACACACATTACGCAGCTGACTGAGGTTATGAAAAATGCCTTGGGCTATTTCGATGGTCGGTAGATCAAGCTGCTGAATCACTACCTTTTTAATTTCTGTAGGCATGGTGAGTTCAACCCACTGCGATAGCGCTCCAAATGTCAGTGTTTCCGCCATGATCCAGATAGGGGGCAATCCAGCCCCACGATACTTCTGGCGATAGTGCTTTACAAACGCCTCTTCATTGTCTTGTAGATCGTTGGCTGCTCTGGCCACCTGCTTGGCGTGTTTGTAAGGACAATGAAAGTACTGAGCATCCAAATACGCATGCGGTCCTTTTTGAAGAGCAAATGCATTCACCCATAACGAGCGCAGGGAGACTTCCACCCGCTCCAAGGCTTCAAGACAAATCAGACGTAACTCACGGTCAAATATATAATGCTGGAGCACATCATCAAACGAGGTACCTGCAACGAAACGGTGGGTACGCCCAACGTCAGCGAGCGCATTAGGCTCTTCAAAAGGCAACCAGTAAGCGCTTAAGCGGTAATAGCCAATATGCGTGAGGTAATGCTCGGCACGAGCGGTATCTGGCACATTCATGCCCCGCTTGCGGAGTAGCGACACTTGCTGCTCAATAGGGATAGGAGGCTTGTCATAGTACATTTTGGAAGCCCCAAAATAGTAACCCCCCGGTTTGAGCATCACCGCAGCGCGCTGCAGGATAGGCTTGGGGGGTGTTGTTGAAATCTATTATAGGCATGTTGCTCATCAGCAGCAAGATAAACCCCGCGTCGACAGGTACTGGTTAATCGACAAGGCCCACCTGATACATATCCATGGTATCAAGCAGGCAGGCGCCCTGACGATAGCGTCCCTTTAAGTAGCGCTGGCAACGAATACAGATGGAGATAAATACATTCTCGGCCAAATCACACGCATAAAAAAAGCCCCTGACGAATCAGGAGCTTTTTCAAATAAGTGGCGGAGGGACAGGGATTCGAACCCTGGATAGGCTATTAACCTATGCCGGTTTTCAAGACCGGTGCATTCAACCGCTCTGCCATCCCTCCGGCTTATGGGTGCGTATAATAACAGCTTTCCCTTGGAAGTCAACGCCTTTTGAATCAATTAGTAGAGTCTTAAGCCTACCCGGGTAATGTCGCCGCCTTCCATCTCGCTGACCACCCAGTGAATGCCGTGCCAGTCCACGTCGTCCCCCACCACCGGGTGGCCGCCTACCCGCAGGGAGACGAACTCGGCCAGGGTCATCTCCTGCTCGCCGGGGCTCAGGGTCAGGCCATAGGCCTGGGCGATGTCTTGCATCTGAGCGGTGCCGTCCAGGGTAAAGGTACCGAAGAACGCCCGCTCCTGCTTGAGCTTGGCATCGCCATTGAACAAGCGGTTCAGGGCCACCAGGTCTTCACTGCGACCAATCACGCAGATCACATCGCCCAGCTTCAGTCGGGTGCTGCCCTTGGGGTGGAGCATGACGTGGTTGCGGAACAGCGACGAGATCAAGGCGCCGGAGGGAAACCGCAGCAGCCGGATAGGCACATCGTCCAGGTCCTGGTTTTCCACCGTGTAGACGAACATTTCAAAATCGTTTTCCGGCAGGATGCCCAACGGGCCGCGCCGATTGGGCGTGGTGCCCACGGGCACCTGCACTTTCAACCAGCGGGCCACCAGGTTGAGCGAACCGCCTTGAATCAGTAGCGACATCAGCACCACGGCGAAGGCCACGTTAAAGTAGAGCGAGGCATTTTCGACGCCGCCAATGACCGGGAAAATGGCCAGCACGATGGGCACGGCACCCCGCAAGCCTACCCAGGCAATAAAGAAGGTCTCGCGCCAGCGGAACTTGAAGAACGGCTTGATGGTGATCAGTACCGCCAGCGGCCGCGCGACAAAGATCAATGCCAACGCCACTAAACTGGCTGGCAGCGCGACTTCCCAGAGCTGGCTGGGTGCTACCAGCAGGCCGAGCACCAGGAACAGGCCAATCTGGCTTAACCAGGCCAGCCCGTCATGCACCGGTAGAATGAAGTTGAGGTGCCTGCCTGGCTGATTGCCGATCATCAACCCGGCCAGGTAAATGGCCAGGAAGCCACTGCCGCCCAGCACGCTGGTAAGGCCAAAGACACTGAATCCCAGGGCAAGCGCCAGCATGGAATAGAGGCCTGGCGCCAGGTCCAGCCAGCGCAACAACTTGGCGCTGCCCCAGCCGCCCGCCACGCCCACCAGCAGGCCGATGCCGAACTGAGAAACGAAAAACAGCAGCGTCTCACTGATGCCACCAATATCCCCCACCAGCATCTCGACCAGCATCAGCGTCAGGAAAATCGCCATCGGGTCGTTGGTGCCTGATTCGATCTCCAGCGTTGCCCCAACCCGCTCGTTCAAGTTCACCCCACGGCCACTGAGCATCGAGAACACGGCCGCCGCATCGGTGGAGCCGACGATAGCCCCCACCAGCAGTCCCTGAATCAAGGTGAGGTCGAAGACCCACATGGCGATAACGCCCACGATGGCGCTGGTGATGAACACCCCCAGCGTTGCCAGCGAAAGGGCTGGACGAAACCCCACGCGAAACGTCTTGAGTCGTGTACGTAACCCACCATCCAGCAAAATCATGGCCAGTGCCAGATGGCCGATGGTGAAGGCCATGGAGTAGTCATCGAACTCGAGACCCAATAAGCCCTCCTCCCCGGCCAGCATCCCCAGCCCCAGGAAGATCAGCAGCAGCGGTACGCCCATCATGGAGGACAAGCGGCTCGCCAGAATGCTGAGCGCCATGAGGGAACCGCCTACCAGAAAGAAGGTATAAATTGCGTCCATGAGTCTCCGTCTCTACATCAATGCCATTCTATTATTGCATGCCCAAGCGGATTTTACTGGGCGAGTTGGCCAGATGGCCCCAGGGCTAGCCAGAGACTTCCCCAGACAGCTAAACTCCGCCGTCGTACCCTCTGGAGTTCAGGTTATGTTGAACGCATTATTGCGTGCCCGTTCCATCGTCACCCTGGTGCTAACGGTTTTTTTATTATTTTCAATTTCAGCCACTTACGCAAATGATACAGAAACACCCGACACTCACCCCGCCCCCTTGCAGCTTGAAAGTGATCTGGTGCTGCCTAAAGGGCTGTGGCCAAGCAATCCCCCCCCCGAGGTAGAAGCGGCGCCCGTCGAAAGCGACGAGCCTGACACAGCTGCCCCGGAACAAGCGTCCAGTGAAGACGATGCGCCCAGCATGGCACTGGTGCCTCCGCCGCCTCTGGACCCTCCGCCCATGAAGCACCTGAGCCTGATGTTCGATTGGTACTTGAGCCCCCAGCATGCCCCCCTGATCGTTGCCAAGGAGCGCGGTCTGTTTGCGCTGCAAGGCTTGGAGGTGGAACTACAGACGCCTGCAGACCCGACCATCGCCATCAAACTGTTGGCGGCTGGAGAAGTGGATCTGGCGCTGTCGCGCCAGCCGCTGCTACACCTGAATGTGCATGCTGGTGCCCCCATCGTGCGGATTGCCACGCTGGTCGAAACCCCGTTGAATGCCGTGATCGTGGCAGGCACCGCCACTTCGCCCGACCCCCTCCAGGGATTGGGCAGAGTCCACTATGGCTTCTCGACCCGCGAAGGGCGCGACCTACTGGCGGAACCGCTGGTGCCCCTGTCCCTGCGGCAAATCGATGAGTTCTCGCCCGCCGAAAACGTCCACTTCGATGCGGCTGGCGCTCTGCGCGAAGGGCGCGTCGACGCCATTGCCGACGGTTTTTATCTAACCCTGCCGGAAGAGCTGGCTTCAGATGGCATCGTGACCCACACGGTGCGTTACCAGGCGCTCGACATGCCCCGCCATGATGGCCTGATCCTGCTGGCCAACAGCGATTCTGTCACTCGGCGCGCGGCCACCTGGTCGCGTTTGGTGACCGCACTGGAAGAGGCCAGCAACTGGATCGTCGACCACCCCGACGAGGCCTGGCAACTGGTGATTAACACTCAGCCAGTGCTCGACAACCCGGTCAACCAGGGCGCCTGGGCAAATATCGTGCGCCGCCTGGCGCTGAGCCCGGCCGCCCTGGATGAGCGCCGTTACAGCGCCTTCGAACGTTACCTGCTGGCCTCCGGCACGATAGAGGCCACGCTACCTGCCTCGCGGCTGGCCATTAATCCGCATACCCTGGCCGAGCCATAAGCGCGACCAGTCGGGAGCCGCATGAACGATACGCCACTGATTTTCATCGACATAGAAACCACCGGCACACGCGCTACCCGTGACCGCATCACGGAAATTGCCGCCTTGAAAATGGTGGGCGGTCACGTCGTGGAGCGCTGGGTCAGCCTGATCCAGCCCACAACGGGAGTACCGGCCCATATCAGCCGACTGACAGGGATCGACGATGCAATGCTCAGGGATGCGCCCACCTTTGCTTGCATTGCCGAGGAGCTCAACGGGTGGTTGGGGCGTGACACGCTGGTGGCGCACAACGCTCGCTTCGATGCAGGCTTCCTGCGCAACGAGTTCAAACGCGCCGGGATTGCTTACCGCCCCAGGGTAATCTGCACTCTACGCCTTGCCCGGCGACTGGCACCGCAGCTGCCCAGGCACAATCTGACGGCATTGCTGGCCCATTACGACGTACCCAGAACCAACGCCCACCGAGCCGAAGAGGATGCGCAAGCCCTGTGGGGCCTTTGGCAAACCTGGCAACAGCGGGTCGATACGCCCACCTGGCAGGCGGCGTTGGCTGACGAGCAGCGTCACCGCAGCCTGCCCGCACACCTTCCCAGCGAGCAGCTGGCGGGGCTGCCGGAAGCACCGGGTGTCTACCTGTTTTATGGGCACAACCGCCTGCCACTCTATGTGGGAAAGAGCGTCAACCTGCGCTTGCGGGTGCTCGGCCACTTCCAGCGTGATCATCAGGATGACAAGGAGATGCGCCTGGCCCAGCAGATCCAGCACGTGGAATGGGAGGAAACGGCCGGTGACCTGAGCGCCCAACTGCGTGAAGCGCAGCTGGTCAAGCAGTTGATGCCCATCATGAACCGCCAGCTACGCCGCCAGGGCAAGCTACACACCTGGTACTGGCCAGACGATGCGGCGCAGCCCACGTTGGCCAATGGCAAGCTGCTGGGGCAACCTCAGCCGGGGAAGCTGTTTGGCCTGTTCCGCAGCGCCAAGGAAGCCAAGGAGGCACTGCGCCATTTGGCCGAAGCGCATCAGCTCTGCCCGCAGATATTGGGGCTGGAAAAGGGCAAGGGCCGCTGCTTTGCCCACCAGCTGGGGCGATGCCGGGGGGCGTGTTGCGGCGAGGAAACACGAGAGGCGCACACGCTGCGTGCCCAGCAGGCGCTGGCGGGCCTGCAGATAAGCGCCTGGCCGTGGCCGGGCCGTATCATTCTCCGCGAGCAGAGCCGCCCAACGGGCCCGGCGGCCTATCACTTGATCGATCACTGGTGCTATCTGGGCAGCGCCTCATCGCGGCAGGCTGCGCTGGCGTTGAAAACACCTGCCGGGCAGTTCGACATGGATACCTACCGCATTCTCAGCCGCTTCATCCGCGACGCCGATCAGCACGGGCTGTCGATCGAGCCGCTGGGTTGAGTGGCTGGATTGGTGGTTGGATTGAGTGGGCCAGCGTCAGGAGTGCGCCGCAATAAAAGCGTCGACCCCCTGCTGAAACGCTTCGGGCTGGTCGGCATGCAGCCAATGCCCAGCATTCTTCAGCGTCACCAGGCGGGCCCGTGGCAGCACTTCGCGTAGCCTGGGCAGCATCTCATCCGTCACGTAGTGAGAGTTGGCCCCACGCAGCACCAGCGTTGGCCCCTCGTAGGCAGCCTCTCCTTCCGGCTCACCGATGATGTGCTCATAGCCACGCTGAATTTCGTCCAGACCCACGCGAATGCTCATCCCCCCCTGCTCGTCTCGTACCAGGTTGGTGGCCAGGAACAGTCGCGTGGGCCGCTCGCTGACATGCTCCGCCAATAGCGCATCGGCTTCTCGGCGGTTGGCAGGCTTGGCGTCTCTGACGCGATTCAGCGCCGTGAACACATCGTCATGACCATGCTGGTAGGCCACCGGAGCGATATCAGCCACCATCAGCGACCGGCAGCGCTCGGGGGCTTGCCGAGCCAGCGTCATGGCCACTTTTCCGCCCATGGAGTGGCCAAGAACATGCGCATTCTCGATGGAGAGCTTGTCCATCACGGCCAGCACGTCATCACTCATGGCGGTGTAGCGCATGCCTTCGGCATGGGGCGAGCGGCCATGATTGCGCAGATCCACCGCCACCACCCGGCGCTTGCGCTGCCACACCTTGAGATGCGAGCGCCAGTTGTCGGCACTTCCCAACAATCCATGAATGACGATCAGCGGCGCTTGCTCAGGCGCTTCCACCTCGGCGGGCAGATCGATCACGTGCAGGTCGACAGTGGCCTGTTCGGTCATGGGGGCTCCTTGATGATTAAGCGGTGCGTGGTTCGGCGTCTGTCTGGCCGGTCCATACCACCAGCCTGCGCGTCAGCCACGCCAGCAATAGGCCGTACAGCGGCAGGAAGAACAGCAGACTGATCGCCAGTTTGATGACGTAATCCACCGTGGCAATTTCCACCCAGTGGGCGGCCATGAACGGATCGGGGCTGTTGTAAAAGGCGGTCGCAAAAAAGGCAAAGGTATCCGCCAGGTTACCCAGGATGGTGGAGCAGACCGATGCTACCCACCAGGCCCATTGGCGCAGCCGGTCAAAGACCTGCACATCCAGCAATTGGCCCAGCACGTAGGCCAGGAAGCTGGCCAGGGCAATCCGCGCCACGAACAGGTTCCACTCGCCCAACGCCTCCAGGCCCGCGAAACTGCCACGGGGAAACACCACTGACACTACATAGGATACCAGCAGCGCGGGAAACATGACCCGTAATACGATGGTGCGTGCCGGCCCTTTACCAAACAGGCGGACGGTCAGGTCGGTGGCCAGAAAGATGAACGGAAAGCTGAAGGCTCCCCAGGTGGTGTGAAAGCCGAACAGCGTAAAGGGAAGCTGCACCAGATAGTTGCTGGCGGCAATGATGGCAATATGAAAGAGAACCATTACCGTCAGGCAACGGCGATGCTGAAGATCGGTGAGCGCAAACATGGAGCGAGACCTTTTTTGGTGGCAAGAGGGGTTAGGGAACCCTCGTGAACAGCGTGATGACGCTACTGGGGCGCGCATTATACGCCTTCTCGCTGGTAATGAAAGCCGCCCAGGCTCTCCGGGCGGCCAACCTGGTTTCAGTCCTGCTGAGGTTTCGCTTGCTCTGCGGCACCTACCTGACGCTGACACATGGCTTCATGCACGTCATCGAGGCTAGTGGGGTCATCGATGGTAGACGGAATACCGTAGGACTTGCCATCGGCGATATTGCGCAGCAGCTTGCGCAATATTTTGCCCGAACGGGTTTTCGGTAGCCGATTGACCACCAGCACCTGCTTGAAGCAGGCAATCGGGCCGATATGTTCACGCACCCGCTCGATGAGTTCGGCTTCCAGCGTCGCTTCGTCGCCCTGGAAGCCATCCTTGGGAATGACCAGCCCTATCGGGAGCTGCCCTTTCAACTCGTCATGAATGCCAATCACCGCGCATTCGGCCACCGCCGGGTGGGCACCCACCACTTCCTCCATTTCACCAGTGGAGAGACGATGCCCCGCCACATTGATCACGTCATCGGTGCGCCCCATGATGAACAGGTAGCCCTCCTCATCAAAATAGCCGCCATCTCCGGTGAGGTAAAAACCCGGGAAAGCCGCCATGTAGGCGCTGTGGAAACGCTGCGGGTCCCGCCATACGCCGATCAAACAGCCTGGCGGCAGCGGCTGCTTGATCACCACGCTGCCCTGCTGCATGGCCTCAGCCTGCTCGCCGTCGCGATCCAGAATGCGTACGTCGAAGCCGGGCACGGGATACGTGGCTGAACCGGCCTTGGTGGGCACGGCTTCGATGCCGGGCAAGTTGGCGGCAATCGGCCAGCCGGTTTCGGTTTGCCACCAATGATCGATCACCGGTACGTCCAGCAGGTCATCCAGCCAATGGAACGTGGGAGGATCGAGCCGCTCCCCCGCCACATACAGATGTTTTAGGCTGCTGATATCGTATTGCGAGAGTAGCTTAGCGTCCGGGTCCTCTTTCTTGATGGCACGGAATGCCGTGGGCGCTGTAAAGAAGCTCTTGACGCGGTACTCCTCGATCAGCCGCCAGAACGCCCCGGCATCCGGCGTGCGCACGGGCTTGCCTTCGTATACCACCGTGGTGCAGCCACGTAGCAGCGGCGCGTAAACGATATAGGAGTGCCCGACGACCCACCCCACATCCGAAGCCGTGAACATCACATCGCCCGGCGCCAGGTCGTAAATGGCCTCCATGGAGTAGTGCAGCGCCACGGCGTAACCACCCGTATCGCGTACCACGCCCTTGGGCTTGCCCGTGGTGCCGGAGGTGTAGAGGATATACAGCGGATCGGTCGCCTTGACGGGCACACAGTCAGCGGCCTGGGCACTGGCTTCGAGCGTTGCCCAATCGTGATCCTCCGGCTGCAGCTCGGCCTGGTGGGCGTCGCGCTGGAACACCACGCACGCTTGGGGTTTGAAGCTACTCAGCTCGATGGCGCGCTCCACGATGGGCTTGTAAGGCAGCACCTTGTCGACCTCCACCCCGCAAGAAGCCGCAATGACTACCCTTGGCTCGGCATCTTCGATGCGTACCGCCAGCTCGTGGGGGGCAAAGCCGCCAAAGACCACGGAGTGCACCGCGCCCAGGCGGGCACAGGCGTACATGGCAATCAGCGCCTCCGGCACCATGGGCATGTAAATGACCACCCGGTCACCCTTGGTGACGCCCAATTGCGCCAGGCCTCCGGCTACCTTGGCGACCCGGTCGCGCAGCTGGCGGTAAGTGAGCGTCTGTTTGCCGCGGGTAACCGGCGAGTCCCAGAAAATGGCCGCCTGTTCGCCGCGGCCCTGCTCTACGTGTACATCGATGGCAGCGTGGCAGATATTGAGCACGCCATCACCAAACCAGCGGGCATGCCGCTGTTCGTCATAGCTGAGGATAGTACTGGGGGGCGTATACCAGGGCAGTTTGCGAGCCTGTGCGGCCCAGAACGCTTCTGGCTGTTCAACCGACTGCTGGTAGATGGAGTGGTAACGGTTCATGGCGGCCTTGTCATTGTTGTGAACTTGATTGTTGACACTCTACAAAGCAAAGCGCGCTTTCACCCTCATACTATGGGCTTAAATTCGACCAAAGCGAATATGGAGAAGAGAGATTGTCGACAAAAAATCGACGCTTACCATTGATAGAACGTTAATCGCGCATTTGGACAAAAAGCGCTAAATTAATGATCATTCAACAACCCAATCCTCGCGACGCGACGATGGCTACATAATCAATAACAACGCTGTCACTACAGTGTAGGCAAGGAGAGTTTCATGTCTGCTTCTACTAGCGCCGCTGCACGCCTTCTGGAACACAATGGGCTCGCCATCGAGGCTGGCACCCAGCTGCTCAAGGCTCTGGCCAATGAAAAACGGCTGCAAATTCTTTGCTTGCTGGCAGAGACGGAGCTCTCTGTCACGCAGATCAATCAACAGCTGTCGCTGAGCCAGTCTGCGCTTTCCCAGCACCTGGCCATTTTGCGCCGAGACAAGCTGGTCGATACGCGCCGTGAATCGCAAACCATCTATTACTCGCTCAACAGTGACAGCGCCAGGGCGATCATCAGTACCCTGGCACAGCACTATGCGGCCTGACGCTGTCAGGTCAACGACGCAACCAACCGGCTGACTCGACCACCCCCAGCGCTTTCACCAGCGCATTCTCGATGCCCGCCGACACCGCAAGGCCAAACCGGCGCCCCATGGTCTTCGGCGGTTCCAGCTTCACCCGGTATACCTGCGCATCGGCCATGCGCTCGACCAGGTAGGCTTCGCTGGTGCCCACGCTGTCTATCAGCTTGTGTTCCAGCGCTTCGCTGCCGTACCAGACCTCTCCCGTCGCCAGCTGCTCGATATCCATGTCGGGTCGGTGGCTAGCCACAAAAGACTTGAACAAACGATGGGTATTCTCGAGGTCGTCGATGAACTTCTCGCGCCCTTCCTCGGTGTTTTCTCCCAGTATGGTCAAGGTACGCTTGTACTTGCCAGCGGTGAGCAGCTCCACGTCGATATCGTTGCGTTTAAGTAAACGGTGGATATTGGGCACCTGAGCCACGACCCCAATGGAGCCAATGACCGCAAATGGGGCCGCTTTGATGTGGTGAGCGGTACACGCCATCATATAGCCACCGCTGGCCGCGACTTTATCGATACACACCGTGGTGGTCAGCCCCGCTTCCCGCAGCCGGTCCAACTGAGCCGACGCCAGCCCATAGGCGTGCACCAATCCGCCCGCCGACTCCAGACGCACCACCACTTCGTCACTGGCGCTGGCCACATCGATCACCGCCGACACTTCCTGGGCAAAGGTTTCGGCCTGGGAGGCCTTGATATCGCCATGGAAATCCAGCACCCATAGTTTTTGAACAGAATCAGAAGGACTCTTACCCTGCTTGGCCGCCTTTTGCCGCGCTTTCTCTTCCTGGCGGAAGGCCTTGATCAGCTTCTTGCGGGCGCCCTGCTCGGTCGTGTTGACCCGCAGCCGCCGGCCACGGGCTCTACGCTGGTCGTTCAGGGATTCTACCTGTAGCTTCAATCCCGATGACGGGGACTCCTTGCTTCGCATCACCAGCATCAGCAACGCTGCCGCTGCTGCCAGCACCAGCGTGGTTTGCAGCAGGAAGGTGCCCATTTCCACCAACCATTCCGCCATGACTCATCTCCTCAGGTATTTTTAAACGCTGGAAAGTATTAGTGTACGGGCTTTATCCGCAGATTGTGAGGAAGTGTCAACGAGGCTTGATTAAAACAACTGTTTGAAATACTCTCGTGAGATAACGTCAATCCGCATCAACTCGTTACGTGAGCATACCTTATGTCATCCAATACGCTTGAAAAACTGCAGTCCCGCTTCGACCCCGAAGCAGCCAAAGGCATGAACGAAGTTTTCCAGTTTCATTTTTCCGATGCTGGCAGCCACTATCTCTCGGTTCAGGACGGTAGCCTGGGAGTGCATGAAGGCGAACACGACGACCCTTCGGTGAGCTTGAGCCTGAGCACCGATACCCTCAAGGGCATCATGAGTGGCGACATCAACGGCATGACCGCGTTCATGACCGGCAAGCTCAAGGCGACCGGCAACGTCATGCTGGCCACCAAGCTGACCAGCCTGTTTCCGGCCAGGTAAGCCCTCAGCGCCAGCGGGCCAGGTGCGTTTCGATCAAGTCCCGTGAAATAGAGTAAGGCGGCGGCAGCGCAGGCAGCTGCCGCGGCGAAAACCAGGCAGCATCGCTGATTTCGACCCCGTCGATCATGATCCGCTGAGTGGTCGCTTCCGCAAAATAGCCCAGCATCAGCGAATGCGGGAAAGGCCATGCCTGGCTGTGGTGATAGCGCAGTTGATCCACATGCACCCCCACCTCTTCGAACACTTCCCGGTGCACCGCCTCCTCTGCTGACTCCCCCGGCTCGATGAACCCTGCCAGGGTAGAGTAGCGCCCGGGCGGAAAGCGCGGGCTGCGGGCCAGCAGCATGGCTTCCCCCCGGGTCACCAGCGTGATGATACAGGGTGAAATTCGCGGGTAGTTGCGATGCCCGCACGCATAGCAGTGCATGGCGAATTCGGCTTCCAGCTTGGAGGCTCGCTCACCACAGCGGCTGCAAAAACGGTGGTTTTCCAGCCAGGCACCGACCTGCAAGGCCGTGGCCAGCAGGCTAAACCATGAGGCTGGCAGTTCTGATAGCCACTGGCTCCCCTCTATCCAGCCATCCCCCGGCGCACTTTCGACCTGCAAAGCCACGGGCTCGTCATGCCAGTAGCACAGGGGCTGCATGTGCTCGTCCCAGGGCTGATGGGGCTGAAGCGGAGACAGCTCACCCACCAGCGGTGCCGGTGCTATATGGCTGCGCGCGACGCGAATCACTCGGCCTTCACGCGCATGGTGCGGAATTTCACGTCTAAGCATCGGCCGTACCACTCTCACCGCTTGCCGACAGCCAGCGCAGTTGATGCGCCTGGCACTTTGCCTGATGGGCGGCCTGCTCTTCTGCACTGGGGCGAATCACTCGTAGCTGCCCTGGCGCCAGCGACAGCCGCTGAACCGACAGCCCTTCGTTGGCCTGGCGCTCTTTACGCTGGTCATTGCCACTCTCGGCATCCAGGGTTAACGCCGTTTGCCCACCGGTCATCGCCAGGTAGACATCGGCCAGAATTTCCGCATCCAGCAAGGCCCCGTGAAGTACCCGGTGGCCATTATCGATGTCATATCGCTTGCAAAGCGCATCCAGATTGTTGCGCTGACCCGGGTGCATTTCGCGGGCCATGACCAGCGTATCGAGGATACGGCAGTGCTCCCTGACCGGCCCCAATACCGGCGACTTGCGCCGCTTGTTGAGCATGTTCAGCTCGTGGTCGATGAAGCCCACGTCAAACGGTGCGTTGTGAATGACCAACTCGGCCCCGTCGATGAAGGCCCAAAAATCGTCGGCAATCTGAGCAAATACCGGCTCGTTGGCTACTTTGGCATTATCGATACCGTGGACGGCCACCACCTCGGCATCGATATGACGCTCGGGGTTGATGTATTGGTGGTAGGTGCGCCCGGTGAACCGCCGATTGACCATCTCGACGGCGCCGATCTCTACCAGACGGTGGCCATCCTTGGGGTCGATACCTGTCGTTTCAGTATCCAGAATTACCTGGCGCATGGGGTCTTGCTCCTCTGATGCTCATCGATGGCTTCGTTGGCCAGGGCGTCGGCGCGCTCGTTACCGGGGTGGCCACTATGCCCTTTGATCCAGTGCCACTCGACACGATGGCGCTGGGTCTCTTCGTGCAGTGACTTCCAAAGCTCGGCATTCTTCACCGGCTGTTTGGAAGCGGTTTTCCAGCCGCGTTTCATCCAGTTGTGAATCCACTGGGTAATGCCCTGGCGGACGTACTGCGAATCGGTCCACAACGCCACTTCACAGGGCTTGTTGAGCGTGCGCAGCGCCATGATGGCCGCCATCAACTCCATGCGATTGTTGGTGGTGTTCGCCTCGAAGCCTTTCAAGGTCTTCTCATGGGTACCGCTGACCAGCAGCACTCCCCATCCGCCGGGGCCAGGATTGCCACGACACGCCCCATCGGTATACACCGTGACACGGGGCAGCTCACTGGCTGTTTGGTTACTCACGCTCACTATCCTTTTCCATACGTCGTTTTCCAGCGGGTAGCCGGGCGGCTGTGCTGGTACGTGTGACGCCAAGAGACGACGAAACCGGCGTACGCAAACCAAACTTGACGCGCTGGATGGGGGCATGACGCTGCCGACGCTGCGCCTGAATCATGTAACTCTCACCCAGCGGCATGTTGTGGCGTCGGCCCAGCCGCTCCCAGCGTTCGCGGCAAGTGGTGCTCCTGGGGCCACGAAAACAGCAGTAGTCTACGCGCTCCACCTCGAAATCGACAAACGCGAGCCAGTCCCGCAGGCGGTTCACCGTGCGCCACTGGCCTTGCCACGGATATTCGGCCTTACGCCAACGGCGACTGAGGCCGTTGAGCCCTACCGGGTTGAAGCCAAACAGCACCAGCACCCCGTTGTCGGCGGTCACACGGGCGGCTTCCTGCAGCGTATGGTGCGCATCCGGCAAATATTCGAGCCAGTGATGAATCGCCATGACGTCCAGACAGCGGTCCGGGAGCGCCAGCTGTTCCGGGGGGCAAATCAGGGTGGACTCACCCTCTGCGCTCTCTCTGTTCGGCGCCCAGACCACCTGATGGGCAATACTGGACATGGTCATCAATGGCGGGGCCATCCCCATCTCCAGGCTGTGCCCACCTTTTCGACCTTCTACCACCGGCCCCAGGCAGGCGCGCTGGGCTTCCCACAGCGAACGCCCGGCATCCGTTTGCCAATAGGCGCGGGCCTGAGCCAGAGAGCGGGCAAGTCGTGTGACATCCGGCGAATTTGACATGAACGACTCTTGCCTCCACAGTATTGGGCTTTTGAAGGGCGCGCTGCCACATGATGCGGCGCACGGCAATTTTCGAGCAGGTCTGACAAACTCCGAGGGATCTCGCCCATGATGAGCGTGACACCGATACCCGCCTTAAGCGACAACTATATTTGGCTGATAAGACAGGATAACAGTCAAGGCGTTTGCGTGGTGGACCCCGGTGAAGCCCCCCCCGTGATCGATTTCCTCGAGCGAGAATCCCTGACCCTCGATTCGATTTTGATCACGCATCATCATCATGACCACACCGGCGGGCTGGCGGCGCTGAAAGAGCGCTACGCCCCCTTGGTGATTGGTCCCCATAACCCGGACATTCAAGGTATCGACCAGCGCGTCGGCGAGGGCGATCAGGTAAGAGTGCTGGGTCGCGCCTTCGAAGTGATGGAGACCCCCGGCCATACGCTGGATCATATCAGCTACTTTACACCGGGTATTCCCGCTCTTCTGTTCTGTGGCGACACGCTGTTTCATGCTGGCTGCGGACGTCTTTTCGAAGGCACACCGGAGCAAATGCTGAACTCACTGCGTCGTCTTGCGGAACTCCCCCAGGAAACACTGGTCTTTGCAGCGCATGAATATACTCAGGCAAATCTGAGCTTTGCACGTGCTGCGGATCCTGACAACGATGCTGTAACACGCGCACAACAGGAGTGCGAGAAGGCCCGGGCGCTAGGCAGGCCCACCTTACCCAGCACGATAGGACGCGAGCTGACGATCAACCCTTACCTGCGTGTCGGCACTGAAAGCGTGCGCTTGGCCGCTGGCCAGCAAGGGGCAAATGACGACGAACTCGCTACGTTCACCACTCTGCGCGAGTGGAAGAACCGTTTTTAAGAACGCTATCGAATAGAAACGAATACACTATGACTTATCGAACGCTTCGCCAGCGCTTGTTATTGAGCGCCGGCAGTACGGTTATTATGGGCCTTTTTTTGGCCGCCGCCGCGAATACCCAAGCCTCTGCTACGGCCCCTCAGTGGGGCGCCCACGCCAGTAGCGACGACGCCTCCTCTGCGCTGGATAATGCGGAAAATGCCTTGACGGCCCAACCCTCTGCGTTTCAGCACCACTTCTGGGAATCCCTCGAACTACAGCCCCAGGATGCCTGGAGCATCCTGCGCTCGAGTTTTCAGTGGCAGGAGAAGCACCTATCTGCCGATGCCCAGGCCCGGGTAGACGAGTGGATTCAACTCTACAGCGCCAGCCCCCAGAATATCGTCTCGATCACCGAGCGTGCCACGCCCTGGCTTGCCTGGATTGCCCAGCAGGTATCCGAACGCGGCCTGCCCGGTGAAATTGCTCTGATCCCCTTCGTTGAAAGCTCCTTCGACCCCAGCGCCCGCAGCCATATGGGCGCCGCCGGATTATGGCAGTTCATGCCCGGCACCGGTGATGCACTGGGCCTGGTACGCAACGGCCAGTACGATGGCCGCCTGGACGTGGTGACGTCCACCGACGCCGCGCTCAATTACCTGGAAATGCAGGCCGACGAGTGGTATGAAGGCGACCTGATGCTCTCTCTGGCGGCTTACAACGCAGGCGCAGGCACGGTCAATCGCGCACGCCAGCAGGCCCTGAACCAGGGCCTGGCAGGCCACTACTGGGATCTGGCGCTGCCCAACGAAACCATGCAGTACGTTCCCAAACTGAAGGCCATTGCCACTATCATCGACAACCCCGAACGCTATGGTGTCAGCTTGCCTGACATTCACGCGGAACCGGCCTTTGCCAAGGTACAGCTGGAACAGCCCGTCAGCCTGGCACAGGCCTCTCGCATGCTGGATGTCAGCCAGTCGGCGCTAGCCGAGCTGAACCCGGGCCTGTTGAACGGCAGCATCGACCCCAACAGCGCACAAACGCTGCTGGTACCCGAGGAAGTGGACACCCAGGTGCTGGCACAGCTATCACAATCCAGCGGCAGCTACGTGGCAGCAGACTCCCCTTCGGTACACCGCGTTGAACGGGGCGACAATCTTTCCACAATTGCCGCACGCTATAAGCTTGATCAGCAAGATTTAATCAGGTGGAATGGGCTGGATCGCCCGGAAGCCCTACAGCCCGGTCAGCTGCTCTCATTATCGGGTGGCTAGGGCGGCCTAAACCCCGTGACCACCCCGGTTTTGCCACTACAGGACGTTACCAATGCCACGCGGTGAGTTGTTGTCGAAAGCAGTTCTACTGGTCGGTGGCCTATTGCTGAGTGCCACGTTATGGGCCTCACCGCCAGGCGAGGGCAGCGCCCCCGTCCCCACGGTGCATGGGCTATCGCTTTATGATAGCCCTGAGCTGCCCGAGGACTTTGCCTACTTCCCCCACGTCAACCCCCAGGCACCCAAGGGCGGCTCTATCACCCATACCGCCGTGGGCGGCAGTTTCGACTCCACCAACCCTTTCATCATTCGCGGCACTCCCGCCACCGGCATCTCACAAATTTACGACACGCTGATGGAGAGCAACCCCAACGAGCCGTTCAGTCTGTATGGCCTGCTGGCCCGTGGCGTGCGCCTGGACCCTGAGCGTGAGTGGATCGAGTTCGATCTGCACGAGCAGGCACGCTTTCAGGATGGGGAGCCGGTCACCGCTTACGACGTAGTCTTCACCTTTGACCTGCTGCGCGAACAGGGCAATCCTTTCTACGCCAGCTACTATGCCGGGGTAGAAAAGGTCACGGCGCTCAGCGAACATCAGGTACGTTTTGAATTCAACGACACTCAGTCCCGCGAGCTGCCGTTGATCGTCGCGCAGATGCCGATCCTGCCGCGCCACTATTGGGAACCCCGTGACTTTACCGCCCCCACCCTGGCGGCCCATCCGGGCTCTGGCCCCTACCGCATCAGCGAGGTCGACCCTGGCCGCCGTATCGTCTACCAGCGCGACGATAATTACTGGGGCAAGGATCTCCCCGTCAATGTCGGGCGCTATAACATCGACCGCATCACCTACGAGTATTATCGGGATCGTGATATCGCCTGGGAGGCTTTCAAGGCGGGCTTGACCGATTTTCGTATCGATGCCCGCGCCGCCACCTGGGCGATTGGCTACGACTTTCCGGCCTATCGCCAGGGGCAGGTCAAACGGATTACCGTGCCCGACGTCAATCCCTCGATGATGCAGGCCTTCGTGTTCAACCTGCGGCGCGAGAAATTCCAGGACCCACGGGTACGCGAGGCGCTGAGTCTCACCTTCGATTTCCCGTGGCTGAACACCAATATCTTTTACGATACGTACTACCGCACCGAGAGCTTCTTTCAAAACTCCGAAATGGAAGCCGTCGGCCTGCCTACCGAAGAAGAGCTGGCGCTGCTGGAGCCCTTCCGTGACGAGCTGCTGGCGTCGCATCGATCCGAGCGGCTGTTTACCGACCCGCTGCCCATCGAGCACCCCACCGAGCTACGCGAACGGCTCAGGCGTGCACTGACGCTGTTGGAAGACGCCGGATACGTGGTGGAAGATGGCGTGTTGGTCAACGAGCAGACGGGGCGGCCGCTTAGCCTGGAAGTATTGATGTACGACTCCGGCATGGAACGGGTGGTACAGCCCATGCTGCGTAACATGGCGCGCCTGGGTATCCAGACCTCCATGCGCATCGTCGATATCAACCAGTACCTGAACCGCGTGCGCAGCTACGATTACGACATGGTCATCAGCCACTTCCCCCAATCCAACAACCCCGGCAACGAGCAGCGCGACTACTGGACCAGCGCGGCCGCCGAGTCGCCACAGAGCCGTAACCGCATGGCTCTGGCGCACCCCGCGGTGGACTCGCTGGTGGAACAGCTGATTCGCGCCGAGGATCGAGCAACCCTCGATACCATTACCCACGCGCTGGACCGTGTGCTGCGCTGGGGCTTTTATGTGATTCCCCACTACCACTCGGGAGAAACCCGGATTGCCGTGTGGGACAAGTTTGGCTACCCCGATCCGGCACCGGCCTATGCCATGGATCTGGATGCCTGGTGGGTCGACAGTGAGCGTGAAGCGGCGCTGGAGCGGCGCAACCGACGCCGTTAATCGCTGAACGCAGAACAAGACAATGGCTCAACTCTCATTTCATGGGGTGCACCGTGGCACGCTATACACTTCGCCGACTGCTACTGATGATCCCGACACTGTTCGGCATCATGCTGCTGAACTTCGTGATCGTTCAGGCAGCGCCGGGAGGGCCTATCGACCAAATGCTGGCCCGTTTCGAAGGGGCCGACGCCATGGCCAGCACGCGCCTGGACATGGGCGGTGCCGACATTCAGGTCAGTGACGACTCCCGTGGCGCCCGCGGTATCGACCCGCGCTTCATCGAACAGCTGGAGCAGCAGTTCGGGTTCGACAAACCCGCCCATGAGCGCTTCATCGGCATGATGGTGGACTATCTGACCTTCGATTTTGGCACCAGCTTCTTCCGCGACCGCCCAGTGATCGAGCTGATGATCGAGCGCTTGCCGGTCTCCATCTCGCTGGGCCTGTGGACCACCCTGCTGGTCTACCTGATTTCGATTCCGCTGGGCATTCGCAAGGCGCTGCACCACGGCTCTCGATTTGACGTGTGGAGCTCAGGGCTGGTCATCGTCGGCTACGGTATCCCGGGCTTTCTGTTCGCCATCCTGCTGATCGTGCTGTTTGCAGGGGGCTCGTATCTGGACTGGTTCCCACTGAGAGGCCTCACTTCCCCCGATTTTGCCGACCTCTCCACCTGGGGCAAGATCAAGGACTACTTCTGGCATATCACGCTACCGGTACTGGCCGCCGCCATCGGCAGTTTCGCCACGCTCACCATGCTGACCAAGAACAGCTTCCTGGATGAAATCCACAAGCAGTATGTGTTGACGGCGCGCGCCAAGGGCGCCGACGAGCAGCGTATCCTGTATGGCCACGTGTTCCGTAACGCCATGCTGATCATCATCGCCGGACTACCTTCGGCAATGATCGGCATATTCTTTACCGGCGCGCTGCTCATCGAGGTGATTTTCTCGCTGGATGGCTTGGGCCTACTGGGTTTCGAGGCCGTCATGCAACGCGACTACCCGGTCATCTTCGGCACCCTGTTCCTGTATACCGTCATCGGGCTGGTGCTCAAACTGATCTCCGACCTGACCTACGTGTGGGTCGACCCACGTATCGATTTCGCCTCCAGGGAGTCCTGATATGCACGCCATCTCCTCCCGCCTTTCCCCAATTACCCGGCGGCGCTGGGCGGCGTTCAAGGCCAACCGGCGGGCACGCGTCTCGCTGTGGCTGTTTGGCGTACTGTTCATCATCAGCCTGTTCGCGGAGCTGATCGCCAACGACAAACCCATCGTGATGCAGTTCGACGGCCAGTGGTACGTTCCCTTGCTGGTCGACTATCCGGAAACCGAGTTCGGCGGCTTTTTGCCCACCCGTACCGACTATCTCGATCCGTTCATCCAACAGCAGATCAGCGACCATGGCTGGGCGCTCTGGCCCATCATCCCGTTTTCGTATCAAACCCTCGACATGCAGATGAGCCGCCCCTCGCCGGCCCCACCCGATGGGCGCCACTGGCTGGGCACCGATGATCAAGGGCGCGATGTCATGGCCCGGGTGATTTATGGCTTTCGTCTCTCGGTGGCTTTCGCGCTGGTGTTGACCGCAGGCTCGCTGGTCATCGGGGTCATTGCCGGTGGCCTGCAGGGCTATTTCGGCGGCAAGGTGGATCTCATCGGCCAGCGTTTCACGGAGATATGGTCCGGGCTGCCGGTGCTGTTCCTGCTGATCATTCTGGCCAGCTTCGTGCAGCCGGGCTTCTGGTGGCTACTGGGCATCATGCTGCTGTTTTCCTGGCTGGGCCTGGTGGATATCGTGCGCGCCGAATTCCTGCGCGCCCGCAACCTGGAGTACGTGCGGGCTGCCAAGGCCATGGGGCTTCCTTCCCGACTCATCATGTGGCGCCATGTCCTGCCCAACGCCATGGTGGCCACGCTTACATTCATTCCGTTCATCTTTACCGGCGCCATCGGCACCTTGACGGCACTCGACTTTCTGGGCTTCGGCTTGCCCCCTGGCGCCCCCTCGTTGGGTGAACTGGCGGCACAGGGCAAGAACAACCTGCATGCGCCCTGGCTCGGCATCACGGCCTTCATGACGCTGGCCATTATGCTGTCACTGCTGGTATTCATCGGTGAGGGCCTGCGGGATGCCTTCGACCCTCGCCACGTCAAGCAAGGCGCCAATGCTGCCGGGGAAGCCGCCCATGTCTGAACTTAGCTCCACCCCTCTGCTGCACCTGAACGACTTCAGCGTGGCGTTCGATGGCCAGGTGGTGGTCGACAAACTGTCACTGTCGCTGAATGCGGGGGAAACCCTGGCCATCGTCGGAGAGTCTGGCTCGGGCAAGTCGGTCTCCGCGCTGGGCGCCATTGGCTTGCTGCCCAGCAATGCCCAGGTCGTTGGCCAGCGCCTGCTGGAAGGCCGTGACCTGAGCCAGCTGCGTGAGCGGGACTGGAACACGCTGCGGGGCAACCGCGTCGGGTTCATTTTTCAGGAGCCGATGACATCGCTCAACCCGCTGCATCGCATTGGCAAGCAGATAGGGGAAACCCTGCGCCTGCATCAGGGGTTGAGCGGACAAGCCGCCAGGCAGCGGGCGCGTACGCTGCTGGAGCAGGTCCAACTGCCCCGCCCCGACGAGCTGCTGGACGCCTGGCCTCACCAGCTCTCAGGAGGCCAGCGCCAGCGCGTCATGATCGCCATGGCCATCGCCAACAACCCCGCACTGTTGATTGCCGACGAACCCACCACGGCGCTGGACGTCACGGTACAGCAGGAAATTCTGGCGCTACTCAAGGAGCTACGCGATCACCACGGCATGGGGCTGCTGCTGATCAGCCACGACCTCAACCTGGTGCGTCGCCATGCCGATCGTGTCTGCGTGATGTATCGCGGCAAGGTAGAAGAAACCGGGCCCGTCGCACAGGTCTTCGCCAACCCGCAAAGCGACTACACCCGAGCACTTATCGCCGCCGAGCCGGAGGGCCGACCTGCAGCGCCGCTCAGCAGCGCTGCCCTGCTGAGCGCCCGCCAGCTGCGCGTCAGCTTCAAACGTCCCAAGACGCGGCTGTTCCAGCGCCAGCCCCCGGCTTTCGAAGCGCTGAAAGCCACCGATCTGCACATAGCATCCGGTGAGACCCTGGGCATCGTGGGCGAGTCCGGGTCGGGCAAGACCACGCTGGCCTCGGCCATCATGCGGCTGGTGGCCAGCGAGGGAGATGTGAGCCTGGGCGATGCACGGCTGAGCGAGCTGACGGGAGACGCCCTGCGGCGCCAGCGCCATCGGCTGCAGATGGTGTTTCAGGACCCCTACGGCGCGCTTTCTCCGCGCATGCCCGTGTTCGACATCGTCAGCGAAGGGTTGCGCTTTCACTTTCCGCGCCTGAGCGACCACGAGGTCAGCGAGCGCGTCCGCCAGACCCTGACGGAAGTCGGCCTGCCCGAAAGTTGTGCCGACCGTTACCCCCACGAGTTTTCAGGCGGCCAACGCCAGCGTATTGCCGTGGCTCGGGCCATCATCCTGGAGCCCGAGCTGCTGGTCCTCGACGAGCCTACCTCTGCCCTGGACCGCACCGTGCAAAAGCAGCTGGTCACGCTACTGCGAGAACTGCAGGCCAGGCGGCAGCTCAGCTATCTGTTCATCAGCCACGACCTGGCCGTCGTCCGCGCCATGGCACACCGCATCATGGTGTTGAAAGATGGCGAGGTGGTCGAACAGGGGGATTGTCTTGACGTGCTGGCCAACCCTAGCCACCCGTATACCCAAGCGCTTTTGAGTGCCGCTCACCTTTCGTGAGCAGGCTGAAAAGCTGATCACCAAGGGCATTTCTGGCAAAATCCATCGCTGGCGGATAGCGCTCGATCCGAGCCTCTCCGCCAGCGCCTGAAAACATCCAAAGCTGCATGACATATTCAGATTAAGCAAGATAACGGTATAATCCTGATCCGTTTAAAAGCTGTCGATCTCTTGCTGGGTCAGCGCCCGCCACTCGCCCGGTGCCAAATCATCAGGCAACGCCAGGCTGCCGATCGAGTGCCGATGAAGCGCCTCGACGTGGTTGCCCAAGGCAGCAAACATCCGCTTTACCTGATGGTAACGGCCTTCGGTAATGGTCAGCTCCGCCTGCTGCGGGGTAATGAAACGCAGCGTGGCCGGCTGGGTGGGAGTCTCTTCACCTTCCAGCAGCAGGCCTTCGGCCACGCGCTCGACCGCCTGCTGAGCCGCCTCACCTTCCATGGGCTCGGCCAGCTCGGCGAGATACACCTTGGCACAGCGGTGGCGCGGCGAGGTCACCCGGTGGGACCACTGCCCGTCATCGGTCAATAGCAGCAGTCCGGTGGTGTCCACATCCAAGCGCCCTACCGGCTGAAGGCGTTCTACCTTGGGCTCATCGATGATATCGATGACCCGCGGATACAGACCCCGGCGTGCGGTGCACTCCACGTCCCTGGGCTTGTGCAACATGATATAGCGCAGCCCCACCAGCTCGAGACGCTCGCCATTCAAACGCACCTCGTCCTGGGCCGTGTCGATATGGGTAGCGGCTTGCTTGATGGGCTCGCCATTCAGCGTCACTTCGCCATTTTTCAAGGCGCGCTTGGCGAGGCTGCGGGTCAGCGCAGAGGTTTCACTCAAAAAACGATCAAGGCGCATTATTGCCCCACTCCCGGCAGCAGCGAAAAGCGATCGGCATCTTGCCAGGCAGGAAATTTGTCACGAAAGGCATCCAGTTCCGTCTTGTCGAGCGTTCCGGTGTCGATGAACGCGGTATGGGCAGGATGGTCGATGAGCGGTTCGCCCTTGAAATCGACCAGCATGGAGTCGCCGCTATAGGCCAGCCCCTTGGCGTCTTCGCCCACGCGATTGACGCCTATCACATAGGCGAGGTTTTCCACCGCGCGAGCTTGCAGCAGCGTACGCCACGGATGGCGACGCGGGGCGGGCCAGTTAGCCACGCAGAGCACGGCATCATACTCGAAATGCTCGCCTTCTGCTGGCTGCTGGCGCATCCACACCGGAAACCGCAGGTCGTAGCAAACGCTGAGCTGCAGCTTGAATCCCTTGAGTTCGACGATCTGCCGCGCCGACCCCATGCCGTATCGCTGATGCTCTCCCGCCATGCGGAACAGGTGGCGCTTATCGTAGTAGCGCAGTTCGCCGTCGGGCGTCGCCCACACCATGCGATTGTAGTAGTGGCCATCCTCCACGATGGCCACGCTGCCGGTCATCACACAGCCCCTGGCCTGCGCCTGCGCTTGCAGCCAGGCCACGCTCTGGCTGTCGGCCATGGGCTGGGCCATCTCGCGTGAGTTCATGGTAAAGCCGGTGGCGAACATTTCGGGCAGCACGATCAAGTCCGTGTCCCGGCTATCCAGGTCGCCCAGCAGTTTGGCCAAATGCGTGTGGTTGGCGTGGGGGTCTTCCCAGCGCAAGTCACACTGCACCAGGCTGGTTTTCAGTTGGCTCATGCCATGCCTCCTTTGCATCAATGTCTTGGTCGATTGTGTGCTAGATTAGCATTTTTAGTTAATGAGGCTGCTATGCTTCCCTCTGCACCCAGAGACCCTGAAGCGGTCAAGGGCGTCATGTTCGGTTTGACCGCCTATACCATGTGGGGTTGTTTTCCGCTGTTCTTTGCGCTGTTCGATGGAATACCCGCGTTTGAAATTCTGATCCACCGCATTTTGTGGTCATGCCTGTTCCTGGTCGGGCTGATCAGCGTCCTGCGCCGCTGGCCTCCGGTGGTGGCCGCACTGGTCGAGCCCAGGCGCCTGGGTAGGGTGCTGGCCTGCGCGCTGTTGATCGCGTTCAACTGGGGCATCTACATCTATGCCGTGGAGAGCAAGCAGGTGCTGCAGGCCAGCCTGGGCTACTTTCTCACCCCGCTGGTCAACGTTGCGTTGGGCATGCTGGTGCTCAGGGAAGTCATGGCCCGGCTACAGCTGGTGGCACTTGGTCTCGCCAGCCTGGCGATTGCCGTGCAATTCATCATGCTGGGGGAGTTGCCGTGGATCAGCCTGCTGCTGGCGCTGAGTTTCGGCAGTTATGGACTCTTTCGCAAGCAGGTGCCGCTGGATGGACTGTCCGGCCTGTTCGTGGAAACACTGCTGCTCTTCCCGCTGGCCCTGATGGCGCTGAGCTGGATGAGTTGGCAAAGCACGTCGCATTTTCTGCATGACGCGCCCATGTCGGCGTTACTGGTGGTCAGCGGTATTCTTACGGCCCTGCCGCTGATGGCGTTTGCCGGGGCCGCACGCCGCTTGCGGCTGGCCACCCTGGGGTTCTTGATGTACATCAACCCCAGCATTCAGTTTTTGATTGCACTGACCGTGTTTGGAGAGCCTCTGGGCCTGATTCAGCTCGCCACCTTCCTGATGATCTGGACAGGCCTGGCGCTCTATTCATGGTCGTCCTGGCAATCACGCCCGCGCCAGGCGGCCGCTTGAGGCCAGCGTGGCAGGCACCTGCTCTGGGGCTTGAGCCTGTGCGGCTTGCTCAGGCTGATAGCCCACGCGGAAGCCACCCCAGTGCTTGCCGTGCACATGAATGGGAACCGACAGGTCGTGCATGATCTCGCCCGTGTCGCGCTTGTAGGTTTGCAGTAGCAGCGGCTGCTCATGCGCACCACAGCGGCGACCGGTAGGGTCATCGAAAATGCGCTTGCTGCGGCAATATTTCAGGTCGTGTTGCGGGTCGCCAGTGGGTTCACGGCTCACCGCCGCGTTATGGGTGGGCACATAGCCATTGCGGTCGCAGGCAATGGCGTAGCTCAGGCCGTGACCTGCCAACAGCGGCTCCTGCAGGGCGGGCAGTTGCTGGTCGGTGAAGGCATCGAAGCCGGTATGATAAAGCGGCGGCTGGGTCCCAGGGATCACCGCATAATCCGGATGGAACAGCGCGGCCTCCGATAGCTCGCCTCGGCTCAAGGCCTTTTCGAACAGCTTGCCAATCTGATCGGCGGTTTGTCGAGCCACCTTGAATACCTGCTGATGGCGCCCTTCCAGCCGCTGCTGGGCCAACTCTGCGTCCACGCTCTCGGCCGCGTCCATCAGGGCATGGGCTTGCTGGGCAAGGGCGTGCATATGGCGGTTCCCTTCATCTACATCGTGCTCCAGCTGGTCGAGGCTGTCCGCCACGGTCTGGCTGTGGGCCCGCGTACTGTCCATGGCACCCGCCACGCTGGTGATTTCCTGCTGCACCTGGTCGAACTCCTGGGTAATGGTGGCCAGGCTGCTCCCTACCTGCTGCATCTCCTCAGCCCGGTCTCGCACCCGGGTCATCAGCCCGCCCATGGTGCTGACGACACTCTGGCCGCTTTGGTGCATATCCTTGACCAGCCCATCGATACTCTGGGTGGCCGTGGACGTTTTCAGCGCCAGGTCGCGCACCTCCCCCGCCACCACCGCAAAGCCTCGGCCATGCTCACCGGCCCTGGCAGCTTCGATAGACGCGTTCAGCGACAACAAGTGGGTCTGTTCGGCCACCCCCTCGATCATCGAGGTCACGCTGCGCACCCGTTCGATCTTGTCATTCAGCTCGGTGAGCATATCCAACGCCTGGCCGGAGCGCTCGGCAACATCGCTCATGTCCTGAATGATATCGGCCAGCGCATCATGATTGTCATGACTCGCCCGCTGGGCGCTCTCGGCCAGGGTCGCCACCTGTGTCGCGCTGGCGCTGACCTGCATGATGGCAGCATTGATGGCGCTCATGCTGGAAGAGGCCTCACTGGCCATGTTTTCTTGTTTGGCGAGACGTTGGGCCATCAGGTCGGCGTAATGGGACACCTCTGCCGAGGCAATGGCAGTACTGCTGGCGCGATGCATCAGGCGATACGCCATGCCACGTAGCGCACCATAGTCCTGAATCGGCCTGATACTGCGGGGCACCGATACCAAACGCTGATGATCGGCACGGTACACGTCGTACAGGGCGGCGGCCACCAGCGCGCCCCCCGCGAAAAGGGCGCTGGCGAGCCCAGCATACGCCCAGAAGCCTCCTCGCCAGGTCATCCCGACGGCAGCACTGATCAATAGCAGCGGTAACAGCCAGCGAAGCAGTCGCATAGTGAGTACTCTTTTATTGTTGAGATCGTCGAGTCATGGCGCAATACAGACCGCGTTTACCACTCAGTCAGCTTAACCAGTTCCACAGGTGAAATAAGTAGCACTTTGGGGGGATAGCAAAAGGTAATATTTGGCCCCTGGGCGAGTGAACATGACATTTTTATAACTAAACAGGCTAAACTATGTTCCGTTTTGCAGGTCCCGTTTTTCCTGATATGGCCAACGCTGCGAGAGCTCATGTTGAAGCGCTATTTGCCCATTCTTGCCTGGCTACCCCACTATCATCGGCGCCTGCTGGGGGCCGACCTCATGGCGGGCCTGATCGTGACGGTCATGGTGATTCCCCAGTCGCTGGCATACGCTCTGCTGGCCGGGCTGCCTGCCGTGGTAGGGCTTTACGCCAGTCTACTGCCCCAACTGCTCTACACCCTGCTGGGCACTAGCCGGACCCTGGCGGTGGGCCCTGTGGCCATCATCGCGCTGATGACGGGGGCGGCACTCTCGTCGGTGGCCGCTCCCGGTAGCGCCGAATACCTGCAAGCCGCACTGGTGCTGTCGCTGCTCTCGGGCATGATTCTGCTGGTCATGGGCAGCCTGAAAATGGGGCTTTTCAGCAACTTCCTGAGCCACCCGGTCATCTCTGGCTTCCTGACGGCTTCCGGCATTCTGATTGCGGTCAGCCAGCTGGGCGGCCTATTGGGAATTGCCAGCAGCGGCTTTACGCTCGTCGAACGGCTCATGACGCTGCTGCCCAACCTGCCTGACATCAATCCCTACACAGCAACCATTGGCGTGGGGACGCTGCTGTTTCTGGTGGCGCTGCGCCGCTACGGCAAACGCTCGTTGATCTGGCTAGGCGTGCCTGCATCCCTGGCTGACCTGCTGACCAAGGCAGGCCCGGTATTTGCCGTGCTGATCACGACGCTGGTCACTTGGCACTGGCAGCTGGCCTATCAGGGTGTGGCGGTGGTGGGTACGATTCCCAGCGGTTTGCCCGCGTTCAGCCTGCCCTGGGGGGATGCCTCGCTCTGGCGGGCACTATTGGTTCCTGCCCTCTTGATCAGTCTGGTGGGGTTTGTGGAGTCGGTCTCCATGGGCCAGATGCTGGCCGCCAAACGCCGCCAGCGTATCTCGCCCAATCAGGAGTTGATCGGCCTGGGTGCCGCCAATCTGGCGGCAGGCTTTACCAGCGGCATGCCGGTCACCGGCGGGCTCTCGCGCACCGTGATCAACTACGATGCCGGGGCACAGACCCCGGCCGCAGGGGCCTTTGCCGCCCTGGGCATTGGGCTGGTGACGCTGGCGTTCACCGGCTGGCTCTATTACCTGCCCATCGCCACCCTGGCGGCCACCATCACGGTCTCCATCCTGACGCTGGTGGACATGCCCATGCTGCGCCAGACCTGGCGCTACTCCCGCAGTGACTTTGCCGCCATGGCGGTCACGATTCTGCTGACCCTGGTCGAAGGCATCGAGGCCGGTATCATTGGCGGCGTCACGCTCTCCATCGCGCTTTTTCTCTATCGCACCAGCCGCCCCCACAGCGCGCTGGTAGGCCGGGTGCCCGACACCGAACATTTTCGCAATACCGAGCGCCATGATGTCGAAACCGCTCCAAATGCAGCGCTGCTGCGCATCGATGAGAGCCTCTACTTCGCCAACGCCCGCTACCTCGAAGATACCGTCTACAACCTGGTGGCCAGCCGACCCGAGCTGGAACACGTGGTACTGATCTGTTCGGCCGTCAATTTGATCGACGCCTCTGCCCTGGAAAGTCTGGATGCCATCAACGCACGGCTGAAGGATTCCGAAGTGAAGCTGCACCTTGCCGAGGTCAAGGGGCCGGTGATGGACCAACTGAAAAAGAGTGACTTTCTCGAAGCGCTGTCTGGCCGGGTATTTTTGAGCACCTATGCTGCCTGGCGTGAATTCTCCCAATAGTCCAATCTTTCAAGCCATTGAAAATTAATTGAAAATTAATTGAAAAGCCGAGCCATTGCTCGGCTTTTTGCGTTTAGCAATCGGCTTTTTTAAGCACTTCATCAAACGGCGTTGACAGCCTCTGCTGGCTTACCTACTATCACCTGACCACTTAGCAGAATCAAATACCGCATAGCAAAACACATTGTAGCAAAACGTAACAACCCGATAGCAACCATCACAACCACAATAAAGGAGCATGAAAATGCATCCATTTGCTCACCGCCTGCTCATCGCCACCCTGCCGCTTTCTCTACTGGGCGCTGCCGTCAGCCACGCCAGTGAGGTAGAGCTGCCGCGCACCATGGCCTGGACGGCCTACGGCACCAACTCCAGCGGCTACGCCCAGGCCGTTGCCATCGGCAACATGCTGCAGAACCATTACGGCTCTTCGGTGCGTATTCTGCCCGGCGACAACGACGTTTCCCGCATGACGCCCCTGAAACAAGGGCGTGTCGACCTGTGCGCCTGCGGCATCGCCAGCTACTACGGCGCCGAAGGGGTCATGATGTTCGCCGACCGCGACTGGGGCCCACAGCCGCTGCGCGTCATTACCACGTCTACCGCATCGTTCGGCCTGTCATTGGCCGTGGCCGGCGACCTTGGCGTTGAAACCCCAGCGGACCTGGCCGGCAAGCGCATTGCCTACATCCGTGGTGACGATGCCTTGAATAAAGGCACCGAGGCGTATCTGGCCTTCGGTGGGCTCACCTGGGACGATGTCGAGCGCGTCGACTATCCGGGCTACGGGCGCTCCTTCGACGGCATCATCGCCGGTGATGTGGATGCCTCCTTCACGACGACCGTGACGCCCCCTGCGCAGCAGCTGGCCAGCAGCCCCAGAGGCATCAGCTGGCCGGTACTCGACCCAAACGATGAAGCAGGCTGGGAGCGCATGGCAGCAGTTGCACCCTATTTCCAGCCCCATGAAGTCACCGCAGGCGCGGGCGGCATCAGCGCCGACAACCCGGTCCCCAGCGCCAGCTACCCTTATCCCATCGTCGTGGCCAATCAGGACCTGGATGACAAGGTCGCCTATGGTTTGATTCGAGCCATGAATGACCATTACGACGATTACAAGGACAATGCGCCGGGAGCGGTGGGCTACGCGCTGGAGTACCAGGATCTACAGTGGGTGGTGCCGTTCCACGATGCGGTGGTGGAGTACTACAAGGAAATCGATGTATGGACCGATGACATGCAGGCTCACCAGGATCAGCTGGTCGAGCGGCAAAATGTCCTGCTGCAAGCCTGGGAAGCGTTCATGGCAGACGCACCCAGCGACTCGGACGCGTTCACTACCGAGTGGATGGCGGCCCGCGCCTCGGCATTGACCGACGCCGGATTCGAGCCGATTTTCGAGTAACTCGCCTCGGGGCGGCGCTCGCCGCCCCAGCTGATTGATGGAACGCCCTATGACCACCGATACCGCGCCTGTTAATGCCCCTCAGGTCAAAGAAAAGATCAGCCAAATCCGCGAGCTGCCACCCGCGCTTCGCTGGGTTCCCGCCACCGTCACCGTGCTGCTGATGATGATGACGCTGGATTACCTGTTCAACTGGGGCTGGCTCACCTTCGTGACCGGGCTCGAGACCCAGTTCTATTACGCAGTGGTGGCACTGCTGCTGCCGCTGGTCTTTCTGCTATGGCCCATGCTCAGCCGTCAGCAGGACCAACCCATCCCCTGGTACGACTACCTGCTCAGCGCCGTCACTTTGCTGATTGGCGGCTACTTCGTCTATAACGCGGTGTCCATTCTCGAGCGCGGCTGGGCGTTTTCGGCCCCGGACATCGCCATTTACGCCAGCTACGCTTACTGGGTTCTCATCATCGAAGCTGCCCGCCGGGCGGGCGGCCTGCCGATTGCCATCATTGCCGGGCTGTTCTCTCTTTACCCCTTGGTGGCGGATATCGTGCCGGGCCCGATTCAAGCGTTTCCTTCCAGCCTGTCTGAAACGGCCATGTACCATACCATGAGCACCGAGAGCATCATGGGGGTGCCACTGCAGGCCTTTGCCGGGCTGGTCATCGGTTTTCTGGTGTTTGGCGTCGTGCTGCAAAAAAGCGGCGGCGGCAAGTTTTTCATCAATCTGGCCTTTGCACTGCTGGGCCATGTGCGCGGCGGCCCTGCCAAGGTATCGATTTTCTCCAGCGGCCTGATGGGCTCCATGAGCGGCAGCGTGATCAGCAACGTGCTGACCACCGGGGTGCTGTCGATCCCCGCCATGCGCCGCATCGGCATGGGCCGTTCGTTCGCTGGCGGCGTCGAAGCCTGTGCATCCACCGGGGGCGTGCTGATGCCACCGGTCATGGGCGCCACCGCCTTCGTCATGGCCATGTTCCTGGACGTGCCCTACTCCACCATTGCGCTGGCCGCCGTCATACCCTCGATTCTTTACTTTCTGGGGCTGTTCATCCAGATCGACGCTTACGCTGCCCGCCACGATATCAAGGGGTTGCCTGCGGTAGAGCTGCCGTCGGTCTGGCAAACCCTCAAGGAGGGCTGGTACTTCATCTTCGTCTTTGGCCTGCTGGTGTGGATGCTGCTGGTCATGCAGCGCGAAGCGGTGGCACCATTCTACGCAACCGCCCTGCTGCTGGTACTCAACCAGCTTTCCCGCCAGAACCGCTGGGGATGGAAGGATGTTGCCGACACGCTCTCTTCGGCCGCCAAGCTGTTTGCCGAACTCATCGCCATTCTGGCAGGGGTCGGCATGCTGGTGGGTGCGCTCTCCATGACCGGCCTTTCAGGCACCATTGCCAACGACTTCATCAACATCGCCGGGGGCAGCGTACCGCTGCTGCTGATCATGGGGGCGGTCACCAGCTTCGTGCTGGGCATTGGCATGACCGTGACCGCAGCCTACATCTTCCTGGCCGTGGCGCTGGCCCCGGCGCTGATTCAAGGCGGCGGCCTGGACCCCATGGCAGTGCACATGTTCATTCTCTACTGGGGCATGTTGAGCTTCATCACGCCTCCCGTGGCGCTGGGAGCTTTTGCCGCTGCCACGGTGGCGGGCGCTCGCCCCATGGAGACCGGCCTGCAGGCCATGCGTCTGGGCAGCGTGATCTACTTCATTCCCTTCCTGTTCGTCCTCAATCCGGCGCTGATCATGCAGGGCGAGCCACTGGTGATCGTCGCCGTGTTCATTCAGGCCATCATCGGCATCATCCTGTTCGCATCGGCCATGCAGGGCTATCTGATGGGCGTCGGGCGGCTGGGGTACGGCATGCTGCAAGAGGCGGTCATTCGTGGTCTGGTGCTGATAGCGGGCCTGCTGCTGGCGCTCCCCGGGGGCGGCATGGTTCCGCTGAGCCAGTGGGAGTTGATTGGCCTGGCCGCGGCAGCACTATTGCCAGGGGTTGCCCTTGCGCGGCTTAGCCAGCGCCACCACCAGCGTTCGCTGACGGCCAACGCTTGATACCCACCACGAGGAGATACCATGAACACAAGAACAACGCTTACCCTCGCCCTCAGTAGCGTCACCGCTGGCCTGCTGGCAGCGGGCAGCGCCAGCGCCATGCCCAACACCTTGAACTGGACGGCGTATGGCACGGGCACCAGCGGTCACGCCCAGATCATGGCGATCAGTCAGCTGCTTCAAGAGGAGCATGGCACTCAGTCCCGGGTCATTCCCGGTGAAAACGACACCATGCGCATGACGCCGCTCAAAACCGGCCGCGTGGATCTGTGTGCCTGCGGCATTGCCAGCTACTACGGCTCGGAAGGCGTCATGATGTTTGCCGGACCGGACTGGGGTCCACAGCCCATACGGGTCATTTCCACCGCCATGGCCAGCTTCGGTCTGGGCATGGCGGTAGCTGGCGACGTGGAGATCGATTCCATCGCCGACCTCAAGGGCAAACGGCTAGCCTACCTGCGTGGCGACGATGCCCTGAACAAGGCCGCCGAAGCCTATCTGGCGTTTGCCGGGCTGACCTGGGATGACGTGCAGCGTGTCGATTTCCCCGGTTACAACGCCGCCTTCGACGGCATCATCAGCGGCCGTGCCGATGCGGCGATTACCACCACGGTCACTCCGGCGGCCCAGCGCTTGGCGGCCAGCCCACGCGGCTTGCAGTGGCCAGCGCTACCCGCAGACGATGACGCAGGCTGGGCACGCATGCTGGAGGTAGCCCCCTACTTCCAGCCCCACGACGTGACCTCTGGCGCGGGCATCGATGCCGAGCAGCCGCTGGCCAGCGCCAGCTACCCCTACCCGATCATGGTGAGTAACGCCGACCTGGCACCGGAAACCGTTACCGGGCTGATTACCACGCTGGTGGAGTCCTTTGACGACTACAAGGACAACGCCCCCGGCGCCAGCGGCTATGCGCTGGAAAACCAGAACCTGACCTGGGTGGTGCCCTTTCACGACGCCGTGGTGGCCTACTACCAACAGACCGGCGTGTGGGACGATGCCATGGAGGCCCATCAGAACGCCCTGGTAGCGCGGCAACAGCTGCTGATGGAGACCTGGGAAGCGTATCAAGCCGATGCCCCCGAAGACGAAACGGCGTTCATCGACGGCTGGATGCAGGTGCGTCGTACCGCGCTGGAAGAGGCTGGGTTGAACCCGGTGTTCTAGGGCCAGCGGTGAGCTGATTTACGCTGTCGCGGTGGGTGTCCCATGCGCACCTCATCGCCAGGCCTACCTCAACAAGCCTGCCTCACGCCGCGCTTCATATTTCGCCTCATCTTTTACCCTAGGCCGCCACTGTGCGGCCTTTTATTCAAAGCCATAAATTCCGCAATGCAAAACAATGTTTTGAATTATTGACTCCAACGGCGTCTTTCGCCATGATCGATGTATATTCCAAATAACAATGCTTAGTTTCACATAGCGAAACACGGGAGCCATCATGAGTGTTCACTACCAGCGGCATGGCGAGGTGGGTGTCATCAGTATCGCCAACCCACCGGTCAACGCCTTGAGCCAGGCCGTGCGGCGCGGTTTGCTCGACGCGCTGCAAGAAGGCATCGCCGACCAGCAGGCACAGGCGCTGGTGGTCATGGCCGAGGGGCGCACGTTCATCGCTGGGGCAGATATCCGCGAATTTGGCAAACCGCCCCAGGCGCCGCTTCTGCCAGACGTGATTAGCCAACTGGAAGCATGTCCCAAACCGCTGGTGGCATCGCTTCACGGCACGGCGCTGGGGGGTGGCTTGGAAGTTGCGCTGGGCTGTCACTATCGTGTGGCGCTGGCAAGCACTCGTGTTGGCTTGCCAGAAGTGAAGCTCGGCCTGCTGCCCGGCGCAGGCGGCACCCAACGCCTACCCCGGCTGACGGGTGTGGAAAATGCACTAGACATCATCACCAGCGGGCGTTTCGTGGAGGCCACGGAAGCTCATGCCATCGGAATCCTCGATGCCATCAGCGACGCCGCAACGCCGCTGGAAGCCGGGCTTGCCGCTGCACGAGCAGTGCTGGCGGGAGAGCAGACAACGCGTATTACCGGGCAGCTCCCCGCACCCGACGCCGATCCTCAAGCCATGGCTACCATGCGGGCGCAGCTTGAAAGCAGCGTCCCGGAGCTGTTTTCGCCATTTCGCATCGTCGAAGCCATCGATGCCTGCACCCAGGCGGCATCGCTGGAAGAGGGCCTGCGCCAGGAGCGGGCACTGTTTCTGGCCTGCATGGACTCCCCACAACGGGCAGGACTGATCCACCTCTTTTTTGCCGCCCGAAACCCTCACCTGGTGCCCGGCGTAGAGAACGCGGCCCTCTTCACCCAGCTAGCGCTGATCGGTGAACACCCGCTGTTCGACACGCTGCAGCAGGCCGCCCAGCGGGCGGGGATAACGCTGACACCCACAGCAGACGCCAACACCGAACTGTGCCTGCTGGCGCCCGGCGTGGATGCCAGCACCTGCCCCGGCCAAGCCGTCACACTAGCGCTGCGGCCACTTACTGCCCCCATCAGCGCAGCCCTTGACAAAGACATTGACGAACACATTGACACAGACCTGCCCTCGGCCTCCTTGAGCCTGGTGCTGGCTGAGCATGGCGCCTTCCATGAACTGGTCAATCACCACGCCAGCGCGCTGGACCAGCAGCGGGCGGCGTTAACCCTCAAGGCATTGCGGGCCAATGTGGTCGTGACGCGCTCCCCTGGCGTGCTGAGCACCCTGCATGACGCCGCCGCACAAGCGCCTGCCCAGGGCACCCAAACGGCGCTGGAGCAAGCCAGCCTGGCCTTGGCCCAGCAGGGAGCCTGCTACCGGGAAAGCGATATCGATCTGCTTTCGGTGGAAGCCCTGGGCTACCCCCGGCATTCAGGCGGGGCTCACCGCCAGGCCACGCTGGCCCAGCCCGCCTCCGACACCTCATCGACCACTGCCAGGAATGCACACTCATGAACCTGACGTTTAGCCCCGAAGAGCAGGCGTTCCGCGAGGAAGTCCGCCAATTTCTCAGCGACTCACTGCCCGAGGACATCCGTGAGCGGGTGCGTCTAGGGCGCCATTTGCGCGCCGACGACCACCTGCGCTGGCAGAACATTCTCAGTGAACGGGGGTGGCTCGCCGCCAACTGGCCAGTCGAACACGGTGGCCCGGGCTGGGGGCCGGTGCAGCGGCATATCTTCGATGAAGAGTGCGCTGCCGCCCACGCTCCCACGGTCGTCCCCTTTGGTGTCAACATGGTGGCACCGGTGATCATGAAGTTCGGCAGCGTCGCGCAGCAGCAACACTACCTGCCGCGCATTCTCGACAATCAGGATTGGTGGTGCCAGGGCTACTCCGAGCCGGGCGCTGGCTCGGACCTGGCCGGTCTGGCGACCCGTGCGGTGCGTGACGGTGACCACTATGTGGTCAACGGCCAGAAAACCTGGACCACCCTGGGTCAGCACGCCAACATGATGTTCTGCCTGGTACGCACCGATCCCCAAGCAAAAAAGCAGGCAGGCATCAGCTTTTTACTGATCGATATGCAGACCCCCGGCATTACCGTGCGCCCGATCATCACCCTCGACGGTGCCCATGAAGTCAACGAGGTGTTCCTCGATAACGTGCGCGTACCGGTGGAGAACCGCGTGGGTGACGAGGGCCAGGGCTGGACCTGCGCCAAGTTCCTGCTCACCCACGAGCGCACCGGCATTGCCGGGCTGGGCCACGCCAAGCAGGCGCTGCGCCATTTGAAGTCGCTGGCCTCCCGTATGCAGCATCGCGGCAAGCCGCTGCTGGCGCTACCCAGCTTTCGCCAACGGGTGATCAAAGCCGAGCTGGAGCTGATGGCGCTGGAAGTCACCAACCTGCGGGTGATTGCCGCCTCCCGGGAGGGCGGCGTTCCCGGGGCGGAAAGCTCCCTGCTGAAAGTACGCGGCTCGGAGCTGCGCCAGGAGCTCAGCGAACTGACCCGCCGTGCGCTGGGGCCTGCCGCGCTGCCGTTCTTTCCCGAGTTTCTCCACGGTGACGGCACGCTGGAAGACGACGCCGCCCAGAGCGCTGCTGCCAGCGCTCAGTACTTCAATCGTCGCAAGCTGTCGATTTATGGCGGCGCCAACGAGATTCAAAAGAGCATCGTCGCTAAAACCATTCTAGGCATGTAAGGGGTCACCATGGATTTCGCACTCACCGACGAGCAGCGCATGCTCGAAGAGACACTGACACGCCTGGTGGCCGACCAGGTATCCCCCGAACAGCGCCGCGCTCTGCTGGAAGCGCCGTCACACGTCGCCAGCCCCCTGTGGCGCACCTTTGCCGAACTGGGGCTGCTGCATATGCCGTTCAGCGAAGACGTGGGAGGGCTGGGCGGCGACGGCACCGACCTGATGATCATCATGCAGGCATTGGGGCGCGGCCTGGTCCCGGAAGCCTACCTGTTTGGGCTGGTCATGCCCGGGCAACTGCTGGCGCTATGTGGCAGTCCAGCACAGCAGGCGCGATGGCTGGCCCCGCTGCTGGAAGGCGAGCACCAGCTTGCCCTGGCCTGGCAAGAGCACGCCGCCCGCTATGACGCGTTCGATATATCGACCCACGCGCGCCAGCACAACGGCCAGTGGCTGCTCAATGGCCGCAAGGACGTGGTCATGAACCTGGCCAATGCCGCCGCCACGCTGGTCACCGCCCAACTGCCCAATGGCCAGTTAGGCGTGTTCATCGTGCCTGCCGATGCCCAGGGCGTTTCGCAGCGCACCTATCGCACCATGGATGACCAGCCCGCCGGTGACCTGATGCTGGACGACGTGGCCCTGCCGCTGGAGCACTGCCTGAGCGAAGACGCCGGTGAGGCGCTATCAGAAGTATTGGCCCTGGGCCGGGCAGCGCTGTGTGCCGACGCCATCGGCGCCATGGAAACCGCCTGCGACCAGACGCTGGCGTACCTGAAAGAGCGCAAGCAGTTTGGTCTACCGCTGGCCACGTTTCAGGCGCTGCAGCACCGCATGGTGGACATGCACCTGCACCTGGAGCAGTCGCGCTCCATGGCGATTCTCGCCTCCACCAGCCTCTCGCTGCCCGCCCAGGAACGGGATGCCAGGCTGGCCGCAGCCAAGGCGTACTGCGGTGAATCAGCGCGTTTCATTGCCGAACAGGCCATTCAGCTGCATGGTGGAATGGGTATGACCGACGAGTGCTATGTAGCCCACTACGCCAAACATCTGGTGATGTTTGACCACTACCTGGGTGATAGCGACTATCACCTTGAGACAGTGAGCGAGCAGCTCGACGCCGCCTGAGGAGTAGAATATGAGTCAGCAAGCCACGCCACTGGTGCGGGTCCACCCAACAGCAGACGGTATTGCCCATATCGCCATTGCGCGCCCAGCGGTGCGCAATGCCCTCAACGAGCCCTCGGCCCTGGCACTCAACGAAGCCCTTGCCAGGGCGGCGGCGGACTCACAGGTGCGCTGTGTGATTCTCAGCGGCGAAGGCAGCGCCTTCTGCGCCGGTGCCGACCTGGCAGAGTTCGAGAAAGCCACCACACAGCCCGCCAGCGAGCGGCTGGCGACGCTCTTTCTTCCTGCGCTGCGCACCATGATGACCATGGAGAAGCCGGTGATCGCAGCGGTCAGCGGTGCCGCTGCGGGGATTGGCGTCTCCTATGTGCTGGCCAGCGACATGGTGGTCATGGGCCGCTCGGCGTACCTGAAGCTGGCCTTTATCAATATCGGCTTGATTCCCGATGGCGGCGCATGCTGGCATTTGGTGCGCAAGCTGGGTCATGCCCAGGCCTTTGAAATGGCGGCGCTGGCCACCCCCATCGACGCCGAGCGCTGCGTGGCGCTGGGTCTGGCCAATCGAGTGGTGGAGGATGATCAGGTGCTAGCGGAGGCCCGAGGGCTGGCACAGGCGCTGGTGGCGCAATCCCCCCAGGCGCTGGGAGCCACGAAACGCGCCTTGCGACAGGCAGCCAACCTGTCGCTCGACGACACCTTGACGCTGGAAGGCTCGCTGCAGGATGCGTGTAAAGCCACGGAGGATTTTCAAGCGCGCGTGGCCGCCTTTCGTCAGCGCCGTCGTAACTGATCCCGTGCGTGTTGGTAATCCGCCCGCAGCGTGGCCACTTCATCGGCCACGCTGTTGAGCGTCGTGATACCGCCCACCCCCTGCCCTGCGCCCCAAATATCCCGCCATGCCTTGGCTTTGCTGCTGCCACCTGACCCATAGCGCATGGCGCTCTTGTCGCCCTCGGGCAGCGCATTCGGGTCCAGCCCGGCCAGCTCGATGCTCTGGCGAAGATAGTTGCCGTGCACGCCGGTAAACAGGTTGGTGTAGACGATATCCCCGGCAGCAGCCTCCAGCACCATCTGTTTATAAGCAGGCTGGGCATTGGCTTCCTGGGTAGCAATGAAGCGCGTGCCCATGTACACCATGTCCACGCCCAGCGCCTGCGCGGCGGCGATCTGCTCGCCTTTGGTAATCGCCCCGGCCAGCACCAGAGGCCCATCGTAGAACTGCCGAACCTCGGCCACGAAGGCAAAGGGGTTGAGCCGCCCCGCATGGCCGCCTGCGCCATGGCACACCAGAATCAGCCCATCCACTCCCGCATCGATGGCTTTTTGGGCGTGCCTGATCGTCGTCACATCGTGAAACACCAGACCACCGTAGGCGTGTACCTGCTCGACCACCCGGTTGGGCGCATGCAGGCTGGTGATGATCAGCGGCACCTTGAACTCCGCGCACAGCGCTACATCGTGCTCCAGGCGGTCATTGGTGGGGTGCACGATCTGATTCACCGCAAACGGTGCCGCGGGCTCTTGCGGGTGCTGAGCGTCATAGGCGTCCAGCGTCGCGGTAATCTGCTGCAGCCACTCCCGAAGCACTTCCGCAGGCCTGGCGTTCAGCGCCGGAAACGCGCCAATAATCCCCGCCTGACACTGGGCAATGACCAGCTCAGGGCCAGAAACGATAAACATGGGAGAGCCGATCACCGGCAGCGTCATTGAGGCAGTCAGTTGGGTTAGCATAAGCTACTCGCTAATTGTTATTAAAAGCTGGAAGCGAAAAAAGCCCCTTTCGGGGCTTTTTAGAGGAGGTTTACAGCTTGCTCTCCAGCTCCGGCAGGATCTCGAACAGATCCCCCACCAGGCCGTAGTCAGCCACCTGGAAGATCGGCGCTTCTTCGTCCTTGTTGATCGCGACGATCACCTTGGAGTCTTTCATGCCCGCCAAGTGCTGAATCGCACCTGAAATACCCACCGCAATATAAAGCTCAGGCGCGACGATCTTGCCGGTCTGGCCCACCTGCATGTCGTTGGGCACGAAGCCTGCATCCACCGCCGCACGGGACGCGCCAATGGCCGCGCCCAGCTTGTCGGCAATGCCGTCCAGCAGCTTGAAGTTCTCGCCATTGCCCATGCCGCGGCCGCCGGAGATCACGACCTTGGCACCGCCGAGTTCCGGGCGGTCGCTTTGTGCCAGCTCCTGCTTCACAAAGCTGGACTGGGCGTTGTCGACGACCACGTCCACGGCTTCCACGCTGGCGCTACCGCCG